>Ga0307513_10008958_pt1 | contig 12701 bp, 17 predicted proteins | sample 15_EM_MG_FD_202174 | JGI IMG/M metagenome (GOLD analysis project Ga0307513, IMG submission 202174) | Populus trichocarpa ectomycorrhiza microbial communities from riparian zone in the Pacific Northwest, United States - 15_EM | ecosystem: Host-associated > Plants > Roots > Unclassified | place... | reverse complement strand
TAGGGAATGTCCGAGTCACAGCAAGCATTTTATTAATATTTAGCAATGTTGAGCACCTTCCAATCGAGAGGGTAGCCAGGGGAAGCGATGCTGACTAATCCCCTCCATTTCTTTCTTTTCCTTTCTTAAATACCCAGTAAAATTATGATGGGGGGAGAACCAGAGAGACGGATTTTGTTCAAGTCCAACAGTTGCCGTTCTTGGATTGAACATGTCACACAACTGTAACGCGCGAGAAATTGCGAGGCATCCTACATTGCATATCAAAATGCACATCAAAATTTCTTGGTTGCATATCCACGTGACATTTCGAACCTGGGAGGGCCCCATGCTCTCCTTCACCCCGTTGCGCCAAACTACACCTTGCATTAAACTCGGAAGCTCCACCTGCATGCGGGTGGCTCTTGTCTGGCTTGAGCGATGTACGGATCTTGTCCCCAACAGCGCTGGACATGTCACGTGGGAGCACAACCAAACAACTTTCAAAAAACGCGGTGTGCATTTTGATATGCAAGGCACTGTAACTTGGGCTGACTGATAGGTTGAATGGCTTGCTAACCCAAAGCAGCTGAAAATCATCCTGTGGTAGGATGGATCGGGCTAGGATGGTTTTCATCCTAAAAATTAGGTTGATTTAATTCATCCTATATGTATCCTACAGTGGGTTGAAAGTTGAAATTCAACCTACCACAAGTTGACTTTCAGCCAAAGTGAGTTTCACAGTGCCAGTTCTGGGATTCTCGATCTGTATTAGGTGTCCAGAGTCGATGTAAATAGAGTTCCTGTTTGTTGAGCGTCCTTATATCTTGGGAGTAACGATCGCTATCGGCTGTGAGGCCATATCCATGGACCATTAGTACATCGGCTAGTTTACAGAAGAAAAGACCTGCTGGTGGAGATAAGGCCTGGGCGATGCTCCAAAGTCCAACAACCATATGGAACCCAGAAGTAGTGCCGCCGAATGCAGTAAATGGGGCAGGAAGGAACGCAAATAAACTTGAGATCGGAGCGCGTTGGTAGCGTCTCCAAACAAGTTGTCCTTCATAGATATACCTTGCAGACGTCCACCTTCAAGCGAAATAATGCTGGAAGGTGAACAGCTTTGATGGAGTTGGAATTCTATCAATTTTTCAACGGGGGATCATTGCATTCAGCTTCAATAGCTGTCGTGCATCTGGTTTCCTGTGAACAGACTGTATAAAAAATCGTACCAGACCTCGTAACCTCCGCAGATTTTCCGACGATGGTTGTCGACTGATCGGCCGATGCGTGCTTGACGCAGGATCTGGGATATTGGGAGTTAAGATTGAAATCGACAGTCGAAGATCATAAAGGGGCGGAATAGACCAAGAGGCGAGAAGGTAGATGGTCATTTCACAGGCTGGGGATCTATGCAGGTAAGGAAACATCCATCGGTTGTCCGCTCAAGGGTCCCAACCATATCACCTACATGTAATGTATATTGTTGAAAAAATTTCACCTCCTGTGGGTCTTGCCGAGTACAGTGCGTAACTTAATGCCATATATTCCCATTTTACAAGTCAGAATGTTGTTCGTCCGATATACCGGGTTACTCAACGCTCGTGAGTGATCCCCGGGATGCGTCTTCTATTCCAGCGACGCTAGCTTCCTCGTCCTCAAGTTCATTTTCCACTTCAGCGACGGAGGATCTGGGGTCCGAGAGTTCACGTAACCATTTAAGCCTAGTAACTGAGGGGAGTGGTCCGAAAGCGAAGGCGTTAAAGATGGTGGTCGGCGTTTCAAGCCAAAGATTGCGAAAGAGGATCAAGATTGCGTTGACAAATCACCATTCACAGAGTTTCCAAGGGAATTGCGGGTCGGTGTAGAGGTTGAAAAATCACTCAGTCTAGAGCTAACAGCTCGTGAGGTGGGGTGGGATCTCGAAAGGGGATCATGGGCGTGGTGGTCATGCACAGCACCCGGTGAAGAGGTTTGAGTGGGTTGTGTGTGGGACGATCTGGCTAGCACTTCACGATTCCATTGTTCCTGTTCTTGCTGCCGCCACTCTGCGAGCTGCGATGGACTATGCTGCCCACCACCTATTTCCACATCTGCGGGTACGAATAGGTCCTGGCCGCCATACTCATCGCCTTGCTCCTGCAGTTCAGCGGGGAGCGTTCCTGGTGCCCGGTCTTCGGGTTGAGCAGGTATCCTGTGCAGTAGTCCAAAGCTAATTATAAGGGGGCTCAATCGATTGAAAAATAGTGACCGAAAATATAACACACCCAAATATACAACCTAAAAGACCTTCTCCGCCCCAGTGCCTATTCGGGATCAAAACAACCTCTCTGAGGGTGCTAATGAAGTGTCAGAAGGATAATGAAACAATGGTAGGAAGAAACCAACTCGAAATCATATGAATACACATATACCCTCAATGGCTTGTCCACATGCTGCAGCTTCGTTAAAAGATGTCGCGCCAAAGGGTAGACACGCGACGTACTGCTTCAACAAGGTCGTAGAAGTCATTTTCGGCGCTTAGAACCCCCCCAGACCACCCTATACGAAGGTTAGATAATTCGGCAAAAGTATGAAGAGAGAGACGCGACCTAAAATCCAATCGCCCATGGGAACCAGACCAGCACTTTCTGCAGGGCTTCCTTCGAGTACATCGAGCACATGCCACACATTGTCCGATGCAGTTTCGGGTTGGCACAGGCGCATACTAAGCCCGAGCAAAGATGGTTGGGCATTGGAGGGGGATTTCTGTGGTTCATTGTTTCGCTGGGACCATACACGCGAGGGTATTATTGGGACGACTTTTTGGGTGCAATTAGCCATTGGTAATTATAATCGTATATGAATGACCGGACATTGCCTACCTCTGGTTTTCTGACTTTTGCTATTCCACACCAATAAGTTCAGCGTGCGGTTCTCATGGCTTTCAACTATCTGCTCGAGCTCCGACGCGTCGATCTCCTTGTCTGATGACAGTGAATCACCTTCAAACCCAACCACGAAGTCAAAGAAGGCTTCAATATTTGCCTGGAAAGCAGGTGAAGATGGGGTGACTCTAAGTACGTGCAGGCCGCGGATGGGTGGGTGAGAATGAGAAGTGGATTGCCCAGCTCCCATGGATAGGTTGGTTTAAGGGAGACAAATGGCACACATTATGTAATGCATCGCGTATCCCACCCAAATCATAAATGCTCTCAGGCTTTGACATTATTCACCTTAGAAAAGCGACGGCCTCGGCTTCCAAACAACTTCCAAAGCCCTCCGCCGCGACAGAGGTTGTGTCATCTGTCCTGGTTTGGGGTTACCCAGCGCTTACCCGTTCCACACAATTTTCTCCAGCTCCATGTGATAGTGTTTTTCAATCCATCCTGAAGTACGATCAAATTTGCTTGTTTACACGGTTTTTCTTAGACCCATAGAATTCATTCATTCCGTCCCGCAGTTCCCCATCTCCACGACAAGCTCGTTCATGGAAATCAGCACACAGATTCGATTCCCCCCAATCCACGTTTTATATCAGCGATCCCCTTCTGGATGAAGGCAGGTAACAACGATGACAAGGAGGAACCGATGGGATTGTATATTTAAGCACGGAATGGTGAGGATGCGCAAGTGGGATGATTGGGTTGAATACGTATTTGGGCTGGCCAGAAACAAAGGTGTGCTCCCGTTTTACAAATATACGTAAAAAGTCCGTTGATTATGCATCAGCAATTGGTCCATGATAATCAATAATCTTTGTTCCTGCAATAGATGCGGCAGTCAATGTAATATTGTTCAATTTTGTTGGCTAACATTCATAAAATCTTGTTCTCCATACATATTCAAATCTGACAATTATTATTTGGGCGAGGAACAAGTTCATAACCAACTCCCCTTTATCCAAGCCACACACCTTCCCCAATAGCAGTGAAACTTGAGCATGATCGGCTTCTTTTCTAACTTCTTTTCGTTGCCAGGACCGGGAGTTGATAAAGTTTATATTGGATCTTGATCTCCACCTTTCCATCGACAAAAATCCTCGACCACGTTCAATCGGCCGAATCGGACCAAGGCTTGTTGAGAATGGAAACTAATATTACGGAGGAGATATTCGCGCCATAACCCATTGCATGCGTTCACAGATCAAGATCCCAATGCAATGAAGCATGCGCCTAAACACCATCGCTTTTCGTTCTGTTCGATGGACGGGAATTTATTGGTATGTAAGCACAGGTGTATGTGTATGTCCTCGACATATGAAAGGCTGCTAACCTGCGCAATTATCAGTAGTTCAACCTATTGGTCCAAAGTGTTCAGTGTTAAAATCTCAATGTTTCAGATAACTAGATATGTGGGATGCTGTGGGATCACTCGGATGGCTTCACGTTAGTCGGGACTCGGAATGGTCCCTTTTTCGAAGGATCTGCCATGCGTTTATACGGTCCCTTCCATTCACGTGGCATAAAGTTGGAAAACATGAAAGAGGATAGAAGAGGATCCGCGGGTCCCGGGACATGCCAAAATCAAAACTTCACCGAATATGGCGGAGGTCGCTGATGGTCCAGCTATTGGGATCGAGATATAACCGATCTGTATGTTCTCGTGATATCGATCCATGTTGAGCAACCACGCGCAGAGGCCACAACACTAGAGTGCGGGCGTCCTGATCCAGCTGGAAATAAATAAGTGAAGGAAGTCACTATTAGAAAGCGCCCGAGTTGTAAACAACTTTCCACGGGACAACAAATAGACACGAGCGTCGCGCGAAAAACCAAACCTTGACGACTCCCCCTTCCTCTCACTTCCTCCCTTCTTGCGATCATGCCCGCTACTCGCCCAAAGAAAGAGAGCAATTCGTCTGACGATGGCCATCTTAAGGGATCTCTCTCCGAAAACAGCAAGAGCAAGAGAAAGTAAGTAGATTATCCGATTATTTGCCGCCCTCCTTTAGCGCGTCTTCGTCACCCCCCACACCCCGCATTTCTTCTCCCTACATCTTCTACCTTGTTTTTGTTTCTGAAGATCTCATTCCTATGTCATTTCCCCGTATTCTCCTGTCGGAACCATACTAACCTACTTCCTTATCCACAGGAGACAATCACAGAGTCGGTATCTCGCTCTCAAAGTCAAGGAATTTATTTATGTTATCCATAGGTTGCGATGCATGCAGAGCACGAAAAGTCCGGTGCGCAAGGGAGAACCCGGAGGAGCCGAAGCAGTCCTGCAAACATTGTATAACCCTCGGCATTCCATGCACTTATGACTACCAACCGAAAAAGAGAGGGCCACCTAATCTGTAGGTGGTTTCCCTATTTTTTGCCCGAATTTTTTTGATGTTTGCCTTCCAGTTATCTGCGACGATTGCAGGCAGCAGCTGGAGTTGCTGCCAGCCAACGATCATCCGACAGCACCCCGGACATCGATGTTGCGGCCTCACCCATCTCCACCCTCGCGAGCCCTCCTCAGAGTATGGTGTCACCCAGCATCGGCTCAAAGAGTCCACCTTCCTTCCTGGAGCCCACCATCACTAAGCTCCCATCTATTCCCTCTGTCCCAATGCCACCTTCGCGGTATCCAATCGCTGCGGACACATACCACAACCACTACCAAAATGGTGCTTCATCTTACAACGGAACTTCAAGATCCTCTGAGCTCAATGGCCACCTCCACTCACATACCCAAAATCAGCCTAAACATGAAGAACGATCCTACTCTTCTTCCCCAACCGATTCCTTCAGCACATATCCACTGTACAACTGGTCATACAAGCAGCACCAATTGTTACCGATACCCGTTCCTACCACGGTTCCCCCTTTGTCTTATTATTATCGACCTCGCCGGCTGGAAGAAATTGCACCCAGAGATACTATATTGTTGATTATTGCTTTGTTCTTCGACTTTGTTTACCCCCTCACACCCTGCATTCACAAGCCTTCCTTCATGGCCGATCTACACTCAAAGCGAGAAGAGAGGGACCCTCTTTTCTTTGCTCTCGTCATGTCCACAGTTGCTTCTACACTAGTCCAACTTCCTCGATCTTATCTACCAATGGATCGACCAGTTGTCCGAAAGTTGGCCCAGGCGTGTATTTATCCCTTTCTTTTTGTTCCATCCTTGTTGACACAATATCTAGACTGCCCATGAAGCCAGTCGCCATATCACGATCGCTTCCTATGATCCGCCAACGTCAATGCACGTTGTAATCCGTTATTTGTTCGTAGCCCTGTCAAAGATCACAAATTCCCCCCTCTGAATCCATTTCAAGTGATTGTATCTATCATTTCTGCGAGGGGCACGATGCCACACAGCACGCGGCATTTGGAGAAGCTGCTCATATCGCAATCACTCTGCGCCTACACGAAGAGTCTGCCTATGATGGGCTAGATCCGATCGAATGCGAAGTAAGGAAGCGTATATTTTGGCTTCTCTTTGGGGGTGGGCATCTTCGTTATTTCTCATTCCCTGAATAATCCAGCTTATTTATTTTTTCTTCTGCCTCTTAGCTGATAAATCCATGTCGATACTCCTTGGCCGGCCGATATGCCTGCGAGACGAAGATTGTACAGTCCATTTTCCGAAGGAATTGGATGATGAATAGTATGGCACTTCGACCCTCGAGCCGGTGCTTTCCCGTACTAATGAGGTATATTTCTTTAATTCTAGTATTACCCCAAGTGCCTATTTGCCCCAGCCTCAAGGAAAAACCGCTATTGTCTCGGGTCTAAACTATACGTCAAGGATTTTCGCCCTTTTGGGTGAAATTCTCGTCCGCATACGCGTTGACAAGCGGTCACCCCCACGAGGTCAATTTGCGACTGCAAGGTTGGAAGAAGTCCAGTCTCTGCAGGCGAGGATATTGGCTGCGTTGAGTCATGCACCAGACCTTTTGCGACTGAAGCAGACGCCAGCTGAACATTCTCCCAAGTACGGTGGAGCGGGTTTTCGCCAGACTACCTTTGCGGAGGTCAAGGACTTCTTCGATAACCCCAAAGCCTCGCGTGAAAATGCGTTAAACCCCTTCCTGGTCATGCAGGCGAATCTCTACGTCACGCAGGTGGGTTCTGCAATTCAAGTTTCAGATCTTTGCTTCGCTGCTTATTGACTTATTACTCCAGCAACTTGTCCGATTTGTCATTGAACAATATCGGGATGAACTCCTTATGTCCCTACAAGGGAATCTCAATGAACAGCAAGTTGCCGAAGATCGTGAAGCTGTCGCGAGGGATCTCTTGAATATTCTGCACAAGTGCGTTCATCTGCCACTGAACGAATATTACGATTCAAACCCATCATTCCTAGCATCCCCATACAATCTATTGCTACCAACGGTCCTAGTTTGGTGAGTCTCTGATAGATGGGTGTTGAGATGTAGCAAGAATCCTCATGCCCTTGACAGGTCCATAAGGTTAGATTCGTAGCTTCGACATTGCTGGACGCAGTGCGCAAAGCTGAGACGGCTCCTGCGTCTGCGGCTCGTGCACATGCTTACCTATGTAAGCGCCTCGATTTTATTTTTCTGCCTTAACTGAAGTGTAAACTTCTCAGGGGATTTTCTCAGCATCCTTTCTGAAATCGAAAGGAATTATCTGTCAGTAAAAAGGTCCTTTTTGATTATATTGGGTGTCCTGATTTTCTTCCCTAGTCTGGATGACGACCGGGATGGCACATCGAGTGGTGATGGATTAATGATGTAACAAGTCACCCGAATTTAAATGGACCCCAACCTTTTCGTTCGATATTTCACCTTCCTCGCTGTATATTTATGTTCTGGGTCTTATCATTAAATAATGCCCCTTCCCCAGTATACCCTGCCGATCTTTATGTATTATCGTCGTTATAGTTCTTCTACAGTGTAGCATTCACGAAATTATTGTACATACTTTGAGCCCTTGTGAACCTCACTTATGTACCAAAGAATACCCCGAATTGTATTTCCAGTTTTCGGCTGTTACCGAACTCATATGGCGCGCCTAATTTGCGGAGTAGACGCGTCTTCTGTTCCACTGCCTGCAGAGCTATAACGAAAATAACCATTGCGTGGGTTTCGCCGACATTCTCATCACTTTTCTGTTCTTCTTTATTTCCCCCAATGGCCGACATTCCTGTAACAGGGCTCAACACCACTCAAACCATCAACTCCCCTACGGGTCTTACAGAGGAGGAAGCAACCAGATATGATCGGCAGATGAGGCTGTGGGGTATAGAAGCCCAACAGAGGTATGATTATCGACATTCGAACTTATCAACAGCATGGACCTCACTTTCACTTAGAATGCGCAATGCTACAATCCTTGTTGTACGCCTTAGGGGTGTAGCTACAGAGGCTATCAAGAACGTGGTGCTCGCTGGCATTGGCAAGTTAATAGTCATGGACGACGAAAATGTCAGTGAAGAGGATCTTGGAGCAGGATTCTTCTTCAGAGATGGGGATGTCGGTTCGAAAGTACGTTGAGTCTCGTACAAATGTACGTGGTAATTTATCGAATCTTGACTTCTGCAGAGACTAGACGTCGCCAAATCAAGAATCGAGAGCCTCAACCCCCTTGTGACCGTGGAGACCATTACGGATACCTCGTTTTCGGAAGATGAAGAGTTTGAATCCATTGTCAAAGGCGTGGACCTCGTGTGCGTAACGGATTGGAATCGAGACACCCTCGTGAGTGCTAACGTCTGTCCACATTGACATAGATATATTTCCCAACCATGACCACTTAGATTCGTTTAAATGACATCTGTCGAAAACACCAGAAACCGTTTTATGCTGGTGGGACCTATGGGCTTATCGGATACATTTTTTGTGATCTGCTGAGGCACGAATATCTTGCAGTGTAAGAACATTGTCTTCTCCAGAGGTTTCGGTGGCTAACATGCGCATGAATTATTCTGCAAGTGACCGATCTGCTCCTAAGGATCAACCAAAGTCCGTTAAAACGACTGCCATCTATCCCCCCCTTTCTTCGGCTATTCGACACCGTTGGAGTGCGCTCACCAAGAGGCAGACAAAAGAAGTCAACCCCGCGCTTTTTTTCGCACTCACAGGTGTGTCAATTTTCGTTTATTCAATGTCATTCCGCATTTCTTCAACGCTACGGAAAGGAATCTGGCAGTTCGAATCACAGTATAGAAAGTTACCGGATGACCTCGACCAAACTGATAAACTCGAATCCATCTCCAATTCCCTTATTTCGGAGGCGGATGTAAACAAACAGGTTCTCACTAAAGCACCGAGAGAACTTCTAGAGTGCGACGTATCCTCCTTTTCACTGAATAAGTCTTGAATTGAATTTGAATTTCCAGGTCGCTATCGACAACTGCTGGCCACGAATTTTCGCCTGTGTGCGCGATAGTTGGTGGAATGTTGGCGCAAGACATTCTAAAAGCACTTGGTGGTCGTGAGCCTCCAATAGCTAATTTCTTCGTATTCGATGGAAACACCGGAGGAGGCACCGTCTGTCGCTTGGACATGCCATGATATGGTTGGAATTCATTCATGTAATAAATGTCCATCTCGCTGCTTTTGAATGCCATTCTAATTTTTCCGATGTCATCATTGCTCAAATCCTTTCCGTTACAACCTCCACCTTGACGATTCTTACTTTGACGGAGAGAGTATATGGACAATCACACGTTAGCATTCCCTGTCCGTTTGGTAAGTACCCGGATGATGACATCGGTAAGGCTGTTTCCGTATTTTATCCGGATGACTTCCATGATTGATCATGGAAGTCAATCACTGACTTCTTTGCCCCAGGATCAACCTGGTATGCTTCCTCAGGTTCGACATTCGTAAACTAAAAAAAGTGGTTTGGCTGGATCACGGAGATCGACAGGATCCCAACTTTATATAAGCTATCGGACGTCGGACCTCCGCTAGAACCCCAGCACCAAAGTGAAGAATAGCACATGCATGACAATGGAGTAATAAACGAAGCTCGAGGCCGACAGCTTTCAACGAGTTCTTACCCTTGGTATTACACTATACGCTAATCTAAATTCAAACTCCGCTTAAGATACCTGATCGTTTGGTGACGTCAGAGTTGTTATGCCTGTGTCTTCCCCTTCTTTCGCTGCTCTCCGTTCTACTAGTGACTTTCTTTCTTCATGAGGTAGTATCACATTTCGCCAAACCAGGAATCCCCTGGTTGGTGACATTGAATATATTGCATCCAAAAAACTATCCCTCCTCGACAACCCGAATGCTCTCATTAACCTGAGCAACCTGGGCTTCGGTAACTCCTGCGAGCAGTTCGTTGTGCGTTATATATTTCAATTTCCCTAATATTTTCCTCTTTATATGGAATATTATAGATCATTACCCCATGGGGAATGCTCACCCCACACGAGCGTTGACAGTAAATTCGATTAAAGGGCTGCTCTCCTATGATGAAGTCAATACCTTTTTCAGATAAGCGACTCGGTCTGCATATTGCTGTTCCTTCTGGAGTCGAGCTTGGTCCTCAGCCCATTTGATGCTAGCTTGAAGATCCCTCGACTCTATATATAAAAAAGCTTGATAGGAGGCTCAGAATAACGGGTCAAGGTAGAATCTCACCAACTGTAGTCATGACTGGACCAAGCGTCATCTGCACGAAATTTATTCGGTGGGGACCCCCTTGGAAAAGCTGAAGGCCGTTGCTTCGTTGCTGCAGTGAAAGTTTTAATTCACGTAAGATATTTTGTTGATATTTTGTTATAGGAACTGTGGCTATTTGAGGACAACAAATCTTTTCAGCTATTTCAAGAAAGGTCAATTGGGTAAGTAGGTCGACCTTGACTTGACATACACGAAACTCGGAGTCTAAAACAAAACAAGCGCCCATAGTACGTAACGTGTAACAGGCAACACACTCTCCTGAACATTATTATAAAAAATCGACTTCAAATCACTCAAAGGATTTTTATACCCCATATCACGTATATAAATTCATTGTACATCTCCGAGTCCAGGTACGACCTGCCACACTTTCACACCCCCATCATCTGCTGCAGTCGCTAGCAAATCTTCATGTCCAGTCCTCGGACACCAAGCGACGGCATTGACATCGTGTACCCCATGCGCACTGTCCAGACGCGCGATGAGCTTGTGGTTCAGGGTTGGGTTGCCTGATGGCGAGGGTGTTTCCTGTAAATCGCATGCATTTAATCTCCATATCTCCCGAAAATCGAAGAAAAAAGACACACCCAAAGCTCCCAAATAAGCACCGACCCATCCCCACCCGCACTAGCCAACCATCCAAGGTACCCTTTCTCCCTCTTCCCCTCCACCTCCGACGACGACGGTCGAACGCCACGTCCCCAGCTAACACTATACACACTCCGTTCATGACCCCCCAATACCAATGCACACTCCCATTTGTGCTGCGCCGTGCGTTGCCATATCCGTACTGTGCAGTCCTGACTGCACGAGGCGAGGTACGAGTGCGATCTCCCGGGGTCATCTGCGTTCGGACCGGAACTAGAATTTGATTTTGGGTTGGGAAAGGCGGGCGACCATGAGAGACCCCATACGGTAGATGTGTGCTCTGTAAGTGTGGCAAATGTGAACCAGTCGTCGGAGGGGTCGTCGATGTAGAGTTTGATGGTATCGTCGTATGATGCCGAAGCGAGAATCTGATCGCAAGAGGGTAAATGTGAGATAGATCGATAGATAGAGAAGTGTACCTCTTCGGTAGGATGCCAAGCAACACACTTGACATCTTGAGTATGTTCCATGAGCACCGAGATCGTCTCGAAATCACCATCCGGATGCACTGCACACCAAAAAGCGCATCAGAATAACAGGGAGGGAGAGGTAAAAAAAAAAAAAAAAAAAAAAAAAGAGTAAAAACATACCCTCCCATATCCACACCGTCTTATCTCGACTACAACTCGCCAACAACGTCCCAGATGCTGAGTACGCCACGCTCTTACACTCCGTCTCGTGTCCCTCCAATGTACTCACACATTCCCACTCCCACTCGGAGCCAAGATCCTCGCCACCACCCTCGTCTTCCCCATCACTGCTATCGCGTACATGCCCCCCAGTCCCATGCGCACAACCTTCCCCATGCACATGCGGCTTCCCCCCCGTACCCTCCCGCTCCCATATCCCGATATTCGAGTCAAATGAAGCAGTCGCGAGCGTCTGCCCCGACGGTGCCCATGCCACCGCTCTCACCGTTTTCGCATGGCCGGTAGGGATGTTAGATAGCAGGGAGAACTTGTACGTTGTACTCGGTGAAGCGGAGTAGGTGTACACTCTGACTGTCTTGTCGGCTGAACAGGATGCGAGGAGGGGTTTGGTGGGGTTCCATGCGATGTGCCATGCTCTGTCGGTGTGACCTGAAATGTGCTGTTATGTATATACAGAGATTGTGTGAATATGGATGCGAACCTTGGAGATGGGCGATGGGGGTTATTTTATACGATAGATCGACCATTGGGAGCTAAAGCAAGTTATTATCTAATCTAGAGGCAGACACACCTCTCAACAAAATAGGGGGCTCACATGAGCCTCCTCCGAGTCCCACACTATTCCATCCGAATGTGCGTAAAGCATTTCCTCGGTGGAGAGTTCTTTCCCATGCGAAGTGATACCTTCGTCCTACCAGCCGGAACATCGAAAATAACCTTGTTAATTGTCGATATTCCATCAAAGCTCCACAAAAAAAAAAAAAAAAAAAAAAAAAAAAAAAGTTATTAGCTAAAAAAAAAAAATTGACCTATAAAAAAAAAAACCCACAATGTCGACCATTGACCAC
>Ga0307513_10008957_pt1 | contig 12704 bp, 20 predicted proteins | sample 15_EM_MG_FD_202174 | JGI IMG/M metagenome (GOLD analysis project Ga0307513, IMG submission 202174) | Populus trichocarpa ectomycorrhiza microbial communities from riparian zone in the Pacific Northwest, United States - 15_EM | ecosystem: Host-associated > Plants > Roots > Unclassified | place... | reverse complement strand
AGAAGCCCCCCCATATTTGTCCACCCCTCGTATTCTTGCTCGGTGGCTTGCAGCGTTGGGACTGCTATGCCAATAGTACCACGTAGTCACTTTCTTTGACCCTTTCACATTTACTCATTCATTTGCATTGCTCCATCCCGTGGACCTCTTGACATATCCGAGACTCATTGTATACATCCCCCTTTCAAGCGTGGAACACAGCTCCATTCATGTCACACAGTACTCCTTCATTACACTTAAAGACTATATTTCTACTGCCTATGCAGCAGATGATTTAAAACAGGTTCATTATTAATTCCGGTCATGCAACGCTGAAAACAGCGTGGTAACAGTTTAGTCCCTCCGATTCCTTATGGTGTGGCCATGGTATCACGCTGTTCTTATGCGCATTCACGTGTATTATACTTTTTCAGGCGCCCCATTTCTCTAATGACCGCCAGATTACTCCCGGTACTTCTGATGAGCCTATCAGGGGATGTGGTCGGGTCCAATTCGTATATCATAGCACACTAGTAAAGGAAACTCTAGATCCTGATGATGCCCTATCAATTATTAAATCGTGGCCTGCTTGGACTTGATTTGGTTTCAGTACGAACTAGAGCAGCTATTCATCACTAGAGCCACCCTTGTGTAAGCCTTCAGCATGCACCCGAGATGTTGCAGGTTGAACTCTACCACTTCCGCTTTGATGTCGAGACGAGATCACACGGCGCACGACCCCGCTAATCTACGAATAGACCTTTTTGGAGAGACGGCCAAAGCCTCCTCAACGCCAGTATTTGGACGTAAAGCTCTAGGAACGTTTGACAAGAGAGGGAATACTTTGGCGACAACCCCGTTCATGAAGAGAAAGCGTAAGACAGTCGAGATGGAATTTTTCGCTCAAGGAGAACCACGAGAACCTGCCGTATTAAATACAATTGATGAGGCACTTGACTCCAGGCCCCCGAAGAAGAAGAGGTGTACATATTATCCTGGCATCCTTCCCTATCTAGACATTTCAGAGGGTCCAGGCAATACTATCTTTCATCTTAAGAATGAACAGTCGACCGCTGTGAGCATCCATTTGCCATTAGGATCGATCCATTTCATTCATCCCGTGCTAGGAACTTCTCAAGAGGATACACTGGTTCGCCTGCGAGTACCACTCGGATCGGAGGATGCCATACGATGCTGCCCAAGGACTTCGAGACCCTAACGATCGGTCAAGCCCCAAGCGAGTAAAGAACAAGGGTGACACCCAGTTCGAACCAACCCCTACAGCGGATACACGTCACGATAAGGACGAAATGGGTAGCAATCGTGATGGTGAAATAGAAATGGCCCCTGAGCCGACTACAGACAAGTCACTTCATAAGAATATGTTCCGTGCTTTCGATGGAACTGCCCTTATTACCATAGGTGAGACACTCTAATCCCATATTACACTGTCGATACCTAAGACTTTCGACAGGTATGCTGCTACAAGAGCATATAACGAGTTTCCTACAACGACCTCCGATGGATTCGAACGAATGGCACAATATATTATTAGAGGAAGACGAGAAGCAGAGGAGCAGAATGAATGGAAGATGAAGCGTTCCAAGCCCCGGACGGACGGACCGCAGGTGCCAAACAAGACTCCAGAGGGCTCGGCTTCTGGCCCTAGTGGTGACAACATTGAGACGGACGACGATGACGATGACAACGACAACGACGGTAATGAGGAAGACGCCTTGAATGGGGATGAGTGATCATGGTTGATCACGATAATTCGGGGGCGTCTTCTGATTCCGGATCTCGGTAATAACGACTCTTTACCACTGCATGGCCATTAGTTACTTGATCAGCATACGTCGCCGCCGAGAAAACATTAGTTTCTCTGGAGACAAAGGAAGCCCCTCTTGATCCCCTCCACTTTGGAGCGACGCGCCGTGAGTGTGGTCAACGCGTTAACCACTCGGGTCCATGATAGAGTGCCTCTTTGCCCCGTAGGATGACATGAAGTCTGCACTGTCACGAACCCACGACCATCAAGCCTTTCACAGAGGCCAGGCTCGCGAATATCATCCCATAGACCGCTTTCGCGAATCTCTAATCGGCCCATGCCTGCGGCTTCACGACAGGCCGTGAAGGTGGCACAATTGACGCAGACACTGGTCACACAAGTTTTGGCGTCTTCGCCAGACGATGCTCCAGAACGATATTCCTATGCGCTGGATACAGCCTTGCGTTGTTTAGACGCTGGTGGAGGCCCATTTCGAGCGATCGAAGGCACGGATCGACGAGTGAAAGGGTGAGTGAGATGCCAAGCTGAAAAGTGTTTTTAGGTTAGGAAGAAAAGCGAGAATCAATGTCCAGGATCGATGGGCGGAAGCGTTCGAACAAACGTATGTTACTCTCAAAAATCTTGCTTCAAGACCAACAGACTTTGATTTGGAACCCAAGGTGGATCATTAGATAATCCGACTGTAAACCCCGCTCTGAACCCCCTTTAGTTTTCAACACTCCCCGATCATATGCAGTTCCTGGTTGGTATCGATCCATTCTATTTGTTCGTTTCTGATCAATGGGCAGCTGGAACTCTCATCCCCGCCCGCCCCATCGACACTGGCTCACGCAGAAATCACCCTTACAACGGAGAAATTAGCTCTTGAAGACCCTCCTGAACTTACCTGGAAGCGCATCATGGAAGAAGAGCCCACTTGAGGGTGAGCACTGGGAGGAGATTGGAATCTCGAACCGTGGTAGATCTACACCCTCGTCCGGATCTGAGTCTGATTCCGATGATATTCAAAGCCATTCCGAAGACTCGACTCTCTCGACTCTCTCGGGCGAGTCACCCTCCAATCACCGAAACACTGCAACACCTCTCACTCCACCAATCAACGAGGCTCTTCGAAACCGAATGATTGTCGAACAACTTCAAAAAATCAGTGCTGGAGAGTGGATTGGAGAGGAGATGTGACGCCTGATGCATCTTTCCGGCTCGGTGATCCTGCTTCCTTCGGCCCCACTATTAGTCGCACATCACTTGTTTCGATGTCAATCAATCCTTCTGCGGTCAGCTCACCGGTCTATGGTTCTGCCAGTCCTGACTTGCTTGTAGCGCTTCATTAATGAAGCTGACGTCATCCGGGACGTCCTTCTCTCGCTACAAGGATTCAGTACACCTCTGGTCCATCTATCCGGTGACCATTACGGAAGGGCTACACATGCAGTTGTAATGTGTCATTTCCCATTCCGTTAGCTGGTGCTCATGCAATATAGGTCCCGCCAGTTATCCCACTTGTGGCTCACCTTAGCCCACTATCTTATCGATCCCTTCTGTCCTCTCTTGCGAACGCGGCAACACGGCTACAACAAGTCCGATATCTGGTCCAGTCGATTTATGATCTCCAGATCAAACCAGTCAATCAGTTCAATGCGTCAGCAACCACTCATTGCAGGACACTGGAGGCCCTTGCTGAAAACCTGGACGAATTTGTGCGCGGTGTGGAGAGATGGTGTGTCGAGCACGAGGAGGAATTATTCCACTCCCAGCGTGGTCATGGCAAGCAGCTGGTGGTCAGTCTACTCGGCTTTGAGAGCTCGTTGCGCCAACGAATGGCCAGCGTACTGGAAGTGGTGGGCGCTGTACTGCGAAAACTTACCCACAAGGCTGTTGCCGCGCCTGTGATGCCCAATGATGGACCCTCGCCCGTTCACGCCAACGACTTCACCTTCTATCGTCCTTCAATTCTATCGACCCTCATTCTTGACGGGCTATTTGCAGCCATTCGTGAGCAGCTCTCGATGGGTGAAACTGCGACTTCTCAAGGGTTACTCAGTATCTTCACTCATACGGCACAACCCATCTGGTCCGGCATTGGGCGGTGGTTAAGGGATGGCATGGATGCGGTGGAGGACGAAGAAATTCATGAAAGTCCCATGCAAGACGAAGAACTCTTCATCGAGAAGGCCGAAGTGCCCCTTGGCCCATCTGACTTCTGGGATGAGGGCTATCGCCTTCGAAGGGTGGCCGAGGACGCGGTTCACTCGACTCCAGCACAACAGCGAGATGTTGTACCAGAGGTGTTCCAGGTGATTGCTCAAGACGTACTAGCCGCAGGCAAGGAGGTCGGATTGCTGAGGGCAATGGGCTTGGACACTCCTGCTTCGCTTCGCATGCAGTGGTTAAGCAACTCTACGCTCGTTCGGAGGAGAACGTATCGAGGGAGGTGGAGCTTGCCATTCTCGCATTGGCCGGGGAGAGTCAGATTTTGGACGCTACTGCGGGGATGAGGTGGGCGTCGAGTGCACTGGTTGCCACTGTACAAGATTATGCGATGTCTGTATTTCATGAGGCGCACTCGCACCTTATTCGAGTACTCAAGGAGGACTGCGAGCTTTCGCGTCACTTGTCTGGGATGCAGGCGCTCTTCTTCGTGTGCAGAGGTGACATTCTATCTGAATGGTGCGATAGTGTCTTTGCCAAGGTGCGCTTGGAGGTTGAGGTACCGTTAATATGCCTGACAAATCCCAGGTCGACGCACGGGAGCGGTGGAGCGACTTTCACTTCCTCAACAGCGCGTTCCAAGATATCGTAGCAGCTCACAAGGATTCTGGAATTGATGCTAAATTGATCAAATTTTTGTACCAACCTGGGAGGGAGCGCAACGCGGAAATCACGGTTAGGGCGTTTGACGGCCTGAGCCTCGAATATGGGGTAAGGGAGAAGGAGAGGACGGCCCTCGAGTAAGCACCGCAGAAGGCGAGTGAGGATATCGATTTGGCCAGTCAGTTTGCCCTATATCGAGCTTCAGACCTTACGCCCGCTCATCATTTCAGTGACTGGCCTGTAAACCTCGTGATGGCTTGTGAACTTGTACTTGCTCAAGCACGTCCAAAACGGGTGCGTATATCTCGATGTCGGTCAAGGCATCCAAGGGTTTATATATTTCCGCGAATCGGCCGAGGAGATCCACAGACAGGGCAAGAAGATCCACTTTTGCCTGCTCGTTGAGGATCGTGAATAAGCGGTTTCCCAGGTTGCAAATCTCCAGTATTCCTTACCCTGATCCTGAGGTTTTGCGTATACTCGGCGCCAAAATCCGGAGTGGGGATAATACTAGGAATTGACACTTCGTCCTCGAAAGAAGTTGGAGCGAGTAAACGCATGGTGCACACGAGAAAGTTGATAACCTCTGTAACGAATCGCTTTGAATCTGGCCCATACTATACATGGATGAGCTGCCATCACGGAGGGAATGGACCTGACTCACCTCGTGGAATAAACTACACAAAAGCAGTCCACTGGCGATATCTGCTAATTAGCGCATTCCCGGGAGACTATACCGCGCGGGGCCGACCACTGCGTGCTTCATATCACTCGTTGACCAGGCCCCCCGAGTACCTGAAGAAGAATCAGGTCAGGGACCCTAGGGAAAGTGTGCTAGAGGGACTGAGTGGACCCTGTAATCCACCATTGAGGTTCTTGACAAATTCCTCCGCGCTCCGATTAGGGTACACCTTACTGAGCTCGACAAAATGAGGCAGGATCGCATCGACTGCCGTAATGGCGGGTGGGCGCTCGCCCGAGACGTAAATTATGTGATCCAGGAGGACGGAAGTGAGATCCTGTATATAGAGTGAGCCGTGGTCTGAGATATCGGCTGATTACAAGACATACCTGGACCTTGGATTTGTTCATCTCGCCAAGACTCGGGTGGTGAAGTTTTCTAATACGTCCAATGACTGTTCCGGTATCAGCTCTATCAACGCTTTCTAAAATATCAAGGAATTCTTCATGGAATGAGGGACCCGGAACGTGAAGGGGAGTTCTTTGGTATTCCTTAGTAATGACGTTTGGTCTTCCTTTGGGCTTCGTGGTAGATTCGAGGGACTCCTGTACGTGTTCTTCCGGTCCATCGCTTTCATCCGAGTAGTTGGACTGGTTCTCATCCTCGTTTCCAGACACCAGACCCTCTTCGTCTTGCTCAGGGTCCGCTATCCTGGTCATCGTCGGAAGCTTGAGGTGTGCTGGCAATCCTTACAATACCAGCCCACCCTTCGTCCTCGTCTTCCTTCATAAAATCGTGGTCGAGGTCATCACTACCACGTGATCGTTGCCGCCTTTCACCCTCCTCATCAGTCTCCTCATCTTCCTCGCCCATCATTCGTCGTAGTCTCGCTCGTTCAGCTTTCTCGAGTGCTTCCTTTTCTTCCTGGGCAGTCTCCTCTTCTTTCTTCGTTCGGTCCTTTGGCTGCGGACGCTTGTCGAAGACCAGTTCGCGAACCAGTTGGTCGTAGTCATCACCGACGGTAGGTGGAGGTTTCGGCTTGTCAGGTCCAAGAGCTGTCGTTTAATACTCCGTTGTAGGTCCAGCCCCCGTATTCTCCCTAGTGAAGAGCACGCCGCGGCGAGCACCAAAGTCTTGGTCAAGGCTGATGTCGCGTATCTCCGTCTTGCTCCTTTTGCTACTGTCGAGCGCACTGTAATCACTCACAGTTAACTGATACGGGCGAATAGACTGACACGGTCGCTCACTTTATGCTCCTTGCTTTTGGCGATCACTTCCGCCATGATTTTGGCCTTCGTTTTCTTGCAGAGCGGCTGGGAGAGAGGGCCAGGAACAGCTGACGGACAAGAAAGGTCTCTTCTTCGTCATTGAAACCTCCGAAATGAACCGCGGCATCGATTTGCCCACACGAAGAGAGCAATGCGATTAGGTATTACCCGATTGTTCATACCTTTATCCTCCTCGTTCTCGTTACCCAATATCCTACCGTCGTCAAAATCGTCGACTTTGCTCAAACGTTGCCCATAATAGGCTCATCATCAAGGTTGAACACGGCAACTTTTGACGTTTTTCGTCGTCCACGGGTAAATCGTTCCAGTATGCTGTCATCCAGCGACATTGTAGGGTCATTCTCGCCACCGCTCTTGCCCTGGAGGTTGTATTCGGCAGGTATAGTTTTCGTGCTCTACTGGTGAATCAGCATAGTGTGTATTGGAGGCTATGAGTACTCAATACCTGCTTGCTCCCGGCCGCTTGGAGGCTGTTGGTTTGCCGACGACACCCTTGAGTCTCCGACCTCCAACATCGTTTTTTTTTAGCTCGGTGGTCTTGACGTCAAATTGGTTGAACTGTCTGTGTTTCTCGTTGAACTTTGCCACTCGTTTTTCTCGATGCTCCAAGACTGCTCCGTTGTGCTTTCGTTTCTTTGAACTGCTGCTCGGTTGCGAGTGACGAGGAATACCTGCACTATATATAGCTGCCTTGAGTTGTTTAAGCTGTGAGCTGCCCATGCTGACGCGCAAAGTCTTTCATGAGGTTGTGGTACGGAACACGATCCACCACACCTTGTAGCCCGCCACTTCCTGCCTTTGCCGAGGATGCTCAAATCTATTCCAAGTTTTCACCTAATATGTCTACCTCCATTCTCAAAGCGCTTCCTGGTTCAGCATTCGGAGCTTCCAACTGAGATTTGATGTTGAGAACAGGAATTCTCTAATCGACCATTCAGCAAAAAGACAATACACACGATATCATGATTTTCTGGAAAAGAAGTGGTTCTTAGAATAGGGGACTCCGTCTGCCTTCGGGCCATGAAGGTTAATTCCTCTCCTCCAATTTCCGTTCTTGAAAGAGAATATTAACAACTGGTTGACGATTGACGTGGTCCTACTCCCGAAACCTCAGCTGGCAACCTCAGCTGGCCGGTGCTCCAACAAGTAATCAATCTCCTCCATCACGTCCGCAGATTGCGGTGAGCATCGGCATACAGGAAGGGCCAAGAAAGTTCGGAGTGGTCGTCCACAGAGATCAAGGTACAGCTAGGTACATGTAGCCAAAGAGCCGTTGTTGACGTCTCATCCCTAGGCTGCAGACATGGTCAATCCGTTTTGGACGATGCACAGCGGTTGTACCACAAACCTTGTAGATATGTCAGTAGCCATATTGCTCCTTTACCTCTTCTTACTAACGCCTTCCGACAAACCCTTATGGTATTACCATTAGCCGCATTAGTATTACCGATCGCGAATAACACGATGGTCCTCAGTTGACATATTAGCACCAACTATCATTCGCCTGCTCCACTGGAAGGAGGCGCTTCCTCCCCTTCGCTCTATTAACCAAATAGCATGCGGGGGCTGCACGATCCGGATCCGGATTGTCTCTCGAAGTGTATCTGAAGGTGGACGACCGCGATGCGTGAGATGCGAAGTCACCATCCTCGTCCAGTTGTAGCGCATTTCTTGCTTATATACACTTCATCACGGGATGATTCTGAGCCATACCGGGCGTAGAATTGAAACGACTTTCACTCGTAATCTCCACTGATGCCGCCCACTGGTTCGACCTTGCCACCCTCGACGCGCTGGAAACCGTGCTGTCCATCGCTGAGCAGCTTCCTGCGCCAGAGAACAAATCAAGTGGAAAGCAGTCGGCGGTCTGTTAGAATAATACTTATTTATCGTAGACTGTAACGGCTCGTTGCTAGTCCGCCATCATTATGTGGTTGAATAAAGCATGCCTTTTGTCGCCGTCCGCTCCCGTCGCGGTTCCTGTCGCTCGCATAAATCGCACCCTGTCGTTGGCATAAATCGCCCCCTGTCGCTCGCATACATCGCACCAACCTCTGAAACGGTCGTACGCTGTCAGGGCGCCAGCGAAGCCTTTATATGAGCATGCCGGAGATGTTGGGGCCATGGTCAACACAAACGCGGTCGAGGTCGATTGCCTGGCGAATAGCGATGGGCTGGATAATACCACCTTCGTGGCTCGTTGGCAGACAGGAGACGTGCGGAGTGCCGTGGACTTGCTCGTTGATACGGAGCGTGCGAGCTCTGCTGCGCTGCTTGCGCGGTCGTATGCGCGGTCGTATGCGCGGTCGTATGCGCAGTCTCGTGTGGCCAAGGCATTTAACGCGTGGCGCAGGGAGCTGGAGAAGAAAGGGCGGGCAAAGGTTGGAGCTCTTATTGGCGACCCACTCAGAGGGGAGGAGCGTGAGTTGTTCGAGGAAGCTGGGAGGACACATTTCAGGGAGACGAACAGGGTGCACATTCTGATTGCGACCCGTTATCATAGTTTTATGCTCAGCGACCCCAGAGTATAGCCAATGCCGCGATCGTTCAAGCCAGAACGTTTTCTCAACGAGCTGACCCCGGACCAGTTCGACCCGAAGGAAGTCGTCTTTGGGTTTGGGCGACGGTTAGTTCCTCACCCTGTCCACTCTACAGGTGCACGCAATGACAGTGAATTTGTCTCAGGCAATGTCCCGGACAACACTTAGCCAACGCTTCCGTATATAGCGTCCTCATGAGCCTCATCTGGGCATTCGAAATCAAGAAGGTGGACGGTGACGACTCCTTGGATTCTGAGAATCCTGCATTTGTAGAGGCTGTCATTAGGTATGTGTGATCTCTTGTCCCCGCGTTGGTCGACTTCAATCTCTTTCCTCCCCCCAGCCCCCCCAGGCCTTTCAACTGTGTTTTCAGGGACCGACGTTGACTATCATCGCCGAAGGAAACGTGACATTCTGGACAACAATCCGACCACCCACTCGCTCTCTAGTACCATCCACTCACGTTTCATTCTGCTGCTAGACAGTGTTTGACGTCTTCCAAGGCCACACTCACTACATTATGAATATTGCTATCGACCCGAAAGACACTAATACATTTGCTACCGCCTGCCTCGACCGCACCGTCAAAGTCTGGTCCATCTCCAACCCCACACCAAACTTCAGCTTCGACGCCCACGAAAACGGTGGCGTGAACTTCGTCGAATACTACTACGGCAACGACACGCCATACATGATTACGACTGGCGATGATAAGACGATCAAAATCTGGGACTACTTTTCGAAAAGCTGCATCCAAACCCTCGGGGGACACAAATCTAACGTCTCCTTCGCCGTGTACCACCCCACGTTACTGATCATAGTCTCTGGTTCCGAGGACGGGACAGTCAAGATCTGGCATGCGAATACGTACCGCTTGGAGAACACATCCAACTACGCGCTCGAGCGCGCGTGGTGCGTGGTGCTGCACAGGGAGACGAACGAGGTGGCGGTCGGATTTGACGATGGTGTTGTCGTCCTCGAGCTCGGCCGGGACGAGCCGTCGTACTCTTCTGGCAAAGTCGTTTACACCCGCGGTAGCGAGGTGCTCACATCCACTCTTCAAACTGCTACGGAGGACGCGACGCCCTAAGGCGCACGCATTCCGCCACCACCGCGTGAACTTGAGTCAACAGAGATATACGCCAATGCCATCGTACATCCCCCTAATTGGCGGTTCGTCACTGTCGTAGGAGATGGAGAATATAATATCTATACTGCCCTCGCGTGGAGGAAGGAGTCGTTTGGACCAGGGAACTGTTTCGCGCCGACGATTCAAATACGTATGCCGTGCAAGATGGCAAGTTGAGGAGTAAGGTCTATCGGAACTTTAGGGAAAAGAAGGATGGCGCACCTAAGGGCGTTGGTGCATTTAGCATTGAAGGAGTTGGTGGTGGTCCGCTGCTCGGTGCCCGTGGAGGAGGCTTTGTTGTCTTCTGGGATTGGGAGACGCGCAAGATTGTACGGAGGGTTGACGTCGAGGGTACCAATGTCAGTTTTGTCTCATTGCCACCTTGTGCTGACGGATCCCGCAGATTTACTGGTCCGGGACTGGCACCCTTGTCGCTATCATCTCAGAGGACCCATTCCATGTCCTCCGGTTTGACCGTGAGGCATCCAATGACGCACTTGCCTCCGGTGTGGAACTTGGTGACGAAGGCGTCGTAGCTGCATTCGAAGTCGTCGCAGAAGTGCCGGAGAGGTGCGTCTCTGTATGCTCATTGAAGTTGCTTGCTGACATTCTTCCTACAGTGTCAAAACTGCCAGGTGGGCAGGCGACTGTTTCATCTATACCAGCTCAGTCAACCGACTGAACTATCTCGTCGGCACGCAAACGAATACCATCACCCATTTCGATACGTGAGTCGTACAAATATATATATACCAGCCTTTCCTAATGCGCCACAGCCCCATGTATCTGCTTGGTTACATTCCGGTTCATAATAAAATCTATCTTGTCGACAAGGACGTCAATGTATACGCCTATGGTCTCTCGCTAGCGGTAGTAGAGTACCAGGCCGCTGTTCTACGTGGAGATATGGACGCCGCAAGCGAGCTCCTGGCGGAGATCCCAGCTGGGCACAAGAACAAGGTCGCACGATTCTTGGAGGCGCAAGGTAAACCTGTTTTGACAATCTTTATGGAATAATTCTGAAGCCTACTGAACGTAGACTTGAAACAACTCGCGCTCGAAATCTCCACCGACCACCGGTTCGACCTTGCTCTCTCCCTCGACGCGCTGGATATCGGGCTTTCGATCGCTGAGCAGACACCCGCGCCGTCGAACGAAATCAAGTGGAAGGCAGTGGGCGATCGTGCGCTGTCAAACTGGAAGTTCGCGAAAGCTCAGCGGGCGTATGAGCACGCCGGAGATGTTGGAGCGCTTTTCTTGCTCGGACTCGCCATGGGCGATACAAGCGCGGTCAAGGAATCGGTCGCCTGGCTCAGCGCAAGGGGCTGAATAATATCGCCTTTGGCAAACGGGAGACGCGCGGAGTGCCGTGGACTTGCTCGTTGACACGGAGCGTGCGAGCGAGGCTGCGTTGCTTGCGCGGACGTATGTGCCGTCTCGCGTGGGCAAGATAAGAAAGGGCGGGCAAAGGTTGGAGCTCTTATTGGCGACCCACTCAGAGGGGAGGAGCGTGAGTTGTTCGGGGAAGGATGGGAGGACACATTGCACCTCTTCAGGGAGACGAACGGGGTGCACATTGACACTGGGGTAGACATGAAGACTACCGCTTGAAAGGGGTTCGTTGGATTTATGAGTGTAGCACTTTCGGGCATTCCTCCGTGTTGCACGTCTAGAGATTTGCATCCAAAGTTGCTGTGCAACTCTCCAAATGTAAACCAAACTGTCTTGTATCACGTTTATAGCATACTGTAATTTATTTGCTCCTGCAGGGGTGTGATTCTTGGATGGCTCCTCTGATTCAAAGCTTGCACGTCGCATTGTCCCGGACAGTAGCAGATGGGTGCAGACCACCATTCACATCGCTCGCCCATGTTGTTCAACTAACCAATGGGCCTATGACCACCTTGCGCTCTCGATTTGAGCCGCATGAGGTGCTCCAGGGCCCCATTGGCGTCTCTGGAAGGACTTCCTCTGATAAGCAACTCACGCATTACATGCCTCTACCAATAATGTAACGGAACTGCAATAACCTAAAGGCAACTAATATACCAAACTACATGCGCAGAGCTCAGTGGAAAGACCGTTAGGAGGGTGCAACTCTGAAAATCTGGGTCCAAGAGGTTCCAAAGGCAAAGTCGTCAAAATCAAGAGAAACAGATCGATGAGGAGATGTCAGGGGGATCGTCAGGAGAGCAGGCGAATGCAGGCCTATACGGCAGTCTTGGGGTACCCAGTATATGAAGCAACCCTCTTCGTCTCTGACCCAACCATCCTGGCCGGGCTTTGCATATAAACCAGCACGCATTAGGTTACAAGAGGAAGGTTGAACGGAAAGATGTTGAAATGCGCCCCACACATGGACGGTCTTGTCGTTCGACCCAGAAACGATATGCTGCCCGTCAGGAGAGTAAGCAGTAGACTGCACCGTATAGGCATGCCCCTCGAGAGGCTCGCCGACCGCAGCACCAGTCTCGGCATCCCAGAT
>Ga0307513_10008956_pt1 | contig 12706 bp, 14 predicted proteins | sample 15_EM_MG_FD_202174 | JGI IMG/M metagenome (GOLD analysis project Ga0307513, IMG submission 202174) | Populus trichocarpa ectomycorrhiza microbial communities from riparian zone in the Pacific Northwest, United States - 15_EM | ecosystem: Host-associated > Plants > Roots > Unclassified | place... | reverse complement strand
AAGGTGACAAACCAAATCCACCGCCTTAAATCGCATTAGGAGTACTGTTCATTGTAAATTGTCGTGGACATTGTTCCATTTCTAGTTGCTTACTGGTTGAGGTGTGATGGTGAAACAGAATGGGTTTTTAGAATGCAAATGATGAAGCAGCAAGGCTTAGTATCTCATCCCTAAGTCCCTCTCGTTGGCGTGAGACACCTTCCACGGAACTCATTTGAAAGTTCAAAGGTTAGGATGCGCGTTGTTGAGATGTTGTAGTCATTGTTGTAGCGAGCTGATTATTATGAAGGTTTTAAGATACAACCGTTTTCAAAAATTCGGGATGGAAACGTTGCAATCACTGCAACAAACCAACTTTTGTTTGAAATCAAGACCATTAGGGGCATATAGCTTCTCACCATCAGAAAATAGGGACGATGGGAAGGAAACCAGGAACAAAAGGCATATACAGTATCGAGTGAGCTGTACTCATAGAGTAATCGCAGAGGGGTTTTGTGGTGACGTTGGGAATCGAACCTAGTCGCGAGGTTTTTTCTCCTTCCTCTCCTTGCGTTCCTTCTCTTTCTTTACCTTTTCTTTTTCTTTCTCCTTGGTGACGACTGGGGGCGGTGGAGGGGGAGACTTGCGAGCCTTCTTCTTTGGCGGGGGGGCCATATCTTTGTCGGGTTCTTCTTCCATATCCTCGTTCTCGTTCTCATCCTCGTTCTCGCTCGACCCTTCTTCTTGTTGCACTACTGGTGCGCTGCGCGCTGGGTGAGAGGGTCGTACTGTCGGAGAAAACTTGATCCGAGCTGAGGTCGTTGGAATGACTGGAGCGGGAGCAGAGTGTTCGGGTTCGTCGTCGTCCGAAGTATCCTGGTGTGCGGGGACTGAGGCAGCGGTTTCAGGCTGGATGGGCGGGGTGTAAATCAGAATGGAGGTAGGTATATAAATGGAGGAAAAAGGACACACGGATTTAACTGCTTCTGTTGGCTTCAAGCTAGCCTCGTATGCGGATTTCTTCTTCTCGTATTCGACTTTGGCAAGCTCTGTAGCTCCATTGTATGGCTGCAAAATGGATCAGAAATGCGTCCAATGGGTGTCCAAGTAGGTAAAGCACATACCGCCTTTTGGTCCTCCGAGAGCTGGCCCCACGCCTTTGAAATATAAGTGAGGATCTCGCCGTACGGGACGTTCGGGTTCTTGGCCTGGACCTCCTTGCGGACGTGGTTCTGGTAGAGGAGATAGGCTGAGGGAGGGCGTTTGGGCGCGTTAGGATCCCTGGGTTTCTTTTCCTTCATCGGCCGCTTGCGTTTTTTGCCGTCGCCGTTGAGCGCGCCGTCGTCGGGAGCGGCGGCAGCTTCGTCATGGTCGGCGGCCTTCTTGGGACGGCCGGGCCTGCGTTTTACGGGTGGACCATCAGGGGCGACGGCGGGAAGGGATGGAGATTGGGAGGGGTGAGCGAAGGAGTGGGCCGAGTAGGGCTGGGGGACGGGGAAGACGTTCTGGAGGTAGTTTGCGAAGGTGTCCGTCTTGTTCGCACACTCGCGGAGAGCCTGGGCGGCGTCGCGGATGCTGGTGACAAGCTTGTAGAACGAGAGACGCGACGAGGACGGTGTGAGCGCGTTTTTTTTGGGGGAGAGGGCGGGGGAAGGACGGGAAGGACGGGGAAGGACGTACTGCCTGGCGCTGAGCCTCGATTTCGAGGCTGTTCGCCATCAGACAGAGCGGCTGAGGGTGGTGTTACCGGTAAGTAATCAGTGGGTAATCAGCGGGTAATCAGCGGGTAATCAGCTGCTGGAGGTAACAAGGCGAGTAAGGAGGGAGTAAGAAGGGAGTAAGGGAATAAGGAAGGAGTAAGGGAGAGAACAAGGTAAAAGAACAAGGTAAACGAAGATTTCAAGGTTTTGTTATTGCAGAGGCTGAACCTCCCTTTGTTCGTTTACGCCCCGTGTCAATCAAATTTGCTGGACAATTGGCAAGCGACCTGATTGAGCGTAATCCGGCACTAGTCACTCGTCTCCTCGTCGTCCCCGCCAGACCACAGCTCGAACGACCCCTTCAGTTATTTTATTCCGCGCGGTCCGCTCCCCAACGGCGGCAAACACGGCAAACACGCCCCCGTTCTTGCTCCCGACCACGTCCAGCGCGCAACAGATCCGCTGGCTCTGTCCCACGCTGTACGTACTGACCCCCTCTGACAGCTTCCGTGAGCGTTTCCTGTCCGAAAGGACCGTCTAGCCGCCGAACCAGCGAATCAGGCGCTGCTCGGGGGAAAGGGAAATCGTCGAGAAAAATCGTAGCTAAATAGTCTGCAGCGGCAGCGGCAGAAGAGGAAAAAGTGGGAACGAGTTTGACTTGCTGTACATGCTCCTCGGTGTTTCGATGGATCCCTCGTACTCGCTCTGGCAGACGGAACCACACGTCGTAGATCACCAGGGCCGCACCCAGCAGCAGGCCGCACAGGAGCAATGGGTCGCAGATCTCGCGAATATCCCAGTACAAGCAAATCAGTATCATAGTCCTCAGCCCGCGTCGGTCCCGGATTCCGTCGCAGCCAATCATGTCGCCTCTGCGTATCGTAAGTCGCTTTGCGACAAGCAAATCTTACAAGTATCGACCATGAATAGACAGCTAATGGGTACCTGTATCGTCTGCGCTAAATAGGAATGCAATCCTCGAGTATCAGCCCTAATTTCTACCAATTTGCTACCCCGACTCCAAACTGGTATACACAAACACACCAATTCCAACCGTATAATCATCAGATCATGTCGAGTGCGAACAGCCCAATGCTCCCTCCTGAGAATACCGCACAGCCTACCACGATCGAGTGTGTGACCTTTCATTTCAGACTCCGACGACATCTGACAGCGTTCCTGACAGCCCGTCGCTTGTCATGCGTCCACCCTCGCAGACCTACACCCAATACAGCACTGTCCAGAATGCCCTGACCCCGTCACACCTCCAGGTCTACGGCCAACACAGCCAGCAGCCACACCTCGACGCTCAGCGGGCCCAACTCGCCGTCCAGCAGTCGAAGTATTACTCTACGCAGGCCTTCAATTACCCGTCATCAACACCCACACCCTCGTCCACCAGTGCCACCCCAACAGCACAGATAACGCAGCCTGGCCCCGTCGCAGTTGAAGGCTCTGTATCCTCAGTGCAATCCAATGGCGTCAAGTCGCCAACACCAACAGCATCAACAGTACCTGTGCCAAGCGGGCCCTCGCTCCTCGAGCAAGTCCGCACATTACTCACAGCTCGCAAGCTAGATAGCGCACCGCAAAAGACGGCACAGGCGTTAATGGACATCCTACTGGGCGAGAATGTGGTGGCGGACAAGGAGACGCGGATGGAAGTGCTCACCCGGATGAGGGACCACGCCCCCGCGGGCTTCTTCGAGGTTATCGGGACGAATACACCCATGGTTGGCTTGATGCAGTCGTGGGCTCGAGGAGCATACAAAAAGGAGGAGCTGGAGGATACGCTTATGCCTTTGCTTCAGGTTAGTTGGTCATGATAAAAGATGACCTGTACTTGATGGTAAAATAGGTGCTCGACCGTACGCCACTTGGAGTTGATCAGCTGGCTTCGGTCTCGTTTGGAAAGGTAATTGCGGCCATTAGGAAAAAGCCGCCTACCTCAGGTGAGTCGACTCCCTTCTTTGGAGTGCCCACGAACGAGAACGAGCGACGACACGACTGTGCGATGGTGCTCCCCCGTACTACAATCGAAATAATGATAATAGCACACACGAACACACAACCCAACTGCTGTCTGGAGATTACGAACGAATATTGAGTGGTCCACAAAGCGAGTCACAAAGCACTCGAGCCCCATCATGGGAATCTGTTTTGGGACAAAGGATAAACGGACCCACATTCACGGGCCCCGGGAGCCATACATATCCATTGCGACCATAAAGTGGCGAGTACTCGAAAATGAATGCCACAGGACGGTATACGTCCCCTATACGTCCCTTCGTACCTTGCTCTCCGCCCATACGCCGTTCTGCTCGTGTCGTCGCGCCGTTATCGTGCGCTCCAATATCAATCGGAACCAGTTATGAAACTGACACCGGTTGACAGCGATTGGCGATATGGCCTCCAAGATTGAGGGAACATGGAGGAAGCTGCTTAACACCGCGGAACAAAACCTTGGTACGTACCTCGCTCACGGCCCGACTCGAGCCTGACCAACTTCTGTGCGCTACAGCTGCTGAGGCGAATGCATCGAGGAAGCGCAAGGCAGCTGAACCAACCAGCAAACCTGGACCAACGAAGAAAGTCGCCCTGAACACTAGCGCGGCGTCAAGCCCTACCCCCAGCACTGTGAAGCCCCCTAACGGCGTGAAACCGATCCCTGGAGCGAAACCGCCTTCTGCCACTAGCACTAGCACTAGCGCTGCGACTGCTGCGCCCGTGGTGAAGGACGTCAAAGCCGATGCGTCTTTTTTCTCTGCGAAACCGAAACCAAAGTTACCCTCCTTTCGACGGATCCAGAAACCCGTCGAACTTGCTCCAGCACAAGGAACCACTGTATCTTCATCTAATATTGCGCAACCAATGGATTGGGATCCGTTTGCCGACGCGCTCAAGTCTGTCCGGAAAGGCTCGCCGAATGTCAAGCCTCAAGGCCAACCAGGCACGAGTACAATGGACGTTGATTCCAGAACGGACGGGAAAGAGCCGATTAGCAGTGGCTCGGGGTCTGTCGCGATTTCAGCGAAGACGGGCAAGCCGAAGAAGATCGTCCGATTTGCGGGTGAAGGCGAACTCGAGAGGGTCAAGTGGATCGAGCGGGCAGTATATGAGGATGACGGCTCTGGATCCGGTCCGTATAGCGTGCACGGCCGTTCGCTCGCCGACCTACAACGCGAGGAGGGGAGCCTGCTGCGCCATAAGATGCTCGAGCAGGTCGATTGGGTCACCCCGTCCCTAATAGCTAACAATGGGGCGAAGGAGCGTGGTTTGGAGAGTATGGAGAAGGAAGTCCAGGCCCAGCGGGAGGCAAGCACCCTCGCTGCGCTGTACCAGGGCGCGCCGCCTGATACGCCCGTCGAACCGCCCTCCTTGGCTAGCATACCGATGGACATCACCGACCCTAATATGGTCATTATGATGCCAGGCGATGAGGTCGCGGCGATCATGCAGAGCACGTCGATGGCCGCGGTGCAGCCGTCGCTGCAGGACCTGATGGCACAGCTTACAGGAGGGACACTAAGCGCCATTCCGACTGCGACCACGATTGCGACCACGATTGCGACTGCGCCGGCGCCAGCGCCTGCGCCTGAGACGGGCGTAGGTGGCAATTTGGCAGAACTGTTGGAGCGGCTCAAGGGGAGTTTGCCACCCACTGCTCCTGCTGCGGATCTGTATGGAGGAGGAGGAGGGTCGTCGTACAGTGCGGCCTCCACCGGCCATGCGGGGTACGAGAGCACGAATGGGTACGGTGGTGGTGGCGGATATGGAGCGCAACCGCCCACAGGACCGGCGCATGATTCGTACGGTGGAGGGAACTCGTCCGGAGCGTATGGTGGAGGACATGGGTCTAGTTATGGTGACTCTGGCCGTGCTCGAGGAGGACAGCCTGCTCGGGGCCGGGGCAACAGAGGCGTTCCAGCTTCGCAGAACACTCGTAGGCCGTTATGTTCGTTCTTTGCGAAAGGGAGGTTAGTATCGCGCACTCTTTTGTCTCTTCCCCTAATGTGCTCATGCGTCGTACCAGATGCCGCTATGGCGAGGATTGCGATTTTTCGCATGATCCTTCAAAGCTGACCGGCCGATAATGCATACGTTGGGTACGGGTCTGTCTCGCCGTTTTTGTCCTCGCTGGCTCTTGCACTCTCCCTTCTCGATTCGATCTCCCGTTTGCAGTCGTTTGTCGTGTCTTGTTCATTCGCTCGCTCGCTGGCAACAGGACTTGGTTCATTCTTAACGCCACATATCGCCCTGTTCTCAACGATGTGTCGATCAAAGCGCGAGAATTTGCCCCTTTCCGCAACGTCTCAGCACGCTACCTGTAAGAAGGACTTCATGTACCACAATAGAATATACCGTGATGAGATTCCAATCTCTATTTGTGCGCCGTGATTGCTTACGACCATCACTGTGACGATAACAGCATCCTTCGACGGACGCACCTTCGAACAGGGCTCACCAACTCCAAAGGTACTCATATATCATCCAAAGCTACAAGAAGTGGCCCAGAGCCCCGTCAGACCGTCAAATAAGAAAGTGGTCACACCTCTGAATCGCCCGCAGCCGTATGTCTCCCTGTCGATCTGCTTGGAACGATATCCGAGTGTCACACATTCCTCGAATGGTGGGTCGCTGGTTACCGCTGGCCAAGTGCGCAAAATGTGGAGGGAAATTGCGTTCTGGTGTCCCTCGATATGGGCTTACATCAACACCGAGACCAAATCACGTTTGAGTAGAACCGTCTACTCTATGAGAGCTTGTTATCACCAGGTTACTCCGTTGATGCCATGGTCCGCGTTTCTCAGAAAAGAAACAAAGAGTGCTTAAAGTGTTGATTTACGTCAGAATGTGGGCTATTCTTGTCCCATCAAGGTGCACCACATTCAGGTGGATACTGCCCTATTCCACTGCGATACACTTCCGTTTCGGTTTATTCCTAGATATTACTAACTGAATTCTAAGTCCTCCAGTGGATGGACAGCTGGTTTCACAACCCATTGGAGGTATAGTATTAGGATTGTACCTGTAATTATCGGCCTTCTCTCTTCGTGCTACATCCTGCATTGCTCATAAATCTAATGCATTTCTGAGCAATTATTTATGCAAAAAGACCTGTTTCTGATAGTCCAGCAGCACATATATAACCTTCATCATTATTCTGCGGGCGAAGTGCACAAATTTGAACTTCCGAAGGAACTTAGAGTGGATCCCTCGCTCGGTCAATCCTAATACACCCACCCAATTGGTCTGACATTGTAACAATCCGTAAAGGGAACTGGGCCACATTCCGGTTGTGTGCCATGGTGGTAAACGTGTCACGGATCATAGTTGCGTCGTCGTCTCGGGCTCCAGATGTATAGGCGAAGCCATCCAGGGATCAACACGAGGGTCTCCCATTAAGGTCCACACCAAGTTGGACGATTAGCTTCTTGAACCCCCCGAGGCGGGAGGTGTCGGGGGCCTCCCGTCGCGACTTTTCCAGTGTTTGGAGATGGTCTATGGCTTCGAGGAGAGCAGGCCGCTCTCCGCGCATCTTGTTGGCCCAATGTAGCACCATGACACGGGTTGTGAGCAGAGACCCGTCCATGCACTCAACAAAGAACTCCCGGATGCCAAAGTGTTTGGGGGTTTGCCCGTATATCGACTCGAGAACCAAGACCTCCAATCGTGACATTTGGAAGTGCTTCGCGAAGCTGAAGTCGTTCGTTAATAACTCCAGGCGACGAAGTTGAGGGAGCTTAGGGGCAGGGAACGTAGTATTTTTCGCTGGAACACGACACTTCAGGTATAGTCTTTCTAAGAACGGGAATTCTGAAGTATCAAGAAAACCACGAATATCGCAGTCTTCTAGACGAAGTGTTCGGAGTAGAAGAGTGCCGATTACTGGTGCCTCGATGCGGTGAAGTGGAATGGCTTCTAATGTAAGATGCCATAGTGAGTCACACGAACGAAGGAAACCGAGCACCCCAGCGTCTGGGAGGGAGTAAAGCTTCCTTTGAATGACAAGATGTCGGAGGATGGGGCCGGAGAAATATGGTGCAGCAATTTCAGCATCATGGCCATCAAGGCAGAGATACCGGAGACCGGTAGACGTAGAAGCTATTATCTTCAATAGATCCGTGAATGCCCACACAGTGTGATGGCCCCGAGGGGTCACTCCAAACTCCAGTGTAATATCACGCAAGGTTTCGTTAGGAGCATCGGAGACGCTACACAAGGGGATGTTAGGAAGCGTTCTTTCAGTGCTGCTGATATACAGAGAACGGATCTGGGGTAGGCGCTGGAGTGCCTTTTCAAAGAGCTGTTTCGTATTTTCTTCATTCAATTTGTTAGATGCGATATTGGAGCGTATAGAGACATCCAGAAGCGTGTTTTGCGCTCTCCTTAGGGCGGCCTCTAGGCGTGCAACTGAGTTGCATACCTCTCGTCCATCCACATAGCGACCAAGCTCGTCCTGGATACTGTCTGAGACAGTAATTCGACTCCATAGATGAGGAGAAGCCAAGGCTACGGTTCGGAATCGCCTCGATATGCAGGTGATATTCCAAGGTGAGTTACCACTGGCGACGTACGCCTCGAAAATGATTCCTAACAGCTCAAACGGTAGGGAGCCAATGGGTGCGAAAAGAGCCCTCTGCTCTAGCAAGGATTTGTTGATTATGGCTCGCTGCTGGTTCAACTCCTCGACTTTGGTCCGGGTCTCACGCCGAATGTCTACCTGCTCCGTCTTCTCAAATTCCTCCAATTCTTTCAGATCATCGACGGCTTTTTGGTCTGGGAGTCGTGCTTGGGCATCGTCGATGAGGGGAACCCATTTGGCGTGTGCAACTCTGAGCGCGACCAGCATCTGGTCGTGTTGGAGGCCGGTTTCGATATCAAGCAGCAATAGATCGTGTTCTAGTCTCTCGATTGTCGTGTTTATCTCCGTGATTTTGACAGCAGTGAGGTCCCAGTCGACACCAACAGCAGTCTTTGGCATGGAGACGTAGGTTTCTAGATTCGGTTTGAGTATCGTGAGTGATGCAACGGGCGAATATGCGATGTGAGGACCTTATGCGATTCGAACCCTTGCCCGCTCGGACGAACTCGGCGTCAAGGTGAGCCGCACACAAAGCCTACATCCTGTACTTCACGTCAACCGTGTTCAAGTCCATCCACCCGCAAAACGTACTTTGTGTGATTCAACGTGTCGAATATGGAACGACGCGTCGTGGGTTTGCTCGGTAGGTCTTCCGGGCACCCCGCTCGAATATCTTTATGAAACTCAGATATCGAGTCCAGGCGGTGGACAACTCGGTCGGATGCTAGCCAGCTCAGCAACATTGCTCAATATCGACCTTGTAGTACTCGACGTCGGTGATCGCGCACCTGCAAAGCAGGTTTTCCAGAGTAAAGTGGGACACATTGACGGAGCCTTCTCCGATCCTCTCAAAATTCAGGAGCTCGCATCTAAATCTGACGTGCTTACCGTTGAGATTGAGCATGTCAATGTCGATGCGCTTGACGCGGCCGGGGTGAACGGGAAGCTCCAGATCCATCCCTGTCCCTCGACCTTGCGGACGATTCAGGACAAGTTCCTGCAGAAAGAACATCTGGACAGACACAAAATTCCAGTTTCGGAATATTGCTCGGTCGGGTCAACAGAAGAGAGTCTACTCGCTGCAGGGCAACGCCTCGGCTTCCCGCTGATGCTCAAGAGTCGGACACTGGCTTATGACGGGAAGGGAAACCTGGTAGTAAAAGGTCCATCTGAGGCTGCGGCTGCTATCAACACGTTTGGTGGTCGACCACTGTACGCTGAGAAATGGGTTCCGTTCGTTAAAGAGGTCGCGGTGATGGTCGTGCGTTCGGCAAAGGGAGAGGTAAGATCATACCCCGTGGTAGAAACAGTACACAAGGACAATATATGCCACCTTGTGTTTGCCCCTCTTCGGCACCCAGATCCCCATGTCACCCGGCTCGCGAAAGGGGTCGCGGAGAAGGCAACCCGGACCTTTGAAGGCGCTGGGGTGTTCGGAGTGGAGATGTTCTTACTGGCGGATGGTATGTGTCTGTCTCTCTGTAATTCATTTTCTCGCCCACTATTCCTCAGGTTCTCTTCTGGTCAACGAAATTGCTCCTCGCCCGCACAACTCTGGGCACTATACAATCGAAGCTTGCCTAACCTCACAATACGAAAACCACCTACGTGCAGTACTTGGCCTTCCACTCGGATCGACTGACCTAAAAGTACCCAGCGCAATCATGCTCAACATCCTAGGGCGCTCCACCTCAATGGAGGACCTTTCCCCGCTCCTCAGTTCGGCGCTCAATGTACCAGGGGCGTCGATCCACCTCTACGGGAAACAGGAGTCCCGTGTAGGCAGGAAGATGGGCCACATAACCATCGTCGGGTCATCCGACTTCGAGACCCGCGCACGATTGCGACCTATCCTTGCAGCACTAGATGACCCGAATATTGACACGTACGCGCCGCTCCCCCGCCCGTCGCACTCTGCAGCACAACCACTCGTCGGAATTATCATGGGCTCCGACTCCGACCTTCCAGTGATGATAGCTGGTGCACGGATCCTCGAAGACTTCAAGATTCCGTACGAGCTCACGATCGTTTCTGCGCACCGCACTCCTGAGCGGTTGCATACGTACGCGCAGAGCGCTGCGAGCCGGGGTTTGAGAGTCATCATCGCTGGTGCGGGCGGTGCTGCGCACTTACCTGGTATGGTGGCGAGTATGACACCACTTCCTGTGATCGGAGTACCCGTTAAGGGGAGCTCATTGGATGGGGTTGATTCACTGTATAGTATTGTGCAGATGCCGGTGCGTCGTCTTACTACTGAAGTTTTTTGACTCATCGCACTTATAACTACAGCGAGGTATACCTGTTGCCACGGTGGCAATCAATAGTAGCACAAACGCCGCTCTTCTCGCTGCACGGATTATTGGGACAAATATAAGACCCAATTTGGAGGATATGCAGGTCTATGCGAAAAGCCTCGAAGGAGAGGTCATGGCCAAAGTCGATAGGCTGGAGGATATTGGATGGGAGGTGTACGTAAAAGAAATGGGGAAGCAGTAGCGAATGATACGTAAATAAATCAAAATCGGAACTGGGCCTTGAACCCAAATACTATTCAAGGGGTTAACGACTGCACAGCCACCTCACCGCCTATATCTATACCTGCAAACCGAAGTCCTGCATCTATACGACTCATAGACATTGATACAGATGAGGGAATGGAGGATGTATAAGTAAGCCCGAGTTTCCGTGCGCCTTACGTCTCCTAGTCTCCCTGATTTACAGCTCACCCTGTATCCTCTTAACCAGATCCATACCATCTTCGTCGTTAATTCACTTCTCCGTTCGCGTTCAAGTTTGTGCAGCTCCAAATGCGAAGGGGCCCATGGGTCTGGCTTTCAAGGGTGACGGAGCGGGTATGATATGAAAGTGCACCTGCGAATTGATCGTGAATCCGTGTGTCCAGGTTTGGTCGAGGTACACATATGAGGAACGGCTTCGGCGTAGCCTTGATTGCGGACGCAACTCAGATCGGAATTGTCAAGAGCTGTCGTCGTATACATCAAGGTTGAATTTAACCCTCCAGCTAAGTGGCACTCACCATGAGTTAATGCGTTCCCCACCTTTGCCGCAGCTTCTCCCAGCGCCCTCGACAGTTCGGGAGGAATATCTCGGAGATATTCCAGTGGCTTGTACTTGACGTCGGAGCGACCTGCATCGTCCGCCCTCCTAGACGAAATATATCTACACACTCTGCTCTGTACTATCTACTGCCAGTGTAGCCCCTCGGGCACGGAATTGGCTGAGCACTAGACGCGAACCCTCGTCCCGCTACGCGTGAGGCATCCGCCTGAGCAATACGGTCGCCTAGCAAACGGACACTCATTATTGCTCTTCATGCGGTACAAGATCGCTTCGCCTCACCTCCCACCATCCGCACATCATGCGTGAATCGGTTCAGAGATACCGAAGCGGTGGTTGTGCTTATCTGCAACCTAGTATTTCTGGAGGGTGATAATATTGAAGACTAGCCAATAAGGGTGGTGGGTGGTGTATCTCTGACGACAGCTTCGGAATTGAACACACCAGGCACTGGTCTGCATGTGACAGGTTAATCCCGTCTTCCGTCACTCCAACCAGTACAGTGGTCAGAAGAGAAGGCAAGGTTCCATCCTATGACGCAAATATTAAAATTACTAAGAGCAGTACAAGCATCCCGTTCAAGGGTATAGTTGGAACTCATCCACTTCCCTCCTCCTCCTCAACATCGCTTCCTTCTTTGCCCGAGTCAGGCGCACCTTGAACATCACTTTGGCCACTACACGCTCACACATGTTACAGCCACACACACACAAGAAAGCCATTGCAAACGGGCCAAAGAAGACACCACAAATGATGGCGGCGACTCGCTCTCTAAGGTGGTTCGCATCCTCGGCTGGTGGCACGTCAAGTATGGGGAGGGCGATGAAGATGGTTCCGTTAATACATTGCAACCATGAGCTGTACTTCATTACATCGTTGAGCGGTGTCGATTGATCGTGAGTGAGGAGGGTGGAGGTGTTGAACGGCGGGTAGGCGTACGAATTGTTGTAATTGGGATGGGCGAGCGCAAAAGTCGACGCACGATAATACTGAAGGACGTTCCCAGGATGGAACTTGACACCCTGGCCGGTATTATTCCCTGAAACGCCTATAGGGTTGTCTGCGGGCTCAAAAAATTCTGGCCAGATGGGCTCAGCGTGGCACGAATCGGCCATAGTCGCTAAAATGCTGAGCATGGAACCTCGGTCTCCTATCAACCAATATGTCTCTTCGTCTACGCTAGAGTAACCACCACTAGCCGACGTCGGTCGTAGAGGGGCCTGGACTACCTGACCACCCGGTCTGAACAGCTCTGCGGTCTCTGCACCATACTCTGCTGAGCCTGAGTAGTTCCCGGCCCAAGGTATTGGCCATACGCCATACGGAAAGCCCCTGCCGGCGACAGTTGTCGGATCCAGAACAG
>Ga0307513_10008955_pt1 | contig 12706 bp, 13 predicted proteins | sample 15_EM_MG_FD_202174 | JGI IMG/M metagenome (GOLD analysis project Ga0307513, IMG submission 202174) | Populus trichocarpa ectomycorrhiza microbial communities from riparian zone in the Pacific Northwest, United States - 15_EM | ecosystem: Host-associated > Plants > Roots > Unclassified | place... | reverse complement strand
TCTGTGGCTGGCTCCGCTCCAGTCGTTCGCTCCAAGTCCGTACACCGGACACACAAAAAAGGAAATTCCAGCATAACTTCTATCACCATTATCGGCGAACCCTATTGGAGATCTAAGGCGCCAAAACTCGTGTCCCTTGAGGTTGCTAGTCAAACGCCAAGCATCTTCAAGCGTGGTTTCGAGCACATGTACCACAAGTCCCATGGGTACCGGCTTACCGGTGGGAGCATCTACTTTGGACCGGTCTCTAACCTCGCCTGGAAATCTCATCGTGATGCTGCTCCACGTGGCGTTATCCCCGCTGGTCCCGCCGATCCTGGTGCTATGCCTCCTCCGTCCCTTGTCACATGTACTTCTTCCGGTCCACGGCAGAAACACCGCAGCACCGTTGCTTTCGACATCTGTGGCGACAGCACGAAGAAAGTCCTCAAAGCCGCACCGCTGATATCCCTGGAGGAGGCTAAACGATGCGAGGTCTCGATGAGGAACCGTGCTGCCGAGCGTGTGTTGGAGAAGGAGATGCGGGTCGAGCGTGAGGTCAGGCAATTGAAGCGCGAGGTCGCTGAGGTTGCTCGGAAGAGGGCACAACTAAAGCGCGAGGAGGAGGAACGCCTGGCCTGTCTGAGGAACGAAGACCAGGAGAAGGTGGCGCTCGAGACTCCTAAAGAACGGAAGCGTGAACGGGAACCAACGCTTACTGCTGCCGTAGCTGCGAGGAAGGATGGACTGGTCGTAGCACCCACCAACTGGATCGTCCCTCTGATAAGCTTGGACGAGGCCCAGCATACTGAGAAGGCCAAGCGTGATGCGGCAGACAAGTCTAAATCTCTGCCCCTGCCATCGCCACCGCCTTCGGCTGTTGCTTCCGTCGATTCACTCATGATCAACGCTGGGAACGGGAATATGGCGACTCTTCGACTGATCAGCCTGGAGGAAGCTGCCAAGCGCGATCGGGTACGTCGGCTTGAAGAGGATGCTGCTGGGTCTGTCAGGTCTCGTACTCGGAATCATGCTCACGCTGGGGCTGGTCTCAACCATGTATCGTTGATCACTCTGGCAGAGGCCCGCAAACAAGACGCTCTTCGAAGGAGGACCGGAAGTTCGCAGGGCGGGGGCGGATCACTCAGTCCGGTGTCCAAATCGCGCAAGCCAAGCCGTCCATCACTATCCTCCACGGTCAATCGGAAGATCGAGACGGGCAATGGAGATCGACACGCCCCGCCCAGAGATTTTGTTCCTCGGGAAAGGGCTCGCTGGATTGGACTGGTGTCTGACGCTGGAAACTGGGGAACTGGACTGAACGCTACTCCCGATCACTCTGGACCCTCTATCACTCGGACACCGATGGGCATCCCTGTTTAGGTGTGATCGACTCGCTTCTTGCTGGTTAACTTCCGTTCCTTCTCTTCCGTTCTCGCTTGGAAACTCGGATCGTTCTGCAATATCTGTGCATCTCGGTCGGTAGTTGTTATCTCGGCCATTTCAGGCCGGCTGTCTGGGTACAGCCACCAATGGACACTGTGTTGCCGCTAGAACCGTACTTGGACATCAACTCTAGGATAAACTTAATGTATACTGTGCGCTGAGGCTGTTGCGAGGATAACAATAGGATTCGGTGAACGTTTCTGTTCGAGGGGGAGAAGTCGAGAAGGCAGTGAAGTGAGATGAGAAGCCGAGATGATTGTTGGAGTAGTTGATGCAATGCGTCTGTATCCCTGCATCAGCTTCGTCGATCACCAGCACTCCGGGCGATCACGAACGGCCGGCTAGCGAGAGTTAGCGAGGCGTTGGATGCTGCACGCGGACGATCCTCGTGCCTGGGGGGATGCGATGCAGTTGGTAGGACGGAGACTGCTCTCGGGTTGGGGTTCCCGGGTCCCACCTGTGCGTCCCGGGGTCTTGCTCCCACCCGGAGGCTGACAAAAGGATGTTGCGAATGCGTCGACAGATCAATGATGTGTGGACGATAAGGAAATGAATAACTATCACGGGCTTTCGCCTCGTCGTGTGGGACTCTGTGGGAGGGCGCGGGTCGACTTGTTTGCCGGCTCAAGTCTTCCCGATATCAATCTTCTCCGCATGGGCCGATGCCGGCATCGGTCGCTTCTCTCCTCGCGCATACGGGAACGGAAGCTCTTCTGTTTATTTAACCTGCCCCCCCAGTCCAAATGTCGCCCTTCGTGCCCCCTCCCCCTCCCAGAGAGCCTCGCCACCCTCTAGTTGCAAAGTCGTCTCTTCTCCTCGAGACCGATTTTGACACTCCCTCCTCCCCAACCCCCCTCCACTCCGGTTGAACCCGACTCAATCTCCGAGCAGACATGTCGGACGAATACGAGAAAAAATCCGTCGACCAAAACCTCGAGAAGCATGACCTTGGCCCCGACAGCGACCTCCACCGTGGCCTGAAGAATCGCCATGCCCAGATGATCTCGTGAGTCCAGTTGCACCCCCTACATCTCCCCTCTCCACTGTGCTCATCGACCGTCTTCACGCCACAGCATCGGAGGCGTCATCGGCACTGGTCTCTTCTTGGGTACCGCCAGGTCCCTCGCCTCTGGTGGTCCTTTGGGTCTTTTGCTCGGTTACATGATCGTTTCTTCCGCCTGCGTCGCTGTCATGTTGACCCTGGGCGAGTTGACCACTCTCCTCCCCGTACCCGGTGGCCAGGTGACCCTCGCCGGACGGTTCGCTGACCCAGCACTGGCATTTGCGATGGGGTGAGCGATCCTGGCTCTCCATTCCGAAGTAACTCCATTTGTACTAACACCCCCGTTCTATTTTTAGCTGGAACTACTGGTACAGTTGGGTCATCACCCTCCCTGCTGAGCTGTCCGCCGCCGCCGTCCTCATCGGCTGTGCGTCTTGTTTCCCCCATTCGTCCTGCATTTCATCAGTACTGACAGCGCTTGTGAACCCCCACAGACTGGGATAATGAGATAAACAATGCCGTATGGATTACCATCACCGGTGTCGTTATCGTCATCATCAACTTTTTGGGTACCCGCGCCTTCGGTGAATGCGAGTTCTGGTTCGCCTCCATCAAGGTCATCACCATCATTGGCCTCATTATTCTCGGTCTTGTCATCGATTTGGGTGGTGCTCCTAACCATGATCGGCTCGGGTTCCGCTACTGGGTATGTTTCGCGCTCTCTACATCCCGGCTGGATGAATAACCGAGTTTGTTTCACGCAGCATAACCCCGGCGCTCTCGTTCAATTCGAGGGGATCGAGGGATCCTTGGGTCGTTTTGCCGGTGTCTGGTCTGTCTTGATCGGAGCCGCTTACGCCTTCCTGGGAACTGAGATTCTCGGAATGACCGCCGCCGAAACCCAGAACCCAACAAAGAACATCCCACGCGCCATTCGTGGTGTCTGGATCCGTATCCTCTTGTTCTACATCATCGGTGTCTTCATCCTCGGTTTGATCTGCCCGTCCGACGACCCCAATCTCATCACCGATACCGGTAACGCTGCCTCTTCCGCCTGGGTTGTTGCCATCCAGCGGGCTGGAATCAGGGTCCTTCCCCATATCGCCAACGCCTGCTTCTTGAGTACGTTATCTCTAGTTACCCTTGTCCCTTGTTGCATCATTCCTAACCTTGCATCACTCTAGCCTCTGCTTGGTCTGCCGGCTCTTCCGACTTGTACACCTCTTCCCGTGCCTTGTACGGTCTCGCCAAAACCGGTCAGGCCCCCAAGATCTTCTCCCGCACCAACGCCAGGGGGACCCCTGTCTACGCGGTGGGTCTTTGTACCCTTCTCGCTGGCCTGTCATACATGGCCGTCTCCGAGTCCTCGAACACCGTTTTCGGCTGGTTTGCCAACATGTCCGCCGTCGCGGGGATGTTCAACTGGTTCGGTATCTGTGTCACGGGCATTCGATTCCGACAGGGAATGAAGGCGCAAGGTATCAATCCAGAGAACCTCCCATGGCACAGCAAGCTCATGCCATACGCCGCTTGGTGGGGTCTGGTGTGGTCCATTATCATCATCCTCTTCGCAAACTGGAGCGTCTTCCTCAATGGTAACTGGGACACCGCCAGCTTCATCACCAATTACTTGCCAATCCCACTCTTCTTCCTCCTCTTCTTTGGATACAAGTTCTGGCTCAAGACCAAGTGGATTCCTGCTTCTGAGATGGACTTCGTTACCGGAATCACCAGCTGGAAACACCAATAAAGCAGTCGTCTTATGTTTTTTTGTTGTTGTCCATCTTGATGTACCTCTTGTGTCTGTTGTTCGTTTCATCGTTGCATGTCCCCTGGGATTTATGTGTGTAGTGTAAAATTTCGTCTTGTCTATATTCTTCATCCGTAATCGTTGCAGTGTAATCTGCATGGGTGTCCAATGCAAACACTAGAACTCTCCAAACGTTTCATGTCGTGACTGCGAAGCTTGAATATGCTAAGATTTGTTCGGGAACACACGAGAGAGCCTTTCCAAGTCGACACTTGTTCCATTACAGCGTCACATGAGGAATGACGTCCACGTGGAGTATCCTGTGTGGAAGCCGAATAACAATTATGGATGTATGATACCATGCGAAAACAGGATCCGATGCTGTGGGGGTGTGAAACAAACAAGTGTGCTCAATGCAAGTGGGTGCTCCAAATTTGCCTAATCATCGTCCTCAATGACGATGACGTCGCTCGCGTTCGAGCTCGGCCCAGCCACATTCAGCTCCGACTCTCCCCTCCCCCGTTTCTCCTGCCTACCTGGATCATCGTGTGGTTCTTCGCGTTTCCGTTTAAGGCTAGCAGGAGCTGATCGCGGTGAACCATCATCACCAGGGCCCTCTTCTCTATCAGATTCGATGAGGATCGGCTCATTGGTTGTGTCTGTAACGCTCGGCGTGGAGGGTTGTGAGGGCGGTACGGACGAGGTCCGGGACCTTGATCGCAGCTGAATGGAATCGAATAGGCGTTGGGTATCAAGGACAGGGATAGAGAACAGTCGTGATGACCCTATTGGAACTGGGCCTACGCTGGACGGCGGAGGCGACGTTGACGGTGGCGAAACCCCAGGCCGCGCATACAGTTCTGTCCAATGTCTTGCGTTATTATCGTGTTGTTTCCTGTTCCTTACGTATTCTGTGGCGATTGACGGAACTACCGATGTAGCGGCAAAGGGGGTGTCAGAAAATAGAATCCCGGATAAGGACGGGATGTCATACCGAGGGGATCCTCTAATAGTCCACGAACGAGAAGCCTCTGTCAGGTAACGGGAAGGTAACATAAAGGCCGTTCACTTACGGGGATTGGGGTCCGTAAGCAATGACGAGAGGGATAAAATAACTTTAAATATTGAAAGGGCCGGTGACCACTGATTCTTGAGAATGTCAATGCAGACGGCGCCACGATCAGATATGTTCATGTGGTATATCCTGAGCGAGGGAGAGAGTTGAGTGTACGAACGGGGGAAGATTCGGCCTTGATGCGTACCGAGTCAAGAAGAGGATCTTGGGAGCCGAAAATCTAGCAGGCATATGGAAATGTTGGGAGCGCAGGTACGGGTGGAGACTATTGCGACGCACGGGTAGTCATATGGAAGATGGATTTCGAGACGGAAAAGCCCCCCTTCATACGGACTGCCTTCCTGGCCAGGTATTGAGGCGTTCCAGAGGAAGAGGTTGTCTGTGGGTTCAATCGCCATCCCCCCTAAATCCTCCTTCTTGATATCTGCTATTTCTTTCTGGATGCGCTTCAACGCCATCTACGGGACATCTAAGAGTCAGCTCATCTACCCAGAAACGAGGAGAGGACGCACCCCCGAAGCTTGTTTGGGAGCCATCGGGCTTTTCGAGGTATTTGTCAGTGTGAGGGGGGTGTCGGCATGTGAGTGGGCTTGTGGCCCGCTGGTTCCTTGTGCTCACGTGGATATTGGGCGGGATTTCCCACGTTTTCAACGCTTCAGAGTCTGTAAATGGAAGAAGTCGGCGCCGATATGCAGCAGCCGTTCCCTGACCACAGCAGCGAGCCCACACTCGCATGTATAGAGCGAAGCGGTTATTTCGTTCCAGAATCGCTAATTACAATATGTAGATCGAGGGTCCACGAAACAGGCCCACGTCATGAAGAGTAGATATCTCACGGACTGCGTGTGGGTCATCTACTAACCCCTCGATCTCCCCTCGAGTTGCATTCTATCTTATCGTTGGATTCATCAGTCCCAGTCGCACGTCTGCTCGCCCGAATGACGAAGCTTTTGCTCCTAACTCGAGTCTGAGAGCCAGTCATATGCATCCGCACTCTCGACGGGGCACGTAATCTCACCGGCGATCAGCGATGAGGGGTGCAGTGATGTAGTACTTGGGCCATCCGCCCATTGATACTATTCTGTCATCGAAGCAGGCTTGTTCCCACAGCAAATAGTGACTGACCTCCCGAGCCGTTCAAAGTATAAGAGCAGGTCGGCCAACCAGGCGGCAGCGCCAAGTGCGGAGAGGCGAGTACTCACAGAGGTTCTCCATCTTGAGGACGGCACTCCGCTACAACACGAGGGAGTTCCTAAACATCCCGGGCATCTGTTCGTGGCGTACAGGATGATCGTCCTGTTATGCGATTGTAGCAAGGTCACCTGGGGAGATAACCTCGATCGGATCAGCGTGGTGGTTACGGCTGAACGATTTGAAGAGATCCTCCAGCATGTACAGGGTACTCATACAGTCGCGACCCGTAGCTGGACGCATCGAGGCGCAGATAATTATGTCGCTTGATGGAATGAGGTAGTCAAGTGATGAGTCACTTCAAGTCACAAACTGCATATATACAGGTTAACCAGACCTCGATCGCTTCCAACACCTTCACTCTACTCAGACTTTATTCCCAGAACTCGATGGTCCCTCGAATATCCTTGTGACTTTCCTCCCTTCGATCCGCCCGTACGACCTGCCCCCCGTCCTCCCGACCACTTTCGACCGCACTACGTATCAACACACACGCCGGCCGATGTTCGGCGAAGACGATTCAGAAAGCCCCAGGGTAGCCAGCCCCTGGGACCCATTCCTCGCTTCCCCTTCCTCCCGCTCTATTTCGAGCCTTGAACTATCGTCATCTCTAGTTTCATCCACCCCAGGGACTCCCCCTACATTCCCCAGAGGCGTTCCAAAACTGGTTCCGGAAGTCGAGCAGGTACTGAACTCAATACTCATTGATCCGCGATGGCTCGATATTAACCCATCCACTTCTCTTCGGCATACAATCTCAGGGTAATATCGAGTATAAGCTCAAGCTCATTGATCCCACTCCAACTCGTTTTGCTCGACTCGTCACCCAGCTCAAGTGGCGCCTTCTTGAGGGCGGCGGCCAGGCCTGCTACGAACTTGGGGTTACCGACGATGGCCTCTTGATTGGACTTTCCCGCGAATACCTCGAACGATCCCTCGAGACGTTGGAGATGATGGCAGGGGAAATAGGCGCAAGCGTCGTGGTTGTAAAGGAGATTGAAGTCCCCAGGGAGCTCGCAGGACTCAACGAAAGGCTCGCCGCCAAATACATCGACTTCGACACTGGCGAAGTGAGAAGGGCCGACAGAAGCCCCCCCTCCCTCATATCACGCGGGAATTCCACCGCCTCCTCTTCAGGCCCCAGCACCGAGTCTGAGTCCGAACACGAACCCGTACCTGATACAATCTTCCCGGTGGACCCGGAGTTGGGAGCGACGCGTTCGTCGTCAACCATCGACCTTGAGATTTCCTCAGTTTATAAGCCTCGACCGATGCGCGCCCGCGCCAGCTTCTTGACGGCTCATGCAGAATCCGTCAAGCACCGGGGACACCACGGGAAGAAGAAGCACAAGCAGAAGCATGGCATCTCCTCATACATCATCCCTACCCCCAACCCGGCCCACTCACCTATGGTCGCCACCATCCCAACGAAGCAACAAACGAAGCAAGCTTGGCGTCAGCTGGCCAAAGACAGACGAAACGATGCACGACGCGCAACCTCCAACATAGCACAAGATACTATACAGAGCGCTGCTGACGCGCTCATCCCGGCCCTTGACGGCCTTCATGTTTCCATCGACCCCCTTTCGGCCTTTCCCGCCGACAACGATACACGGGCAGAAGTGTCATTCCCAGCCTCTGTTGACGACGGACCGAGGTTCATCGTCGAGGCCCTGGTCGTACGCAAGCTTTCTTTGGAAGAGGCGTTCCTCGACTTCGGTGGTTTCGGGCTCGAAGTATAGCCGGAAGTGCGCTTTGATTCCCCAATCACAAACACCGATCGGTAGCTGTGACCATCCCTTTTTCTCGGTTTCATGTATCAGTAGGACGGGGTTCCTCCGATCGGGGCCGAGCTGGGGGCTATCAGGCTCCTGAGACCCCGGCGCGGTTGACGAACCGCTGAGGAGCTGCGATCGTAGGGGACCTTAGTTACAATGAATTCTAGATTTCTAACCAAGGATTAGCCATGAAGATATGGGAAGCTATAGCAGACGGTAAAAGCAATTACAAATGGATCTGGTAATACAACAATAGCAGCCGCGAGGGTTAAACAGAGGAAATGAACAAAGCATCGGTGTCCGTGAGAAAAATACAATCACTCAAAACCCTCATATGTTACCAACCACCTGGATCGGGTCTGGAGCGAAAAGACCGGTCGTAAAGTAAGCTCATCGACGTTCAGAACTTGGTCGCTAGTCACGTACCCAAACTTGGCTCCTTGTGCAAGTTCCATCAACGGCCGTTGATTCCAGTCTATGGTGTTTTGGTACACTTTATTGCCCCACCATTGTTGGATCGAGTTCGCTCCGATTGAACCGTTCAGGGGGTATTGTAAGCTGTAAGGGTATATGAATGGCCTTGTACATAATGAAGGAACCAAGAACCCACCAGAAGAAGATTAGCACAACGCTAATCGCAGTACCGGCGTCCAATGCAGCGGACAACACGTCTTTAAGCCCCGAGATTAGTTTTTAACTCGGGGAATGAAGAGCGCAAACATACAGTTGTATTTCGCCCAGAAGGAGAATCGGCGCCGTCTGATCAGGTACTGGAATACAAACCCAACCATAGTCCACGGAACGTAGTTCAGAGCCGTTGCAGGCGGGATGAGGCCGACACCACCGAACAGGATTCTAAATGACAAGAGACTTTAGTCGGCTAGGAAGTTATCGACGGATCCGAACGTTTTCCTGGACCGCGTGTAATACTTACGGAAAGCTGAAGGAGGACGTTACATCGTCAGACTGCTGACGCGAGCGGATATGTGAGATGAACGTACTTAATGTAGGCGATCCAAGACCTGGGATATCGCTTGGTGAGCGCCCACGCGATGAGAGGGCAAAATGCTCCAATCAAGAAGAACCAAAGCAAGCCTTGAGATGGGTGAGGGGGATCGCTCGGGGGGCCAAGGGAAGTATTAGGACATACCGCTAGAACGACGATTAGTAAGGCAGATGTGATGACGAAACCCGAAACGTACTAATAGATTTGGCCGCTAGAAAATTGGAGGGCAGGACCGATGACACCCCACTACGAAATAATCTCAGTCGTTCTGTCGTGGGGGGGTGGGGTTTGTACTGACTACCACTGACGCGGTGGCGAATACCTGCGTAGAACCGCAAACGAACTTGTCTTTCTGATCATGGGAACACATGTCCCTATACCAAAGCGTTAATATGATCACCCCCAACGAGTGGAAACAAAACTGACGGAATGTTTTCGAACATCCTTTGGTAAGAAGTCAGCACAGGAATAAACAAAAAAGCGCGGGATGCATCACCATGCTTGGACACCGAGCTGTACAGTTCCAGCGACGATGATGGCCGATATTTGGGCAAAGAACATGACTCGCGGTGGAACCTTCATGTAGTGTCCCAGCTTGAAGTCCGCAGTGAACACCATCGCTAATTGAAGGTGAGTTGGAGGGAACCTCCTGAAAAGTGTGACCACGAGAATTACCTTGGCTGACAGAAATGTAGGTGAAGGTCTACATAGCTTTATTTTAGTATCAATTGATCAACAGAAAGCCATGACTGGTGGTACCTTGAAGCTGTTAAAAAAACAGCATTGGTGAGTGACGTGTAGGAAACGGAAAATTGACACGTACATCATCATCGCGACTGGTCTCCCCGGTAGCATGTAGCCGATGATCAGCTCGCTCACAACGCTGAGGAATCCGCCAGTTAACCACCAGCGTAAGTCAATACAAGGTAACCTACTTAAGACCAACTTGTCGGTTTGTGACGGCCAGGATCATTCCTGCAACAGCGTCAGAAAAATCGATTGGGACATCTCCGCCTTACCTATTGGGACAATGTATACAATGGCTAGGCGTGCTGTCAGCCGCAGATACAGACGGAGGGCGACATTACTTACCTATCAACAGACCAATCATCAACGCCCATATCGGGAGATGGGTGGGCCATAGCTGAACACCGATACAGGCGAAGACAAAGTTGATCGAAAAAAGGGTGGCATACCACCATTCGGGGACCTGACGATAGTTAGACATCAGTTTGGCGTGGATGTCAGGCTGTTCCCGCAGAGAACGTCGGAGGTGGACTCGGATAGGTTTCCAGAAGTACAGGATCGAGTGCACGATGGTGGCTGTAATGGAGGCGAAGGAAAGTCCGTATGCGATCGCAAACGAGGTACTGGAGGCAGAGGTCATTGAAAGTCGAGATGGGCGTCGAAGGGCTAATACGTACGAGAGGAATAGCGGGCTGTAGGCTTTATACTGTTCGAGGTTGAAGGTTCCGTTCTCATTCAAGACGCGCTGGACCTGATACTCCAGACCAGTATTGTCGTACGGTTTCCACGACATCACTGAGTGGGGGGATTAGTCGGGGATGAGGATGACAACTCTGTGGCACGTACAGGGGAGTCGCTTGCTGTACCACGTGTCCGTGTACTGTCAGCCAAAGGTTAGTCGTGTGCCGTCACGGAAGTGTCAGGTACATACGTAGATGATAGGAGTTACGACCCCTGCGAACGGAACTATTCAAGACGCCCACAAGAGTACGCGGAGAAACACACTTACAAAAGAACAGCACAAATCCCGCAGCGACATTTGCTTCCGACCACCCTGCGCTCTATAATTAGAGTGGTACAATTGAGATGGGGGAGCTGCGTACAAGGTGTCACGAGCCTAAAAGTGATGATCAGTGGTTGCGGAGAAAGTGAGACGGGTGCAGGCTTACGGGCTGCCGATGTAAGCAATCTCATTCCAGTCAAAGGTGAAGAACGAAAGGCCAAGGCCCCCGCGGAAACTGGGAGACGTCAGTGAGGCGATCGTTTCTCCGAGTGAGGGATCCTGACCCAAATATTTGATTGACGATCTGGGGCTGACTCAGCATCGTGGACAGCACGGGAGGGAGTGTACTTACCGCGTTCTCTGGAGCAATCCAGCAAACCCAATTGAACATGCTGGAGGGGCCACATTAAATACACGTTCAGGGTATCCAACCGGGGGCCGCACCTCAACGCCTGAAACAGGTAACCCGGGACGAAGTCTTCCAGGAATTCGGTCAGGGGTTCGCGATCATGAGCCAATGAGAATACTCACACCATAGCGCCGCGCCAATAAAAGCGTACGTGAAAAACCTCTCTCGACTCGGTCCGGTATCATCAGCACCGAGGTACTTCTGTGAGTGTAGGGTATTGAATAATGCGCAAATAACTAGGGTATTCGGCCAGACTGGGGGTTTCATTAGCACCTCGTCTCGACCGATAAAAGGGTCCTTCTCACTCATGGACGGTGGTGCGACCAGCAGTCGTCGCGCGATTCCACCGGTCGATAACCCAATTAGTTGGGTTGACATGACCAGTAACCATTGATCTAGAAACGATGAGCACTAAGCGGGACAACCATAACGCACTCCTCCCTTACATGTGAAGCTCCAAGTTTGTTTATACAACACTCGCTGTACGGCGATAATGTCGGTCTGCACGCGCCGACCATCAGGCGGGGTAGATTCCGTTTCCGTGCGAATCCACTTACCGCATAAGCAGATTCTGATCCAACACCCGCCATAATTGTGACCAATACCTGAGTAAACATTGAGAACGTGCCCAGGTGAAATGAATCGATGCCTACATGTTCTTTAATGGTAAAGGGGCCTGGGTTCAGGGAGACGCCGAGAATCTTAACTCTAGGCATGAACCGAGCCCAAAGTCTGCCCATCGGATAAGACACCAGTTGCGCGACGAGCTTATAACCTCGGGTTCGTCAGTGGGTCATGGTGCAGTGAATCATGGGACATACCCCTCCAACAGTAATCGTTGGGTATCGAAAAAAGAAAAATTGATTGACCCCAGGCAACACGACGGCCCAAAATAATCCAATGATCCACGCTCGAAGGGTATTTACTTCATCGCCCGATGAGTGCTTCCAGTGAGGTAAGGCAGCTCGGCAAACTCACCAGGCATTTCCGGGTCGTCAAAATTTGCCACGGCGGATCGGACCTCTGGGTATGGGGATTCTACGTGGGGAGCTCTGTGAACAGGGGGACAGACGGATTGGGTCTCGACAGACCATCATAAACAGCATCTTCGTCAAAGTTTGGGTCGAAGGTAGGGTCGTAATCTTCAGAGTAGGAGTTGCGGGAGCAGGGTGATTCCTGGGAGGATTGAGAATGAGAATGTTGGAATGGAACGAGGGGCACCGGTGAGAGTGAATTACGGTGCGAGGCGCTTCTAGAGGCTCTGATAAGGCGTTAGCGTGTAGTCACTCGCATTCACGTTCGGGCGTCCGCACCAAAAG
>Ga0307513_10008954_pt1 | contig 12707 bp, 8 predicted proteins | sample 15_EM_MG_FD_202174 | JGI IMG/M metagenome (GOLD analysis project Ga0307513, IMG submission 202174) | Populus trichocarpa ectomycorrhiza microbial communities from riparian zone in the Pacific Northwest, United States - 15_EM | ecosystem: Host-associated > Plants > Roots > Unclassified | place... | reverse complement strand
CGTCGGCGGCGTGTTCCGGCGTTGCGGCCTTGGCCGCCTCGCGGCCGTGGAGGATGGCGAAGATGACGGGAACGAAGAGCAGGGTGGCGAAGGTGGCCCAGACCAGGCCGCCGATCACGGCGCGGCCCAGCGGCGCGTTCTGCTCGCCGCCCTCCCCGAGGCCCAGCGCCATCGGCGCCATCCCGATGATCATGGCCAGCGCGGTCATCAGCACCGGACGGAAGCGGGTGAACCCGGCCTCCAGGGCCGCGGTCGCCGGGTCGCCGGTGACCAGCAGCCGTTCGCGCGCAAAGCTGATCACCAGGATGGAATTGGCGGTGGCCACGCCCATGCACATGATCGCCCCGGTCAGCGCGGGCACCGATAGCGTGGTGCCGGTGGCGAAGAGCGTCCAGACGATGCCGGCCAGGGCGGCCGGCAGCGCCGTCACGATGACGAACGGGTCCGTCCACGACTGGAAATTCACGACGATCAGCAGGTAGATCAGCGCCACCGCCCCCACGAGGCCGAACAGCAGGCCGGAGAAGGCGGTGTTCATGGTCGCCACCTGGCCGCGCAGGGTGATGGTGGAGCCTTTCGGCGCCTCCTTGGCATGGGCCTGCATCACCTTGCGGATATCGCGGGCCACGCCGCCCAGGTCGCGGCCCTGGGTGGTGGCGTAGATGTCGATCACCGGCTGGATGTCGTAGTGGCTGACCACGGCGGGCGCGCTCGCGCGGGTGATGACGCCCAGGCCGCCCAGCGGCTGGACCGGCGCGCCTGCGGTGGAACCGGTCACCGGCGCGTTGGCCAGATCGGCCATGGTGGAGAGCTGCTGCTGCGGGGTCTGGGCGACGATCGGGTAAGACACCCCGGTCTTCGGATCCAGGAAGAAGGTCGGCGCCGACTGCGAGGTGCCGGCCAGCATGGCGCCCACGCTGGTGGTCACGTCCCGCTCGGTCAGGCCCAGCTGGGTCATCCGCGTGCGATCCACGTCCACCTTGAGCTGTGGGCTGACCAGCGACTGCTGGATGCGCGCGTCGGCGACGCCGGGGATGTGGCGGATGTCGCGCAGCAGCCTGGCGGCGTAGGCCTGGTTCTCGGCCATGCTCTTGCCGGCGACCTGCAGGTCGATGGGCGCCGGCGAACCGAAGTTCAGAATCTGGCTGATGATGTCCGCCGGCAGGAACGAGAAGGTGGTGCCGGGGAACTGCTTGGGCAGCTGCTCGCGCAGGATCTTCACATACTCGGCGGTCGGCCGGTGCTTCGCCGTGAGGGTCACGTAGACGTCGCCGTCCTGGTAACCGATGACGCCGGAGTTGTTGTAGACGGTGTTGATGGCGCTGGTGGGCAGGCCCAGGTTGTCGACGATCGACGAGACCTCGTCGCGCGGGATTACCTGGCGGATCTGCTGCTCGATGCGGCCGAACTCGATGGAGGCGTCTTCCAGCCGGGTGCCGACCGGCGGACGGGCGTGCAGGGTGATCTGGCCGGAATCCACCGCCGGAAAGAAATTCTCGCCCAGGAACGGGGCCAGCCCGAACGACAGCACCACGACCCCCAGGAAACCGGTCACGAACACCCGCCGGTGGTCGAGCGCCTGGATCAGCAGGCCGCGATAGACGTCGCGGATCCGGGTGAAGCGCGCCTCGAAGCCGCGCTGGAAGCGGACCAGGGGATTGCGCGAGGGGCGCGGGCCCTCCTGCCCCTCCGCCGAATGGTGCGGCCGCAGCAGATAGGCCGCCATGGTCGGCACCAGGGTCCGAGACAGGATGAACGAGGCGATCATGGCGAACACCACCGCCTTGGCCATCGGCACGAACAGGTAGCCGGCCACGCCCTGCAGCATGAACATCGGCACGAACACGATGCAGATGCAGAGCAGCGAGACGAAGGCCGGGGTCACGATCTGCTGCGCGCCGTCGAGGATGGCGGTGCGGACGTCCTTGCCCTGCTCCAGGTGCCAGTTGATGTTCTCGATGGTCACGGTGGCGTCGTCGACCAGGATTCCCACGGCCAGCGCCAGGCCGCCCAGGGTCATGATGTTCAGGGTCTCGCCCGTCGCCGACAGCGCGGTGATGGCGCAAAGGACGGCCAGCGGGATCGACGTCGCGATGATCACGGTCGAGCGCCAGCTGCCGAGGAACAGCAGGATCATCAGGCTGGTCAGGGCCGCGGCGATGACGCCTTCCTTGATCACGCCCGAGACCGCGGCCTTCACGAACAGCGACTGGTCGTTCAGGGCGACGATCTTGAAGTCGTTCGGAAGCGTCTCCTTCAGTTTCGGCAGCTTGTCCTTCACGCCTTGGACGATGGCGAGCGTGGAGACCTGACCGGCCTTCAGGATGGTGGTGAGCACCGCGCGAGAACCGTCCACGTGCACGAGGCTCTGCTGCGGCGGCGAGCCGTCGCGCACGTGACCCACGTCGCGGACGAAGATGGTGGTCCCGTTCGCCGTGCGGATGGGAACATTGTTCAGTTCGTCGATCGTCGGCACCGCGTTGTTCAGCTTCACGTCGTATTGCAGGCTGCCGATCTTCATCGTCCCCACCGGGGTGATCTGGTTCTGGGCGGCGATGGCGTTGGCCACGTCCTGGGCCGAGACACCCTTCGACTGCAGGGCCGCGGGGTCCAGGTCGACCTGCACCTGGCGCACACGGCCGCCGTAGGAGAAGGGAATGGCCGCCCCGGGCACGGTGCTGAGCGCCGGGCGGATGAAATTCTGGGTGGTGTCCAGAACCTGCTGCTCGGACTGCACCTTCGAGGACGAGGCGAGCTGTAGGATCGGAACGGTGGAGGCGTTGTAGTTGAGGATCAGCGGCGGGGTGATCCCGGGCGGCAGCTGCTTCAGCACGCTCTGGGAGACCGAGGTCACCTGGGCGGTGGCCGTGCGGATGTCGACATTGGGGTGGAAGTAGATCCGCACGATCCCGATGCCGGGGATGGAGGTCGATTCCACGTGGTCGATGTCGTTGACCAGGGTCGGCAGGATCCGCTCGTAGGGTGTGATGATCCGGTTCGCCATCTCGTCCGGCGACAGGCCGGTGAACTGCCACGCCACGCCGATCACCGGCACCTTGATGTTCGGGAAGATGTCCGTGGGCGTGCGCAGCGCCGCCAGCGGGCCGATGATCAGGATCAGCAGCGCCATCACCACGAAGGTGTAGGGACGCGACAGGGCGATGCGGACGATGGCCTGCATGCGCGGGGGACTCCGGAACAATCGGACGCGCGGCCATGAGGCCGGCGTCTGCGTCCCGGCCTTGTGCGCTGCAACGTCTAACGCTGCGGCGCAGCGAAGATGAAACTTTATTTAGTCGGCGATCCGGCTCGCCGGCGCCGCGTCCCACCGCAGGACATAGCCATGGCCGGGCACGCTGTGGATCAGCCGCAGGCCCAGGTCGCGGCCAAGCTTGGCGCGCAGGCGCGCGACCAGGCCTCGGATGCGCTCCGGCCTGGGCTCGGCGGATATGCCCGCCAGGTGCGCGTCCAGTCGTGCGGCCTCCACAACCTGTCCTTCGCGGCGCAGCAGATAGGCGGCCAGCTGGAACTCCAGCGGCGACAGGAGGGCGTGCTGGTCGCCCACGACCAGGCTCCGCGCGACGCGGTCCAGGCGCAGGCCGGCGCGCGCGGCGGGGGACGGGCGATGACGATCGGCGGTGCGGACCAGGGCCATCAGCCGGGTCTGCACTTCGATCAGGTGAAGCGGCCGGGTCAGGCAGTCGTCGGCCCCGGCGCGCAGGATCGCGGCCCGCTCGTCCGGTCGCGCCGCGTCAGCCACCACCACCACCGGCGTCGATCCGGCCAGCAGGTCCGCGGCCTCGGCCGCAAGAGGCCGCGGCATGTCGGCCAGGATCAGGTCGTGGCCGTCCGCCTCGGCCAGGGCGGCGGTCTCGGCACTCCACTCGGCCGCCTCCGCCACGTGACCCATCTGGCGCAGGGCGTCGACGAGCCAGTGGTCGGCGGCATGGCGGGACACGTAGAGGAGCTGCATCGCGCTCAGTACTTAGGCGCGATCAGCCAGCAATCCATGGCGATGCGCAGGCCCGGCTCCGCATCGGTCAGACTCAGCCGGAATTCGTGCAGGCGGGCCACCGCGGCGACAATGCTGAGCCCCAGGCCAGAGCCCGGCGTCCGCTCGTCGCGCCGGCTTCTGTAAAAGCGCTGCAGCACCGACTCCCGCTCGTCGGCCGCGATCCCGGGCCCGGTATCGCTCACTTCGAGGCGCGGGCCCTCGGCGGTGGCCGACAAGCCAAGCGTGACCCGACCGCCGTCCGGCGTGAACTTCAGCGCATTGGCGAGCAGGTTGGAGAGCGCCTCGAACAGCAGCTCGCGATCGGCCTGAATGGGCGGGGTTGAGGAGACCCGCAGCGCCAGGGTCTGTCCCCGATCCTCGGCCACCGGCGCGTACAGTTCGACCAGGTCGCCCAGCAGCGGCTCCAGCTGAACCTCGGCGAAGCCCGCGCGCCGCTCGCGCCGGTCGATCTCGGCGATGCGTTGCAGTGCGCGGAAGCGGGCCAGCAGAGCGTCGGTCTCGCCCAGCGCCTGTTCCAGCATCGCGCGGTGCGGGTCGGCTTCGCCCATCGATTGCTCGGCGCGGTAGAGCAGCGCGCGCAGGCGCGTCAGCGGCGTGCGCAGGTCGTGAGCGACGTTGTTGCCGACGTTCTGCATCTCGCCCAGCAGGCGCTCCACCTCGGCCATCATGGTGTTGGCGATCGCGGCCAGTCGGTCGATCTCGTCGCCGCGGGTCGAGACCGGCAGGCGGGCCGTGAGATCGCCGTCCATGATCAGCTGGCTGGCGCGCTGCACGTCCTGGATGCGCCGCAGCGGTCCCAGGCTCATGACCGCGCCCAGGGTCAGCCCCAGGATCAGGATCAGCCCGCCGCTCACCAGCAACGACTGGACGATGATGTCGCGCAGACCCGACAGCACCTTGGCGTCGAACCCCACCACCAGGATCTCGCCCCAGGGCAGCCGCTTGGCCAGGCCGCGCGCGCCCGGCTGGAAATGCGGGCCGCGCAGCGCGCTCGGGCGCGCGTCGATCCGCAGGTAGGCCGGCAGGAACCGCACATTGCCGGTGATCCAGACCCCGTCGGCGGAGAACAGGCCGTAGTAGTTCACCTGCCGGATATCGGCGGACTCGGCCTGGACAATCCGCGCCGGCAGGCTGTCGGCTGGCCCGCGGCTCAGCCCCTGGGCCTGGCCGATGATGATCTGGTCCATCTGGTCGGTCAGGAAGCCGGCGACCCCTACATAGACCAGACCCAACAGCGCCATCACGCCTGCGATGAACACCGCCGCGTAAAGTGCGGTGAGCCGGAACGCGGTCGTGCGCCACAACCGGCGCAGGTCAAGCTCAGCGCGCGGCGTAGAGGGCATAGCCGGAGCCTCTGACGGTGTGGATCAGCGGCGGGGCGCCGGTCGGGTCCACCTTCTTGCGCAGCCGGCCCATGTGGACGTCGATCAGGTTGGTGCCGGGATCGAAGCGGTAGCCCCAGACCGCCTCGAAGATCATGCTGCGGGTCAGCACCTGGCCGGAGTTGCGCAACAGCAGCTCCAGCAGCTTGAACTCGGTGGGCAGCAGCTTCAGGTCACGCCCGCCGCGGCGCACCTCGCGTGTGACCAGGTCCATGTCCAGGTCGCCGGCCGAGAGCACGGTTTCGCGCGCCTCGGCGCGGCGTTGCCGGCGCAACAGCACCTCAAGGCGCGCACTCAGCTCCTCCGACGCGAAGGGCTTGGTGAGGTAGTCGTCGCCGCCGGCCCGCAGGCCCTTCACCCGCTCGTCGACGTCGCCGAGCGCGCTGACCATCAGGATCGGCGTGTCGATCCCCGCCTGCCGCACGACCGAGACAATCGCCAGGCCATCCACATTGGGCAGCATGCGGTCTAGGGTGATCGCGGCGTAGGTCTCGCTCACCGCCTTGACCAGGCCCTCGCGGCCGTCCGCCACCCACTCCACTTCGAACCCGGCCGCCGTGAGTTCCGAGACGATCTCCAGCGCCGTCGTCTGGTCGTCCTCGATGCAAAGGATGCGCGCCATAGCCGACCCATAGGCCCTCCGCTCCGCAGCGCAACAGGCGGAACGGCAGGGCCCGTGGTCTGCGGCCATGGGTCAGGAGGTCAAATCCGGCGCGGCGGCGGGTGCCCCGCGGCGATCAGGCGTGCTGCAAGAAGCCCTTCTGGCCGGGCTGCCGGTTCGGCGCGAAGCCGTTCCTCGCCAGCGTCTCGTCGGTGCTCTGATAGAACTCGCCGATCCGGTAGATCTTCTTGGCTTCCTGGCCGGTGGCGATCTCGCGCCCGAACTCGCGCGAGATACGAACGAGCTGCTCGACCTGCGCAACCGAGGTCATGCGCTCGGTCCCGCACTGGTTCCAGATGTTGTCCTCGTTCCCGCAGCGGACATGCAGGCCCATGGCGATCGCCATCATGTTGATGGGCAACACGTGCCGCATGGAGGACTCCAGGGTCAGCACGGCGCCGTCCGGGACCTGCTTGATGAAGTTCATCATGGTGTAGGGGTTCGGGCCGTCGGCCCCGCCGCCGATGGCGACCCAGGTGAGGATCAGCGGACCGAAGAACTTCCCGCGCCGGATCATCCGCTCGACGGTTTCGAGCTGACTGACATTGGCCAGCTGGAAGTGAGTCTGGATGCCGTTGTCGCTGAGCCGGCGCATGTGCTCCTCGACCCAGCCGGGGCCAGCCGGGATCGTCATCTCCCGGTAGGCCTCGAAGATCGCAGGGTCAGCGATCGAGGTGCCGGCGATGTCCTCCGCGCTCATCAGCTCGACGATGTTGAACTGGTTGGAGTTGATCGCGATGGTCACCTGGTCGGGCCGCGGGGTCAGTTCGGCCAGCATGTGGCGGGTGTCGTCGTCGAGCCACTTGGCCGCTTCACCCTCGGATTCCGGCGCGAACGAGATCGACCCGCCAACCTGCAGGATCATGTCCGGCACCGCGACCCGCAGCCGCTCCAGGAACTCGTTGAACTTTGAAAGCCGCTTCGAGCCCTTGCCGTCCTCCTCACGTACGTGGAGGTGCAGCACGGTCGCCCCGGCATTGTAGCAGTCCACCGCCTGTTGGACGTGCTCGTCCATGCTGATCGGCAGGTCCTCGGGGAAGTCGGACGGCAGCCATTCGGGGCCATAGGGGGCGACCGTGATGACCAGATCCTGCTGGTTCTCGGGGAGGAGGGAGTCGTCGAGAAAGTTCATGGGGATTCTCTCTGCTGGGGCGTCAGGGATGCTTGGGGCCGGTGGGGACGCTCAGGCCGCGGGCGCGCATTTCCTCGACGAGGATCGGCGCCCCCATGGCCACGCTGTGGATGCCGAGGACTGCGACCGCCTGCAGGACCGCCATGATCTCTTCGGGCGTCGCGCCCAGATCCAGGGCCTTGGCGATGTGCCGGCGCGTGCCCGGCGCGTACATGTGAGTGCAGGCCGCATCGACGGCGATGGCGATCAGCTCAAGGGTCTTGGGTGGGAGCACATTGCTGGTCCAGGGCATCAGTCCCATGGCCAGGAAGCGCTCCATCCACTCGGCGTCGAGCGCGGCGATGTCGTTCCAGGCTTCGTTCCAGGCGCCGGCCTGCCGCGCCGCATCGGTCACAGGCGTAGGGATACTGTCAGGCATCGTGCGGCTCCTCGACCAAGGCGTTGTCGCGACGTCGCGGGGCCGGCGAACGACCGTCCTGCGATCATCGAGACATGACGGGTTCATCGCGAGGCCGTCGCCGGCACAGGTCGAGGACCCTTACTGGGTCGACCATACGTCGCGCGCCGAGGGCTCGGGGCGCTGCGCCATTGTCAGTGCGCGACAGTTGTTTGTCCGCGCGTGCCACCCTAAGCGTGGGGTCCGCAACCTGCGCTTCACTGAGTGGATCGCGGACGTGATAGTGTCCGGCGGCAAGGGAGACGCTTTTGCTATCGACTGCCCCTGCGCAGACCCTCAAAGGTCAGGTGCTGGCCCTGGTCTTCGCGGCCCCGCTGGCCGAGGCGCTGGAGGGGCGCGGCGTCGACGTCCGCGCCCTATTCGAGCAGGCGTCGATCGATCCGGAATGCCTCAGTCGGCCCGACGCCCGCGTTCCCTTGGACAAAGTCGACCGGCTGTGGGCGCTTGCCTTCGCAGCGACAGGGGACGAGTCCGTCGCCATCGACTTGGCCGGACGCCTCCATCCCGGTTCGCTGGGGGCCCTGAGTTTCGCCCTCTATTCCAGCGCCACTCTGCAAGACATGACCGAGCGCCTTGCACGCTACCTCCATGTGCTTACGAGCGCCGCCACGACGCACTGCGAGGTGGTGGGCGCCGAGTTTCGTGTGACGGCCGAGTCGGTCGAGCAGCGGATGGAGCCGATCCGGCGGATTTTCTTCTTCGCGGTCTTCGTGCAGTTGTGGAGGAACCTCTCGCGCCCCGACGTGCGGCCGATGCGCGTCACGTTCCAGGGCGTCAGCCGACCAGCTGCCCCCGGCGCGGCGGAACGCTTGCGCGCCTATTTCGACTGCGAGATCGAATACGACGCGCCCGCGAACCAGCTGGTTCTCGCCCTGGACGAGGCGCTGAAGCCCCTCCCCGCCGCCAATCCCGAACTGGCGCGCCGCGGCGAGGATGTCATCCGGGAATACCTGGCGAACATCGACCACAGCCAGATCACGCCCCGCGTGACGATGGAGATCGTCAATCAGCTTTCGTCCGGCGACTTCGGCAAGGAGAAGATCGCAGATCGGCTGGGCATCGGCGCCCGGACCCTGCAGCGGCGCCTCGTGACCGAAGGCGTCACGTTCAGGGACCTCGTGGACACCACGCGGCGCGATCTCGCCGAACGCTACGTTCGCGAGGGCCGCCGGCCGATCAAGGAGATCGCCTATCTCCTCGGCTTCAGCGACCTGAGCAATTTCACGCGCGCCTTCCGCACCTGGTTCGGCGCACCGCCCAAAGCCTTCCGGGAGGCGACCAGGCGGCTTGACTAGGCGGCGGCTCCCCAGCCGGGCAGGCGCCGCCGCGTCGTTATCAGAACGTCTTGTGGATGCTCACCCCGATCTCGCGCGGCGGCGCGAGGAAGCGCTGATAGGCCGGATCGGTCCCGAAGAGATTGGTCACCCCGTCCTGGGCGACGACGGTTTCGTCGAACAGGTTGTTCGAGAAGATGGCCACATCGAAGCCGCCGCCGAACTCCACGCCAAGCCGCAGGTTCACCAGGGAATAGGCCTTCTGAACGTTGCGGGGATCGAGGTTCGTGTTGGTCATGTACTTCGACGACCAGGCCCAGTCCGCCCGCCCGTAGACCGCGCCCCAGATCAGCGGCGCCTTGTATTGCAGCCCGACATTCGTCCGCCAGTCCGGCGTGTACGGCAGGGTCTGACCCGACAGGTCGCAGGCCGGCAGGAAGGTCGGGAAGTGGCACGCGCCACCGGTGTACTTGTCGTACCTCGCGTCGAGATAGGTGACGGCCGCCGAGGCGGTGAAGCCGGCCCCGAGCGCGAAGTCGCCATTGGCGGTGACGCCGTCGACAATCACCTTCTCGGCGTTGTTCACCAGGAACTGCAGGCCGACGAAGCCGGCGTTCTGATAGTCGTCATAGACGGTGTGGAAGGCGGACAGGCCGATCCGGGCGCGCTTGTCGAACAGGTCGAGCTTGGCGCCGGCCTCGTAGTTGTCGACCGTCTCCTCCCTGAAGGGGCGCGAGGCGATGGACGCATTGCCGAACCCAAGATTGAAGCCCCCCGACTTGGCGCCGCGCGAATAGGTCAGGTAGGCCATGGTGTCGGCGTTGGGGCGGTACTGGCCCGTGAGATTGCCGACGAAATTGCTCATCTCGTCCTTGAAGCTGGCGTTCACGGACGTGGGCGTCAGCGAGGCCGAGATGAGATTGACGCCCATGGGGTTCAGCGGCGAAATCGTGAACGAGTTGGCCTGCTGCCCGTGCTTGGTTTCGGTCTGCCAGCGCAGGCCGCCGGTGACGGAAAGCTGGTCGGTGAAGCGCCAGGTCCCCTGCCCGAACGCCGCGTAGTAGTCGGAGCTGGCTTTGGAATTCAGCCGCCCCTGGTCGCCCGGCTGCCCGATCCTGATGATCGCCGGCAGCGTCGGCGACAGCGGGATGAAGGGGGCCGCCGCGCCGAGGATGAAGGTGGGCGTCTTGCCCTGATCGCCGCGCAGGAATTCGGTCTGCAGGTAGTAGCCGCCGATCAGCCACTCGAACTTGCCGCCGCCGGGCGAGGCCAGGCGGAGCTCCTGGCTGAAGGTCTGGCCCTCCTGGGTGTCGTGGTAGCCGACGATCGGCAGGCTCAGCTGGGTGATGTCGTTGGTGGAGAACTTCGACTTGTAAGCCGATCCGGCGGTGATCGACGTCAGGGTGTTCTCGCCGAGCTTCATGTCCAGCGTCGCCGAGACGATGTCCGTGCGACTGGTGGTGTGGGTCGGGTCGGTCGTGCAGATTCGCCGGTTGCTGGGATCGTTGTCGGGGCAGAGCGAGACCCCGAAGGCCGGGCCCAGAGCGGTCTGCAACTGGCGGAAGGTGTTCGTGGGGGTGGGATAATACGCCAGGTCCGAATTGGTGGTGTCGGTGTCGTAGACCTCGCTGTGCGCGGCGGCGAGCCGCAGCGTGGCCGTGTCGCTGAGGTCGACCTCGACTTCACCCCGCACCGCGTACCGGTGGAGGTTGTTGGCGTCGCCCACGTTCGGCGTCAGGTTCTCGAACAGATGCTGCTGGGTAGCGCTCACGCCCGTCAGGCGCGCGCGGACCCGATCGCCGAGCGGACCCGAGATCGAGCCGCTGATCCGGGTCGCCGTGGCGTCGTGGCCGCCCTCCAGGGTTGAAACCTGCGCGCCGAGGCTGGCCTCGAACGTCCGCGACGGCGCCTTGGTCACCACGTTGATGACGCCGGCGGCGACGTTCTTGCCGTAGAGGGTGGACTGCGGACCCTCCAGCACTTCAATGCGCTCGATGTCGACCAGGTCGTTCACACCCAGACCCGAACGGGGCAGGTAGACGCCGTCGACGAACAGGCCGACTTCCGGCTCGAACGTCGGGGTGTTCGGGTCCGATCCGATGCCGCGGATGCGGTAGCTCTGGTGGACGGGCGTGGTGTTCTCGATGGTCTTCAGCGACGGCACCAGGTTCGCCACCCCGGCCATATCGACGACCCCGGCCCTGGCCATCGTCGCCCCGGTCATCGCCGTCACGGCCATCGGCACGTCCTGCAGCGCCTGTTCGCGCTTCTGAGCCGTGACCACAATCTCCTCAAGCGTGGACGGGGCCGCGTTGGAAACCGTCTGGGCCTGCGCCGAGCCAGCCGTCAGCACGACGAGGCTGGCGGCGCCGGCCAGCAATCGCAGCTTGTTCATGTGTCGTAGTTCCTTCCCCGATGTCGGGCGCTCGTGGGCAATCCGCCCCGGCGCTCTCGAAGGAGGGAAGTGAACTGAATCCGTGACGGCTGCTACGCCTCCCCGCGGAGTTGGCACGCTCGGACCAACAACTGTCGCGCTGTGACAATCGTGCGGCGTCCGAGCGATCGCCTCGCCGCCTATAGGGTCGATCGAAATGCGTTCTCCGCCCGCGCCGGCACACAAGCTCGGCGGGGAGCGGGTCTACGTGACGTCGGGCTGGTCGGCCTGACCGGCACGGACTTCATCGCCTATCTGTTCGGCGAAGGAACGCTCGTGAGCCGCGCCCTCTACGTGATCCTCGGGCTTTCGGCGCTCTACCGGATTTATCCGTTCGTAAAGGCCTGGTCGGTCGGCGAAATCCACGCCGAGGCCTCCCACACAGCTAGCCGCGAACGGACCAAGAGCGGTTCAGGGGCGCGGGTCAGCCAGGGAACTTGGCCGCGCGGTCGCCGGTTCATAGCTTGGCTGGGCCCGGCTCCTTTGGAGGTCCTGCAATGCGAGCGCTTTTCTACGGCTCGGCTCTGGCGCTGTCGGTCGGCTTCGCCGCCCTGGCCCAGGATCCCGCGTCCCAATCCGGTCGTCCACCATCCGCAAGCACGCCTCCCGCCAGCGACGCCAACGCAACCGCTTCGACACCGACGTTCAAGACGGGAATGGTCGTGAAGGATAGCGCCGGCGCCACGGTCGGCAAGATCGCACGCGTCCGCAAGGCGGCGGATGGGACGGCCTCCGTCGCCATCGCCGTCGACGGCAAGATGGTCAACCTCCCAGGCTCGGCCTTGAGCCTCAGTCCATCCGGGAAGCAGGCGGTCAGCTCCATGACCAAGGCCGAGATCAAGGCCGCCCCCCGAACGCCGGGGTAGCCCCTCGGGCGAAGGGGTGCGGTTGGTCTCGTCAGCTGCGCGATGGACCGGTTGGCAGGCGCCGCCACGGGCAGGCCGAGGCCGCGCGCCGATCAGGGCCGCTCCACGGGCAGAGCGAAGACGTCGCCCGCACGGCGCTTGGTTCGAACAATTCCCGACGCGCCCGGATCGCGCCTCAGCTTGCGGCGCAACCGCAGCCCGTTTTGCAGGACGAACCCGCACTGGACGAACGGCGGCGCATACGCGCCGCGCGTCCACTCAATGGCCAAGCTTCGGAAGCTGCCCGGGAATCCCGAGCGCATCGTCGAGGTTGAGGGTCAGACGGATGCCGACCACGAGGGCGTCCTTCGGCGCGAACTTGGCGTCGGGTCGTTGGGTCGTGTCAGGGTTGACGATGTACTCGACGTTCGGAGTCACCACCACGCCGGGGGTCACCTGGTAGCCGTAATTAAGTTCGAGATCGAACTGATCGCGCTTGGCGAAGCT
>Ga0307513_10008953_pt1 | contig 12708 bp, 11 predicted proteins | sample 15_EM_MG_FD_202174 | JGI IMG/M metagenome (GOLD analysis project Ga0307513, IMG submission 202174) | Populus trichocarpa ectomycorrhiza microbial communities from riparian zone in the Pacific Northwest, United States - 15_EM | ecosystem: Host-associated > Plants > Roots > Unclassified | place... | reverse complement strand
CTGCGTTTGTCCTCGTACCCCAACCGCGGAGGGACCGGGGTACGACCCGTACACGGCGCGTACCCGCGGCGGGTATTTACCCTCTGCTTGCAGTGATTCCACCCATTCCTACCATCTTTCGCCTCGTTGAGAAAGTGGAGCGTTCCTTCACTCCCTATGACTGTCAAGTCAAATACACTGTTCACGCTGCGAGGAAAGGTGAGGCTGGTCGTCAGCTGGACCAGCTCTGGACGTGGATTTAAGCCTCGAGGGGTCAGGGGCATGATAAATGGGGGTAAATGATGGCATGTGACCGAGCAACACCCTTCTACCTCGCGGACGAGGCTTGATGGGGACGCGACTTTCGCGACTTTCTAGAGCGCTGGATGTGGGCAGCAGAAGCAGCAGAAGCCCGGTCAATATTAGTATGATAACCGCTCTATACGCCATAGGAAGTACTAAGCAAACCTGACATTGTGATCCTGATTAATCAAGGATCTAATACGCACGTCGGATCAGCTGCTTCAAAGGTTTCTAATATAGAAATCCTACCAGAGTATTTGATAAACGAACACCCAAATAATGGTGAGATACTGTGAATTATTATGATTGAGCAGAATAACGAGACCAACGTGAGGGCGTGAAGGGCAAAAGGCTGACGGTTGAGGTTTATCGTCTAGGTCAATCCGGAATGGGTCAGTGACGTTCTCTGCGGCGCAATTCTCAGCTATAACACCATCCCCCGGGTTCTCTCTTTAATCCTATGAAACTCTCTTGCAGCTGAAGAGAGCAGGAAGCGCCTTCCGACTTCATCGCATGGAATCTACTATCAGCAAGCATATCAAAGAAGTATTACTCACTTTTGTTCTAACGAAGTGAACAAACATTCGTGAACAAACACCCGGGAGGAACTCTGGACCACTCTTGCAACTTCCTCACATTTAAAGCACTCCACTTGGTTCGTCCACTGCAAGTAGGCTGCTTCTGTTTCATACAAGTCGGTTCGCGGAAGACAGAAACAGGCACAGGGTAGCAATAATCATCATGAGTAGGTACATTCGTTATAAGTCCCTCAAGGTTTCTACAGGCCTTCGATTCGTAGTGACATTATATCTCCGAGTCCGAGATGGTTGATGTTGGACTTGACTGTACCTTCTTGCACTAGTACCCAATTATCCAACGCACGCAGCCTGTTGCGGTCGCACTCCGGCGACACAAGTTTGAATGGCGCCTCTGCCGTGATCATCGGGAGGGCATCCCGAATCAGGCCCACCATGCGGATAACATCTCTCTCGGGCCCACCGATATTTGTCCCCTTGTATTCGCTGCAAACTTTCTCCCTGGCGCCCTGGTAGGCCTTCTTCCACACCGCCTGCCAGTGATCCGCACATTGCCTGCGAACCTCCTCACCTACACACACCCGGGAGTCGTGCACTTCACACAGCTGAGGGGTTTTCAGACAACCCATCATAGACTCCAGTGCGATCTGGTTTGAATAAACCGCGGATGCTATGGCCGATGAAAGGATCGGCGCATTGACGTGTTTGAAGGCCCCCCATACAACGCACAGGTATAGGCCGAATGTCCATAGGCTGTCTAATCCAGTTTCTTCGCGGACGGTCCGTCCAATTTGAAAGGCCCAAAGGGCATGCTCTCGTGAATGCGTGGCTCGAGCCACGCTCAGAAACAACCAAGCCGTGCTGTAGAGTAGCATACAGAGATTTGTTTTCTTGGCTATATGGCAAAGCTTGAGCCATGGGTAGTCCTTCAGATTGTCTCTGTTGTCGCCGTTGATCCTAGGTATAAGCGTCTGGGTAATATCGATGGGGACTAAATCAGCCACTTTTGGGATTTCTAGTTCCAAAGCCAATTCTGCGACTGTGACTAAGGTGGCAAGGTCCACCCCTCTCAGCTGTTGGCAATCGCTTTGGCTCACGTGGAGAATATATCGCTCCAGCGTCCGTAGGTCATGAGCGGTACATGGGATATTGAGAGACACAATCCTCGTCAATTTTGCTTGCGCCAGCTGCGACTCTGCGGTGGCCTGATCACGGATCACCCGGGACACTTTGAATATCTCCGGTGACAAGTCCATTTGACCGTCATTGACCACAGCGACAATTTTGAACCAGGGCATTGTTGCAAGTAGCTATGCGGGTGTAAAACGCTACGTTGATGGGAAGGAGTGGTGGGGTGGAAACTGTGATTCTGTATAATCGAGTGTTTATATATGTGAGCATCACGCCAATAGCCATTCGTTTAACCACTCGTGGCGGTCTGGCAAATTCTTTGGTTGTGGCTGACAATGCAACCATTGCCGTCACGATGAGTACGGATTTCCACAACCGGTCAAACACAACCAGAGTACCCGTGTCTGTCTGTAATCATGATCTCTCGGCCGACAGAGGCGGGGAAGACATGTGCCGACGGGTATCTTCCTATACTGGGACAGACGACTGCAACCACCATACTCCGCGTGGTCTTGTAAATACAGAGGTGTATACCGCCGCCCTTTTCTCGTTCCTTATTTTCTCCCTTTTGCCTTATTTTTGCCTTTTTATTTGGTCTTATTCTTGCCATTGGATGTGATCTTGAACCCCAGTAGCCTTTCTGTACCTGGTTCCCTTTGTTGCGAAACACGAGGAGCGGAAAGGTGTATGGGGGTTTGGTCGGTGCTTGCGCGGGAAGAAAGACTGGTATAGGGGTCGAGTGGTCGGATACAGAACAAGACAAACGCGGCCGTAGAGCTTTGTTGTGGGTTTCAAAGGGACCGTACAGACCAGGACAACGCAAACCATGCTGATCACACTGTGGGCATGCATTGATTATCCTTTGGACTAATGGATGGGATGTACGCGACCCTGAGATGAAGCGCCAATGATGAATTAAAGCGCTGGTGGAGGCAGATCACGCCACCTGGTGCCGTAATGGCGGAAATGTGCGTGCATATTGCTTATTGCGGACTTATGTAGAACTTTCTATGAGCGAATGCTCTCAGGAAGTAGGCCTTATGATCACTAGTAGTAGTACTAGTAGCGTAAAAGTGAACCGAGCATGTTTGTGAAGCAAGTATGTAATATTAGTGACCGCCGATAAGTTTGAGGAGGTCGACTGTATTGCCTTCGGATGTGAGGGAGGCTTGAATGACAGCAACGTCGAGAAGGGCGTTTTTCGGGAGGCCTTTGCCCGAGTCTTTGCCCTCAAGGAGTTCGGCAAAATGTCCGAGTTCTTTGAGAACACCACACTGTTCTTCCCAAGCAATGACCTCTTCCTTGCCATCCGTCGAGTGGACGACGACTTTCCACCCATTCCTACCATCTTTCACCTCGTTGAGAATGTAGAGCATTCCTTCACTCCCTATGACTGTTAAGTCGAATACACTCTTCGCGTTGCGAGGAAGGGCGTAGCTAAGATCGAATAGGCCATGCGAACCGTCTTCACATCGAACGACCGAGTGGATAGTATCATGAGGCGCGAGATGGCTTCGAGTGAGGGAGGCAAATCCAGAGAGTTCCGTCGGGGACCCAGGAAGCACCGTTCGGATTGCTGCTGCATAGTGCTTTTGGCGGGGAACAATCAACTACCACCACTCATGCAACGACATCATTGCGTGGGAGACTCACCACACCTGCATCGAGCTGTATACGTGCGTGTGAGATGACCAGATGTCAGTGGAAGGCCAATGAATCACGCACCATGAAGCCGCCTTGGTAGTCTGGCACAGTCCTCCAGGGCGTCTTGTAATATTGGTTATCGGTCTCAATACCTCCTGCGTTCCTCAACCTCCAGTGGGAAATCTTGCCGATCCTTCCTGCCTGAATCGCCTGGGCTGCCTGCACGAGTGCAGGCTCGCACTCGAAGTTCTCTGCAATGCGCCAGTGTAGGCCATTGGGTGCGTATGTCTCTTGGTACTCGGCAATAAGGGAGTACCCGGAGGTAACATCGGCCGCGACGGGCTTTTCGCTGAGGACGTGCTTGCCTGCCCGGAGGGCGGCGAGGACAATCTCGGGCTGGACCGTGATAGGAAGTGTGATAAGCACCGCAGCGATGGAGGTCGATTTCAGTAGAGCATTCAGGTCAGCGGATGAGCCGCCTTGGTCGTGGAATAGGGCGATGGACGACTCAGGCACGCCCAGTAATTCGGCAGCCGTCTTTGCGAGCGTGGAGGCCGAAGAGAGAGAACGGGAGTAAACCGCTGCAAGCATGTACTTGTCCTTGAGCCTTTCGAGTGCTGGCAGGTATGCTGAACGAAACAGGGCCAAAGCGATTACAGTAGTGTCGCAACAAAATCCAGTAAAAAAAACTGCAGACTGCTCCTACATACCATGGGTTGCGAAGAGACCTGCCCCGAGGAGGGCGATCCGCTTTGGCTGAGTAGACATTTGCTTACTGGTGCGTGACGTAAGGTAGAAGAAACGTAAGGTTGCGATGCTCGTTTGTTCCAGCCACAAAGTGCAATACCATCGCAGCATGTATTGGTTTGCGAATGTGGCCACATATCTAGATCATCATCGGCAATAGGAATCCACTATCGTAGTCCTGGAGATCTGGCCACCGAAGAATCGGTCTTGAGCGAGGTCCCATCTGCTCCTCGAGATCATGTGTGGGAACTCTTTCAATATGCTTCTGAACACGACGGTGAAGAGGAAGAAGTCGCTGACCGCTTTGCAATGCAGTTGTTGGTTTATTCCTAGTACCTGTAAAACAGGTTTTGTCCAGCGTTCTCTACATCGCCCGATTTTACCAGACGTTCCACAAGCGGAGGCAACCACCTAGCCTGATCAACGCCGCCAGGCCATGAGGCTACCGTTGTTCTGATTGGCTGCCGCCCAGCCAATAAGAATCTCTATTGTCCGCCTTCATCTCCATATTTGGCTGCGTCCGTCAGACCACCTCTTGGACACGTACCATCCCGCCCCATCCCTTGATAAATCAACGCTGTGCGTTGATAGGCCATGGATGCGCTCTCAGTCATATCGGAAGGCTCAGAGGTGTGTTCTTCCACATTTCGCTTTGTGCGGGCTGACAATGGCGCTGGCGAATAAGAGGACAGTGCGCCCGCTCAAACCTGTATATACTAACGAACAAGAGCACGAACAAGACCCGGATACAACCCTCGTCGAGTCCGCCTTTATCGCCTCTTCTCTAATCGCTTCGAAGGAGTGTCCCCGCCAGCTACGGCACGTTTGTAATTCTGTTGACGACTTCTGGAGAAAGCTAGAAGAGGAGCAAGACGATACACCACTGGATATCAAACACCTCGTTCTCGACTTGCACGACACTGGCGTCCGGTTATTCGTGAGTCCACGTTCGTCTTGGTCCTCCACTTGCCTCATCGTTCTCCTTCACCCTGTGTTCAAGTATTGGTTTGTGTGTGCAGCGACTGATGACGCTTCCTATAGCGATATACTCCTCACTCGGAAATTGTCTCGCCAATCCACCCGACACTCACAACTGCCTTCCTACTTGCACTGGCAGCATTCCGGCGTGCAAGTAGTGTTCGCTATTTTTCATGCGCCTGTGGGATGGTTGCTCGCTGGGCTGTCGATTTACTGTTATTTTTGCAAGTCGAGCTCGATCTCGCCGCTGGGGACGGTGCACACGGCTATACCAAGAACATCGATATTGAAGAAGACGGAAGGTCTCTGGAAAGTATGGAGAGTATACCACCGTGGATTGGGTATTTGGTTTGGGATATCCAAATGTGTGTTATGTGTATCTCAGCACGTGCATACTAACCGGGTCCTACCATAGGGTATTGGCCAAGTTTGGGAGTGTCTTAAGTGCTGTAGAAGGACTGAGCTATAAATCCCCGCGGGACGTCAGGCTGCTTGGGAACCCACTGAAGAGCGTGCGGCCAGAATGCGTGGTAAGGGGTTCATTTACGTATTGTCATATTAGATGTTCTAATGTACCATTTGCATCCTCAATCTCTCTTCTCCAGGAAATCTTCCGAATTCCTACAGAGGAATTGGATCGCGCCTACAGTGAGGACATCGAAGCGTTAGAGGAATGATACCGAGTGATCCATGTGATCACTCCTTCATTTTCTGAATGATGTACAACTGCTCTCTGATCTATTTGCTATGATTAACGACAGCTCTCGAACGTCGGAGAACGCTCGACAGAAAGTCTAAGTCTGTCATGAGTGCAGGATTCACAGAATGACGGACTTATTGTTTTGGTTACATTTGTACAGCTGTACATAGCTAGAATTTTCGTTTATATATGTCCATGCATATATAGGGGAGCCGGCTGAATGCGGAGTTGAACGGTACAGGAGAGGGCAACATGGGTGACGGTTGGACGACAGGGTACAAGAGATCGTGCCAGTGAAACCATTGACAATATATTTAAACGATAACCAAAGAAGGAATTCTCAACCCTCTTGAGCTTGGTGAACTTCGACTTGCACCTGGTTTATTACCCAGAGCGCACGAGACTATGCGTGTTACACCTTCTCTGGTGGCCAGCATCTTTACCTTTGAAAGCCGACTGGGGCATACGAGAGTTGTCTCGCGTCGAGTCCTTGCAAATATGACACGACCCTTCCCTCGATTCTCCCGTTGGATGGAGGACATTGTGGCGGGCTATCGTTTCTGCTAACCGTATCATGAACACTCCTAACTTGCCCATCACCGGGAGATTGGGTACATTCTAATCTTGTTTACTAATTACACACGAAGTTCTTCGCTTATCGCTTGAGAAGTCCTTGTAGAACTATGGGACGTTTCTTGAGAGGATTCGCTTCTGAGCCAGTCATTTTCGACCTTTCCGCCTCTGAGGAGACGGGATAGTTTTCTCGGACAAAACCTTGAAGAGACACTCTAGATGTTGGAATCTGGGATCTCATATGCGAGTGCTCAGTGCTCCGGTTGTCAGAGGCGCTGATTGTTTGAGAAACCGTGTCATGTCCCGCGTTATTGTATCCTTACATGTTTGTAACATGCCCCAATAAACACGGTGTTTCGTCCGAGTCATCGACCTAGCGGAAATTCTAAAGCTAGAAGATATGCTTGAGGGAGAAACTCATGTTTAGTATACCGCTGTGTATCCGTGTACCTGTTTTATTTAGTGAAGGGTTAAACCCGGCCATACCTGGCAATTTGGTGTCCTGACAGGTGACGCACGATTCCTCGCTGTAACTCACTCCCTGTAACTCAAGGTGGACGTATGCCAACGCCCAGCCTAAAGGTTTTGTGTTCCAAAGGATGGATGTAGAGTAACTAGATTTAATTGGTCATCAGTAGATGCCCGCTAGACGACGTGGCTATTCTCGAGGGCGACGCGGTTATAGCTGCCGAGTGTAAGCAAGGAAGGAACCTCGGGCTTGATATAGCCACGATCTCAGATTCATTGCTCGAAGTGCACGTGGCAACAGGCGCTTGCCACGTTTGCAGCGTGGTTAGATAAATCACATCATGGGAAACGAACGCCTGCATCTCCAACCTCAACCATGCGAGAGGGCATTACTACTCTGCCCACAGAAGTCATAGAGGAGTTGATGTCGTACATGTCTTATGGCGACATTTCCGCCCTCGCTCGGACTTCCAAGAGGCTCTGGCAGGTTGCCGGTCCAAGATCACGCGCCTTCATTCCACTCCTCACCAGCGAGAGGATGAGGAGATGTATCCAATGTCTCGCAGGCGACCCTCAAAGAGCAACTCAGATCCTCGAGATGCATCTCCCGAGCCTCATGCCATGACGTAAACCGTTTCCCTGGTTCATCGACAGGGTTTTGGCCACCCTAGAACGAGTATTCCCTCTCCCATTCGTCCCAAGAGAGACATACCCAGAGCTTAGTCGCGTTTTTAGTTCTGCTCTTTGCAATATGACCCACCTGCGCGTCCTCGCCATCCATTCGTACCAACAGCGCGGCATTTGGGAGCGCGATGTTATTATTCCCTCCCTCCGTGAAATATTTGTCTATCCTGGAGCAGAATCATATTTTCTTTGGTGGTGGGCCGTGAAGCACCGTAGTCTCATCACTCTACGGAGTTGTTGGAACCACCCTGATCAGCGATGGTGGTTCCCCTCCGGTCCAACATACCGTGGTCCATTGGTTTTCGCAGCCCTTCAAACCTTGATTACAGATCCAGCAGGTGCCACCGAGATTTTACCCAAGTCTGTCGTGTCAGATTTGACTATACAATGTCTTTCAAAGCCCTCATCTTTCAGCGAATATCCGACACATGTCGCGTTCTCTCACTGGGCGGATTACGAACCACCCTTCTTGTACGAGATCGTTCGCAGCAATGAGCGCACACCACTGCGTCGCATAGCACTATCAGGAACAGTAGACGGTATTTGCTGTGTACTTCAGGAGCTCCAGTCTCGTCAATCCCTTCCACCTCACGTGCGCATATTCTTTGACTTAGAGAATGAGGAGTCCCAAAAAAACTTGGTAGGCTAAACTTCCGTAGTATAACCATACCTCATCTCAGCTTAATTCCTCTATCCAGTTGGTACATCCCCAGTTGGAGGAAACCATCCAGAAGCTTGCCACCTTGGAAGTACTCGAGGTATACAAGAAGGCCACCCGGCCAGATTACCCAGACCCTGAGGTGGGGCTACCTATCGAAATGGCTTTAGAAGAGGCAAAGGTGCACGTTTGGGCGTCTGCTTGCATAATGTTACAGGTCATCCGGTTCCCATCCAATTCGAAGTGGGTTATTAGTCGGGAGAACGGAAACATATTACCACGTATCGTGCCCCAATAGCTTTGTGCTTTAAGAGCCAAGCCGCTAGGTTCTGGCTAGTTTGGTCCCCTTAACGTCGCTTTCCGCGCTGCTACAACATTCCACTGTTCCCCGAAAGCTTGGACGGACGATCAAAGATTAAATTCTACATCAATCCAAGATAGTATAAATGAAAACTGGTTCGGGGTTTGATCATGCAGGTCACTTTGGACTATATCTAATACTGGAACGTAATATTGTCTACAGTTTGGCACACGATCAGTCGGAGTAGAACCAGTATATATATAGAAATACATGGCACGCGATGAGTAGGAGTGGAATTTGGAGGTTGCTCCTGGCCAGTCGCGTGCGCTATATACTAGCGTACACCTCCTGTCTACTGGACGGCCCAATAAGGAAAGACACAAACAGAACACCAAATCCATCAGCAGATATTACGAAAGCACGTTCTCCATAAAGAGGTCGCTCCTCGGTCGCAGTTTGATGCCGATCAACACATGCCGTGATATTGTATGAGTGAAGCGCACAGATCACATTGCCTGGCAACTGACCCTGCTTCAGTTGTATATGCTAATAACACATGGTATCGTTCCAGCTTCGGTGGTATAGATCAGGAGATGCGGCCATTCCCGATCGAGCAACTCTGCCGTGCGGTCATGGGCCCCCGCAGAACACATGTAATGTGACTTCCGACCTAACCCTATGGGAGGGTGGGCGTGGCACCGATTGTACGATTGTACAATATTAGATGGCATTGGACCACGTACCCGACTGTGTAGATCGAATTTCTCTATGTATTTAAATATATGCGTAAGCAGTTACCGACTTGAGAAGTCCACGATGCTGAGAGCTCCACCTGTTCAAGTATATAATGTATTTTAATATTGGCCACTTGAGGTGGGTCATTGTATTCTCCGCACAACGACCTCACTGTGAGTCATCTATGTTATGTGCTACATATTCAAGGCAGGACCCCAACTGCCCTCCTCGAGCCCAACGTGTGTCAAAAGGGATTGTCAATACTGATAACATTTTGCGGCAATGCCACGTTGCCACATAAAATTGCCACGACTGAGCTTACACCTCGATTGCCGCAATATACGCGGTAATTGTAACCAAATGACCGCATGTACTGCGGCACCTGCACCTTCAACTTCAACCATGCGGGAGAGCATTACCACTCTACCCACAGAGGTTATAGAGGAGATAATGTCGTACATTTCTTATAGCGACATCGCTGCTCTCGCTCAGACGTCCAAGAGGCTCTGCCACGTTGCCTCCCCAAGACTACACGCCGTCATTCCGCCCCTTGCCTCCCAAAAGATAAGAAGATATATCCAATGTATAGCAGATGATCCTCAAAGAGCGACTCAGACCAGAGAGATCCATCTGCCGAAGCTCATGCCGCGAGAAGAGCGGCGTAAGCCTTCTGCCTGGCGTTTCGACTCCGCGTCCGGGTTTTTCATTACTGCCCTAGAACGCGTTGTCCCTCTCCCATTCGTCCCAGTGGAAACGTACCTTGAGCTTGGTCGCGTATTTAAGGCCGCTCTTCTCAATATGACCCACCTTCGCACCCTCGCTGTCCATTCGCGTCAACACGGCGAAATTTGGGATAACTATGTCACTATGCCCTCCCTTCGCGAAATTTTTGTCTATCCTGGTGCAGAATCGCCATACCTCTGGCGCTGGACTATGCGGCAACATAGTCTTATAATTCTACAGAATTGTTGGCCAGGTGTTCAAAGTTCCTCATGGTGGCCATATGGTCCACCAGATTGTGGTCCAGTGGCTTTTCCCAAACTACAAACCTTGATAACAAATGCAGTGAGCGTAAACGAGCTGTTACCCAAGATCACCGTGTCGGGTTTGACTATGCATGGTCTCGCGCAGCTCTCAAATATCAGTGTGCATGCAGTTCAAATCACGAATTCTCATTGGGTGGATGCGGTTCCATCGTTCTTGCACAAGATCGATCACAGCCATAAGCGGGCACCCCTGCGCCGTATAACACTGTCAGGGAAGCTGGACTGTATATGCTATATACTTCAGGTTTTACAATTCCGAGACTCCCTTCCACCCCACGTGCGACTGGTCTTTGAGCTGGAGCAATGGATGTCCGAACAAGCGCTCGTAAGCTCATCGACTTAGTATAACCAGACCCCAAATTAATCCGATTTCTCTGTCCAGTTGGCTCACCCCCGGTTGGACGAGACCATCCGGAAGCTTGCCACCTTGGATATACTCGAGGTGTACATGAAGGCAGTCGGGCCAGGGTACCCGGACCCTGATGTTGAGCTGCCCATAGAGACGGCTTCTCTAGAAGAGTCAAAGGCGCGCACCTGGGCTTCTGCTTGCATAATGTTGCGGGTCATCAGGTTCCCGTCCAACTCGAAGTGGTGCATACATCGGGAGAATGGACAACTGTTCGTATGGATGGTCGAAAAATAGCCCTGTACATACATATGAGCCGATCTGAGTTCCAAACGTCCACTCCTTAACCCTGAAGGCTTCCTCCAAATCCCAAAAGCCTCGAAGGACAATCAGCTTTTTCCGATAATATCGGATATTTAACTTGAATGCATTCGAGGTTGAATTTATAGTGTATGGATGTTGTATCGTGGTTGCATACCCACGAGTCACGGACAAAAAACACTCATATTATACGGGAAAAAGAGGCCGGCCGCATCCACGATGCTTCACAGCAAACACATATATGAGGTACAAAATTGAGCGTATGAGGGTCTTATGTTTTATGTGAACTGCTTCGGATTCACAATTCCCGGTTCCAGGCTGTACAAGTGCCGAGAATTCGTTGTATATATATACTATAAACCATTCCTACAGGCCCAGTCCCGTGATATTGGGTTACAGAACGCATTTTCCATTTGGCCTAGGATCGAAGGAGAAATTACCACAAGTCATCCAGACTCCCGAGTCCACGGAATTCTCTGGTAGTCCTGCCGTGTACTTATATTACATCCAGCAGCTCAGTTCATTCCGGTGAGCAGTAGCCCAAAATATTGCCAGGTACGATCCACTGAATTCCATTGGTGCAGTATACCAGTGATACAATGCCCTCATGTTATATATCATGGAAGGACGACAGGATGCGGGGAAAAGCACGAATTCATAAATGATCGAATTCGTAGCTTGAGGGTTGACATATTTACAGGGCCCCATCAATTCACCCTACACAAGCACACTAGAGTCCTTGATGAAAATGATCGATCTAGTATCTTCACCTGGCGGTCTAGAGGGTCTCCGACATGATCCTCACAGGAAATTCACCTTGCCTTCTAACCCACAATGTCTCTGTTGTCTTTAACATTATACTTGATTAATGCACAAATAATAATAGTGATACTACACGTAGTCAGTCAACCACTCGAAGGATTTATACACAACCATCATATGTCATAAGATCATACCCTTGCAAATCATAATCCAAACTCGAATGCTCCGCCACCACCAGGACCACGTTCGCCCATCCGCTCATCGAACCTCCCGCTAGCAACCGCTCCAGGTGGAGGCATACCGGAACTAACATCAAGGAACCAGCTCATCCATCCACCTTTCTCCTTCCCATTCTCCTTGTCCCCCTCCTCGCCCTCCTTCCGCTTCTTCTTCTTCCTTTCCACCCTCCGACCACCAGCACCACCCTCCCCACTCCGCTCGCGCTCCTCCGAGTACTTGGGCGGCTCGACGGCAAAGCTCACGCTGCGTGGTGTGCTCGATCCGCTAATGGAAGGGTTGGACGCTGCGTCGGATGACGACGGCAGTAGCAGTGGAGGTAGCGGCGCAAGTGGCGTTAGACTCATCACGGGGGTCCCCTGCCGACTACCTTTCAGCCCGCTCCGCCGGTTCTCCGCCGCACGGCGCTTCTCCTCTCCTTCTTCTTCCGGTGTGGGCGGTATCGCCTTAAGTCGCGCGACGGACGCGGTGGCGGTTGAGGTGGATGTGGAGGGTAGAGTGGAAGGCGAGGGCAGGAAACGGGGTGCGACGTTCAATGTGGATGTGCTGCGGCGTTTGG
>Ga0307513_10008952_pt1 | contig 12709 bp, 9 predicted proteins | sample 15_EM_MG_FD_202174 | JGI IMG/M metagenome (GOLD analysis project Ga0307513, IMG submission 202174) | Populus trichocarpa ectomycorrhiza microbial communities from riparian zone in the Pacific Northwest, United States - 15_EM | ecosystem: Host-associated > Plants > Roots > Unclassified | place... | reverse complement strand
TCACGACGCGGATCGCCGAGCTGCGCACCCGGCTCGGCAAGCTCGCGACGCTGCGGGACTCCTTCGACGCCCAGCTCGCCACGCTCCAGGAGATGCTCTCCGACATCGAGGCCGCCGAGATCACGGCCCGGCAGACGTACACGGCGGTCGTCGAGAAGATCGCGAACCCGGGTCTGCCGGAGCCGACCGGCGAAGGTTCGGCCCGGCTGCGGCCCCGGATCGGCGCGCTCACCGGGCTGCGGGACGCCGGCGACTGGGCGGCGACCTCGGCCGAGATCGACCGCCTGGACCGGGAAGCCACCGCCACGCTCGACGCGGCCCGCCGCGCGCTAAGTGCGGTCGGCGGCCTGCTCGACCGGCGGGCGGAGCTGCGCGGGCGGCTCGAGGCCTACCGGGTCAAGGCCGCCCGGCTCGGCTACGGCGAGGACCTCGAGCTCGAGCGCATCCACAAGCACGCGCAGGACGTCCTGTTCACCGCACCGTGCGACCTGCCCGCGGCGACCCGCGCGCTCAACCGTTACCAGCAGGCCTTGCAGAACCGGGAGCATCCGCCCCCGGCAGCCGAGGAGGGGACCACATGACCGCCTGCCCCCGGGCCGGCTGCGCCGGCACCATCGACGAGGACGGCTTCTGCGACACGTGCGGCCTGGAGGCGCCCGCCGGCACCGAGCCCGAGCCCGCGACCGCCGCCACCACTCCGATCGGCGCCGCGACTGCCGGTAAGGCTGCCGGTGCGTCCTCCGGTACGGCCGACGTCGCCACGCCCAGCACCCGCAGCATTCGCACCGGCAGCGCGCGCACGGGCAGCGTCTCGTGGACGACCTCCTCGGGCGCGGTGACCACGAGCTCGCGGCGCGGCTCGACCCGGTCGTCGGCGCGCGGCCTGCTCGGCGCCGGCCTGGTCGAGATCCCGCGGGTGCCCTACCGGGACCCGAAGGCGGCGGTGCTCTCCGACCCGCAGGTGCCGGAGGGAAAGCGGTTCTGCAGCAACTGCGGCACCAAGGTCGGCCGCGGCCGAGAAGGCAGCCCCGGGCGGCCCGAGGGCTTCTGCACCAAGTGCGGCCACCGGTACTCGTTCACGCCGAAGCTCTCGCCGGGCGAGGTGCTGCACGACCAGTACGAGGTCCTCGGCTGCCTCGCGCACGGCGGGCTCGGCTGGATCTACCTGGCGCTCGACCGCGCGGTGGCCGACCGGTGGGTCGTACTCAAGGGCCTGCTCGACACCGGCGACGCCGACGCGATGGCCGCCGCGGTGGCCGAGCGGCGCTTCCTCGCCGAGGTCGAGCACCCCAACATCGTCAAGATCCACAACTTCGTGCAGCACCAGGACGCCGTGACGAAGACGGCGGTCGGCTACATCGTGATGGAGTACGTGGGCGGCCGGTCCCTCAAGGACATGATCAAGGAGATCCGGCAGACCCAGGGCGCGGCCGCGTGCCTGCCGCTGCCCCGCGCGATCGCCTACATCCTCGAGATGCTGCCGCCCATCGGCTACCTGCACACGCTGGACCTGTTGTTCTGCGACTTCAAGCCGGACAACGTGATCCAGACCGAGGAGCAGCTCAAGCTGATCGACCTCGGCGCCGTGCGCCACATCGATGACGAGGACAGCGCGGTCTACGGCACGATCGGCTACCAGGCGCCGGAGATCGCGAGCGCGGGCCCGTCGGTCTCGTCGGACCTGTACACGATCGGCCGCACGCTCGCGGTGATGACGTTCCCGTTCGACTTCCAGCGCGAGCACGAGAGCACGCTGCCCACCGCCGCCGACGAGCCGATGCTGGCCGAGTTCGAGTCCTACGACCGGTTGCTGCGCCGCGCGACCGCGCAGGACCCGGACGCCCGGTTCACCTCGGCCGAGGAGATGAAGGACCAGCTCACCGGCGTGCTGCGCGAAGTGGTGGCCGCCGAGGACGGCCTGCCGCGGCCGGGTGCGTCGACCGAGTTCACCCCGGAGCGACGCTCGTTCGGCGTGCGGACCGACCTCGCCGCGCCGGACGACCTGCGGGCCATCGTGGACGTCCTGCCGGTACCCCGCGTGGACGGTGCCGACCCGGCCGCCGCGTTCCTCGCCACGGTCACCGCGACCGAGCCGGCCGCACTGCTCGACGAGCTGAAGACGGCCCCGAAGTCCACTGTGGAGGTCCGGCTCCGCGCCGTGCGGGCGTACCTCGAGCTCGGCGACGTGGCCACCGCGCGCCGCATGCTCGACAAGCTGGCCGGCGACACGCCCACACTGGAGCGGAGCTGGCTGCTCGACTGGCACCGCGGGCTCGCCGCACTGTCCGAAGGGGACACCACGGTGGCGCGCCAGCGGTTCGACCGCGTGTACTCGGCCGTGCCGGGCGAGGCCGCGCCGAAGCTCGCGATCGCGCTGTGCGCCGAGGTGGCGGGCGACCACCGGGCGGCCGACAAGTACTACCGGATCGTGTGGCGCACCGACCGTTCGTACGTGAGTGCCGCGTTCGGAATGGCCCGCGCGCTGCTCGCGCTCGGCGAGCGCCTCGAAGCGGTCGACGTGCTGAGCTCGGTGCCCGAGACCTCCAGCCACCACGTCGCCGCACAGCTGGCCGCGGTCCGCGCGCGGCTGCGCGTGGCGTCGCCGTCGGACCTCGCCGAGGACGACCTGGTGGCCGCGGGCAAGCAGCTCGCGGACACCGAGATCGACGCCGAGCGCCGGGCGCACGCGTCCAGCGAGGTGCTGGGTACCGCGCTGCAGTGGGTGCTCGCGGGCGGCAACGGGTCCGGCACCGTCCTGGGCAGCGCGCTGACGGAGGATGAGCTGCGTGCCGGCCTGGAGCACAGCTACCGCACGCTGGCCAGGCACGCCGACAACACGAGGGAGCGCATCGCATTGGTGGACACGGCCAACCGGATCCGGCCCAGGACGTGGGTGTGATGACCTGTCCGAACTGCGGTGAGCCCGTCGGGGACAGAGACCGGTTCTGCGAGGGATGCGGGGTCAACCTGCGCGTGACCCGCACGCCCACGGGTGGTCCCGTCGGCGCGGCCGCGCCCGGTGAGCCGTGCGTGGGCTGCGGCGGCGCCAACGTCGGCGCGGACGGGTTCTGCGAGGACTGCGGGCGGGCGCAGCCGGCCGGGCGGGACCGGATGGAGAGCGACCTCGGGCCGGTTGCCGGCATCAGCGACAAGGGCCGGCGGCGAGCCCGCAACGAGGACTCGATGGCGTTCGGCACGGCCGGGGGCGAGGCGCCGGCCGTGATCGCCGTGGTGTGCGACGGCGTGGCCACCTCCGACCGCGCGGACAACGCGTCACAGCGCGCCGTGGACTCGGCGTGCGAGGTACTGCTCGACGCCGCGCTCGAGGGCAAGGACGCCGAGGGCGCCACCCACGCCGCGGTGGCCAGGGCGATCGAGCTGGTCGCGGACCTGGCCGACCCGTCGGTGCCGGGCACCGCGCCCTCGTGCACGTTCGTCTCGGCCGTGGTCACGCCGGACGAGGTGACGATCGGCTGGGTCGGCGACAGCCGGGCGTACTGGCTCGCCGCCGAGGGCGCCCGCCGGCTGACCGTGGACGACACCGTCGCAGCCGAGCTCGTCGCCGAGGGCATGAGCGAGGAAGAGGCGATGGCCGTGCACCAGGCGCACGCGCTGTCGAAGTGGATCGGCGCGGACGCGGGCGACATCGACGCCCGCACGCTGACGTTCACCCCGGACGGTCCGGGCCTGGTGCTGCTGTGCAGCGACGGGCTGTGGAACTACCTGCCCGAGCCGCAGGCCCTGGTCGACGCGCTGCCCGGCCCGCCGGCCGAGGCCGAGCTGCTCCCCGCCGCGAGCCAGCTGACCCGCATCGCGCTGGAGCTCGGCGGCCACGACAACATCACCACCGTACTGGTGCCGTTCCCACCGAAACTCGAGTCCTCAGAGGGGCAGTCATGACCGGAGCACCGGACTTCGCGCTCGAGATCTACCAGAACGAATACCTCTCGGCCGGCGCGGCCGAGGTCAACGCGATCATCACGGTGACCGCGTCCGGTGGCGCCGTGCCGGCGACGGTCGCCGCACCCCCGGGGTCGGCGGCCGAGGTGATCATCGTCGACACCTCCGGCTCGATGTACGTGCCGCGCACCAAGCTGTCGTCGGCCAAGCAGGCCACCGCCGCGGCGATCGACACGCTGCGCGACGGCGTGGCGTTCGCGGTCATCGCCGGCACCGACGAGGCCCGCTTGGTCTACCCGTACCGGCACGGCCTCGAGGTCGCGAACGACCAGACGCGGGCCGAGGCCAAGCAGGCGGTGGCGAAGCTGTCGGCCAACGGCGGTACCGCGATCGGCAAGTGGCTGCGGCTCGCGGACAGCGTGTTCGGGACGCAGCAGAGCTCGATCCGCCACGCGATCCTGCTCACCGACGGGCAGAACATGCACGAGACGCCGCGCCAGCTGACCCGCACGATCCAGGACGTGACCGGCCACTTCGTGTGCGACGCGCGCGGGGTCGGCACCGACTGGGAGGTCAAGGAGCTGCGGCAGGTCGCCGACGCGTTGCTCGGCACCGTCGACATCGTCGCCGACCCGGAGGGCCTCGAGGACGACTTCCGCGCGATGGCCGCGTCCGCGATGAACAAGGCGGTCGCCGACGTGTCGCTGCGGCTGTGGACCCCGCAGGGCGCGACGATCAAGTTCGTCAAGCAGGTCGAGCCGACGCTGACCGACCTGACCGCGCGGCGCACCGAGGTGCCGCCCCGCGCCGGCGACTACCCGACCGGCTCGTGGGGCTCGGAGACCCGCGACTACCACGTGTGCGTGCAGGTTCCGGCCGCGGCGACGGGCGAGAAGATGCTGGCCGGGCGGGTGAGCCTGGTGATGCCGGGGCCCGACGGGGCCGAGACCGTCGTCGGCAAGGGCAACATCCTCGCCGTGTGGACCGACGACACCGCGCTCTCCACGCGGATCAACCGCGAGGTCGCGCACTACACCGGGCAGGCCGAGCTCGCCGACGCGATCCAGGAGGGCCTGGAGGCACGCAAGGCTGGTGACGTGGAGACCGCGACCGCGAAGCTCGGCCGCGCGGTGCAGCTCGCCACCGAGACCGGCCACTCCGACACCGCGAAGCTGCTCGCGAAGGTCGTCGACGTCGAGGACGCGAAGACCGGGACCGTGCGGCTCAAGCGCAAGGTCGCGGCCGTGGACGAGATGACCCTGGACACCCGGTCCAGCAAGACGATGCGGGTCCGCAAGAAGACCGAGTCCACCGAGAGCTAGCGAGGGACCCATGCCGACGTGCCCGGCCGGCCACGACTCCACCGACGACGAGTTCTGCGACGTCTGCGGCCGCGAGATCGGTGGTCCCCCACCGGCGGACCCACCGCCTGCCGGCGTGCCGGCTGCCGGTGCGCCGGCGCCCGCCGCCGCACCGGACGCGCCGCCCGAGGGGGCGACCTGCCAGGCCTGCGGGGCGCCGCTCGCGGGCCGGTTCTGCGAGGCGTGCGGTCACGACTCGCTGACCGCTCCCCCGGCCGCCGCGGTGACCACAGCCGCACCCGACGCCGCGCCGGCCGTCGAGCCCGTGCCGGCCGAGCGGATGCCGGAGGGCACCACGTGGACCGTGACGGTCAGCGCCGACCGCACGTACTTCGACCAGGTCATTGCCGCCGAGGGCCCGGACGCGGGCGGCATCAAGTTCCCGCCGTTCTGCCCCGACCGGCACTTTCCCTTGCAGGGCAAGCAGATCAGCATCGGCCGCATCAGCCGCAGCCGGGGCATCAAACCGGACATCGACCTGACCGGCCCGCCGGAGGATCCGGGCGTCTCGCACCTGCACGCGCTGCTCGTCGACCAGTCCGACGGCTGGGCGGTCGTCGACCTCGACTCGGCGAACGGCACCACCGTCAACGACGACCAGGACCCGCTGAGCCCGAACACGCCGCGCCCCCTGGCCGACGGCGACAGCGTCTACCTCGGCGCGTGGACCCGGATCACCCTGCGCCGATCCTGACGGCGCTCAACGCCTCCGCCGGCGGGCGTGCCGGACCCGGGACTCGGCTCCCGGAGGCGACCCGCGGACAGTCACGGCCGACCTGGTCGCGGCCGCGCGCGGCGATCGGGCACCATCGGTGTCACCATGACACTTTTCGAGGCCCTGCCGGCCGACCCCGACCCGGACTCCCTGTTCGACGCGTTCAGCGCCTGGGCGGAGGAGCAAGGGCTGTCGCTGTACCCGGCGCAGCAGGAGGCGATGATCGAGATCGTCTCCGGGTCGAACGTGATCCTGTCGACGCCAACCGGGTCCGGCAAGAGCATGGTCGCCACCGGCGCGCACTTCGCGGCGCTCGCGGATCACCGGCGCACCTTCTACACCGCGCCGATCAAGGCGCTCGTGTCGGAGAAGTTCTTCGCGCTGTGCGACGTCTTCGGCGCGGCCAACGTCGGCATGCTGACCGGTGACTCCAGCGTCAACCCGGCCGCGCCGATCATCTGCTGCACCGCCGAGATCCTCGCCAACATCGCGCTGCGCGAGGGCGGGGACGCCGACGTCGGCCAGATCGTCATGGACGAGTTCCACTTCTACGCCGAGCCCGACCGCGGCTGGGCGTGGCAGGTGCCGATCCTCGAGCTGCCGAAGGCGCAGTTCCTGCTGATGTCGGCGACGCTCGGCGACGTGAGCTTCTTCGAGAAGGACCTCGCCCGGCGCACCGGCCGGCCGACTTCGGTCGTCACCTCCGCGCAGCGGCCGGTCCCGCTGTTCTACTCGTTCCGGTTGACCCCGTTGCACGAGACGATCGAGGAGCTGCTCACCACCAACCAGGCACCGGTCTACGTCGTGCACTTCACCCAGGCGTCGGCGCTGGAGCGCGCGCAGGCGCTGATGAGCATCAACGTGTGCACCCGCGCGGAGAAGGACGAGATCGCCAAGCTGATCGGCAGCTTCCGCTTCACCGCGGGGTTCGGCAAGACGCTCTCCCGGCTGGTGCGCCACGGCATCGGCGTGCACCACGCGGGCATGCTGCCCAAGTACCGGCGGCTCGTCGAGCGGCTCGCGCAGGCCGGGCTGATGAAGGTCGTCTGCGGCACGGACACCCTGGGCGTGGGCATCAACGTGCCCATCCGGACGGTCGTGTTCACCGCGCTGTCCAAGTACGACGGTCAGAAGGTACGGCTGCTCAAGGCCCGCGAGTTCCACCAGATCGCCGGGCGCGCGGGGCGGGCCGGCTACGACACGGTCGGCAATGTCGTGGTGCAGGCGCCCGACCACGTCGTCGAGAACGAGAAGGCGCTCGCGAAGGCCGGCGACGACCCGAAGAAGCGCCGCAAGGTCGTGCGCAAGAAGCCGCCGGAAGGCTCGATCGGCTGGGGCGAGCCGACTTTCCAGCGGCTGGTCGAGGCCGAGCCGGAGCCGCTGACGTCGAGCTTCACCGTCAACCACGCGATGCTGCTCAACGTCATCGGCCGCCCGGGCGACGCGTTCGCCGCGATGCGCCACCTGCTGGAGGACAACCACGAGGAGCGCCCGGCGCAGCGCAGGCTGATCCGCCGGGCCATCGCGATCTACCGGGCGCTGCTCGCCGCCGGCGTGGTGGAGCAGCTCGACGAGCCGGACGAGCGGGGCCGCCGGGTCCGGCTGACCGTCGACCTGCAGCTGGACTTCGCGCTCAACCAGCCGCTGTCCCCGCTCGCGCTCGCGACGATCGAGCTGCTGGACCGCGCGGACCCGGCCTACCCGCTCGACGCACTGTCGGTCATCGAGTCCACTTTGGAGGATCCGCGGCAGGTCCTGTCCGCCCAGCAGTTCAAGGCACGCGGCGAGGCCGTGCAGGCGATGAAGGCCGAGGGCATCGAGTACGACGAGCGGATGGCGCTGCTGGAGGACGTCTCGCACCCCAAGCCACTGGCGGAGCTGTTGCACGCGGCGTACGAGACCTACCGGCGCGGGCATCCGTGGGTCGCGGACTACCGGCTGTCACCGAAGTCCGTGGGGCGCGACATGTACGAGCGGGCGATGACGTTCGTCGAGTACGTGGCGTTCTACCAGCTGGCCCGCGGCGAGGGCATGGTGCTGCGCTACCTCGCGGACACGTACAAGGCGCTGCGGCAGACCGTGCCGGAGGAGGCGAAGACCGAGGAGCTGGCGGACCTCACCGAGTGGCTGGGCGAGCTGGTGCGCCAGGTCGACTCGAGCCTGCTCGACGAGTGGGAGAAGCTGGCCAACCCGCAGGACGAGCCGGAGTCCACTCCGGACGATCGGGCACCGGCGGTCACCATGAACACGCGGGCGTTCCGGGTGCTGGTGCGCAACGCGCTGTTCCACCGCGTGCAGCTCGCCGCACGGCAGGACTACGCGGCGCTCGGCGTGCTGGACGCGGAGTCCGGCTGGGACGCCGACGCTTGGGCGGACGCGCTGGAGCCGTACTTCGACCTGCACGACGAGATCGGCACGGGCTCGGACGCGCGGGGCCCACGCTTCCTGATCATCGAGCAGGAGCCGGAACGCTGGCTGGTCCGCCAGATCTTCGCCGACCCGGCCGGCGACCACGACTGGGGCTTCACCGCGGAGATCGACCTCGCCGGCTCCGACGAACAGGGCACCGCCGCCGTGACGATCACGGCCGCGGGCGAGCTCTGAGCGATCAGTGACGGGCGCCGAGGTGCTCGGCGAACCACTTCGTCGCCAACTTTGCCACCGTCTCCAGCGCGCCCGGTTCCTCGAACAGGTGGCTCGCGCCCGGCACGACCGTCAGCTCGGTCCGGCCGCGCATTCGCGCGCGGGCCGACGTGTTCAGCTCCAGCACCTGCGGGTCGCGGCCGCCCACGATCAGCAGGGTCGGCACGTCCACCGTGGCCAGGTCGTCGCCCGCGAGGTCCGGCCGGCCGCCCCGGGACACGATCGCCGACACCTTCACCTCCGGCGCCGCGGCCGCCCGTAGTGCCGCCGCCGCGCCCGTGCTGGCGCCGAACAGGCCGATCGGCAGCCCCGCGAGCCGGGGGTCGTCGCGCACGAACGTCACCGCCGCGCACAGCCGGGCGGCCAGCAGCTCGATGTCGAACACCTTCGCCCGGTCGCGCGACTCGGCCGGGTCGAGGAGGTCGACCAGGAGCGTGCCGAAGCCGGCCTCGTTCAGGACCTCGGCGACTGACCGGTTGCGCGGGCTGCGCCGCCCGCTGCCGCTGCCGTGCGCGAACACCACCACGCCCGCCGGCCGCACCGGGATCACGAGCTCGCCCTCGAGGTGCCCGGCGACCGTGACACGGTCGGTCAGCGCGGCGTCCTCTGTAGACACTCCGAGGAGCACGCGCACCTCGTCGTCGCTGACCTGGCGGAAGTCGTCGTACCACTGGCCGACCGCGAGGAACCGCCGCGGCGTCAGGCCGCACACGACCTCGTCGGCGATGTCGCGCAGCCGCTCCACCGTTTCGGCCGGCGCGACCGGGACGGCGAGCACGATCCGCCGGGCACCGAGCCGGCGGATCACCCGGATCGCGGCGATGACGGTCGCGCCGGTGGCGATCCCGTCGTCCGCCAGGATCACCGTCCTATCGTCGAGGCTGGGCCGCGGACCCGGGCGCACCGAGATGGCCCGGCGCTCGATCTCCGCCCGCTCGCGCGCCACCACGTCCTCGACGTCGGCCCAGGACAGGCCGAGCTCGGCGAGCACGGACTCGTTCCGCACGGTCACCCCGTCCTCGCCGACCGCGCCGACCGCGAGCTCCGGGCGTTGCGGCGCGCCGACCTTGCGCACCAGGACGATGTCCAGTGGCGCGCCGAGGGCGGCGGCGATCTCGGCGGCGACCGGGACACCGCCGCGCGGAAGGCCGACGACCACCGGGTTCTCCGCCTTCAACCGGGCGAGGTGCACACCCAGCCGGCGGCCCGCGTCGACGCGATCTCGGAAGCGCATGACGTCACCTCCCTGATGAGTGTCCCCCGCGACGGCCCGGTGACAAACCTGTGGCCGATCTTCGTGGTAGAATCGAACACATGAGCGATACGTGCGCATGCCCGTCCTGTGGCCGCCCGCCCACCGAGGACGTCGACCACACCGTGGCAGCGCCGGACGCCCCGTTCTCCCGTGAGGACAACCTGACGCCGGTCAGCCGGCACCGGGAGGTGGTGGCGTCGCGTTAGGCCTTGCGTGCCTCGATCAGGACCCGGGTCGTGGTCGCCCGGAACGGCCCGTCCTGCTCGATCAGGTCGTGCAGCTCGCGCAGCCGCGAGCGGTACGCCGGCACCGTGAAGCCAGGCACGATCCAGATCACCTTGCGCAGAAACCAGACGACCGCGCCGACGTCGTAGAACTCGGTGCGCAGCCGGGCCGTGCGCAGGTCGACGACCGTCAGTCCGGCGGCCTCGGCCCCCGCCCGGGCCCGGTCCGGGTGGCGGGCGTCGCGGCGCTCCGCCGGCTGCGGGCCGCGGAAGAACTCGATCAGCTCCAGCACGCTCGCCGGCCCGACCTTCTGCGACAGGTATGTGCCGCCGGGCGCCAGCACCCGGGCGATCTCGTCCCACCACGTGTGCACGGGGTGGCGGCTCACCACGAGGTCGAACGCCCCGTCCGCGAACGGCAGCGGCGGCTCGTCCCGGTCGGCGACGACGAGCACGCCGCGCGGGTGCAGGGTCGCGGCCGCCCGCGCGAGGTTCGGCGGCCAGCCCTCGGTCGCGACGGTGACCGCGGGCAGCCGGGGCGCGGTGGCGAGCACCTCGCCGCCGCCGGTCTGGATGTCGAGCGCCGCCCGCGCCCGGGCCATCCGCTCGCCCATCAGCCGCGCGTAGCGCCACGGTGGGCGCTCCTCGGTCGCGCGGCCGTCGAGCCAGGAGAAGTCCCAGCCGCCCATCGGCGCCGCGGCGGCCTCGGCCACCAGCTCGTCGAAGTCCCGCACCATGCGCCGATCCTCGGCCGGGCGCGGGCGGGGCGGCAACCGGCTATTGCTCGTCGAGCCAGGTGCCGATCAGGTATGCCTCGATGGAGTCGGGCCGGTCGAGCCCCTCCGTCCGGTGCACGGCGAGCAGGTCGAGCAGGTCGTCACGGGTGAACCAGCGCGCCTCGAGCAGCTCGTCCTGGTCGACCGCCACGTCGTCGGACTCGGCCACGGCCCGGAAGCCGACCATGATCCCGGACGGGAACGGCCACGCCTGGGATGCCTGGTAGGACACTGACGTGACCCGCACGCCGGCCTCCTCGTCCAGCTCGCGCCGCACCGCGTCCTCGAAGCTCTCGCCGATCTCGACGAACCCGGCGAGCGTGGCGTAGCCGTTCGGCTTGGCGCCGCGGTGGCGGGCGAGCAGGCAGCGGCGCGGCGAGCCGGGCGCCTCGACGAGCATGATCACGGCGGGCTCGATGCGCGGGAACAGCAGCCGGTCGCAGGTGGGGCAGTGGCGCTGGTGCCCGGCGTGGCGAACCTCGGTGGGATTGCCGCAGGCGCCGCAGAAGCGCTGGTTGCGTGCCCAGTGCAGCATGCCGCGGGCGTAAGCGAGGGTGGCGGCGTCCTGCGCGCCGACGGTGCGGAAGAGTGCCCGTACGTTGGTGGCGGCGTCCGCCCCGGCCGCCCGCAGCGCCGCGGCCTCGTCCATATCGGACAGATCGACCGCGAACACGCCGTCGTCGCCGTCCATGCCGAGGAACACCGCGTCCGCCCGCGGGCCGGCGGTGACCGGCCGCCCGCCGGCCGTGAGACAGGCATCGCGCCGAAAGGCGAGCACGCGCGCGTCCGGCCGGGCAAGGACCTGGGCCATCCAGTCGGCGTCTCCCCGGCGCGCCCCGGCGCGGTCTAGCTGCAACCCGTTGTAAGGCAAGGTGTCGTTCGCTGGCACGCGTGCAACCCTAGGCGCATGGAGACCGACCCGAACTGCGCCGTCGCCCATGGGGACGCCATCGCCCACGGCCACGAACAGGCACCGCCGGAGCAGCGGACGCTGGTGGCGGTGTTCGCCTCCCCCGTCGCGGACTTCCTCATCCGGTACGGCCGGGACGCCGGCTACCACACGAAGCTGATCGAGCCGGAACGCGGCCGCGTGACCAACGACGAGGACGCGGAGACGACGGTCCTCCCCGGCCTCCCGGACACCCTCGACGGCGACACGGACGTCATCGTCACCGACCACCACCGCCCCGAGCTGGGCGTGTTCCTGCGTGACGCACTGGCGCTCGACGTGCGGTGGGTGGGCATCATGGGCAACCCCCGGCACCCGGGCCCGCATGTCGCGGCCCTGCAGGGCCTCGGCGTCCCCGACGATGACATCGCGCGCGTGCACCGGCCGATCGGCCTGAACATCGGCTCCCGCACCCCGGCCGAGATCGCGATCGCGACGCTGGCCGGCTTGATCGCCGACCGGAACGGCAAGCCGGGCGGCTTCACGTTCTAACTCGGCTGGTTCGCCTGGCGGCTGGTTGAGTTCGCGGCCAGGCGAGTTCGCGATCTGCCAACGGCACGACGGGCGGGGCCTGGTTGTCCACAGGCTGCGCTTTCGCCGGGCGTTTCCGTCGGTCCTGATCGATAGGCTGGAAATCGGGGGGCCCCCGCGTGGCCGGGGTCGGAGCGCCTTCGTCGGGTGCTGACGTCGGGGTTGTCCACAGGCTCCGCCATGCCGGCCTTGGTTCCTGCGTCACAGGGATGTTGCCGTCCCCTCCTCGTGAAGGTAACTTGCTAAGCGCTTGCTTAGCTCCCAAACGACCTTCCAGGAGGAACAGCACAGTGGCCCACTCCCGTGTCGCGATCGTCACCGGTGCCGCTCGGGGCATCGGGGCGGCGGTCGCAGA
>Ga0307513_10008951_pt1 | contig 12713 bp, 12 predicted proteins | sample 15_EM_MG_FD_202174 | JGI IMG/M metagenome (GOLD analysis project Ga0307513, IMG submission 202174) | Populus trichocarpa ectomycorrhiza microbial communities from riparian zone in the Pacific Northwest, United States - 15_EM | ecosystem: Host-associated > Plants > Roots > Unclassified | place... | reverse complement strand
GAATTGCCCCTGAATGGAGAATAGGCGGGCAGGAAACTGCGGACCTGCCATTCTGCTGACCCGCGCATCCGGCGCCCTGGAGTACACGCCTGATGACCGCCGCCTCGACCCCTCCCCGCAACAGCACGCACATCCTCATCGTCGACGACAACCGCGAGGCGGGGAAATTCCTCGCGCAGATGCTGACCGAAAACGGATGCGACGAAATCCGCACCGTGCGCAGCGCCGCGCGTGCGCTGGCGGTCGCCGCCACGTTTCAGCCCGCCATCGCTTTCCTGGGAATCCCGACACCCGACGGCCTGGAAGGAAATCTTGCCACGCTGCTGCAGAAGAATTCCCGCGAGAAGGGTATTCGTCTGATCGGTCTCACCGATCGTCCGGAGCCGCCGGGCCGGGAAGAGGCGCGCGCTTCGGGCGTCGAACGATTCATCAGCAAGCCTGTGACGCAGGTGGATCTAGAAAAGGCCTTGAGGAAATCGTAGGCCACGCGACTGGCAGCGGGCCAGGCGCGACCTACGCTTCGAGGTAAGGCGCGAGCGGTGCTTCCGCAACGGGGGCGACCGGCGCCGCCGTCCCGGTGGATTCGGTGACCGGCCCCAGAGGCGGGACAACCGGCGCCAGCGGGACCAGCCCGCGCAGAATGCTCGATTCGATCTCGAGGTCGACGCTCGGCGAATAATTCGCGAAGCGGTTCACGCTGATCACCTTTGCGCGTGACCCGCTGGGCTGATGCGTGACGATGAAGGCGTGGTATTCGCCCGGCTTCGTGGCTGCGAAACCGAAGGCGAGATTGATCTTGCCGGCGCGCATGCTGTCTTCCGTGTTGATGCGTTCGTCGCACACCACGAAGTAGCTCTGTTCACCGCTGCGGCCCGCGAACGCCCCTTCGGCATACAAGGAATCGAGAAACGCCTCGACCTGGGCGCGCGCCATGGTCCAGGTTGCTTGGGCATTGCGTTCGAACAGCATCCATCGCGTGCCGCGCTCGATGGAGGCCAGCACGAACAAGGCCAGCCGGCGCGCGGAGAGATATCGCCAGTCGCTGACTGCGGCCGAGCCGCTTGCGAGTGTGCGCGGACTGGTGGCGAACTTTGGCGCGATGCGCACCGCCTGCAGAAGGTTGATGCCGGCATTTGCGAGGCGAACGCGATCGGCATTGTTCACGTTCCACGCCGGACGCATGCCATGACGCAGGATCGGCGCATCACCTTCAGCCGCAGACCACACCGGAGTGCTCTCATCGCAGCGCGCGATGATGCCCGCCGCCACTCCGCAGGGCGCGAACAGCTCGAACCGGCCACGCAGGCGGTCGAAAGCCACCACCCGCGGAAAAAACATGGTGGCGTCTTCGCTGCGGAACGGCCAGTGACGCATGCCGTCGAGCGCGGCAGCGCTGGACGCCCACGGCGACGGCGGATCCACGAGCAGCATTGCGCGCCGATCCCGGCAGAACCGCCCGGCCACCAGCAATGTCGACAGGCCCACGTCGGTTTCACGCGTGAGCGGCGGGATGCACAGCAGGTTGATGTCCGGCGCTGAATGCAGCGCGAAGATGCCGGTGCCCGTCTGGGCGGAACCGATGATGTCGTAGTCGGTAATCGGGCCGCCGTCGTCGCCGTCGGGATTGGATGGCGTATAGCCGATGGACGCGCCCGAGGCCGCCGCCGGAGTTCGGCTCGGCCGCGCGCCGGGAACGCCGCCTTGCACCCGGATCAGCCGTGATTCGAGCAGCGCATCGGCCACGAAACGGTCCGCGCCCGGGGTCACCGTCAGGCGCCGGTAGATTTCCTGGTCTTCGATCTGCTCGGAGCCGGCGGTACGCACTCGCTGCACGACGAGGTTGAAGCGGTCGGGTTCCTTCGCATCGATGCCGTCGTAGTCGACGGACGCACGCAGAAACTCACGCGATCCGGCGCCGACGCCGCGAAGAATGAGCTTGCCGGACGAACACGGCAGCGACAGCGTCGGCGGGCGGGCGCCATTGACCACGCGGACGATGACGGCGCAGCGGCCACCGTTTTCGAAGAACTGATCGACCGCGTAACTCAGCGTGGAGGGTTGCCAGAGGCCGCCGAAGACGCGCGAGTAGTCGGCAAAACTGCGGACCGGGACGGGTTCATTGACCGGACCCTTCAGGGTGCGGCCGACGAATGCCGCAATGCTGGTCGCGGCACGTGCAATGACACGTATAGAGCCGTGTTGTTCGGCGGTTTGGACTTGTGAGTCAAACGGCTCGGCCAATCAACTCCCCAAAACTTCTGTACCCGACAAACGGGCCTCGCAACGTGCGCGGAATGTAGCAGCGTCTCAGTAGCGCCGCCACAGCGGAACGTGGCGTCTTTTGAAAAATGCGACGAGCGCGAGTCCCACGATGAATCCGCCGATGTGCGCGCCGAAGGCAATGCCACCCTGGGATTCGCCGGTGGACTGAACTGCGGAGAGGCCTCCCAGGACGAGTTGCATGACGAACCACGCCGCCAGCACCCAGATGGCCGGGAATCGTCCGAATCCAACGATGATGAAGCCGAGCGGCAACCCTAACAACACGCGGGCGCGAGGAAACAGCAGCAGGTAACCACCGAGCACGCCGGAGATGGCGCCGCTGGCACCCATCATGGGCAATTCCGAAACGGGATTGGGCAGCACGAAGGCGAACACGGCGCCGACGCCGCACAGGACATAAAAGAGGAAGTAGCGGACGTGGCCCATCGCGTCTTCGAGGTTGTTTCCGAAAATCCACAGGTAGAGCATGTTTCCGGCGAGGTGCCAGAAGCCACCGTGCATGAACATGGACGTGAGCACCGAGGCCCAGGGCGGAATTACGGCGACATCGGCGGGCAGGTATTTCTCGCCCGTCAGTAACGCGGGAACCGCGCCGAAGGCGTACGCCGCCGCCCGCATGCCGGCATCCGACAACAGCAGGTGCTGCCACACGTATGCCAGCACGCAGGCGATCATGATTCCGACGGTGACGTACGGTGTCGTACTCGTCGGGTTGTCGTCATGCAGCGGAATGACCACGAATCAGAGGAGCCCGGCGAGGAGAAATTTCATGCCGCGCACTCTAAATGGGGACATTCCTGATTTGCTAGCAAAAGGGGACACGCCTCCCTACCGGGCACATGCGGTAGGTTCCAAGCTTCGATTCCGAGCAAGCGGGATCGAGGCACGACGTTTGCGCGTCAGCGCGTGAAGGACAGACTCCCGGCGCGAACATCGAGGGCGGCGCCGCGCGAGGCGATCAGCGCGCAGGTCCTCTTGGTGGTTCCTGCCTACCCTGCGCGTTCAGCGCTCCAATTATCGAAACGCTGACAGATCAGGCGCGCCGCCGAGCGCAAGCGAACGCGAGTCATAGAAATGGTCCTCCATTTCTATGACTCAAGCGCGCCCGAGAGTGAGCGCCGGGAGTCTGTCCTTCACGCGCTGACGCACCACCATTGAGGCGCGTCCCCTTTTGCTAGGAAACGAGGAATGTCCCCATTAGTTCGGTAACCGTCAATTATTGACGGGCTTGGTCATCGGCGCCGCGGGAGCGGCAGCAGCAGCGGCGGATTCCACCGAAGACTCGCGATCGGACACGAGCTCCTGAAATGTTGCTTCGTCCACCGGCAGATCTGAGATGCCATCCCAGGTTGCTCCCGGGGCGACTTTGTTCTGCACGATGGTCGCGGAAGCGACAACGTGTTCGAGCTGATCCGGACCGCCCGACACGGACACGGGAATTCCACGCGGCTCATGTGAGAGGCGCGACACCGCTTCCCAGTCGATTTTTTCCTTCCGTGCCTTGAGTTCCAGCTGAATGCGCTCGGCCAGTGCCTTGTTGAGCAGCTTGGCCTGCGCTTTTTTCCAATCCCGCGCATCGTCTTCGAGCACGTCGAATGCCTGGATGTGCAACGCGCCATCGTGCCAGCCAAACACGAACGGCTGGTTCACCACGCGCACCTGCGTGCCGATGGGCGTCATCTCGAACAGCAGCGAGATGTCTTCCGGATAGAGGCGGATGCAGCCGTGGCTCGACCGCAAGCCAACGCCGGCAGGCTTGTTAGTGCCGTGGATCATGTAGGTGGGCCAGCCGAGATAGAACGCGAAGCGCCCCAGCGGATTGTCCGGCCCCGCTTTCACCACGCGCTCGAGCTCTTCACCCCGCTCTTCGCGATGCTCTTTGATGATGGACGCGGTCGGCCGCCAGACGGGATCCTTCGTGCGTCGAACGACGGTGGTTGCACCCTCGGGAGTTTTCCAACCCACCTTGCCGATGCCGATGGGATAGGTATGCACCACCTGCTTCTCGCCCTTCTTGACCTTCGGGTAATAGAAGAGTCGCATCGCGGCGGCGTTGATGACGATGCCTTCGCGCGGCGCGTTGGGCAGGATGAACTGCGACGGGATGACGATTTCGCTATTTTCGCCGGGCAGCCAGGGATCGACGCCCGGATTGGCGCGCACGATTTCTTCATACCCGACGTTGAAGCGACGCGCGATGTCGGTGAGCGTGTCTTCCTTGGTGGCGCGGGTTTTCTGTACGACGCCGACGATGTCGGTGGTGGCGTCGATCTCGAAGCGATGCGTGGGTACCGGCTCGGGAAGTGATGGCACGGCCTTCGCCGCTTTCTCTGCGTCGCGTTTGGCGCCCCACTTCGGGCCGTCACCCAGCAGCGAGCAGCCAGAGACCAGCACCAGACCAAGCGCCGTAACGATGAGCGACCGCAGCGCGGATTGAGTTTTCATGTCCAAAGTATGACACCGCATAAATGATTCAGGCTGTCGGCATTCTGCTACAGGAGCGAGGGCTGATTCGGGAGCTCGTCCCGGTCGCCTGACCGGGCCGGAAATTCCCGCTCTAACAATCGACCCACCGCTTCGACACCGGCAACCGAGCCTTCCATGAAACGACCGGCACGAAAGTGATCTTCGATGAGCCTGCACGCGGATTCCCACTCGATAGGGGAAATCCTGGTGGCCGCCCCGCGGTCGGCCACGATCTCGACATTCCGATCGGCCGCCAATACATAGATGAGTACGCCGTTGCGAAGTTCTGTGTCCCAGACACTTAGCGCCGAGAAAACCTGCAGCGCGCGCGCCCGCGGCGTAACGCCGGCCCAGAGCTCCGGGAGGTCGAGTGCAGTTTCGATCACGAAGCGGATTTCGGCGGAACTGCGCGATTCGGCGGCCCGGATGGCGGATTCGATGGTGGCATCGACCGCGTCGGTAAAACGGCGGCGAGTGCCGGCGCGCGTGGCGAACAGGTGGCGAAGGGTTCGCGCGATGGCCATGTCCTAACTACCAGCGGCCGGACGCGCCGCCGCCTCCAAAACTGCCGCCGCCGCCACTGAAACCGCCACCGCGGCCGCCGCCACCACCGAAGCCACCCGTGCGGCCGATGTCGCGAAATACACGGCCACCGCGTCCGCCGTAACCCGAAGCGGCTCCGAAGCTGACCAGCAGCGCGAGTAAGAAAACTCCCACGCCTAAACCGATCGACTGCAGAAGTTGCGACGTTGCCCAGTACGCTAACCCGGCGCCCCCGAGGCCAATGACTCCGGCAGCCGGCGCCCTGCCGATGAACCGCCGCAGGACCGTGACCGCTACGAGACCGCCGAACAGCAGAATCGGGAAGGGCAAGATCCGCGTCGGATTGCGCTTCCATGCCTGATCGGGCTCCGGCAGTGCTTCGCCGTCGACCACGCGAATCATCTGGTCGATGCCGGCGTTCACACCACCGTTGAAATCGCCCTGCTTGAACAGGGGCGCGATGGTGTCGTTGACGATGCGGCTGCTGGTGACGTCGGTGAGCGCACCTTCGAGGCCACGGCCCACCTCGATGCGCATGGCGCGATCGTCCTTGGCGACGATCAGGATGGCGCCGTCGTCGGGCGCACTGCGGCCGATCTTCCAGGCCTCGGCGAGGCGAATGCCGAACTGCGCGATGTCCTCGGGCTCCGTGGTCGGCAGGATCAACACAGCGATCTGCGCACCCTTGCGCCGTTCGAATGCCGCGAGTTTTTCTTCGAGCGCGGACTGCTGCGCGGCGGTGAGCGTGCCGGTGAGATCGGTGACACGCGCATCGAGCGCCGGCAGAGGAATCTGCGCGCGAACCGCCGGAACGTGGCCCGCAAGCAGCAACGCCAGCGTAAGCAGCGCGGCTTTCACGTACGCGTGTTCAGTTGGCTGGCGGAGGCGTGGCGGGAGCCGGCGCGGCTTCCACCGGAGTCGCCGACTGCGAGGGCGTCGTGGTATCGAAGCTCACGGCGGGCGCCGTGGATATCGCGGTCTCGTTCTGCACGGTGAAATTGGGCTTCACCTCGTAGTCGAACATGTTCGCGGTGAGGTTGGTGGGGAACTCACGCACCGTCACGTTGTATTCCTTCACCGATTCGATGTAGCGGTTGCGCGCCACGGTGATGCGGTTCTCCGTGCCTTCGAGCTGCGCCTGCAGATCGCGGAAGTTTGCGTCCGACTTGAGATCGGGATAGTTCTCGGTGACCGCGATCAGGCTCTTCAGCGCCTGCGTGAGTTCGCCCTGCACCGCCTGGAACCTGGCGAACGCTTCGGGATTGTTGATGAGTTCGGGTGTGAGCTGGATGGAGGTCGCCTTCGAACGCGCTTCGGTCACACCGACCAGCACACGCTCTTCCTGCGCGGCGAAACCCTTCACCGTGGCGATGAGATTTGGAATGAGATCGGCGCGACGCTGGTATTGATTCACGACTTCCGACCAGGCAGCTTTCACCGCTTCGTCCTGGTTCTGGAGTTTGTTGTAACCGCAGCCGGCGAGATTCACGCTCGCGAGCACGACGATGAAACCGATGGCCAACTTACGCATGCGAATCTCCGTCCGCGTCCTGGAAAAGCTCACCAGATCTTTACACGCTCTGCGGGCGGTCGATACATGAGATCGCCGGGCTTCACGCCGAACGCATCATAAAACGCGTCGATGTTGCTGCTGGGCCCGTTCGCGCGAAACTCGCTCGGGCTGTGCGGATCGGTGACCAGGCGCTTGAGCAGCTCGGCGTCGCGATAGTTGCGCCGCCAGACCTGTGCCCAGCCCAGGAAGAAGCGCTGGTCGCCGGTGAAGCCGTCGATCTCCGGCGAGGTCGAGCCGCCGAGCGACAGCTTGTAGGCCTTGAACGCCACCGCCATGCCGGACAGATCTCCTATGTTCTCACCGAGCGTGAGCTCGCCGTTCAGATGGTGGCCGTCGAGCACCGAATATCCGGCGAACTGATTCACCAGCGCGGCCGCGCGCTGCTTGAACTTCGTGCCGTCGTCGGCCGTCCACCAGTCGCGAAGATTTCCATCGCCGTCGAATTGCCGTCCGGAGTCGTCGAAACCGTGGCTGATCTCGTGACCGATGACCGAACCGATGCCGCCGTAGTTCACCGCCGGATCCGCCGTCATGTCGTAGAACGGCCAGCGCAGGATCGCGGCCGGGAAGGTGATCTCGTTGGTGGCGGAGTTGTAGTACGCATTCACGGTCTGCGGCGTCATCAGCCACTCGCCCTTGTCGACGGAACCGCCGGTGCGTACCACGTACCGGTTGTGCTGGAACTCCGAGGCGCGCAGCAGGTTGCCGACGAGGTCGTCGCTGCGCACGGTCAGCGCGCTGTAGTCGCGCCATTTGTCGGGATAGCCGATCTTCACGGTGATCTTCGCCAGCTTCTTCTTCGCTTCGATGCGTGTCTCCGGGCCCATCCACTCCAGCCCGTCGATCGAGCTGTCGAACGCCTTGAGCAGGTTGCCGACGAGCTCGAGCATCTTCGCCTTCGCTTCGGCGCCGAAGTGTGATTCGACGAACAGCCGGCCGACGAGCTCGCCCATGTTGCCGTCCATGGAATCAACCGCGCGGCGCCAGCGCGGCCGCTGTTCCGGTACGCCGTTCAGGATTTTCTGGTGGAACCCGAATTCGAGATCGGCGAATTGCGCCGATAGCGCCGGCGCGTAGTCATCGAGGAGCTGGAACTTGAAGTACACGCGCCAGTCCGACACCGGCACGGTCTTCACGAGCTGGGCAATGCCCTTGATGAAGGCAGGCTGGTTGACGTCGAGGCGCTGCACCGGCGCGCCCATGCCTTCAAAGAAGGCCAACCAGTCGAAGCCCGGGGCCAGCTTCTGGTATTCGGGCAACGTCAGCGGGTTGTAGGTTTTCACCGGATCGCGGTTCTGAACCTTGGTCCACTGATAGTTGGCAAGGCGGGTTTCGAGCGCCGCGATGCGCGCGGCGGCCGACTTCGCATTGCGCTCGCCGGCGCGCGCCAGCATCTGCTCGACGTACTCGGCGAACCTGGCGCGGAACACTGCGTACTTTTCATCGGGAGAAAGGTAGTAGTCGCGGTCGGGCATCGTGAGCCCGTTCTGATACAGCGCGCCCAGGTAGACCGTCGAATTCTTGTTGTCAGGGGATGAGAACCACGCGAACGGCTGCGCGAGCCCGATGCGCTGTGAATAGCCGATGTAGCGGGCGACATCGCGCGGCGTGGCAATGGCGTCGATGCGCGCCAGTTCATCCTTGAGCGGCGTGAGACCGAGTGATTCCACTCGATTGGCATCCATGTAGGCGAGATAGAAGTCGCCGACTTTCTGCGCATCGGACCCGGTGGGGCGATTTGCCTGGGTCGACGCCGCCACGATGAGCTGCCTCACTTCTTCCTGCGCCTGGTCGTCGAGGATGATGAAGGAGCCATAATTTGAACGATCGGCCGGAATCGGCGTCTTCGCGAGCCAGGTGCCGCCGGCGAACTTGTAGAGATCGTCTTGCGGGCGAACGCTGCGATCGAAACCGGCGAGGTCGAGGCCGGACTTGAGCGGCGGCGCGGGCGCAGGAACCAGCACGGGAGGAGTCGCGGGCTTGGGCGCGGAGGCGCACGCCGCGAGTGCGGCGGCCGTGAACACGGCCGTCAAAGCCACGACGACGATGCGATTCAACATGGAGGTCCCCGAACGAATAGGTGCGATGGGGACCGAGTATAAAAAAAAGCCCCAAGCTTTAGGGGCTCGGGGCTTGAGAAGGCGGACTTTCGATGAAGGAAAGAAGTCCGCTAGGGGATCTCGCCAAAAAAATGAATAAAGTCAGTGCAGGCGTGCCACCTGCAAAATCTTGATGTCCTCGGCGTCGATTTCGAAGTTCGCTGCCAGCAAGCGGCGCAGTTCCTTCGAATCCCGGCGTTCACCCAACGGGTGTGTCAGCTCGATTACGCCGCTCCACTCGCTCGAGTGCGCCGGCTCAGCGCTCGTGACAAAGTGCGTGTAATAACGGGCTGCCATGGGTAGAAAGCGTAAATTGACCGCTCCAAAACGGCTGTGAGCCGCTGCACAGAACCCCTTGGCAGACTGCCGCCGTGACTGAGACCCCCATCACATATGTTTTATAAGTCGTGAGCCGCTACCGACCAGCAGAGAAACCCGGATCGCAATTCATCACCAGCGCAGGCGCAGCACGCCTCAAAGAAGAGCTGGACGAGCTGTGGAGGGTCGAGCGGCCGAGGGTCACTCAGGCGGTCTCCGAGGCCGCCGCGCAGGGCGATCGCTCCGAGAACGCCGAATACACCTACGGCAAGCGCCGACTGCGCGAAATCGACCGGCGCGTGCGTTTCCTGCGCAAGCGGCTGGACGGCATGACCGTGGTCGACAAGCCGCCTTCGGATCCAAAGCGGGTGTTTTTCGGCGCCTGGGTGGTACTCGAAGATGACGATGGCAAACAAACAAAGTACCGCATCGTCGGGCCCGATGAATTCGACATGGCCGATGGCTACATCAGCATGGACGCGCCGCTGGCACGCGCGCTCATGCGCAAGGCGCTGGATGACGAGGTGAAAGTGGCCCTGCCGGGCGGTGAGCGTAGCTACGTGATCGTCGAAATTTCCTATCAATAAGTGAAGCCAAAGGCTTGCCGTGGGACCGCAATGGTTGTAATTTCTGTAAAGACAGAAATTACAGGCGAGCCGATATGCACCTCACCGACACCATGCAGCGTTACATCGTTCACTGGGGCGAAATGGGCAGCCGCTGGGGCATGAACCGCTCCGTGGCGCAGATCCACGCCCTGCTCTATCTCTCTGAAAAGCCGCTCAACGCCGATGAGATCGGCGAGACGCTGGGCATCGCTCGTTCCAACGTCAGTACCGGTCTCAAGGAACTCGCGAGCTGGGAGCTGGTGCAGGTCACGCACGTGCTCGGCGACCGGCGCGACTTCTTCACGGCCCAGCACGACACCTGGGAAGTCATCCGCGTGATTCTCGAAGGACGTAAACGCCGCGAGATCGATCCGACGCTCGCCGCGCTGCGCGAATGCGCGGCGCAGCTCAAGACCGACAAGGAGACTCCGGCGGCCGTACGCGACCGGATCGTCACGCAGCTCGAGTTTCTCGAGACGGTGACGCGCTGGTACGACTCCGTGAAGCGCCTGCCGCGCAAGACGTTGCTCAAGATGATGCGCATGGGCGAGCGCATCGCGAAGGTCATCGGCGACTGACGGCACTCACATGACACAGGTCACCTCACTCACCCCGCCACTGACGCACCCTCTGACGAAGACGGGCGTGGGCATCGGCCTCCGTCATGGCCTGCGTGAAGTGCTTGGAACCGATGCCTGGAACCGCTTGCCCGAAGCGGTCCGCGAGCGCTTCGCCGACACTGCGGTCGGCGCCAACTATGCGGGTGCGTTCGAAGTCGTCCGCGCGAGCCTTATCGGACGGGCGTTCGCCTGGCTGGGCCTGCTGTTCGGCACACCGGTGGCGCCGCGCGCCGAACTCAATGTCGAAGCGCAGGTGCGGGTGCGGCCGGACGCGAACGGCGTGACCTGGGATCGCGAATATCGCTGGGCGGATGGCGCACGCCATCTCGTTCGATCCACGAAGGTGGTCGACGAACACGGAAAGCTCATCGAGAAACTGCCCGCGCGGCTGTGCATGCCGTTGGATACCTTCGAAGACGGCGGGGTCCTGCACTTCGTCAGCCGGGGCTATTATTTTGACCTCGGACTGGGACTCAGGCTTTGGCTGCCGGGCCTGCTGTCCCCCGGCGTCACTCACGTGGAACACATCGACCTCGGCCACGGCTGGTTCCGTTTCACGATGACCGTGATGCACCCGCTGTTCGGCGAGATGTTTTTTCAGACCGGGCGCTTCAGCGCCAGCGAGGAGTTGCCATGACGCTGGTCTTTTCCCTGCTCACCGTCCAGACGTTGTTAGGCGCGCTGGACACGATCTGGAACCACGAAATCGGCGAGCGCCTGCCGGGGCGCCCCGCCGCGCGGTTCGAGCTGGCGCTGCATGCCGTGCGCGAGTTCATCTACGCGTTTCTCTTCATCGCGCTCGCGTGGCGCGAGTGGCACGGCGCCTGGGCGGCGCTCATCGCCTTGGGCCTCCTGCTGGAAGTGGGCGTCACCATCGCGGACTTCGTGGTCGAAGACCGCACGCGCCGGCTGCCCGCCTTCGAGCGCGTGCTGCACACCGTGCTGACGTTGATGTTCGGTGTGCTGCTCATGGCGATCGCGCCGGTGCTGCTCGACTGGTGGGCCCTGCCTACGGACGTCATCGCCATCGACTACGGCAAGTTCTCCGTGCTGCTCGTCGTGTTCGCCGTCGGCATGACGGCCTGGGGCGTGCGCGATGCCGTCGCTGCGCTCGCACACTTCCGGCCAGCCGAATGGCTGCGAGACCCGATCGAGGGCGCGCCGCAGGCTTCCGGCCGCGGAGTGCTCGTCACCGGCGCGACCGGCTTCATCGGTGGCCACGTGGTGCGCATGCTGCGCAAGCGCGGCGACGCCGTGTGGGTCTGGACGCGCGATGCCGATCGCGCGCTGGCGCGCTTCGGACCTCACGTGCACGTGGTGACGAAGCTTTCGGATATTCCCGCCGGCCCGCGCATCGACGCCGTCGTGAACCTGGCCGGCGCGCCCGTGATCGGCCTGCCCTGGACCCAGGCTCGTCGCCAGCTGCTCATCGACAGCCGTGTGAAAACCACGCAAGCGGTGCTCGACTGGACCGCGACGCGCAACCAGCCGCCCAGGGTTCTGGTGAGCGCCAGCGCCATCGGATTCTATGGACCTGCCGGCGATGCATGGCTCACCGAAAACTCTCCGCCGACGACGGCGTTCCAGTCCCGGCTGTGCGTGGAGCGCGAAGCAGCTGCGAACGCGGCGGAGGCGCAGGGCATCCGCGCCGTGAACCTGCGTATCGGGCTGGTGCTCGGCAAAACCGGTGGAATCTTTCCGCAACTCGCCCGGCCGGCGAAGTTAGGCGTGGCCGCGAGGATCGGCGACGGCCGGCAATGGATGTCCTGGATTCACATCGTCGACCTGCTGCGCATCATCGAGCTCGCCATCGACGAGCCGGATCTGCGCGGAGCGATCAATGCGGTAGCGCCCGCGCCTGAGCGCCAGGGCGACTTTCAGCGCGCGCTGGCGCGGAGCCTGCGCCGGCCGTACTTCATGCGTATCCCCGCCGCCGCGCTGCGTGTCGCGCTCGGCGAAATGGCGGAGTTGTTAGTCAAGGGTCAGCGCGTCGCGCCGCGATACCTGCTCAATGCAGGCTTCGAGTTCCGCCACTACACGCTGGCTAGCGCGCTGCGCGACCTGGTGCCCGATCGGCTGGGTGCGCCCGCGCTGCGCGCCGCGGACAGCAATTGCGAAGTCTGGTTCAACGGTGATTGCCCGGTGTGTTCAAAGGAGATCGGCAGCTACCAGAAGCTCGCCCGGCGCCGCGACGTGCCGATGC
>Ga0307513_10008950_pt1 | contig 12718 bp, 9 predicted proteins | sample 15_EM_MG_FD_202174 | JGI IMG/M metagenome (GOLD analysis project Ga0307513, IMG submission 202174) | Populus trichocarpa ectomycorrhiza microbial communities from riparian zone in the Pacific Northwest, United States - 15_EM | ecosystem: Host-associated > Plants > Roots > Unclassified | place... | reverse complement strand
CACTGCACTCAGATTGATCCAGTGTTTGGAGGAGCTCATCTTTCTCAGTGTCCCAGATGTGAATTTGTTCATCTTCATACCAAGTAACAATCAGCTTGCCATCTATTAGCTGGGCATCTCTCCAGATATCACCTTGAGCTGGGGTTTGGAAGGATGCCTTGCAGAGGCCAGTCAAGATATCCCAGATTTTCACCACTCCAGCTGAATCACTTGAGATGGCAATCCCATCCCTTGCTTGTAGACTGATAGACTCAATTGAGGCTGAAGTAGGTGGAGTAGACTTTGGATCATCTGTTGACAAAACACCAATTTGCCAGAACTTGACTGATTGGTCCTCAGATGCTGATATGAGGCAGGAGGAGGAGGAGAATACAAGTGAGGTAATGCCTTCAGTATGGCCAACAAAGGTCCCAATAGGATGAGGGTCTGGGCTAGCAATGTCCCAAACATAGATGATTGTACCAGCTGATGCTGCAATGAGTCTGCCATCAGGGGAAAAACAGCAACAACCACTACCATTGGCCACAGAGAATTTAGCCACAATTGCTCTGGGATCAGAGTTTTGAACTGTGATGGTTGTCCCACTCCATGAAACAAGCTGAGTGTAGTCTGGGGAGAAAGCAATATATGAACCATCATATGTAGGTCCAGTTTGGTGACCACTGATATCCCACTGCTGGACTTTGCCACCAGAAATAGATGTAAGTTGTCCAGGGTCTATGGGAGAAAAGCCAAGATACTTCACAGAATCCTGCTGCTTTATCATGTGTTTGAGCTCCCCTGTCTGTGTGTCCCACAAACAAATTGTCTCATCCCTAGATCCTGAAGCAATCCTGGTACAGTCTGAGGAGATGGAAACAGACAGAACCTGGCCATGGTGGCCATGGAAGGTTTTAACAACACCACCAGTCTGCATATCCCAGAGCTTGACAGTTTCATCATGACTCCCAGATACAAGTGATGTTCCACCTGGTGAGAAGGCAAGAGACCTAACCCAATCTGTATGTCCAGACAGAACAGCTTCCTGACTGCCTGTGATTGCATCAAGGATGATGATATCTCCAGACCACAAACCAACTACAATGGTGTTGTTCTCACATGAGAGGGCATGAGGGGATTCATCCAACAGAACTGTGCGAGAGCATGTTCCCCATTCAGCTGGAAACCCCTTGACTACTTTGACTGCTTGTTGGAGCTCCATACTGTAGCACTTTTGGAGCCAAGATGATGAGGGGGAAAATGGGAGTGCAAAATGGTATATCTGGGAAGGAGAGTCACAGATTGTATCAAAGTGTTCCAATAGAAAACGCTGGCTATCATTGATCCACTTGCAGGAAACTCCTGTCTGAATAACCATAAACATGAATAGGCTTTTGTAGGTAGTTCAGCACAACTCACCACCATATACCATTGCTGCACATCATTGAGGGCATAAACACCAATGTCAAGTTTCTCCATGAGGCTGAGGACCTCAATCCAGAACAGAAAACAGGTTGTAAAGAATTCATTGATTGCCTCATGCACTTTCTGATCATCAGAGCTGCTCCTGCCACTCCTTGCAAGGTGACTTGCCCAGAAACAGCAGGCATACTTCAGTGCATCTCCAATGTAGGCAGCCCTCTGTTCAGGAAGATCTTCAACCTCACTGAGAAGGATATGATCATCCAGTTGGCAGATATTCCTCTTTAACCCTCCTTTCATCACTCTGAGACATGAAAGCAGGATCTCTGTGTGACAAATTGAAGGATCTACAAAGAATTGCTGATTGGTGCATCGTCCTGGGTCTGTGAGGAAGTCTGGAAATGACTTGTGGAGGACATGGATTGGTGTTGGGTCAAGTTCACTTGTTGGGATAATAAGAAGTGAATGGAGAGAACGCAGTGTGGTAAATAAATTTGATATTCCAAGGAGGTCTGAGAGAGCAGTTGCTGAGAGTGGGTTGGATACAAGTAACACTGCCCCAACAACAGACCTGAAACAGGAATAGAACTTCCCATCATCAGCCCGTATATTGAGGAATGCCTGCTGCAGGATCTCAGTGTAGAGTTGATCAAGTCCGGACCTCCCTTCTTCGGTAGTGCTTTGAGGAAGTGAGACAATGTCAATAAGCCTCTCAGTGGGCTGGTGGTCCTTGGATGCAACAAATTTGACAACCGTGGAAGCATAGACGAAGAGGCCAGCTGCCTTTGCACAGAGAGTGTCAAGGTCAGTTGAACTTGGCCAACCTTCTGAGAGGTTACAGTCACTTCGGTTTTTGGCGATAGCGGGTAGCTGCATCACAAAAAACAGCCTGATATCGCTGTCCACTGAGGAACGTTTAACGTCGTGGAGCCTGAGCACGTCAGTGTGGGGCCGAAGTGACTCTAAACGGAACCCGGAGCGAATCCGAGGTTCAGGTCTGCCGGTGATGAAGAATTTGACCAAGGGGATCTTGTCGACAAAGCGGGAAAGTACGGAGAGAAGCGCGGATGCCGGTTCATCGTCTCGACACTCGTCCAGGGCGTCGATAATGATGAGGGTACCGGTTTGCGTCGCCCGGAGTGGCCCGACGATGAGTTTCTCCATTTGAGAACAGAGGGTCTCCTTTCCGACATCGGGGCTCGCCGTCAATATTGGGAATAACTCCTCCCGGAAGCGCGGATACCGGTGAGCGAGCTGGAAGGCGAGGGTGGGGAAGATGGACCGAAGGTTGCTCCTGTCGTCGAAATTCCTCGAACAGAAGAAGCTCGCCCCGAGCTTCCCGTCCGCAAAGCTCATCTCCGCAAATGTATGGGCGATGGTCGACTTCCCGGTCCCGGCGAGACCGTTGAGCCAGAACACCCGTTTGTCTTGCTCATCGTTTAACCAATTTTCGAGCTGGGAGAGGACGTCCCTCCTGGTACCCTTCATGCATCCCTGCCTGTCCCCACAGAGGTATCCGGCGTCTGGAGTATGGTACATCCCCCTGAGAAGGGTAAGATCTGCTCTACTCTGTTCACCGGTTATTACATGCGGACAGAAACTCTGTGACCGAGACTTACAATGAGCCGGCAACTCATGTCAAAGAGATCTTGTTGCAGTGACGTCTGACGTGGACGTTAGGTGGGATGGGATCAGGCACAGCGAGGACGAACCTGATATTCCATCATGGCGTCACGGATGTCGTCGACCAGACTGCCAAGTTTATCCAGATCCCCTGCGCTGTTCAGGAATCGTGTGACTTTGCCTCGCTGCCCCAGCGGGATGAGGTCCTGAAGAATATTATCCAGTTTCCTATCAATTCGTGCACGTCAGACAGAGCATCGACCTCAAAGAGTATAGGGTTACCGTTTGAGGGCTGTCCTCCTCTCTTCCTCCTTGACCTCGCCCTCGGGAACAGGCGCGCTCAGCGATTCTGCCAGCCCTTCAACTCGGGGCACCAACGCTTCTATCGTTTGGCGACACGCCACAGTTTGCTAGAACGACTGTAAAAATCTCGGATCGGGTTATGTAGGGGAGGTGAGACAGACCTCGCAATGATTCAGGACGGCCATGAGGCCTCCTGCGACAGACTTGAGAGGGGGAAAGACGTCTGAGGATTCTTTCACCACATTGATGGTCAATTTGGTGGTAGCGTATGCGGTGAATTTCCAGTCGGATTTGTTGTCAGATACCGCTCTTGGTTCGACGGTGGGATTTGAAGATTCCGGGAGGCTGCTTTGGTTTCTTCCGACAACGGGTGGGGCTCGATCAAAGATGGTGTGGAGGTCTGTGTTGCGTAAAAAGTGGGGTTAGATCATTAGATGGGGAGGGATAAAGTCGTTCCCATACCGTTTGGCTCCTGGTCGCGGGGGGTCAAGGTACTGGACGTTGGCAAATTTGAGGCACCGATCCGAAGATCTGGAGTTGACTCTGCGGGACGTGGCACGGCCAGGTCAAGTCCGCCTCGGCCTTCGATGGAGCCAACCTCGCTCCTGGCTTTGCTTTGCGTTCGACGATGCTTTTTCGGTGCACGGAGGAACTCTCGCCACTTCATAACGCTGCTGGGTCAGTATAGATGGTGGGGCAATGAGAGATAGCTGGCCTCGTGGCATTCATCCCATTTCGAGTTAACACTGGGCGCGCTTACAGCTGTTTTACAGACGATAGAGACACTCGTGCTTCTCACTCGTACACAATCTTTGTTTACATTTGGAGCTCCGGTAACGCTATTTGTGGGGCACCGCATGTGTTCTTGACTAACTACTTGAAATTTGAAAAACGACCCTGGGCCAGAGCCAACGCCCCTGTAGATGGCGTTGCGATTGCATCGCAGGTTACAAGCAATGGTGGTCTTCCGCAGACGTGACGTGACGATAATCTTCTCCTTGGCTTGAATTGGGATATGTTTTTGGTCGCCCACAGCTGGGGATGGGACTCGCATGAGAAGGAGTCGTTTGAAATAAGTTTTTACGGATCTGAGATTATCGGATCTGGGCTCCACAGATGTAAACAAAGATTTTACAACAAAAAAAGCCGAGTGTATCTATCGTCTGAAAAACAGCTGTAAGCGCGGAGGCCAAGCCCACCGTCCTTGCAGTCTCCCCAGCTTCATGAGTTCCCATTCCAGTGGCGTAACCCTTTGCTTTATCCGAGCTCTCTTACGATAGTTTTCTGCATCCTTAGTGCATCCAATGCCAGCGCCCCCTCGCTGAAGCGCTGACCGCTCGAGTTTCCACCACCTCTATCTGTGCGATCCCTCTCCGATTCATGTCCCCACACGCGGGTCTGGGTTAACGGTAACGGTAATGGAAGAAATGAAGATGGTCTCAAACAATCAAACTTGCCCCATCCCCCCAGTCTTGAGCTACTCGTCGCAATTATCTGGCCAATGCCACTGTGTCACTTGCGCACGAAGAGGCTTCTCTCTTTTGAGCGGTCTTATCTCAGAGCGTCGGACGTCAGATGACTTGGGAGGAACTTTATCCCAGCAACACGCTCGAGGAAGGATAAAAGGTCTCGAGATTTGTGTTGGGTTCTAGTACTCGAGACTCTCTCCTCCAATCACCGCTGATCCTAAACGGGAAACCCTGAAGCACCGGAGGGACGGTGTCTCTGCGACGCTGTATTCAATGGGTTCCCGATGAACGAACCCTATAACCAGAATTTGACTAACTCGCATCTGCACAGGTATATATGGAAAGATACTTCTGGCACCCGCTCCGCAACAGCGGTGGACTGACATTCATGCAGGTGACCAGCGTGTGTGGGGGAGGGACGATAGTCGTAGTCGCGGTAACCAGCAACCTGTCGAACCAGCGAACGAGAAAGTACTCCCTGAAAGGTATGGACCCCGACTGCCCTTTCGTGCCGTTTACTTAACGGTCGCACGCTCGACCTAGATGAGCCACGTCTGTCCCCGGTTCTGTTGTCCGAGCTACCGTACCTTCTACTCGGCTTTGACTGACTCGGCTCGATCCTTTCGTCATTTGCAGGATTCGACTCGGTGCACGAACCATCCCCGCCCCACAAGACAGCTCTCTCTGGTCGCTCACCACTTCTTTGAAATCTCCTTCCAAAACTGGGTGCTTCTCGATGGATCTCCGACCGTATATGAACAGCCGAACGGGGTAGTGCGGGGTCCGATTAGATTGCAGAACCAGATCTGGTCTCTGGCCATGATCATGTCCCCTTCCCATCCACCACGAAAGGCCCTACACCTCTGATCCGTACACTTCCCTGGGTTCCATCGTGATCGAGTACTCCCCGCAGACGGAGGGTGGAACGAAGTCAGGATATATTCACGTTCGCCGCAACTTAACAACTGATGAGCAACAGCCGGGAGTTTACAATGGCACGTACGGTGAGGTCACCGCGGATATGTGCATGTATTACAAAGGTGCGGTAGGAGGCATTCTACCGACCGATTGAGGGTGCTTAGCGTGCGTCCAAAGGTACGGGAATCAGGCTGGGTTTACCTGTAAGGCTACTCGAGGTAGGTTAGTTGGGATCGTAGCCGTGGGCGGGGGCGGCGCGGCGTACGAAATTAGTGCGGTTGTAATTCTCCAGCTATTTTGGACTCGTGCGTTACATTACTCTGAGATGTTTTATCAAAATTACCTCTTAACAGTGTTTACTACGACCCATTTTACACTTCTACGAAAATTTTCCTTCAAGGCCGAGAGCGCTTCCAGATAAAGGGAGTGCGATAACCTGAAAAAACGTGCAACAAAACGTACAGAACAGACTCAGGATGTCAAACTCCGGATGGTGTAAAGCCGCTGGCGGCGCTGAGGGACTATTTCGGAAGGTCTTGATATCGCGGGATCCCGGAATCCCGCGAACCCGAACCATCCTCCCACCCCCGGTACCGACCTTTTCATGGCGCCTGACCAGCAACGGTGTATCACCGGGGGAAACAGAAACGCCGAACCTCCCTTTAAAGGCTAACTCCGCGAACAATAACTCGTCGCAGGCGATGTCTTCGTCTCGCTTATTAGCCGTTGTAACGGAACAATCGGCACCACCTCCTGGTGTCGGTAGGGTCGCGCTACTCTACCGTCTGCCGTGAATTCCCTCCAGCGGGTGGATACGATCGTATCCTTTAGGTGCCGGCGGCGGCGGGTTACGTTGGGGTCGAAACCGAGTGTTTCGACCACCACATGCCATAAGCTTACGGTTGAAACTGGGCTTTTCTCCTCCTGCCACCTGGGATCTGACATGGACCCGTCGGCCATAAATCAGTTAGTGAGAACAGGCGAGGACAAGTGAGTTGATCTGTGGTTCCGTTTACCTTCCACTGCTGAGTGGCTCACCCTGGTTGTGTGCCCAGCCTAATCAACAAGGTACATTCGCTCCACCCGCGCAAGGTCACCACCCTCACTTCTCGCCCAGTATTATTCAGCTTCTGTGGCGACTATTCTGATATACGACTACCTCCTCACCTTGGACAATGAGGTGCAATGCGCGTTTGAATCACCATCGCATTCATTCTGAGTCCCAACTCCAAACCAGATACGATATGCTTGGGTAGGGGGGAAAACTTGGAGTGAGTCTGTTGGTCAACTTCAGTTCCAAGAACGCGCAAGTGACTTACGGCGACCGTCTAGTGTTCTACCTGTTCATCGTTGTGAGTGGCTGCGGTCTGTCTGGCACCAGGGTCCACATGGATTCACAGTCTCTATCAGAACAGATACTCGCCGCTCGCAAACAAAACTCTCGGCGTTGTCGGTTTGTGACCTGACGCTGGATACGTGAACACGCTGACTTTATTCGGTTCCGCAGCGCATTACTTTTCGGTCGAGGTGCGATCACCCCTTCATCCAAATCCGACTTGATTATTGACGAGAACCATTATGTTAGATGTACGTTAATCGGAAACTCGCTGCACACGGATTAATTACTTCAGTTAGGTGCAAGAGGGCCATTTCCGCCCAACTGTTTTTCTTCGTGTTATCCTCGCTTCTCGCACAGGTTTTTATTAGCATCAGGCACGTACCGAATCAAAATATCCACACCATATTTCAAACCTGAATTCTCCCCGCTAGAGCATATGCACTGAGTAGATTGAACCAGAAACTCTTATGGGCATTTGTAATCCTTGGAGCGGTGCATGTGGGTATAGGCTTTATATTCATTTACGATGGTACCGACAGGGGTGAGTTGTGTGCCGTTTATTCCTTTTGCCATGGCTTCACCCGGGGCACTCTAGTTGTACACACCCACGACATACCTTTAGACCCCTTCAAAGTCTGTCTATACGATCACAACAAGATAATCGGGATTGCCTTCGAGGTATCGATCCTCGTCTTCGGTATGTTCCCCTCGGCCCTCAATGCCTCAAGTCCGAACCACACTCACGACGTTGGCTGTAGACACGGTTGCGCTCGTTGCGATAGTGACTGAGGTCTCCAAATACGTAAAGCACTTTGCCCTCCCTTCGATGCTACGCGCCATCATCAGCGATGCCACCATTTACTTTTTCACCATATTCCTTTCTCACTTATTGCTCGTCGTAACGATGGAGGCAGCACGGGTATGGTTTCGGAGCCCATTCTTGAGATCATCGCCCCTTTGTGGTGGCACTAATCAATGATCCCCCACCCCAGCCGGGCCTGAAGATCCTCCCTGCAATGTGAGAGTTTCTTCCGCGTCTTGTTAAGCAACAGCTCTCATTGATTCTGTTTCCTAGTGGACTGGAAGTGTATGTACCGCAACGCCGCTGTGATGTCTCGCCAGATCCGTGACTGACCCCTCGATTCGCGATTTAGTCTTATGCCGGTGATGACTTCACGGCTTGTGTTATCCCTGAAGGAGGTGGCGGATAAGACTAAGAGCATGAACGAGCGGAGTCTCACGACTATGTCGTTTGCTACCAGTTTTTCTACTCGGGAATCGGACCTGGACCTGGACCTGGACGTTCCCATTTATGATCGGACATTACCTCTTGGGGCCCGTCGCAGGACAGTGAACCCCGACCGAGACGCTGAATAGATACTGCTGCACCTCTCGACTTGGCTTGAAGCGCGCCTGATTGTACCGATTAGACGGAGGCCCAAGGTTCTCCGGGATTGCTCAGAGGTTAGCTTTCTCGTACAACGCTTCTCCATCGGTCAGCGCCATCTTGCGCTCGCCGGGCTACTGTCCTACTTTTACCCCGTCACAACTTTTCAGCCTGTGGTATTTCGTCCCTCTCCATCTTGGGCCCAAAGAGACGGCTGATACGGCGAAAACCTCGTAAAACCCTCTTCAGTTCGTTCGCCACGCCAAGGCACCCTAGACCACCTGCCTCCCAGTGAAACCCGCAAAACCTACTGATGTTGAGAGTCCCACACAAGAAGTACTGGCGTTTGTTCCGGCTCCCACAGAATCCGAAGGATTCAGGTGTTTGGGTTTAGCGTTGACATGGGACTGGAGAACCAGGAGGTCAACCTCTTCCTCATGAAATAGTTGAGGATTTCGCCCCGATACGACAAACTGGATGAAAGATCTGCGTGGCTTTGGGGCTAACTAGTGGCCGGTGACCTGACGGATCAATATGCCATTATCGGGTGTCCTTTCCGCCAGAGCAGCAGGTCCACCGTCTCGGTAAGAGGACCTCTTGGGTCATTGGCGTACTATCCCTCCGGCAGTCGTTCGGGTTTCATCTCGGATATCCTGTACACACAACCAGAACTTGGAGGATTGACCGCTGGTGCCGTCACGTCGTTCCGTAGTGTTAGCGTGACAACTAACCAGTGGTTCAATGGATCTTGGCACCCGGCCGAGAATGGCGGACTTGGATTTATCGAGGTCTACCAGAGTACTTGACGAGCTCATATGTTACAGATAGTTACTACTAGATCGGATGTTTAATCTCACTTCATCTCGGTGTCAATCTGTTTTGATACCTGTTCACTTTGTGTTCATGAGACATGAGAGGAGAGTCCGGTAAAGTTGGGCATTGTACGCTCGAGAACAGGTCCATGAGCATTGGCCCCCGATGCAACTCCAATGCCATGGTACAGGGTGAGGCGCGATGGTTACTACTGATCCGTATGATTCTCAACTCGAACAAGAAAGGAGCAAGACATCTACATACCAAAATCCGAAGTTAAACACGAACATAAAAACGATATAGAAATAAACAGCGAGGAAGAAGGGAAGATATGCCTAAGGACTCATTTCGGGGTCCTCCGCAAGGACCTCCTGCACAAACTCCTTAGCTATCGACAACAGTTCGCCGACTAGAGCAGTCCTGTCCCATTCCGTGCGGTGGCGCCAGACAACAGCCAGGCATGCGGCGCGCAATTGCTCCAGTTCCTCGATACTGAGTTCGGCCGTGGATACGCGCAGGTAGTCTTTCAGTTGCTCCATACCATATTCATCGACGTGGAAGTCTGGTAACGGCGTCGGGGTTCGGGTAATGTCCATCGGCTCGGGGGCAGCCGGCTCCGTGGGCTGTTCGTCTTCAAGATGCGAGGCATTTTGTTGCTCCTCGTTTCCTGTCCCATTTGACTGCGGTTCTACGGGACCTTGAGCGGGGACTACAGGTGCCTCCTGCTGTGGTTGCTGGACGGAGACAATGAATGGATTTGGGGTCTCAAGACGCTGGTGTGGCGGGATTGTGGGAGTAGATGACAAGGTTGACGGTGGGGGTGGAGTGACGTCGTTCTGAGCTGACGCGGAGGGAGTCCCGTTTGGATGGAAACCAACCCCGTCCGGCATTGGTATTGGCGCGGGATTCAACAAGGAAGGATCAAAGCCACCCGTTCGCCGAGGGGAGGGATGGATCAGTTGCGGGTCATTCTGAAGCGGCCGCAAGGATCCATCAGGGGTAGGGGTGGTGCTCCTCGTAAGCGGAATGGGGAGAAGGGACTGCGAAGCGCGTTGCTCGTCCTCGCTCGCAACGCGCGATCTCTTTGGGGATCTGCCTTCTCCAGCTTCCTCTGAAGACTGACGGCCATCGGTAACATTCCCTTCCGCGGAACGGCCTCTCTTCAAGCGCCTCTCCAGCTGCAACGGGTCGGTAATTGCAACCTCGGGCTCCTGACCATTATTCCTAGCACTCCGCCTCGTCCCAGGAGCGTAAGGGTTGTTCAAGTCATCAGCCTCATTCGCCTGTGTCTCTTTCTCTTTCTTCTCTTTCTCCGCCTTCTCCTTCTCACGTCGTTTCTTCCTATCGTCCCTCCTCTTCCGTTCCCTGACGGCCATTCGTTCGCAATCTATTCGGAAGGCTTGATCAAAGTCATTCAAGCTGACTTCCGTTGCAGTCAACATCGCCTGCGCCTTGTGTAGTCGCTCGAGATCATCAATGGCGCAGACTTCAGCGTTATGCACGATTTTCCGGATGTCGTGGAGGAAGTCGAAGGCGGTGAGGTACTTGTTCCGATATAACTCCACGTGCACACGTTCCAAGTCCATATCATAGAGGTGGGGCTTGGGAGGGGGAGGCGGTGGCTGTTCGACGACAATGATGGGTTCTTGTCCCTCAACGACATGGCCATTGATCTGCGGAGGCTCTATAGGGATCGTCTGCTGCATTTGCTGTTGGTGTTGTTCAACGATCTCGACAGTGCCGTCAGGTCCTGCTTGGACCTCCAGATTATCTATCTGGGTGGTGATAGTTTGGACCTGTGGCTCAGCAGGCTGCCCAACAGGTGGCTGGGGTTGTTGTTCGCGGTGTCCATCGAGGTCGTATTCATCCTACAGATAACCTCAGTATTGTGTCGGAATATAAGGGGCGACCTGAACGTACAAAAGCCCTCTTGGTGAACCTCTTAAACTTCCTCTTCAATTCCGTGAGGATCGGTCCTAATCGCCACTTCAACAGTGTGATCACCCTCTGGTCGTGCTCTTCCTGCACGACCAACTCCGCCTCGGTTAATTGCCTAGGCTCAATGGGAGGTGCGATAGGCAACTCCTCCAGCACCCTTCGCCTGCGTTTGATCCCATCAGGGAATTGATTAGGTGGCCGGCGTGCGTCAGCGAGGACGGAGGCAAAAAATTCGTCACGTTGTTCGATAGAGGGTCTTGTGATTTCGATCCGGTTGTCTTTTGTCGGGCCGAACCAGGCACGAACATCACGAGGGAGGCTCTTGAACAACCCGTCGACTACGGCGAGAAGTAATATTGGGTCGGAAGGGGATAGGGTGTCGAGCATGGCTCGAACGGTAGACCTAGACGTCTCCGAAACCGTAGCACACCAACCCACGAGCGAGGGAATGTATATCACTGAAGGGTGGTGACGTTTGGCCTCAACGAAGAGTTGGACGATACTCGCTTCCACGGTCTATGCGAAGGGTCAACACTGGGCAGAACTATGGAGAGGTACATTGCATACCCTAGTTGAATCGCCCAACAAACTGCCGAGGTCGAGCGTCTGAACGTGATATCCCTCCAGGTGATGGAGGATAGCAGCAGCGACAAAGGTTTGTCCCATCCCAGGAGATCCGTAGAGCACAACCCGAGGGCGGTATACTCGCAGTTTCTCCATCGCTGTTTATACGTGCGTCAGCCACGACCACGATGAACTTGAACCTTGGACACCGACTCTGCAACATCATCTCTCGATCAAACGCTCCTTCCTCACCAACGTCATCCTCCCACTCCGCCTCCTCCAACGCTGTCCTCTTCTTGCTGACAGGCATAACCCTAGCTACCACGTCCTTCGCAACCTCCAACACGGGAGAGAGCAATGGGACGAGCTGTGAGGGTAAAGGCGTGGCCGCAGAAGAGGCAGACCGAGCAGAAGAAGGGACCAGCTCTATCGAACCATGTTCAGTGACACCTGAGTTCTACACCGGACGCAGAAACCCTTACTCTTAATTGAAATCATGAAATCTCGTAACTGAACGTCAATAGTTTCCGGTTTCAACAAGAGCCGGTCCGTAGACTTGTATATCTGTGGGTACCTCCGTTGAACAGCATTGAGAGCGGCTTCGGTGCACAACGCCTAAATAACGGGAGAAGGCGCATCAATATACTATCCACCCCGGATATTGAATGAGAGGCGTACCCTTAGGTCGGCTCCACCGTAGCCTTTGGTTAGTTTAGCTAACCCCTTCGCATGAATCTCTCCTTCTTCTCCTTCCCAGCCTTGCCACTTCTTCGTGACGATCCGTAAAATCTTCTCCCTTGCTTCCAGCCCAGGTAAGGGGAAGTAGAATTCTCTGTCGAATCTGCCGGGACGCCTTAAGGCAGGATCGACAGCGTCAGGCCGATTAGTGGCGCCAATCACAACTACCTGCCCTCGACCATCCATACCATCCATCAAAGCGAGAAGGGTTGAAACGATAGATGC
>Ga0307513_10008949_pt1 | contig 12718 bp, 12 predicted proteins | sample 15_EM_MG_FD_202174 | JGI IMG/M metagenome (GOLD analysis project Ga0307513, IMG submission 202174) | Populus trichocarpa ectomycorrhiza microbial communities from riparian zone in the Pacific Northwest, United States - 15_EM | ecosystem: Host-associated > Plants > Roots > Unclassified | place... | reverse complement strand
TTGTTAGGATCCGGCCCGAGCTCACTTCTGATGTTAGGAGCTTCGCCTTTACTGGACCGGATGGCGTTCAGTACAGATGGGCGATGGGTGCGATGGGAATGAATTATCCCAAGGTACACCTCTTTCTGCTCCCTGTGAAGCCTCAGCGCTGATGTTTTGTCTAATAAACGCGTTACCAAGTTGGTCACAACAGACGAGAAGAAGACCGTGATCGCTGAATTTCACCGGGCACACCACATCTTCAAGAAGCGAAAGGCACGACTCGTGGTACGACCGGCGGGGATGCATATGTTGGACTATATCATCTTGACATTCGTGGTCGTCGAGCGCGAGCGTAGAGAGCGAGAGAGGACGGTTGCTCAATCCGCTGGCGATGTCAGCGTTAGTGTCGCTGCGTGAATAATTTCGATGTGATCTCGTCTGTCCAACAATATCCTCGTCGAGAGTCACTCCGAACCACAATCTCAAGCCCATATACCCCTCCCTTACAGCTGCGGGATTACTACCGTTACTGTCCTCCATACATCCCACGTAGCTTCCAATTGAACGGGACAAGCCGTTGAGGGCCCGCAATTCACGAGCGATTGAGAACGGGACGACACAGTCGCGTCTCACTGCTAGCTCAGCGATCACACGGCAACGACCAAGGACATACGGGGATGAGCGGTCGTGGGAAATCCAACTGACATGACGGAACGTGAAGCCAATCCTCATCGATGCATCCCCACCCACACCGACGATCTCAACTCTGCCATCCAATTCTTGCGGGAATCCGTTGCCCATCACGTCATCGACGCTTCGCAACACTAGTGACTCGCGCTGGGCGAAACAATCAATGCGGAGGGCTGAACCTTCTCAAGACCCCCTCACGTGACTGGCGTTAGTGAGCACTCACGCCGTTGCCGATAGGGACCTTGCACACGGTAACAAGTGGCTCTCCCACAAAACTCGCCGATTTTGCAGGACGGAAGTAAATGGAAAAACCGGGCATTTGATTTGATCGAAAAACAGCTGAGGATCCCAACCGATACAAGTTACCAACTACACCTTGGAAAAGTATTGATCGAGCAGTGCGAGGTCATGCTCCTTCTCGATCATTCCAAAATCCCTCCCCTCACAATACTTTGTGATACCCTCCCCGAGTTGAGCTGGGTAAAAGACCTCTCCGCGCTTTCCAGCCCAATCAAAATCAACCAAGAAAGCTTTGTTGCCAGAGAACATGAGGTTTGGTGGTCGGAGGTCACCGAAAACGTAGTCCGATCCGTGGAGCTTGTCGACCATTGCCTTGACCTGTATATAGGTGCCCTCAGATCTACGGTCAGTCTCGAGAGCCTCCCCATGCTCCCCGTCAATGTAGTCCATGATGACCATGCGCAGCGATCCCAGGTGCAGGCCAAATACGTCCTTGGTGTTCTTAGGAGTACTATCTGTATCACCTTGACCATCGACCGAGCCATAGAAATGGAGACGAGGAGCCATCTCAGCCTCAGCGAGAAGTCTATGAGCGTCCACGCCGTATCGTGCAACAAACTTGACCACAGCCATTTCACCCGAAGATCTGAGCCTCACAAGGAACGGGCTCTTGGTCGACGAGAAGACGAGGGGACGGAGGTATTCGAACTCCACGGTCTTCGATGCAGAGTCGGTGAATGTGGCAGGGTACGGGTAGAACCGTGAGTGGGTGTTTCCATCGACGAGTTTGAGGTCCTGTTTGTCAAGTTCGCCATAAAATTCGTCGAGTTCTCGTAGTGCTCCGCGGAGGGAATCAAAGATTTGGGCGATGCGGTATAGATGCTCATCCTCGAAAATCTGACTCATTCCAAGCCACTCCAAACTGGTCAGCCGCTGGACAATATACTTGTCTGTGATTACCGCGCCGAGGACGGCCAGGTATGGACCACCGCCTGCGATGATGAAGGTCGGACAACAACACTTGTCGCGTGTTTGGCTCAACTGTTACATGTAAGCGTTCCAAATAGCGGCAATTATAGGTGGGCTTCGCTTACATCGGGACTCCGCCAATGCTTCAGGGTAGAGTACGACGCTTGTATCAGCGGGTCGCAACCTCCCTCACCGACTGCTCGTTTGTATTCCATCACGAGGAGCGGGATGGAGGTTTTCTCTCCCATCTTCCGAATCACGCCATCTGCGATGGCACCACCTACGACCACCTGATCCATGTACTTCCCGAGGATATTGGTGAGGGCAGACCGCGGGTTCTCCGCAAGGTGTGATTCGACAGTCCCTACTCCGGTCGATACCGTCATCAGCGCCTGGACATCGGCGAGGAGCTCTTTGCTTGGCTTTGCGGTGGCGATATTCTCCACGAACCGCTGAAAGGCGCGATGGTAGATCGTTATGGGAAGAGCCGAGGTGTTGGCAGGGCGGCCAATGGTGTAGAAGCCATCGTGGATGGTCGTCTGGGGGTTTGCCTGGAGTTTGGCATATTGGCTCGATTTGGCGGCGGCAGACGGCGACGGAATGGCGATACCCTTGATGACATTTCGATAATCTGAGTATAAATGTCAATGTTAACAGCACATAACGACTGATCGTTGACAAAACCTCACTCTGGTGCATCAACCCAAGTTTCGAGAGGGTGTCGTGTTCCTCTTCACCTTCGTTCTTCTGTTCTCCTCTCTGTCTCTTTAAGGTGACGATCAGGTGAACCTGGCCTTCTGGAGGTTTATGTAGGGGTTCCCCATCACCAAGGAACTGGTTAATCGGGGAAAGAAGCTCGACGGAAGAGGACTTTGCTATTCCCGAGGGATCGAAGTCCTTTGCGTGCTCTGTAATCCATCCAGAGTTGACGTAACACGATTCGATGGGGTTGCGAGGCTGAAGAGTGTGAGTCTAGCATGCAGAACGAATGGTGGTCGGCACGGTAAGCTCACGATCCAAAGCTTCAACTGGCTCAGTTCGGGACGAAAGCCAAACCATTTCCGTATCTCTTCAGGCAATATCGTGGCCGTGAACTCCTCCATATACATATGCTGCCACTGATCATCCGGCAGCATGATGTGATGGCAATAACCTTCTGCGTCCAAAGAATCGACGAGGAGCCAGCGTATCTCCACCTTCAGAGGTGAACCCATTGTAGCGGGTATGGCGGGCGGGGTGGTGGTGTGTGTTCAAGAAGGTTAAGGGCCGTGCGGAGGGTTGAACCTTCTCAAGACCCCCTCACGTGACTGACGTTAGTAAGCGCTTACGTAACACACGAAAAAATGTCGCAAATCCCTCACGGGGATTACAATCGAACTAAAAGGTACTACGTTTCGATAAACATGGGATTTTACAGGCTCCTACTCAGCCATCGATGGGAATAAAGGCCAAGTACGAGGTCGAGGGTCTCCCCATTAAGCGGTTTGGAAGGAGCCCGGGATTTTGGTGTGTCTTTGATCATAACCCCCGTGAGAAATTTGCGACATTAAATCTTTTTACGCGGAGCTTTGGACGCGGAAGTGGCAGGTATCGCAACGCCCGGTAGTTTCAAGGCAAGGAAGAATACCCCATGTTTGTCGAAAAGTTGATTCTTTTTCGACAATGTTGCGCAAGCCACGCCTCGGTCATCTTCAAGTTTCGTCAATTATGCACATTGCATCGGAAGTTAGGAGCCTTTCTGATGTAATACTCCTCACAAACCAGGGTACGGTGCAGCTTGCCAATCATCCACCAGCGAAGCCAACGTTTTGTGCCGGCGAAAATAGAGGAACTGAGGTGTACGAAGATCGACCAGGCGGCTTGGACGTGCCTCTGCTCTTTTTGGTAGAACTCCATACCCTAGCGTTCATACCCTAGCGCTCTAGTGTACTGCCCTCGAGTAGCTGTCGCCTGAGCGACATACTTGTGATACCCACCTGGGGGACGCCAGGCTCATCTAGGGAGAAGCGGTAGCAGCCGTGAGAAAATGCAACCGGCCAATCAGTACTCAGTTCGCGGCGGCGAACAGCCAGTCCTCACCCCCACCCACACCGACGATCTCAACTCTGCCATCCAATTCTTGCGGGAATCCGTTGCCCATCACGTCATCAACGTTTTGCAACACTAGTGACTCGCGCTGGGCGAAACAATCAAGAAGACTTGACGACACGAACGAAGGTGGTGGAGCCAACACCTTCGTTTGATGTGTCCCTCACCGCTTTGTCCTCTCACGGGAACACGAGCATCTCCGCAGCTGAGGATTCTCGCGTTTGGGCGCACCATTCTTCCTTCGTTCGGCCCCGTCAGCTGACGGAGGGACTACCTGTACACAGAGGCGATGACACTGGCTGACATAATGTCAGGACCCGGCACTCTGCACTCGCCCCACCGTATCTTCTCTCCCCGGGAGCCGGGATTACAGAACGGCGCCCCACGCGAGCACGCACTGCTGCGCAGCGGTGGAACCGTTGGGTGGATAACGTATAGCTGTCCGGGATTGATCCTCCGTTATCACCTAATATCCGCGCCACCAACAGCGCCATCCCTTCTGGTCGTACATAAGACTTCCACTTTGCTGGCTCCCCGATTAACACAAACATGAGCGGCTGCACCTTCATACTCTCCCGAAATTCTCCCCTCCGTACCACCCTGGTTGACGAGGCCACTGGCCAAGCCGTGTACGAGATAGACACACCTCGGAAGCTCTCACGATCATGCGCCACGAAGATCAGAAAGTTTGATTCTCCAACCCAGCCTCCCCTCCATCGGAACGATGGGGATGACGATAACGATTCCGACGAGGACGATGTTGACAAGAAGGACGCGTCCACGGGGGCGGAGGGAGCCGACCCGGAGCCGATGGAGCTCTCCGAGAGTAGCGACGAGATGGCGAGGATCTACTGGAAATGGGTCTCGTCGGATAACAGGATCATTTTTCGTGGAAAGATAACCAGTCGGAACGAATTTCTGCCTGCTGCGGGGAAATTGCGCGGGTAGGTTATCTCATCGCATGCCTTGTTAGGATCTGGCCTGAGCCCGCTTCTGATGCTAGGAGCTTCACCTTTACTGGACCGGATGACGTCCAGTACAGATGGGCAATGGGTGCAATGGGGATGAATTATCCCAAGGTACACTCCTTTTCGCTTTGTATGAAGCCTCGTCACTGATGTTTTGTCCAATTGTGTTACCAAGTTGGTCACAACAGACGAGAAGAAGACCGTGATTGCTGAATTCCACCGAGCACACCATATCTTCAAGAAGCGAAAGGCACGACTCGAGGTACAACCAGCGGGGATGCACATGTTAGACTATATTATCTTGACGTTTGTGATCGTCGAGCGCAAGCGTAGAGAGAGGGAGGAGGCGACTGCCATTGCCGCCGGTGCTGGCGGCAGCTAAGAGTGTATGATGTGGTGGTAGGCCATTGAGGGTGCTGTACACTTGCCGAGTAATCTGCGTAATTAATTTCGAGTTATTGAGGCGTCGGCCGGTTCGCACATTGACCATGCAGACTAAAAAGCGAGGGAGAAAACCGGGTCGTCGACCCACTCAGTTCAATGATTCGTGGTTTGTGCTGGAGATATGCTGTCAACTTCCGTGAGCGACACGGTAATGAGAATGAGTTTTGCCCGGGGGACTCGTAGCCTGCCCCGGCATCGTGCGTTTGGTGCCGGGATGCCGAACCCAGATGCCGTGAACAACTAAATGGTGAGTTGGAGCTGTATCCTAGGCTAGAGAACGGACTATCGAAATGATACCTACTGTCACCAGATACGCTAGAACAACGGTTCCATAACTTCCATTCCTCCGGACGGAACCCCCGCCTGTCATTTCCTTGCAATATCCTTTCGAAGAATTCATCCCTCGCTCAGACGCTCGATCTCGAGAGTTGGCACGCTGGCCCACGCACAGCGCAGATTGATGCACAATACATCGCGACGACGACAAGAAGTCATTACAAGAACCCTTGTACAAGGTCATCTAGATTACACACCGACAGAAGACGCGTAATGCGGCAGCTGGGCATTTGCTCGGGCAAACGTTAGAGCCCGAAGGTTAGGTAACCATTCCATACATGACTCTGCGTGCATGGAGTGCTTGAAGGTAACCCAATCGACCAAAAAAATTAACGGCAACACCATATCCTTCCATTACACCAACGAGGCCCTGACCTGTTGCCTCAGCCTCGTGACGTGCTCCTTGTCTTCCGGACTCAGAGCCTGCTCGAACGCTTCGAGATGCGGGGTCACATTCAAGAATTCACGCCTGATCGTTCCCGTACGTCCCCCCGAGCGAGGAGTGATCACACACTCGAAGGGGTTTGGCGCGGTCAAGAGGCCCTATAGAATCACAATACGTCAGCCCCGGGTCATGTGGGCGTGAAGTATTCGAAGCAGATGTCCGGGACTCACACTAGTGAAATCATGGAGATCGTACACCTTTTCCCTGCCAGAGGGATCCTTGGCTCGTGAAATGTTGAAAGCCCAGAGGAAATTCATTGCATTAAGGTTCTGTAATCCAGAACGGGAAATGATCAGGAGGCTCTCCCTCGCTATGTGAGTGTCCAACTCACCATTGAATTCGTTGCCAAGTTCTGACCGGGATAGGCTCTCTGTACGAAGGGGGCAGGGTCGCGTTAGCCGGGACACCGCAAAACACCACACTCATCCAGTAGATGTATCCTCACCCCATCATTCCCAAATAAGAGATCAAAAGTTGGCTCGTGCCGGAGCCCTGGTTCAAACCAGCGTTCCGGTCTGAATGTCTCGGGGTCCTTAAACGTGTCCGGGTCGTGCATGATTGCCCCTACACACCCAAAATTAGATGGAAACTTGAGGTGAGACTAGAGAAATAGTATTCACGCACAGCTGTTCACATATATCAGACTCTCCTCTGGAACGACATACTCTTTGTACGGCACATCCTCAACTGTCGCGTGAGGAAGTGCCAACGGGGCTATTGGCCTCCAACGGTGAGTCTGGCGGAACAAGAAACCGGGGATGAGTACAAACGGAGATAAGAGAGCAAGTCGATGGTACCTCTCTGATCAGTGCCTGAACGTATGGTAGGTCGTCGATATCTTGTACCATCGGTGTCCTGTCGGGACCAATCACCCTATCAACTTCCTCTTGAGCCCTCTTTTGAGCGTCAGGCCAGTTCATTAATGCGAAGACCAAGGTTTGGAGGAACGCCGTGGCTGTTTCCGAGCCACCTTCAATGAGCACACCTCCAAGGTATCTGCGGCGTCAGGTAAGCATCACGGAAAACGTGAACCGCACGGTTTAACCCCGAGGTGTAAGTACTCACGCCATCTGAATTCCGTCGAGATCCATCTCGGGACCACGTTCCACAACGGTTTCCATCCAGCACCCGGTCTTCTTCCCACTTTTGATGTCGGCTACCACCTCTTCATACAACTTGGAATACAGCGCTTCCTCAAGACGCCTGGTCTGGTTCGCCAACTTCTTCCACCTGGCACGCCCTTCCGGAACGCCCCGCAAGATCGAAATTAAATCGTTGGCACGTACGGCATCCGGCTCAACCAAACGTTCCAAACTGCGTTGAGCAGCAAATAACTCGGTAACCTCGTGAGTAGTCGGCTGTGGCGCCCGCTTCCCTAGAACGACACTAAGCGCGGTCGACGCGGCGCACCGGCGAATTTGATGATAGAAGTTCTGAAGGAGAAAAACACGGATATCAAGCTGGGGATGTGTAATTCAAGAACGGGGGCTTACGGTTGGCTCGCTTAAGATATCGAACATTAATTGGGTAGCTTCCGCGTGTTGAATTTCAAGATGCCGTTGACATTCTTGGGATGTGAGGATCTCCTTCGCGTATTTCCTCAACGTGCGCCACCCCCGAGCTATATGGATCGTCGGAATTCCATGCATTGACGGCAAAGGGGTTGACCACTCACACGAATGGGCCCAACCAAACCCCTGTTCTCCAACGACGGAAGCCATCAATGCCCTCTTCGACCGGTCGCTAATGAGACCGGAGTTCTTCTCCATGATCTCCTTCACTGCAGCCACAGAACCAAGGATAACCACGTTGCCCGAACCGAGCTTAATGGAATATATCTCCCCATACTGACCGGTCCACTCAACGAACCTGGATACCAATTGGATAAAAAAAACAATTCATCGTTTCAGCGTTCACCGCGTTCACGGGGGCCAAGAGTTATCGAGTGGGGCTAAGGGGGGACGGGCAGTATGGGGGGATGAACTCACTTGCGCCACAGCTTCTCCGTCGAGAATATCAACGGATCTCGTACGAGCGGTAAAGTAGGGGGTCCAAAAGCTAAGGACTCCTCCCTGCGATCCGTTCTCCTCACCACATCCGCAAGGTACAACGTCCCCACGATACCCACAGTGGCAAATGCGACCCGAGTCAAGGACACGGAATCCCTGGAGAACGACCACATCCCCATAGCGGGCGAGAGGTAGTGGTATAGTGGGGAAGGAGGAAACTCGAGAGAAGGGAGAGGGGGGGAGGAAGCGAAGGGCCTAACCCAAACCCAGTCCGTGAGGGCAGGCGGGTTTTATGCCCCCCCAAGTAACTCCAGCTTAGCGACACACAGACCAGAATTCAAACTTTCCCCTTCTTAGTAGGACGGCAATCAATTCCATTCAACTGATGCAGCACCCACAAGACACAACATACCGACTGACATGAGGCAACTATATGTGCGGCTGCCGTCACACCCCAGGTAGACATATCCCCGTAGAGGCAAGTTTCGGCGAGCCGAAGTAGGAACCGCTGCTCACCATTCCGGCGCCTGCTATGAACATATTTCCCGGCCGGAGTTGTGGAGCGTTTGAGTGACCGTGTGTGGACAGAAGTTCGTCACGGAACGTGGGCGTTCTGAACCCTGAACAGTGAATACACTCATGGCGCTCAACCACGGACTAGTACTACTAGCACTGGTAGCGACTAGAAGTCCTAGAAGTCGTGGGAACTGGTGGCAGGTTTTCCGCGAATCCAGCCTCGTGTTGCTCATTATTCTCCTTCGGCTTCGTAAACCCGGACCCATTTCATAAAGTGGGCACCGGTTTATTACGAGACGCGCTCACAGCAAGGCGCAAAAACAAAACCCTTCATTATTGGCAGCTGACAGCTGGGAAACGAGAGAACCAAGGGCACACAGCTCGGGGATAGATGTACTGAATATACAGGTGAATCAAAAGAACGCAATCTGTCGTGAAGTCGTAAATGGTGGATGTCCAGAGATGTACAGAGATGACGGAACCCGAATAACATGGGGATAAAGATAAGGAAGCCAATGGGGGTGGCGATGAGGACTTAATTCCTACCCCTCCCACCGATGTGAATGGAAGGCCGTGCCTTGACAACAGCGCCGCACCGTTTGCACGTAACGGTCCTGTCCAAGATACACAACCCAATCCCAAACGGGAACCAAACAATGGCTGCGATGATCCCTACCAACGAATTCGCATCAGCACTGGCCTCCAAGAGAGAGAAACAAAACAAAAAAACTCACCAAGCAAACCAAACTTGGTCTCCTCAACATGCGAACCCTGCTGTAGACACACCATTTCCGGATGATCAGGGGGCAAGAGCGAAGTAACGTGGTTTCCATTGCTCGGATTAACGTAATGGTACACCCTCGTCTGGGGCATGTTCGGGATGGTCCCCCTAGGGACGCTCGGCCCCACGACCGCATTGATATCAGGCTGGTCGGGTTGGCGTGACTGATAGACGGCTACGGGATCTTGAGGAGGGATCTTCTGATCCAGCAGTGGTTGCGGTTGAACCCGAACGATGCCTTTGAGAAACGACGAGGGTCAGTATCACCTCTCACGACAGCTAGAGAGGACTACACACCATTTGTCTCTTCAACAGCAACCTCGTAAGTCGGGGGAGTATCGGTGTACGATTGCTGTTGGGGCTGGGAAGCGTTATCCTGCTACAGTCCGAGGATAAGTGACTGAAAACCCAGTCTCGCCGAAAGCAAAGACTCACTTGACCACCCATGCTATCAGAAGACTGTTTGTTGTAGTTGGAGCTGAAGATCATAGACAACGCGTAGTGACGGTTTTATACAGGGAGGGGGTGCTCGCGACTTCTCACGGCTGGGAACACGCAGCCAGACCACAGCCGAGTCTTCGTCCGCAGCCCGGGTGCCGAGGCCAGGCAACTGTCAAGGCCAGGCACGACCCGCCCCCGGCAGCTGTGCCGGCAGGCATATCTGATCAAGAATGACACAGTGGCATTACGGCGAACTACGTGGTATTCTAGCGATGTATACGTGGGCGAATTAATCAGTACCTGTATAGGCGCCCAACCGTGCCCCCACAAACCATCAAACAGCAAGAACGCGCAAACAACATAGAGTTTTGGACGAGCCAACGCAACGAAACAGTACAGGACAAAAATAAAAATACAATCAACACCTGACCATCGGTCAGCAGAGTTCACCAAACGCGGGGGCGCAGCATCGATAGAGGGAAAGACCACGCACATCTTGTATTCGACGATATCTTTCGTCCCATTGGCCTCGTAGGAAATCGTGATATCCAGATCACGGTTGTTCTTCGTATTAGGTGCACAAGACAATTGACCCTGGATCTTCTGGCCCTCTGAGATGGTGATTGTCTTCGGAGTGTAGAATACAGTTTGCCTTTGATAACGCCGACACGTCAATTCTCAATACCAAGCGTGGCAAGATGGAGAATGACGTACTTCCAATGGGTGTATCTTGCGTGAGGGCCGGTGGAGAAGCTCACCTTCTTGTGTGTACACGCAAACGAAATATCGAACCAGGCCAGGAAAGCGTGGACATCTAAAAACCACCTTAATGGACATACTCTCAAAAAGGAAAGTTCACTCACAATCGTTGCGCGTAGCGGTCAGCTCGAACGGTGCATCAAACGTGAGATCCTCCTTCTTTGCCGTAAGGATGTTGATGTGCTATGGCGAGGGGTATCATTTGAGAGTTCAGTACCCAAACATCATACCCCTACCTTGAATTTACACGGATTGGACACCGTCGCCTTGAGCTCGACGGTGTCGACCAAGGGCTCTCTCAAAGCAATGTCCTTGATGGCCGAATAATCAAACCCATACACATTGTCCCAGACTGTAACAGAAACAGCCCCAACATCGCTTCAGAACGATTAAAGCTCCAAGACCGGCAACGGATGAACACGCACAATTGATCTTTTCCTCCTTATAATCTTGATCCTCGATTGCGCAGATGTACATCGAAGCGTTATCAGGGAAGATCAACCCTCCAGGCTTGAGATACTTGTCCCTCGCCAAGAGAACGGTGTCCAACATGGATTCGTACAGCAGGAAATACCCCATCCATTCCGATATTATAATATCGAACTTTTCGATCGGGAGTTCGGCTTCTTCGAGCTTCCCCTTGACGAGGGTGATCACTATAACATCAAGGTCAATTTCCTATCCGCCTCCCCCAAGGCATCGGAGGTAACGCACCGCTTGCATACCCGTTGGCGGCAACGATCTTCTGCGCCTGATCGATGATATTCGACATGTCGATCTAACCAAACCCGCCGATCAATCCACCCGTCACAATCAAGAAACCCAGAAAGAGCGGAAGAGAGAGAAAAAAATAATCAAACGCACACCAACGACATGCGAAGCCCCAGCCTTAGCAGCAAACATACTCAAAATCCCCGTTCCACATCCAACATCAAGCACCGTCTTGCCTTTAAAGAGATGACCATTGTCAACGATCGCAGATCGGTACGATCCCGTTCGGACGGTATCCTTCAACATCTCCTCATGAATACCTATTCAAATCCAAAAACCCCAACGACAACAACAACAACGACGACACGTCAGATCACACGTTACGATCAAAGTTCAACGCCTCGGCATCGCAATGGGCATAACGCCCAAAGCCCCAAAACGCGAAACCCAAAGTGAAAAAAAGAACCGGATAACAACTCACCGAAATGAGCATAAGAATCGGCATAGCTGTGAAGGAAAAGAGGGAAAAAAGGAAGAAAAGTAGCACCCGAGGGTAGATGTTCCACATCAGCGCGTCTTCGCAACCCCTACACAAAACCCCCCAGCCATTTTCAAAAAGAAACGTACTAATCTCTCGATGTCATGTTTCCATCACCATGCCCCCCAGGATGTTGAGTGGTTCCCGATGTCATCTCTCTAGCTTCTTTCAACTACCTCTCTTCCGGGTGAAGAGAAAGGCAAAAACACCGAAGATTTGGGGAAGGAGAAAAGAGGTGGGATGTGGATGTGAAACGGAGGGATGATAGAACGAGGGGGCCTTTGATCGAGCTCAAAATTGACCTTTTGGCCACGTGATCTCTTGCTCGATTGAGACTACGCGTTCTGACTTCTACAAGGTATAAATCGAGGGGAAAAAAATACATGTGTTCATTCCAATTCTAGAAAACGACATGAAACCCAACCCCTATGGAAACAGACGAATAAGAAAAGAGGTACATGCGTAGGGTAGAACGTGTGCGTGAGAATGGGCGGGTGGGCGCGGCAGAAGAGGGAAAGTAGTGCACAATGCGTATCGCACGATCGCGTAATCGGCTTGGGGTAGCGATGGAATAGAGTGTAAGAAACGGTGGTAAGAACCGTAGGATGAATCGATGAAAAGGCCGGAGGGGTTGGAAGTTGAAGGTCGAAGAGGATATGACGGATATGGAAGGAGGGAATATTGGGTGGAAGAAACTACAAAGGACTATGAAACACGAGGGGTCGGTTTTCCAAAGTGAGGAAGCGGAGTGAGGGAGGGGAAAAAGATAGCAAGCCTAGGCTACAGGTTGAGGGAGGCAAA
>Ga0307513_10008948_pt1 | contig 12719 bp, 7 predicted proteins | sample 15_EM_MG_FD_202174 | JGI IMG/M metagenome (GOLD analysis project Ga0307513, IMG submission 202174) | Populus trichocarpa ectomycorrhiza microbial communities from riparian zone in the Pacific Northwest, United States - 15_EM | ecosystem: Host-associated > Plants > Roots > Unclassified | place... | reverse complement strand
AACCTCGGCAACGCTCAACCTATCTTGATTTGAGCCCAGGCCCCAATCCAATTCTACTCTGGTTTTCTTTTTCATACTGGTTGTGTCCGCGCTTTTCGAACGTTGTATGCAGCGTCGTATTGTAGCCTAGCATCAGCATCCGCAACAATGTTTGAATCTCCATGGCAGCGCCTCCATCACTAGGCGGTGGGTTCAACCAAATTCTCTCTGGTTTGGTGCTAATGGTTTTTTTTTTTTCCTCTCTCATCCTCAATTTTCATCTATGTCCCTACAAAGTTTTAAGATAAAATAACTTAACTCATCAAAATCATGACCCATATCATAAGATTAAAATAACTTAATAGAAAATAAATCAAAGAAAACCACAAAGCTTATTAAAAAAAACAATGTTGAATAATGAATTCAAAAAAGAAAATAAGTAATAAAACAAAAAAGAATGTCAACACATGTTAGTTTTTCAAACTCATGACCCAATTCATTATACCAAAAGCATTATACATGGACAAACCACGAAACCTAATCCCCAACCAATTAAATATTGACGAATCAAATATTGATGAATGAAGTCGGGGGAAAAAATCAATTATAAAAAGGATCCAAAACTGAAAATAACAATCAAAATAATGAGGATAAAAATTAAAATAAAAAATAAAATAGAGAACAACAACAAATTTTTGATCGAATTGTGAAGTTAAAAAGAAAAATCACTTTAACAAAAGGATAAAAAAAACCAGAAAAATAAGGACCAAATTGGAAAAAATAATATATCATAAATTTGGATTGAATGATTAAATTGAAGACAAATAAAAATTGTACAAAAAGGTCACGAAAAAGAACTAGAAATTAGAAGAATAAGGACCAAATTGAAAAAATTGATATATCACAAATTAGGATTGAAAAATGAAATGAAAAAGAAATAAAACTTTTACAAAAGGATCAAGAATACAAAAAATAAATCAAAAGAATATATAAGAACCGAAGTTGAAATATCAATAACTAAAAGGACGACTCTGAAATATTGAATGACCAACATGATTTTAAAAGGGAGGAGAGAGAAAAAAAGAAAAAAGAAGAAGAAGGAAACCCCACCGGTAAAAATCCCTCTCACCACTACCACCACGCATAGCCCCACTAAGAAAAAGACGTCATGATGATTCCAACGACATGATAGAAGAACTTTTTTAGCCACCGAGAGGCATTACACGCCCTGCCAGAAGGCCGCGGGCGCCTCCCACACACTAGCCACCTTTTCATTTTAATAATATTTTATGTTTATTAAAGACTAAATTATCCTTGACCAACTTAATAATAACAAAAAAAAAAAGATGAAAAGACAAAAAAGCCTCTAAATGCAAGCTTTAATTTTTTTATTTTAAGGGTAACTAAGTAATTTTATTATGCTTAAAAAGTTTTAAAAAAACTGCTAGATGCCAATTTTAATTTTTTTTATTTTAAGGGTAAATTAGTAATTCCACTGTGCTTTTAAAAATGAAAAGATAATTCTACCCTAATCAATCTAATAATGACCAATGAGCCATGTGAAAAGACAAAAATACGCCCAACACCAAGGCTATTGATTTTCTTAGAAGGTCAAAACAATAATTACATTGTCACGGTGAATAATAAAATATATTTATGGCCACGATGTTTTTTCCTTTCGTTTTAGCTTTTTGGTTTTGATAATTATAAATAATACTTATTTTTTGAATCGTATCAAAAGGAATTTAACCTCATAAAATTTGATTCAATTAATACCCTTTTTTTTTTGTTAAGACCAATAAAAAGTATAGTTGGTAATATACTCTTAGCATAAGTAATTGATACGAGATTCTTTGCTCTAGAGAACCTAAAATTCAAATCCAATGTTGTATGTGATGAAGCCATGGAAATTTTAGACTTTGATTAGGCTTTTCATTGCCTCAACTTAGGTTAATAAAGTGACTGGACTTGACCACTAGTTGATGGGTTGATAGGGTGACTTTGATGCACACCTACAAAAACAAGTCTTTTATCATAATAAAAGAACATCTGATACTTAAGTTAGTAAATGTACGAGAAAAAGAATACTATGTTGAGTAGGAGGAAAATGTTTGGAGATGGGAGCCAGAGCAAGGGAAGAGCAATGTGGCTTTGTGTGATATGCTTTGCTACTCTCAATGGAGTTCTGTATTTTATGTTGTGTAGTTTTTCAAGTTAACTTACTTGGCAACCCAAGGTTTTTATATACCTATAGAGAGTGGAGAAATGATGGAGAGCTACCTCGTAGTGAGTGGAGAAAAATGAGTTGATGATCAATATATAATTAGTAAAGAGGTTGGTGTTTACTATTAGTTGTGATGCCTCATTATATCATTGATTAAGAAGTTGGTGATTGGTAAGTGCCTTTTAATGTGACATGTGGGCAATGATAAGGAATGTGGTGTTGTACTGATAATTTATGTGTAAGAGTAGGTTAGTACGACACCATGTTGAATTTATTAGAGGTCGCAATTCTTTATTGAGATGCGTGACAACCACTAGAAATTTATGAAATACTAGGTCGATTCCAAATTGTATTTTGTTAGGATTGAATTGAGACAATAAAATTTTATTTAGGCTTAGCCTAAACATATAGAATGGTTTATCTTGTTATTTTTAATTTGTTGGGTTTGTCTTAAATTATATGTTCAAGTGAGAAAATAAATACTTATGTACTTAATCCTTATAAAAGCTTAAATTTATTATATTTTAGGGTAATTTTATTTATAAGTTTTTTATTCTCTATATTTTGGTGGCTATTGAAAAGAGAAAGAAATTTAAGTTTTTAGTTACTTTTTGAGATTTTGAATAAGAGAATGATTTTATATAACATCTTACAATCTCCTATTTTCTTATAATGAATTTTTATAATCATCTTTCTCATAAAGTAGGTTTAATTTTGTATAACATCTTGCAATTCATCAAAAAAAAGAAAAGAAATCAATTTTTTTTAGCCTTTCAACTTGTTCGTTTGTGAGGAATTTGAATAGCAAGACAAAGAGAGAGAAATGTTTGGTAAATTCATTAAGTAAAACTGTCATACAATAGGAATTGACAAATGGATGCAAATGCAAATTAATATAAAGCAAACTTGCTGACTTATTGGATACCCACTTGCATATATGCATACATATATTTTAGGTTGACCTCTACCAAAGGCAAGGCAATGGACTAGCTTCCATTGTAATCCACAAAAAGTGGAACACAACAATGAAGAATAAGAATCCATGCCTTTTTCTTCTCATCACTCAATTACTTATATTTATTCTCACAGTATATAATATTGTAGACCAAATGAAGACATTAAATCACAACTTCTTTGTTTCTTTCTTTATAATTTTTTAACTCTGGTTGTCATTGCCATGGTCCTTGACATGGAATGCAGCAGCTCCAGCAGGTTTCCGAGAGAGAGCAACATGCACCCCAGGATCATGATGGCTGCATGAAGAATTGTAAACGATTGAATTGTTAACACCTTGCACATTACTGTTCATAAATGAACTCAAAGGAGATGGCCCCATTGCTTTTCCATTGGGGTTCTTGTCCTTCTTCTTGCTGTTGCCTTCCTCGCTACTGCTGCTGTCACTGCCTTCGCTTTTAGGATTACCCTTCTTGTGGAGAAAATGAGAAGTTCCTTCAAAAACTTGTTTCTTGGGAGAACGGATAACTTCCATGAAAGCACCTTTGTTTTCACCGGCAATTGTAATTACCTTCATGCCACCATCCTCAGAATCTGAAGAATTCTTCTTGCGGTTACCTTTCTCCTTTGTTTGAACATCTTTAGTAGTTTCTTGCTTTGCAAGACGAGCGATGCCAGAGCTGAGACTGTCTGCAAAGTCCCTCTGTGAATCGCGCGCCACCTTAGGCTTGTCAAAAGTCTTTTGAACCAACACGGTTTTTTGCTCTGCCACTAATGGAATCTTGGGTTCGAGATCTGCATAAGATTTTACTTGGGAAGGTGGAAGTGTTAGAGGAGAAGGTGGTGGAGCAGTGGGCCTAGGCTTTGGTGATTGAGGTGGGGTTTGAACTGCTGGCTTGATGGTTCTTAGAGATGGTCCAGGGCTAGGCACACGAGTTGCATTGGTGGTTACAGCTTTAGTAGCTGGAGAATTTTGCACTGAGGATGTGACTGTCACTGACTTAGAGGCATAAGAAGTTGGCACTGAGGATGTGGTTGTCACTGGCTTAGGGGCAGGGGAAGTGGGCACTGAGGATGTGGTGGTCATTGGCTTAGTGGCAGGAGAGGTTGGAACCGAAGAGGAAGTTGGTGCTGGTTTGGGGGTTGGAGAAGGTGGAAGTGAAGAGGTGGTGAGTGGAAGCACTGCGGAAGTTGGGACAGGAGAAGTGGGCACTGAAGATGAAGGAGCAGGTGCCCTTGAAGCTGGAGATGTTGGTACTGACGCAACACCAACTGCAGCTCTTGCAACTGGAGATGTTGGAACTGAAGCAACACCGGAAACAGGTGGCACTGGTTCGGGTGTGGGAGCAGCTACAGCCTGTGGTCCTGTCGCAGCAGGAGGAGTGGTTTCTCGAGGCTGTGTCGGCACTGGCTGAGGTGGAGCAGTTGGCCTAAATGCAGGTCGAGCAAGAGCTGGACGGGGTTGTGGAGGTGGTGGCTCTGGAGTTGGAGTTGTTGTAGGGGCAGTTGGCCGAGCTATTGATGGCAAACGGAACCATGGACGAGCAGGGGCAGGTTGGTTTGACATGTCGCGGAAAGTTTTCGGATTTTAGAACTTGACTAGATAAGAAACACAGGAATGAATACAAGTATAGATGGTAAATGAATGTGCGTTGTTATTTATAGTTTTATGATTTTATGACCCATGAACCTTAAGCTAAGCTTGATATAGAAACAGAAAAAAGAGGGGAAATTAAAGGAAAACACCATGCGGAACCCACACTGTTGCATACAGAGAGATGAGAGAGAAGGAATAAGGGAAAGGCATCAGATTCAGAAAGCACTCACAGATCACAAGGGCTCGCCCACAATATAAGATTGGTATCAACTACAGTCGTATAGAAACTTGGCTTTTCAGCCATGGTGGAATGACTTCTCTGGTCTCATGGGGGATCGTTGGATTGAATTGATAGGTAATTATTAAAAACAATACAGAGGTCGACGCTAACAATACAGCCATGGTATTAGTCTACTTCATATGTTTGTACATTAGTATTAGCATTCTAAAGAAAAAAAATGGGCAGTCTCCTGCCATCATTTTCTAAAATGTTCCTTTCATTAAGTTAATAATTCGAAAAAAAAACCCTAATCTACATTTTTCTAGACAAGTATTTAATTTGTACAAGAATCCACCTGAAGCAACAGCAGAGAAAAATTTATTGATCCTGCCATCCTGGAAGTTTTTTTTTTTTTTTTTTGCCCCTGAGTTCTCAGTGCTGTTTGAATTTTTAGTGACCACAGAAGAAGATTCAGCTTCCAGCCTGTCCTTCGAAGGGCGGCTACCAATTACGTTATACCTCAGCAAACTTTTAATCGACACCATTATCATTGACGTTTTGGTGCATGGTTCTGCATTTTCTCCCACTTCTCTAGCAGAGTTCATATCAGCCGTCTTTTTATAGACATGACAACGGCTGTCCACCGACATCGTATTCACTAATGTGCTAGAAAGCATATTATTGCTGTGATTATTGCAGCTTCACTCTACTCTCCCTATTTCCCGTTCTTTTTTAAAGAAACACAACTTGTCAATAAGATTCTTGAAATCCCTCAGAAAATTTTAGTACCGTAGCTGTCTGTGTCTTCATTTTCACTTTGCTTGCCAGATAGCCAGATTGTGATTCTTTCCTTCCTTTTTTTAGCTTTCTAAACTTTATTTACCTTTACGACGCTTCAAGATTGCCCCTCCGTCTACGTAATTATGGGTGCCAAAATAGCTGAGAGAAGATGGAGAGAGGTAGCAATCAAATGATGGTGACTCAAAATACTCCAAAGTTCTCCATTGTTGTTAAAGAAAGGAAAAGAACGCAGAGAGGGCCCTGGGAATATCTACCCTGTCTCTTCATTGCCACTTAGTAGTAACAAAGGTTTTAGGATCTTCATTTACAAGTCCCCTTCAAATATTATTTTAGTAGCACTGTAACTTCACAAGAGATGAACAAATTTGTGGTTAAGTGGTCACCAATGAAACATGTCAAAGGGGATGCTAAAATAGAATATCAAGCATAGATTCTTCTTTCAGAAATATTAATATAGTATAAAATGGGTTTTTTACTGTCTAGAAGTGTAATGTTCATCCTCTCTCATGCTAAAATAGATCTCAAATTATCGTGGATGAACTATGCAAAAAATTTTATTTTTTAAATTTGGTCATCGAACTTTTTATAAGTGACATGCCATAAGTTTCATAAAAGATACACTTTGATCCTCGAACTTCAAAAATAATACAGATTATACAATTTGGTACCTTAATATTTTTAAAATTCAATTTTGGTATAAAATTTCATTTTTGTTATTTTTTAGTTCCTGATAGAGAGAGGTCTTTGGATTCCGGCGATCGAGAGAAAAACATGTTGTTAATACCGATTTAGGCCATCAAAATGAATGATATTTGTGTCAAAATGTTCCATTTGACAAGGGAAGTTCATATTAGATGTTTTTTTACCTTTAAAGTTCATGATAAAATAGATCACAACTCAAGTTGATTTTTTGTTTCAGGTTGATTTTGTTTTTTAGGATGATTTTTTTTTGTTTTATTATATCATAGATAGGTTTATCACGTTTTTTAATATGTTTTATAAGTGTTTTGGGTCAAAAATATGTAAAAAAAAAGTTTTTAGATAAAAAAACTGACTCGATTTTCTAGTCATCATAGTAGCCAGAATTTGGATAAATCACAGGTCATGTCATCTAATTTTTTTTCAAAAAACATTAAGGCAAATGATATCCCTAGTTGAAAAAAAAAATCAATTTTGTCAAGGCAAGCCCGTATGTGGGCCCTCACAAAATGGGCTTGGTAGCGCCTCATAGAATCCATGCATGTCAATTCAATCCTAGAATCCACGTGTACTAATCTAATTATCAGGCACAGCAGTGCCTAGTCTTTGCTCTCTGTTTTTTTAATTTTTTTAAATTAATGATTTTTTTATGGTTTTTTCTTTAATTTTTTTAATTTATATTTAGATTAGTACCCCTTTTTTTTCATTTTGTTTAGAGAGTATTTTTTAGAAAACAATTATTTTTTTTGTTGTGCATTTAAATTTAAAGAGTTTTTTTTATTCATCTATATTTTTTTTTTATTTTTTGTATGGATGAACTTTATTTTTTAAAATAAAAAAATAATTATATTTTCAGATAATATTTCTAATATGTGCAGCCTTGCAAAGTATTTTTTTTCCTTTTATTTTATTCAATCAATTTAATTTATGTTTCTATTTTTATTATCGTTTACTTGAATAAAAAAAATTATCTTAATAAATAAATTTAGCAAACACAATCGGGTAAATATCTCATCTTTCAAGATTAAATATCTTAATCTACAATTGTCTCTTAATTTTTCAAGTTTTATTTTTAGGTATCATTAATGAATTTTTATTTATTATTTGCACATATAGTTCTTGATTTATTTGATTACATGTATGCATAAAATTCTTGATTTGAACTTAAATATTTTAAACTACAGAAATGCGTTGAAAAAACCTGCATATATAATTTTTTTATAGGAAATAAAAATATCTAACCCGCAGCAGAGCGCGTGTCACATAACTAGTAGAAATTAAAAGGGGTAAATGTTTTACTGTAGCCTTTTTACCATAATTTGAAAACTTGACCCGACGTAGCTGATTAACCCGGTACCCGACCGACTTAGGACCAGAATTGGGTCGAGTTTAAGAAAAAATAAGGGAAGGCAAAAACTCAGGTGAAATGGTCAAAAATTCGATAACAACCCGTTGATTATTTTTTTTATAACAAAAACGACGTCATTTTGCTTTATAAAAAAATTGGGGTCGACTCAAGATAACCCGATGACCTGGGCCTTGGGTCGGGTCTACCATTAGGCCGAGCTTAAAAACTAAGTAAGTTTACTATAGCTATAGACTTGACATTGTGGACTGGAATAGTAAAATTATGATCTTGTGCTTATCAATTAAACATAATTGCCCTGGTAGTGGGGTATAATAGTTTTTTTGTTATTTTTTGCACAATAAAATAACTTATATACCTTTGGTGGCAAAAAAATGCACTGGGAAGCCTGGGTATTTTTTACATTTTTATTTTAAAAGCATAATAAAATGACCACAATACCCTCAACTTTCAATTATCTTCAACTTAGATTAAGGTTTTTTTTTTGTCTTTTCCTTATGGTTTTTCTGTTACTATCAAGTCTGGTTAAGGGATATTTAGTATTTTACCATTTATAAATTTTTTAATGTCAAAAGGTGGATTGCACATATAGATCACGTGGACACGCATGGGAACGCCCATTAATTTTATATGGCGGAGCGTGTGGCCAATAGATATCAAGTTTTGCACCAATGTCCATTTTTTCTTCTTCCTTCTTTTCTCTCTCCTGGTCAATTTGAGCGCCTGGCCTTGCATAATTCTCAAAGTAGCCCTTCGATTTTTTTCTTTCTTTCAGATTTGGTCATTATTTTTGTTTCTATTTATTTTAAATAATCCATAGAATTAGAATTTTTTTTCAATTTAATCCTCCTTTAATTTTTTTAACCTTTTAGATTTGATCATCATTTTTTTTATTGTGATTTTTTTTTGTTTTTAGTTATTCTCTTAATTGAATTATTTTTCTAATCGCATCTCTCAATATTTTATTTCATCTTATTTTATGTCAAATTTAGTTTTTATTCTTTAATTTTTAATTTGTTTTTTAATCTTTTTTCTATTAAAACTTTCTTTTTTCGAATTCATCTCTTATAATTTTATTTAATCTTGGTATCCAAATCCATTAAATCATTTTTCTCGGAGATATTTCATCCACCATTTCAGTGTGGAGGGACATTTCTTTACATTTATCAGTTTTATTTTCGTTTGAATCCCGAGGTTTGGAAATCTAATGAATAAGTTTTGGGTGGGATGAGGTGCATTACATATGGGACACGAGTTTGAATCAAGGATTCCGAGGGACTGGTTGAGGCTGAATATATCGCTTTGGTATCTTAAGTGAGGCAACTCACGTTAATACAAGATTTTAAGTTACCAGGATAGTTCAGTTGTTACTCCTAGACTGTGGGAACAACCAGTGGCAGGCTCATCAGAAATGATTCCGCCTGTATATCTTAGACCATCTTTCATATTTATATGACTCGTAATGTCCATTATGCTAGCTGCATGGTTTCCTGCCCTGCATAATGATCTTTTCCTTTTTGTGTTATTGTAGACAATCTAGCACGTTATCCTTGGGAGGTTTCTTGTTTTGGAAAATGATCTGATCTCTAAAGCGCCAGTGTAAACAAGATAGCATATTACGTATTCCTCTAGCAACAGTTTTGCGCCATATCCCTGCATCCAGATAGATTTTTTATTTGTATCCATGAACTGCTGCTATCTCTTTCGACCACATAAGCTGACTTATTTTTTAAGGCTATGTGAGCTAACAGGTCCAAAAGGGAACTGATCCGAATGTGAAAATGAGATTACGGAAGTGCACAAGAAAGCAATCAAAGAAACAGATGATCTGCTGGTGGGGTAGCTAGTTTCTTTTAATTGTATGTAATAGAACAAGGGAGAGATCAATTAGCTTAAAGGGAGAGGGAAGAAATTGCAGTCAACTATAATCTTGTGCTGCGGCCGTGTATTGCAGTCAACTCCTTCAAACAGAAGGTAATTCTTCACTGTTATTCAGGACTGCAACATTTCCATAAATTTCAAAATTACTTACTTCATGTAAAGTTGATTAAAAAAAAGAAAAGGCAAAAGCGTAGCCTGAGAGAAGAATGATGCAATTGCATACGAACTGAGCTAGTACTTCTGACATTCTTTTGCCAAACATTAGTCAGTACCTAGAGAAGAAACTTGGTATGGTTTCTGTTGAATTTACAATACCGTGCAAATGCTTTTTCTTACAAACTGAGGAGCATCTAATGCGTTGTGATGTAGTTCATTCTGCTTTATCTTATGTACTAGTGACAAGAATACAGACAATCACAGTGGAAGAAAATGAAAAAATCTCAAGTGCAGATTATACAAATGACCTGATATAAAGGCAGATAATATACCTGCTTGGTTTGTGAGAAAGCTCAACCCCGGGGTTGCTATGATTCAAGGCCATTTAGTGAATTCAAACACTTTGAGAACCATGTCAATTCCAGTGGGGATCTGCCACAAGAACAGAACAACGTTAATTGCATTCAACGCAATGTGAAAGTTTCTGGCTGTTTCATTCCCTTTCTGCATTGCAGGTACTAGGGCTTCTGCCGCTGCCCCCAACACCGTGATGGCTGTGCTACAATTAAGAGAATTTGGTAGTGATGAAAGTAGAGAATGCACACCAATATCTTCTCCCGTGGCATTGCATTCGTGATTCATTCTATCAAATATATCTAAATCATATCACTTCATGCTATGCCAAAAATATCTTTAGGTATCTATAGAAATTTTTAAAAAAATTACATTTAAAGAAAGAAAGAAAGAAAGAATAGTAAAATATAGCATTTTCTTAGAAAATTGCAATCCTCAAACTGTCAAACATATTTTCTTCTCTAATGACTCCCTTTAATAGTAACTCACTTCAGGAATTCTGAATCACTACAATTATAACTGTTACCTTTTTCAAGCCTATGGACCTGCCTCTGTGAGTTGCTGAATTTTGAGTTCAACAGGAGATGGTGCAGATTACACAGGTGTGCCTTCAGGAGTAACTGGGGTAGGTTTCACTTGCTTTTTAAGTTCATTGATCTCATTCTGCATGGTCCTAACACGCCTCCATTGCCATCCCAAATATCCAGCCCACGAAGTGTTGAAAAATAAACCAGCTTTCATAATGGGATGGATGAGTGCAAATGACCTTCCCTCCAATATCTCAAACTCTCCGCCAACAGCAAGCGCATATATCCTGCAGTCCAATCCATATATATATATATATATATATATATATATATATATATATATATATATATATATACACATATATAGAGTCTGTAAAAAATCCTAAAAAGAAAAATTGTGGATGCTTTTCGTGAGCTGATAAAATTAGATCCGGAGAACTTGGTAGTTTTAGTGACATATGCAAGAAAACACTCCAAAACTTAAGTTAATATATTGTTTGTACTATTATCTTAACTTAAATGCTTCTTAAACCTTATTTAAGTATTTTATCATAGAGATTTGTTTATATAGACTTTCTTAAAAAGACAAGAGACCAGAACTTATTTCTCTAAAGCTCATCTCTCTAAATTTTAAGTCTAACACAACACAAGTCTAATATAAGATTTAAATAAGATTTAAGAAATCTTTAAGCCAAGAGAATACTCATTCTCCCTATCACCTTTACGAACACTATATTGACTTAAGTTTTAGAGTGTTTTTCTTACAGATATTATCGGGCCCACACCAAGTCCTTCAGGTCAGTTTTATCAGCCAATGGAAAGCGTCTCCACTCTTTCTCATGAGGATTTTTTCCATCCTCATCATTGGCACTATATGTGGGTACCGAACAAAAAAACCAATTCATTCTTATTTCTCAAAAGTTCTTTTCATGGATGATGAAACATCAACGCGTCGGTGGCTATATCTACAGCTACACCAATGAAATGCCAATGGTTATGCCTAGGCTATGCCCCACGTAGTTACACCAGCGGCTACGCTAATGGCTAGACACAAAAACACTCATGGCGACGCCCAAGGCTATACCTACGACTACGCTCCATGGCTATACGCCAAAGCTACGCCCACAAACTACTTTTATGGCGGCTTATACACACAAAAGGTTTCATTGAGCCTACCAAGTCTTCTGGGTCCAGTTTTATCAGCCCATGGAAAGCGCTCCCAATCTTTCTCGTAAGGATTTTCTCTAGTCTCACCATTAGCATCGTTTGTGGGAACAGAACAAAATGTCAATTCATTCATGTTTCTCAAAAGCTCTTTTCATGGCTGACAAAACCTTGTTGCAGCGACGACTATCTCTATGGCTACGTCAATGAAATGCCAACAGTTATGTCTCGGCTACACCCCATGTGGCTACGCTAGCAATTATATCCACAACTTTACCCACATGGCTACGCCAATAGCTATACACGGCAACAACCATGGTGATGTCTATAGCTATACGTCAAGGCTACACCCACAAACTACTTTTATAGTGGCTTTTACACACAAAATATGACACCGAGACTTTTAGGGATATAATGATACACAAAAGGTAATATTACCCATTATAAATATTTCTTCCCTCATTTTTGCTAGGTCAAGTCTTTCAAACACATCTGTTTGCAAGACTTAGGGGGCTTTAATGATTCATGAAAAAACTATGGTGTTTTATACAATGTATATATATATCCATAAATATCTCTATGAATATCCTAGATATTTATATTAAATACCTTAGATATTTCTTAAGATATTTATCTTAAGAAAGTCTATATAACCTCATCAGCATAAAAAAAAAAAGGTTAGAGCTCATCTCTCTAAGGCTCGTCTCTCTAAACTTCAATTGTAACTCAACATAAGTCCAATACAAGACTTAAACCCTGTTTGTTTCCGCATCTGGGCTGTGCTTTTCAAAAAATTA
>Ga0307513_10008947_pt1 | contig 12721 bp, 9 predicted proteins | sample 15_EM_MG_FD_202174 | JGI IMG/M metagenome (GOLD analysis project Ga0307513, IMG submission 202174) | Populus trichocarpa ectomycorrhiza microbial communities from riparian zone in the Pacific Northwest, United States - 15_EM | ecosystem: Host-associated > Plants > Roots > Unclassified | place... | reverse complement strand
CGAGCCGGTGGCTCTGGTTCCGGCGGGCCCGCCGTGGGACTGGACCCCGCGCTGGGGCGCCGCGCAGCACGCCACGGCCGTGCAGGCCGTGCGCTCGCGGATCGCTGCGGGAGACACGTACCAGGTCAACCTCACGACCCGGCTCGACGCACCGATCGCCGAGGACCCCCTGCAGCTGTACGCGCGGCTCGCGCACGCCCAGCGCGGGGCGCACCACGCCTACGTCGACATCGGCCGGTTCGTCGTTGCCGGCGCGAGTCCCGAGCTGTTCTTCGAGCTGCGCGGCGACCGGATCCTGATGCGCCCCATGAAGGGGACGGCGCGGCGCGGCCGCACCCTCGCCGAGGACGCCGACGTCGTCGCGACGCTGCGGGCCAGCAGCAAGGAACGCGCCGAGAACGTCATGATCGTCGACCTGGTGCGCAACGACCTCGCGCGGATCGCCCGCACCGGCAGCGTCCGCGCCACGGCGCTGTTCCGCGCAGAGCGGTACGAGACGGTGCACCAGCTGACCTCCGACGTGGAGGCCGAACTGCTGCCCGACACGGGGCTGGCCGACGTGTTCGCGGCGCTCTTCCCGTGCGGCTCGGTGACCGGGGCGCCGAAGGCGTCGACGATGCGCATCATCGCCGAGCTGGAGGACGTCCCGCGCGGGATCTACTGCGGCGCCGTCGGGTTCGTCGCGCCGCCGGACGCGCCGGTGCGGGCCCGGTTCGGCGTCGCCATCCGCACGGTGGTGGCCGACCGCGAGCTGGGGCGTGCCACGTACGGCGCCGGCGGCGGGATCACCTGGAGCTCCGATCCGGCCGCCGAGCACGCCGAGGTGCTGGCCAAGACCGCGGTGCTGACGGCACGCCCGTCGGACTTCCATCTGATCGAGACGCTGCGCCACGAGGCCGGACGCGGCCCGCTGCGGCTCGACCTGCACCTGCGCCGGATGGCCGACTCGGCCGAGTACTTCGGCTTCCCGTTCCGCGTCGACGAGGCGCGCGCGGCGGTCTCCGACGTCGTGCGTGGCCGCACGGAGGACGCGCGGATCCGGCTCACCGCCCACCGCAACGGCACCCTCCATGCGGTGCTCGGTCCTGCGCCGGTCTCCGCCCCGGTCCGGCTGGCACTGGACCTCGAACCGGTGGACGCGCGGGAGTCGTGGCCGCATCACAAGACCAGCCGTCGCGAGCCGTACGACCGGCGGCTGGCCCGCCATCCCGACGCCGACGACGTGCTGCTGGTGAACGAGCGTGGCGAGCTCACCGAGTCCTGCGTGGCGAACCTCGCCGTCCTGCTCGACGGCCGCTGGTGGACGCCACCGCTGGGCGACGGCTGCCTGCCCGGCATCGCGCGGGGCGTGCTGGTGCGCGCCGGGGTGCTGGCCGAGCGCGTCCTCACCCCGGCCGACCTGGCGCGGGCCGACGGGATCGCCCTGGTCAACTCACTGCGCGGCTGGCGCACCGTCCACGTTCCTCTTGACGGGCCGTGAATCGATGCACAATATAACGGTTCATGGGCGTGTATCGGGTCATCCAGTGGGGCGCGGGCGTGAACGGCTCCGCCCTCATCCGGGCCGCCGCCCGGCATCCTGATCTCGAGCTGGTCGGCTGCCGGGTGTGGAGCGCCGCCAAGGCAGGCGTGGACGCGGGCACGCTCGCCGGGATCGACGAGCTCGGCGTGCCCGCCACGACGAACCCGCAGGAGCTCTACGACCTGGACGCGGACGTCGTGCTGTTCCTGCCGGCGGTGCGGCCCGACCTCTCCGAGACCGATGCCGAGCTGCTGGCGCTGCTCGCGAGCGGCAAGAACGTCATCTCCGTGACGGGTGCCCACTCCATGCCGACGATCTACGGCGACTACTACGCGGCGTTCGACGCCGCCTGCGTCCGGGGCGGGACGACCTTCACGGCGGCGGGGATCAATCCCGGCTTCATCGCCGAGCGCCTCGCCCCGACGGTCACCGGCATGTGCGCGGACGTCACCCGGGTCGTCGTCTCGGAGAGCTGGGACTGCTCGCACAGCAGCGCCGACACCGCGTTCGAGGTGAACGGGTTCGGTCGGCCGCTGGACGAGTGGCAGGCGTCGGGGACCTTCGGGCAGATGTTCAATCGGATGTTCTCGCAGGTCATCCACAACATGGCGCACTCGTTCGGCGTCGAGCTCGAGCGGGTCGACCTGGCGGCGTCGGTGACGCCTGCGCACCGCGACATGACGATCGCGGGCCGGACGATCCCGGCGGGGTCCGTCGGGGCGACCCACCTCGTCTGGACCGGCGTCCCGAGCGACCCGGACCAGATCGAGCTCGTCAAGGAGACGACGTGGGCCGCGGCCGCGGACATCCCGGGCGTGCCGGTCGGGCGCGTGTGGACCGTGCGCGTGGAGGGGAAGCCCAATCTCACCGTCACCGTCGACCCGGGGCTGGTCGAGGATCCGCAGTTCCGCCCGGAAGCACTGGTCGGCGCCGCGATCCCGCTGATCCCGGCGGTGGTGGCCGCCGACCCGGGGTTCCTGCTGCCCGAGATCCAGGCCCCGTTCCGCCGGCGGTTCGATCAGGTGTCGGCGAGCGCGGCGATCGGGTCCTCCACGGCGTCGGCGACGTAGCGCAGGAACCCGCCGGCGGTGCCGCCGTCGCACACCCGGTGGTCGAACACCAGCGACAGCTGCCCCACCGTGCGCGCCACGATCTCCCCGTCCACCACCCACGGCCGCGGGATCAGCCGGCCGATGCCGAGGATCGCGACCTCGGGATGGTTGATGATGGCTGCGCTGCCATCGACGCCGAAGCGGCCGTAGTTGTTCAGAGTGAACGAGCCACAGGTCAGCTCGCCCGCGGTGGCGGTGCCGTCGTTGGCGGCGGTCGCGAGCCGGCGGATCTCGGTGTCGAGGTCGCGGATGCTTCGCTGGTGGGCGTCGCGGATCGCGGGTACGAGCAGGCCGTTCGGGGTCTGTGCGGCGATGCCCAGGTTGACGCCCTCGTAGTGGACGACCTCGTTGCGCTCGGTGTCGACGCGCGCGTTGAGCTCGGGGAATCGCTGCAGTCCGGCGACGACGAACCGGGCGAGCAGCGCGAGCACGCCGGGGCGCCAGTCGTCGCGGCGCATCTGGTCGCGCAGCGCGAGCAGACCGGTCGCGTCGACATCGACCCAGGTGGTGGCCTCGGGGATCTCGCTCCGGCTGCGGGCCAGGGTGGCGGCGATGGCGCCGCGCACCCCGGTCAGTGGCACGCGTCGGGCCTCGGGGAGGCCGGTGCGGCGCTCGCTCCTCGTGGCCGGTGCGGGCGTGACCGTCGGGGTCACGCGTTGTGCCATCGCCCGTTCCACGTCGGCGCGCACGATCACCCCGCCCGGGCCCGTGCCCGTCAGCTCGGCGGGATCGAGCCCGGCGTCGCGGACGAGCCGGCGCACGATGGGCGACGCGATGCGCGGCCGCTCCCCGCCCGGCGCGGTGGGAGCCGCCGGTCGGGAGCCGGCGCGCCGGCGGCGACCCGGGCGCTCGGGTGAGGTGCCGTAGCCGATGAGCACGTTGCCGGATCCGGCGCGTTCCTCTTCGACGTAGGTGGCGGCGGCCGGGTCGGCAGCCTCGCCGACGGTGATCAGCGGCGCCCCGACCGCGACGGTCGTGCCAGGCTCGGCATGCAGTGTGAGCACCACCCCGGCGAACGGGGACGGCACCTCGACGGTGGCCTTGGCGGTCTCGACCTCGGCGATCGGCGCGTCGACGGCGATGCGGTCGCCGACCTGCACGAGCCAGGCGACCAGCTGGGCCTCGACGAGGCCTTCACCGAGATCGGGGAGGGTGAACACCTGTCCGGCTGCGGTGGCGGTCATGAGAGGTCCCACTGGAGGTCGTCGACGGCGTCGAGCACGCGGTCCACCCCGGGGAGGTGATGGCGCTCGAGCGCCGGCGGGGGATACGGCACGTCGAACCCGGTGACGCGGCGAACCGGTGCCGCGAGCTGATGGAAGCACCGCTCGGACACCCGCGCGGCGATCTCCGATGCCACCGACGCGAATCCGGGCGCCTCCGCCACGACCACCGCGCGGCCGGTGCGCCGCACCGCTGCCATGACCGTCTCGTCGTCGAAGGGGACGATGCTGCGCAGGTCGACGACGGCCAGGTCGCGGCCCTCGGTGGCGGCCTGCTCGGCGGCGGCCAGCGCCACCGGCACCGACGGCCCATAGGCGATGAGGGTGGCATCGCGGCCCTCGCGGCGGACCACGGCCCGCCCGATGGGCGGCACGTCGACCGCGGTGTCGATCTCGCTCTTGGAGAAGTACAGCTTCTTCGGCTCCAGGAACACGACCGGATCGGGGTACTCGATCGCGCGGCGCAGCAGCCCGTAGGCGTCGGCGCCGGTCGCGGGGGCGACGACGGTGAGGCCGGGGGTGTGCGCGTAGTAGGCCTCGGAGCTGTCGCAGTGGTGCTCGACGCCGCCGATGCCGCCCGCGTACGGGATGCGGATCACCATCGGCAGCCGCACCCGCCCACGCGTGCGGTTGCCGAACTTCGCGACGTGGCTGGCGATCTGCTCGAAGGCCGGATAGGCGAACGCGTCGAACTGCATCTCCACGACGGGGCGGAACCCGTTCATGGCCATGCCGATGGCCATGCCGACGATGCCGCTCTCGGCGAGCGGGGTGTCGAAGCAGCGATCGGCTCCGAACCGCGCGGTGAGCCCGTCGGTCACCCGGAACACGCCACCGAGCGGGCCGACGTCCTCGCCGAACATCACTACTGTCGGATCGGCGGTCATCGCGTCGCGCAGGGCGGCGTTGAGCGCCTGCGCCATCGTCATGGTGACCGCGCTGCTGGCGGGAGCCACTGTCGGTCGTTCGGCCATGATCGTCACGAGGTGCCCTCCAGCTGCAGCTCGGCCGTCAGCTGGGCGGCCTGCTCGGCCAGCTGCGGGGTCGGTGTCGCGTACACGTGGGCGAACAGCTCCACCGGATCCGCGACCGGCACCGCGTTCATCCCGGCCCGGACGTGCTCGGCGAGGCGCTCGCCCGCGGCGGCGAACGCGGCCTCCTGCTCGTCGTCGAGCGCGCCGGCGCCGGTCAGGTGGGCGCGCAGGCGCAGCAGCGGATCCCGCTCCCGCCACTGCGCGACCTCGTCTTCGGCGCGGTATCGGGACGGGTCGTCGGCGTTGGTGTGGGCCTGGATCCGGTAGGTGTCGGCCTCGACGAGCGTCGGACCGCCCCCGCTGCGCGCCCGGTCCACGGCCTCGCCGAGCACCACGGTCAGCGCGGCGAGATCGTTGCCGTCGACGCGCTCGCCGGGCATGCCGTAGCCGACGGCCTTGTCGGCCAGCGCCGCGGCCGCGGTCTGATGGGCCAGCGGCACCGAGATCGCGTACTTGTTGTTCTGCACGAAGAACACGACCGGCGCGCGGAACACGGCGGCGAAGTTGAGGGCCTCGTGGAAGTCGCCCTCGCTGGTGGCGCCATCGCCGCACAGCGCCATGACCACGGTCGGCTCGCCCTTCAGCCGGGCCGCGTGGGCGACGCCGACCGCGTGCAGCAGCTGGGTGGCCAGCGGGGTGGCCTGCGGCGCGACGTGCGAGACGGTGGGGTCGTAGCCGCAGTGCCAGTCGCCGCGCAGCATGGCCAGCACCTCGACGGGGTCCACGCCACGGGCGACGATCGCAGCGCCGTCGCGGTAGGTGGGGAAGAGCCAGTCGCCGTCGGCGAGCACGCGCGCCGCGGCGACCTGGCAGGCCTCCTGCCCGTGCGAGGACGGGTAGACGGCGAGCCGGCCCTGGCGCACCAGCGCGCTCGCCACGTCGTTGAGCCGGCGCGCGAGCACCAGCTCGCGATAGCCGTCGACCAGCACCTCGGTGGTCGGGAGCGTCGATCCGTCGCCGACGACGGACCCGTGCTCGTCGATCAACATGCGCGGGGATGCCATGGGCCCTCCTGATGGACGTCTGGCCCCATGGTCGGTCCCCGAACGATCATTCGGCTAGCGCAGGCCGCACATCAGCGACGATCTGTCGGCATCGGCGCGCCAGCGCGACGATCGGTCTCAGATGATCTGGCGCGCGAACGGGCGCGTGAGACGGATGGCCGGCCCGTCAGACGAGGTGCGTGCGGAACCACGCGAGGGTGCGGCCGTACACGTCTGCTGCCGCGGCCTGATTGAACCGCGCGCCGGTGTCGTTGAAGAACGCGTGGTCGACGCCGGGTGCGGTGTACAGCTCGTGGGTGAGACCGGCGGCGGTGAGTGCGGCCTCGGCGCGCTCGCGGCCGGCGTTCACCCGGGCATCCTTCTCGGCGAACACGCCGAACACCGCTGCCGTCGTGCCGGCGAACGTCGGGTTCTCGGGCACCGGCCCGTAGAAGGGTGCTGCGGCCTTCAGCTCGGCGGTCCCGGAGTTCAGCAGCTGCCACACCATGCCGCCGCCGAAGCAGAAGCCCATGGCGGCCAGGGGGACACCAGGATGGCGGCGGGTGAGTTCGGCGATCCCGCTCTTCAGGTCGGCGACGAGATCGGGGGCGGCGATGCCGCCCAGCGCAGCGGTGGCGTCGGGCGCGGCGGCGGTGCCACCGACCCGGGAGAGCAGGTCCGGGGCCAGCGTCGCGTACCCGTCGCCGGCGAGGCGGCCCGCGACGGCGCGGATGTGGTCGGTCAGGCCCCTGTTCTCGTGCACGACGAGCACGGCGCCCGTCGGCGTGCCGGACGGCGCGGCGTACCCGCCCTGCATCGTGCCCGTTCCGCCGGGGAACGTGACGGCGCTCGTGCGGGCGGTCGCCGCGGCGATGTCGTAGCCGGCATCGACGGGGGCGGTGGCGGACGGCGCGGCGGGCGCCGGCGCAGGTGGCGCCTCGGCGCTGCACGCGGCCAGCAGGCCGCTCGCCGCCGTGGCCGACAGGCCCAGCAGCCCGAGCTTGCGCAACGCGTCGCGCCGACTCAGGAGTCCTTCGGCGTGGTCGAGGGCGACCTCGGTTTGCAGGTACCGGCGCAGCGCCACGGTCGGAGGATATCGCGGAGGAGTCCCGTTGCGGACAAATCCGGCGAGTCTCCCGTCTTGCCGCGCGGAACGGGAGACTCGCGCGGCGGAACGCGGAACTCGCCGGGCGAGACGGGGGACTCGCCGGGCAGGACGGGGGACTCGCGCGGGGAGGTGCGGTCAGCGGGCGGCGAAGTCGCCGATCGCGTCGGCCGAGAGCACCTGCTCGATCCCGAGCACCATCGCTCCGCCGAGCCCGGCCCGCTCGCCGAGCACGCTGTTGGTGAGGACGAGGTTGCGCGTCGCGAGGGGCAGGGCCCGCTGGTAGACGACGCTGCGCACCCCGGCGAGCAGCTCGTCGCTGGCGGCGGTGAGCGAGCCGCCGAGGGTGACCCGGGCCGGGTTGAAGAAGTGGACGAGCGTCGCGACCAGCTCGCCGATCAGCCCGGCGGCGTCACGCACGGCGGCGATGGCGGCCGCGTCGCCGCGGCCGAGCAGCGCGCGGAGATCGGCGATCCCCGCGACCTCGGGGAGTGCCCGCACGATCGCCGACGCCGACGCGACCGCCTCGATGCAGCCGACGTTGCCGCAGACGCACGGCTGGTCGGGGGCACCCCGCACGCGCACGTGTCCGATGTCGCCCGCAGCGCCGTCGGCCCCGTGGTGCAGCCCGCCGTCGCGCGTGACGAGTCCGCCGCCGATGCCGGTGCCGACCTTCACGAACAGCAGCGGTGACTGGTCGGCCGGCAGCGCCCGCGCTTCGCCCAGCGCGCGCAGGTTCACGTCGTTCTCCAGCACGGCGGGGCAGCCGAACGTCTCGCGCAGCCGTGCCGTCACCGGGTACGCGTGCCAGCCCGGCATGATCGGTGGCCGGACGGGGATCCCGAGATGCCCGTCGACGGGGCCGGGCACGCCGATCACGGTGGCCCGCGGAGCGACGGTGGTGCCGCTGTGCGCCTGGAGCTCGCGCAGCCCCTTCTCCAGGGTGGTGAGGACGACGTCGGGCCCGTCGCGCACGTCGACGGTCACCTCGGTGTGGGCGAGGATGTGCTGACTGAGATCGCCGACGGCCAGGTGTGCGCTGCGCGCACCCACGTCGGCAACCAGCACCGTGCCACCGGCGGGGGAGATCGCGATCCGGTCGGCCGGGCGGCCACGGCCCGCTGTCGGGCGCATCCCGTCGGGGCGCAGCAGCCCGCGGGAGAGCAGCTCGTCGACGGCGCCGCTGACGGTCGTACGGGCCAGGCCGGCAGCCGGGACGAGATCGGCGCGGCTGACCGCGGCCCCCGATGCGACGAGTCGCGCGATCGTGCTCAGGACGGTGGCGGAGTCGGCCCGCCCGGACCGGGCGGGGGTGCTCAGACGCAGTGGTGGCAGCGGTGACATCACGTTCCGATTTCGGCCGGAAATTTGACGTAAACCAACATTATTCAGTCGTTGTACGGCGTTGGTCAACGCTCCTACGGTGCACGCGTGACCGAGCCGATGCCGCCTGGGCTGCTCACCATGCGGGGAATCGTGAAGACGTTCCCCGGCGTGCGTGCCCTCGACGGCGTCGACCTCGAGGTCGACGCCGGTGAGGTGCACTGCCTGCTCGGCCAGAACGGGGCCGGCAAGTCCACGCTGATCAAGGTGCTGGCCGGTGCGCACCGGCCCGACAGCGGCGAGATCACCTGGGCCGGCAAGCCCGTCACCTTCGCTTCGCCGCAGGCCGCCGACGCCGCCGGAATCGCCACCATCCACCAGGAGCTCGACCTGGTGCCGGGGCTCTCGGTCGCGGAGAACGTCGTGCTCGGGCACGAGCCGGCCCACTTCGGCTTCACCCGTCCCCGCGACGCGCAGGATGTGGCCCGCGCCCTGCTCAAGCGGCTCGGCCACCCCGAGATCCCGCCCGGTCGCGAGCTGGGCCGCCTCTCCGCCGCCGGTCAGCAGGTCGTGAGCATGGCGCGGGCGCTGGCCCGCGACGCCCGTCTCATCGTGATGGACGAGCCGTCGGCCGTGCTCGACCCGGAGGAGGTGCAGAACCTCTTCCGCGTGATCCGCGAGCTGACCGCCGACGGCGTCGCGGTCGTCTACATCTCGCACCGGCTCGAGGAGATCCGCGCCATCGGCGATCGCGTCACCGTGCTCAAGGACGGCCGCACGGTCGCCCGCAACCTGCCCGCCCGGGAGACCCCGACCGCCGAGGTCATCCGGCTCATGACCGGCCGTTCGATCGAGTACGTGTTCCCGCCGCGGGGCGCCGACCCGATCGGTGCGCCGGTGCTGGAGGTCGACGGGCTGGGCCGCGCCGGCGAGTTCGCCGGCGTCTCGCTCACTGCGCGGGCGGGGGAGATCGTGGGTCTGGCCGGGCTGGTCGGCTCGGGCCGCTCGGAGATCCTGGAGACGATCGCAGGCGCGCGCCGCCCGTCCGCGGGCACGGTGCGGGTGGCCGGGACGGCGCTGCGGGCCGGCTCGGTGCCGGCCGCCGTGCGCGCCGGCGTCGGGCTGTGTCCCGAGGAGCGCAAGAGTCAGGCGCTGCTGATGCTGGAATCGGTGGCGCGCAACGTGTCGCTGCCCGTGCTCGGGCGGTTCGCCAGCGGCGGGTTCCTCGGCCGGGACGCCGAGCTGCAGGCGTCGGGCACGGTCACCGCACAGCTGGACGTGCGGCCCGCGGATCCGGCGCGACCCGTCCGCACGCTCTCGGGCGGCAACCAGCAGAAGGTCGTGCTGGCCCGCTGGCTGATGCGCGGCTGCACGGTGCTGCTGCTCGACGAGCCCACCCGCGGCGTCGACGTGGGGGCCCGCTCGGAGATCTACCAGCTGATCCGCCGGCTCGCGGCCGACGGTGTGGCGGTCGTTCTCGTGTCGAGCGAGGTGCCCGAGGTGCTGGGCCTGGCCGACACCGTGCACGTGGTGCGCGAGGGCCGCGTGGTGCACACCGCCCCCGCGGACGAGCTGGACGAGGAACGGGTCCTGGACCTGGTGATGGAGGGATCGCATGGCTGAGCCGGCCACGTTGAAGAACGGTGCCGCGCATCGGCGGTCCGGGTTCGGCGACCTGCTCGACAGCAGCGCGGGGCGCAACCTCGGGCTCGTCGCGGTGCTGCTGATCCTCGGCATCGTCGGTGTCGCGACGGCCGACACGTTCCTGACGACGTCGAACCTGCTGACGATCCTGACCTCGGCCTCGATCATCGGCGTGATCACCGTCGGCGTCACGTTCGTGATCATCGGCGGCGGCATCGACCTGTCGGTGGGCAAGGTGATGGCGCTGGCCTCGGTGTGGGCCACCACCGTCGCCACCCAGTCATACGGGCCGTTCGTGATGATCCTCTGCGCGCTGGCCGTTGGCGCGGGTGCCGGCCTGGTCAACGGCCTGCTCATCGCGTACGGGCGGATCGTGCCGTTCATCGTCACGCTGGCCGCACTGATCACCGCGCAGGGTCTGGCCGAGCAGATCTCCGGGCGGCGCAGCCAGATCGTCACCGACCAGACGATCACGGCGATCGCGACCACGCGGGTGCTGGGCGTGCCGCTCCTGGTGTTCATCTTCGCCGCAGTGGTGGCGATCGGCTGGGTGGTGCTCAACCGCACCACGTTCGGCCGTCGCACGTTCGCCATCGGCGGCAACCCGGAGGCTGCCCGCCTGGCCGGCCTGAACGTGAAGCGCCACACCGCCGCCCTCTACGCGCTGTCCGGGCTGTGCTGCGGCATCGCGGCCATCATGATCGCCGCGCTGACCAACACCGGGTCCAGCACCCACGGCACCCTCTACGAGCTGGACGCGATCGCCGCGGTGATCATCGGCGGCACGCTGCTGTCCGGCGGGCGCGGCACGTTGATCGGCTCGATCCTCGGCGTCCTCGTCTTCACCGTGATCACGAACCTGTTCGTGCTGAACAACCTCGCCACCGAGGTCCAGAACATCGCCAAGGGCGTGATCATCGTCGTCGCGGTGCTGATCCAGGCCCGCGCGCGCCGCTCGTCCGCTTGATCATCAGAGACACACGAAGGAGTGTGGTTCCCATGTCCGAGTCTCTCGGGCGGCGCGGCTTCCTCTACGGCGCGCTCGGCGTCGGGGCCGGTGCCGCGCTGACCGCCTGCACCAGCAATGCCCCTGCCCAGTCCGCGGCCCCCGGTGCCAACGTCGGCGCCGCGGCCGGCGACAACGCCGCCCCCGGCAAGGCCGTCACCATCGGGTTCTCCGCCCCGGCCGCCGACCACGGCTGGATCGCGGCCATCGCGAACAACGCCGCGGCGCAGGCCAAGCAGTACTCCGACGTCACGTTCGAGCCGGTCAACCCGACCAACGACATCGCACAGCAGATCGCCGCCGTGCAGACGCTGATCACCAAGAAGGTCAGCGCGCTGGTGATCCTGCCCAACGACGGCTCGCAGCTCACCGCGCTGGGCCGGCAGGCGATGGACGCCGGTATCCCGGTGATCAACCTGGACCGCATCTTCGACTCGCCGCTGGCCTACCGCACGTGGATCGGTGGCGACAACTACGGGATGGGGGTCTCCGCCGGCACGTACATCGGCGAGCGGCTCAAGGCGGCAGGCGTGGCGAACCCCGTGATCGGCGAGATCGCCGGCATCGACAACCTGCCGCTCACCCAGCAGCGCAGCCAGGGCTTCAAGGAGGCGCTGTCGCGGTTCGGCTACAGCGTCGGCCCGCGGCAGGCCGCCGACTTCACCGTGGCGGGCGGGCAGCGGGTGACCGCGAACGTGCTGCAGGCCGCCCCCAAGCTCGACGCGTTGTGGAACCACGACGACGACCAGGGCCTCGGCGTGCTCGCCGCGATCACCCAGGCCAACCGCAGCGAGTTCTTCATGGTCGGCGGTGCCGGCTCGGCCAACGCCATGCGCGAGATCCAGAAGGACACGAGCGTCCTGAAGGCGACCGTCACCTACAGCCCGACTATGGCGTCGTCGGCGATCGCGCTGGCCCGGCTCGTCGCGCAGAACAAGGGCATGGGCGATCTCGTCGAGCACGAGGTCCCCAGCTCGATCACCCTCCGCTCGGCGACCATCACGAAGGACAACGTGGCCGAATACCTGCCCCTGGGCTTCGAATCGTGACGGCACTCAATGTCGGAATGGTGGGCTACGCCTTCATGGGCGCGGTCCACTCCCAGGCCTGGCGCACCGCCGGCCGGTTCTTCGACCTCCCGCTCACCCCGGAGCTGGCGGTGCTGTGCGGCCGCGACACCGCGGCCACGCAGGCCGCGGCCGACCGGATGGGCTGGGCAGCGGTCGAGACGGACTGGAAGGCGCTCATCCGCCGCGACGACGTCGATCTCGTCGACGTGTGCACCCCCGGTGACACGCACGCCGAGATCGCCGTCGCCGCGCTGGACGCCGGCAAGCACGTGCTCTGCGAGAAGCCGCTCGCCAACACCGTCGAGGAGGCGCGCGCGATGGTCGCCGCGGCCGAACGGGCGCAGGCACGTGGTGTGCACTCCATGGTCGCGTTCAACTACCGGCGGGTGCCCGCGCTCGCGCTGGCGCGGCGGCTCGTCGAGCAGGGGCGGATCGGCACGGTCCGCCACGTCCGCGCGGTCTACCTGCAGGACTGGATCGTCGATCCGGAGTTCCCGCTGGTCTGGCGGCTGCAGAAGGACAAGGCCGGGTCCGGCGCGCTGGGCGACATCGGCGCGCACATCGTCGACGCGGCCCAGTTCGTGACCGGGGACCGGCTGACCGGGGTCTCGGCGCTGACCGAGACGTTCATCAAGGAACGCCCGATCGTCGGGGAGTCCAGTGGGCTCTCCGCAACCGGGTCGTCCACGGTGGCGGCGC
>Ga0307513_10008946_pt1 | contig 12723 bp, 14 predicted proteins | sample 15_EM_MG_FD_202174 | JGI IMG/M metagenome (GOLD analysis project Ga0307513, IMG submission 202174) | Populus trichocarpa ectomycorrhiza microbial communities from riparian zone in the Pacific Northwest, United States - 15_EM | ecosystem: Host-associated > Plants > Roots > Unclassified | place... | reverse complement strand
TAAATGAATAAGGATTCCGAGGGGTACTTGGAAGTTGGAACCTATCTGTGACGCGTTCGTAGTCTTCCACTACATAAATGAGGTGTCCTCAATGTCAAGCTCCATAGAGACGGAGAAAAACATCATTGGATAAAATCTCGAAATGCAAGGAGATGCGACGGCAACGGCCAAAGTCTGACAGGAAGTCTGCTGAGCGACTCTTTCTGGATGATCTTCCCCATAGCCGCATTGCATCTCCGCATTACGTTGTGGCGCATGTTGACACTGGGCCCAGTCGTTATCTGGTTATTCGTTAAGTACCGAGAAAAAAAACCCTGAGATAATAATCACTGAGTGATAAATCCAACACAAAAATTTACATAAACCTTATAGAATCTTAGCGAGAATCAAGATGAACGAACGCCCGGAATCATACAGTCATTGCATATGAGTTTACACTTAGTCGCAAAGGTGTAATGTTGCTTCGGGCCTCAGGAAACAATGAGCTACAAATTCATGACGAGCTTCAGCGAACGCAGCCCAGGCCAAAGCTGTCGTATGGTACGTACATCTGTGTTTCGTCTTCGTGGTTATGGCTATGAGCGTCGTGCCCCAACATATCCAACAGCGGTTGGGTGTCCACTGTGGCACTGCCCAATGTGGTATAGTGTTTGTTTCTCCATGTGCTCTACAAACACCCGATGTAACTGACGGGCCAAACCAATGATATGGCATCGCAGCAAAATCAGTTAGTTCAAAGCGGGTGAAAGTAAATTAAGTGGCGAATGGAGCCTGGTCGAGTCCCTGGTATTGGGTGGTTGGTTCAACTGCGAACTGCGATTCCGAAATGTGGTTGACCACTAGAAGACACCCTTGTTATTGTCTCCGACAGTCTTCGGAAAAATAGAACGCAATATGACAATATGGCAATATTTCGATCGATCGAAGTGATTTGACAGCTGATTGACAGCCGAACTCCAGCCAAAAAGTTTTTCCGACTATGTACCGACTAAGACCCCTTACCTATGTCGGGAATAATCTATGTGCATGCTTGAAGCTTCTTGCCACAGCCGTTCAAGTTGTCAGTACTTCAGTTCCGACTCTTTTCACCGTTGCGCTCTTGACCTCCAAACCACAATTTGTACAAGTGCTTACTTATTTTATGTCCCCGTCCCAGACTCTCTCGATAACCTGGACTGTCAATTGCTTTGAATGTACGGCTTCTTCACGATCATAGTGGGAACAATTTGTCTCAGTTGCCCTCCGCATTTCCCCCTGAAAAAAAGAACAAAGTAATATTTATGTACACAAGTCGAGATACATAACACGTTTGGAATGTCTGGATTTTTTTCATGCTTCTTTGTGGTGGAGTCCACGTGGGAACGAATTAGGTCACAAAGCGGGGAAAAGCATGGATCTGGGTTGTATGTGTACCCCGATGTCGACTACTGACGATGCTCTCGCCTGGCTGCTCTCTCTCTCCGCCACCTGCACGAACTCTCCAACCTCTCTTGACTTTACTGACTGGCTCCATATCTCGCCAACCAATACTACGCCATCGCCTGACCATCTCTCATCCTCCCCGCCTTTTCAGGATGTCTCTACATCGTCCAGGATCAATTTACTATCGCCAAATGACTTTTCACTGAACTACCGATATGATTTTGCTGACCATTTCGCTTCCGATGGTGTCGCCAGCTCGTCGGACTCTGGGCGTAGTTATAACGTCATCGGCTTTAACTCTAGTTCCATCCCAATTCCATCCCGACGTCGGTGCAACAACTGGAGATGTTCAATCAACACAATCGCATGCTATCTCTAGGATCTACGAGCGCCAGTACCACGCTCATCAACACGCCATTGCCGCGCTCTCTCACTGGATTCCCGACCGCACCGGGATTTTCCATCAAGTCGTCGTTTTCTCCTCCGAATTTGTTTGTCTGTTCGCCGGGGACGAAGTCTATGCAGGAACTCCAGCATTCGTCGTCCTTTGGCGCTTATTATGACTTGACAGCATCTTCGGAGGTTGCGCCGTCTATTTCTGATTTGTCTCCGGTTATCCAGGCGGATAAGGTTCAGGAGTACTTTATGCCTGAGAAGGAGCCTACGCCAAAGGCGAAGAAGAAAAAGAGAAGGACGAAAGCTCAGAAACCTTCTTTGTTCGAGGATCGACTGCGTGCTAGTGTTTCGACTCACGCTGGAGATGTGGCTCGCCAAGAAGCTCCTAGTAGTGTAACTTTGCAAGCGGCTCCGACAATTATCGACACACCGCTGGAACCGCCTGCGCCTCTTCTTTCGGTCCCTCTTCTGTTATCTCCATGTAAACTCGTGCTGCCGGACTTCGTTGCATCAGAAACCCCATCGATTTGCCTCTTACTCTGGAACTTTCTACCGCTGGGCAGGAACATTCTGAACAAACTAATTTTTTGACTCCCCCGTGTGCAACCTATGATCTCGATCTCCTCTCTCTGCTAACACCACTGACCCCACTTCTAAGCTCTCCCGAATCTGTACCCCCGTTGAAGATCATCCTCAGACTCAAAAGGAAACCCTCCGTTACCATTAACCCGTCTACTCCAGTCAGACGCAGTAAGCGCCCACGGCGAAGTTTAGCTCTCGCCTTTATCGATTCACCGTTGACTCTTGAGGACGCGGACATGCAGTCGTCATCGCCGTCGCCAGAGTATAGCCCTGCCGGACGACAGAATCTCGTTTCTGTGTTTTCTAATCGGACTCTCCCTCTTGATATTGAAATATCTGACAACTTTCCCCTGTTTTACAGGCGGTTTCCTGTGAGTTCTTATTATCATACTGGAGACGCTGAGTATATTTTTTGTTCCTTTCCCGGATTATGGATAACCAGCTGAATATTTGTTGTTATAAAGTCTTCTTGTACGCTCTTTAATATGCCCCATCCCCATCCGGGGGGGAAATTATAATCCTCCTCGGGCACTACTTGACCTTTATACCCCTCTATTTGTAAAAGGTAAAGGTGTGGAGAAAGTGGGCCTGTGTCCGATTTGCCTCGAATTCCATGAAAGAGGTGGGGAGAAGAAGAAACTCTGGCTGGCGATGAAGTTTTCGGCTTTCAGGTTCAGCGTTTTCATGTTTTTCGATTTTTTCTCTTTGCTAATTTTCTTTATTGATATAAGCTATCATATGCAATACGCACACGGTAATGTGTTGTTTTGCTCCAATAACCTTCTGCTTGCTGGTTAAGGTCTGTGTAATAGGCGTCTCTGCGTCCACGGGTCGTCCATTCTCCCCTCCGATTGCATTTCGCGTCGTCCCGAGACAGAACCCTGGAAAGAAGGAGAAACATTCTATTCAGCAAGGGAAATGCCATAAATGTGTCAAGTGAGTCGCTGTTGAAGGGATTAAAGCAAGGTTCGTGATGATGACCTTTTTACTGTCGGAAAATATGGGTGCTGACAGGAGGGTTGCTGACAGGTGAAAGAACAGCATTGGTGCGACTCACTCGTCTTCGTTTTATGAAGAGTTTGGATCTAATTTTCTCATCTTGGTTTGCATTACGAAGGTGGAAACATGCGGCTGCTTGTCATCATGATTCCACACTCCAAGGAGAAGGCGATTATTATGAAACTGACGCCGTTTGAGCGAAGCTTATGGCGCTGCAAACTGAAGGTGGTACTTAGTTATTTTTTTTTTCATTGTCCTTTCCCCTCCCTCCCTACGTTATAATTTGTTCTGTGGAAGTTTGTTACTTTGATATCCATGTACTGTATGCTATTTCTTTTAGAATAATGTAGGTGCCGAGTCTACGCGTCGAGTTTGTAGTTAGATTGATGAAACTCTGGGGTGTAATTTTAAGAGGTTACAAATATGTAACTGATGAAAGGTATACACGTTTTGATAGCCGTTTCAGTATGTTTCTCAAATATCACGTTCAAATTTGAATAATTTACCTGTAAATTTTGTATCTAGTATCCTTTGGACGTCATTAAAACGATATTATCATTATCGTGCTAACGAATGTATAAATCGAACATAATCTTTGAGGGGTGATCGGAGTTTGAATTCAAGATCACAGTTGATCTCGTGTTCCATCAATCACCACCACCTCAAGATGACATTCTCGTCTTAGCGCAGCGTAGATTAGAATTCGGACTTTGAACAAGCGGAAAGCACGTGACAAACCACCATCATCGTTTACCCAAACAAAGATGACAGGACCTTTGTCCTTCGCGTCACGATTCAGGCGAGACGCGCCGTCGCTTTTTCGGGTGCATCTATGCACCCTTCTCTTCGTTTTCACCCACCCCCCCACACCCTTTTCACCTGTGCGAATATCGGGGTATTCGCAACTCCATGCTGCCAAACATATGCAGCTAAGCGCTATTCACTTCGGCATATGCTTTCGTATTCTGACTTTCACAGGGTAAAGAAAACAAGTACCTAACTTTAATAGTTACCGACGATTATTGCTGCATGGAGTGGTTCAACCCTCCCACCCATCGCAGCGTTTGTTCGGACACCCTGGTTAGGTCAGGATCCGAGAGCATGTGTCGGGAAAGTGCTTCGCACTTTCGCCCACCATGCTGCTTTCTGCTATGCCTTGCTTCCTCATAAATCCTGCCCAGGATTTACCTTCCACTTAACGCGGAAGCTGCGAGCGCCGTCAAAGTCACCAACGCCGCTTCCTGCCCCTCCGAGGGATGTGGGTTGGCACTGAACATCCCGCATGTCCGCGCCTCCCCTATCCTGAGGGATGTGGGCCGTGGCATCAATCGCATACCCCTGCCCAGGCCTTCCCCCTTTTGAGGGACGTAGGCGGGTTTCGTTCGTGTTCAGAAGGATTAGGAGATGGGGGAGGGGAAACATGGGGACCCACATGGTGCGTTATAACTCCCTTACACCCGACACCGACGTAACGAACTTCACCCAGACCAAAACCCCCAACCACAACCCACCTAATCCCAACGACATGCGCCTAATGACGATAATCCGGCCCGACGACGACGATGACGAGTCTAAAGACATAAACTCGAACCCAACAAAGGCAAGAGGGCAGAAACGGCGCAAGGGGCCAACGCATGAACAAAGCGAACCAACGAGGGCGAACGAGAGCCAACAGCGAACGGGAACCAATGACAGCGAGCGGGATCCAACGATAGCAAATGAGAGCCAACGATTGTGAACAGGAGTCAACAACAGCGAACGGGAGCCAACGACAGCGAACGGGAACCAACAACGGCGAATCGAAAACAAGGCGGGCGAATCGAAACCCACGCAATCGAATTACCACCCGTCAACGCCGTACCGCCCGTACCCAATCGATAACGAGTACCACTCTCGTTATCGATTGAGTGGTACGCATAGTCGATAACGCGTACCACTCGCGTTATTGATTAGGTAGTATGCGTAATTGATTACGCGTACCACCCATCAACGAAACGGTATCGCCTATCGACAACATGTAGCGAATCTGCGGCGAATCAAATTCAACAACGGTGAGGGAAACCCAACGGCAAATGCAACCCAACTGTGGCGAATTGAACGTGTAGCCTCAGCTGAATGAGAGACTTAGTAGTCTCTTTTTCTCTATAACTTCCTCTTTTTTCTTTGTACTCTAATACTTTTAATAAATTTCGTTCCAATATATATATATTGGACTGAATGAACCACCTAAGATAAGATAAACAAGGTGAACTTGAACAATGTAATGCCATGCATCCATTTCCACCTCTGATGCGCGGGAAAAGGTGGAATAGGTGCGAATAACGCTCTGTACTGGCTATTTATACCCAAGACAAGTAATTTATATTACTAAAGAAGGGGACTCGTTCATGCCATGCGCAGCACTGGCCCACCAGCAAAGTTTAGTTAAATTTTTTTAATAGATACAGGAACTTCAGGATTGTTCTCTATTGCTTATTTGAGGTATATACAACAACAAATCTAATAAATCTTTTTATGGCGATACCTACATTTATATAAGAATTATTTGGCAAGCAAAGTGTGAGCCGCCAGCGGCGGCAATTCACTCTAGTTGTTGAAAATATTTAATAAAGGAATCGACATGTGTGGTTCAAGCCTTCTTTCCCGAAGCCTCTTTCACCTGGATTTTCTTTCCGAGCGCCTTGATACCTTGGTCGATGTGTTCTGCGCTGTGGCCAACTTAGAGTTGGTTTGTTCCATAGTTGGACCTTGGCCAAATCAACCTCGCCAACTCATTATATGCCAACACCGAAATCCCAACTGACATGGCCGTACTCAAGCCTAATGCCAAGAATAATGGGTTAAATACCCCAACAATCACATCGAGTGCCGACGGTAAAAGAACCATGCCCAGGGCCGATATAAAAGGCGGCAGCCCGACGAGAGTGCCCAAGACCGAACCGATTTCGACTCCACGTTGAACAAGCTCTAGTGGGCCGGTAGTACCTCCAATTGAAATAAGGGAACGCCGCAGATCTCATCCTTGAGAAGAAAGAGGATGGATTGGTGATGAGAGCTGGGTGGGTGCTCGTAGTCTGGATACCTGCGAACCCGTTGGCGATACGGTCATACCCTACCGTAGACCTGTAATGACTGCCTTTGCATTTACCCCTTCCGCGTTCAGATTATTCACGACCAGTGCAAGGTCTCTGATGATATCCCCAACGGTACCGCAGACAACGTTCTGCACCGAATCAAGAACAAAGACAACTGGACTGTGAGCTGTAATAAACTCCGAACGTTAGTAGGCGGGTGATGAGCTTTCGAATTGAGTGGTTAGGCTACGTTCTGGGATATCGGGTTCCAAATAGAAAGCGTCCAGGATCTCAATTTTGAGTTCTTCGGGGGAATAGGGGGATACGGCGAGTTGGTAGGCCAGTGAAGGGACGAGACGACGCTTTGCTACAGCAGGGAACACCGATAGAAGTCGACGGAAGAAGACGCTAGCGAGTAAGACATGTGTTTCTTTGCAGCGCCTGGCTGCATGTTGTCCGTATGCTCGCACGTCGGAGGGACTGATGCTATGGATGAAGTAGAGCAGTTCAACCGTGGTTGGTGGTGCTTGGGGAGATAATGGCCGAAACAAAGCCTCCCGATAAGGTCGCAGAAGGGCTGGATATATGATCTATGGAGTCGTAGCTAACCCCTGAGGCAGCTTCGTCCTTTACTTAATTTGACAAGGACTGATTAATCCGAGAGAACCACAGTTAGATTTTTCATGATAGTTTCAAGTTAAAATATTACCTTCACTAAGCGTCTCCCTTCCACCAGTTGTTGACGAAATAATAGTCCTCGAGAACGAAATTGCTAGCTCGATTGAAGGCTTGCATGAATTAATTTCTGGTGTGTGTGGCGGAGCACGTGTAGCGAGGCGATGGAGGGGTAGCTTTAAAAAAATTTACTGACCCCGTGCAATTTTTAACATCCCCTCCCCCCAAAAAAGGATATGTCAGACCGAAAAAGGAAATTTCCGAAAAAACATATGTCCAAGATTGATTAAAAACAAAAATTCTGGAATGTCTCTATTGAATTTGGAGTTTAATATGACTATAACACCTGTTTATGAGGTGCTGATTCGAATCTGAGGGACTTAAGATGACCGTCTGCAGGCCCATTACATCTCATAACCACTTGTGAGTCACGAGAACAGCCTGCTTCTTTCAATTTTGGGTGTCAAGCTCAAATTTAATGCTAATGTCGCGAGAAAAGTTACAACAGTGTGATTCGGGTCAAAAAATCACTATCATATGTCAAAATATAAATTTTTTTTAGCCCTTCGGGCTCGACCCCTACCCCGGGTCAAGCGGTGAACTTCTTTTTGAAGTTTTTATAAATAAAGACTCGTAACTTCCCATGTAAAAAACAAAGGCAGTCTTTTTCTTCTGTGCGGTATCATGTACAGCCTCGCCTTTATATTCAAATAAGCAGGAATGGAGGTACTTTGGTTCAAGCTGATACACCTGCCCTCTTCGTCATCTATCGGAACACTTGAACAAGTGACTGAGAAACATCGTCAGCACTGTGCTAGATCTACTCGCAAGTCCTTTCTAGTTCCTTGCACTAGCGGGCAGGAATATCAGGCCGGCGCCAAACCATGCGCCTTATTCGATTATCTGATAAAAGATCTTTGTGGATAAAACGACTTTTCCCGACATCCCGGACCAGAACAATAACGTCGAGCCAAGCAAGTGTCGACAAATAAATTCAAACCGGGATGCAAGTGAAATGGGCTTGGTTGAACTCAAACTACCATGTCGAAGACGATCTCAGAAACGCTTCCACTGAACGAAGGAGGACTCAGTAGAACCAAGATTTTCTGGAGGGAAAATTACCAATGGTTTCGGGACCAAGGATACCAATTCAGGATTCGCTACTCTCCATATTGGACCCCTTCATAAGGAAACAAAACCGTTAATTACATGAGACAAGAGGATGGGGTGCCGCTATTCGTTAGTAACCTCAACTTCGACTCTCTAATAAATACTAACAAGCCCTTCATTTTTAGGACGCCACGGTCAATGATGCGATACATATTCTTACCGGCGAGCAGGTTGCACTCAAAATAACGAGAACGCAATACAACGCAAGCGAACTAGACATCTTTCCTCTGAAGCTATCTGCTCAGACCCCCACAACAACTGCGTGAAGCTGTTGGGAATTCTTCAGCCGCCCAGTGATTCACAGAAAAATATACAAATCCTCGTCCATGCCTCTCCTTCATTCGTTTTATTCACCAAAGTTTGACACCATTGGGGAAGCCCTTGAATGCTTTTGTCAGCCTCTTTATGCAAGTTATCAAGCGAGCCTGAGAGGTGCTAGTATCAGTGATGAGGCCGTGGGCTTTTGGTGGGCTTGCTACACTTCGCCGATGGACTTATCTGATTTCTCCTCAATGGCAGAGCGCTCGCCACCGATTCAGAATGGTGGTGCTTCCAGTGTGATCAAGGGCGGTATCGAGGCTTAGATCGCCAAGGGTGTCGGCTGATGAATGAGCTGAGAATTTGTTTATTATCCTGGTTCAAATCCTCTTACCAAGGGGTTTATGTTGAAGACAAAGTCTATGTGATAAAATACAGACCCAGCATGGGTTCGGTACCTTCTCTTCCAATTGTGTTGTCTTCGGTGTCAGGAGTTAGAAGCCCTGGATCGCGTCGCCATGAAGTTCAGGATGATCTAGAATCATTCTTAGTGCTAACAACATAATTGGCCGGCCTCCCTCTTCATAGGAAGAATTAAGAGGCTCGAGTTTATACCCGTGCCCGTTATATAAACGATGAACAACAATCGAGTTCAGTCACCGGTGGTCGTTGAATGGATTTCTTGGTAGGAATGAAATCGGTTCTTGCTGACATGGTTACTATATTACGTGTCCGCTCAAATCACAGACGCACAAGAGATTTCTGTTTTCAAAAGAAACAATAGCGGAGTCTTCGAACTGCTTTCCCTAGAGTTGCCGGGTTACCAAACCTACCCAAACGCGGGTAAACGTGTTATTTAAACAGCAGTGTGGCATTAATATCCCAAGAAATGTCGAGGAAATTATTCAATTGTGGCGAAGAACTGCTGGGTACTCATTATGTAAAATGAATGTGATAAGTGCACATAAACACTCGCACCTGCCGCCTTACTTATGTCTTTGTCACTGAAATTATGTATATGTAAAATGCGGACCATAGCCGTGGGTCCAAATTATGCTTCGCCGACTCTCATGTCATAAAAAAACAATGGGAACCTTTGTTCCTTTGTACGGCATTGTGAACAGCTCGCCGTAATATTTGAGTAACCAACCGTCGGTTTCAAGACTTGGTTACAACACGATACTTATATAACCTTAATACCCAGCTACCAGGAACCAATATCACCGGACTCAATTCACGGCGCCAAGCTTTTGGGCAAGTTGCGCCACATTCGATCACTGGTCGATCGCGGCGATCAAGGTTTGACATCGAGCTTGGTACTTACTCTTGACTTCACAATGTTCGGATCTGACATCTAGTATGTAATGTTTTGTTATCAGTGTTACTTAGCTAACGAGGGCTGGCATAACGGTACATAGCCGTTGTTCACTGCCCATGAGTGTGTGTCATGGAAAACGATTGCCGCCCGTATACGAATTATTGTTTCTTCGGCAAGGTTGCTATATCATTGCACACAACGGCAAATGGACGGATAAGAATGTTCATAGGATATCCACAAACACTCCCTCCCGACCTGTAACAATTAGACCATTGTCTTGTGTAAACTCCTTCGTAATGCTAAACACAAGCACGGCGTACCCAGACATCCGCAATAGAAGCCTTCTACTACTACGTCGAAGGTACATGCAATAATCAATTGATCACACTTGAAATTTCCCATCAAACCGTCTCTTTTTCTTGTGCAGAAATACTAGTCAAAGTTGGTGAGAATAGATCCGCGGCCAATGGTGTAGAGTTCATGATATTGACGTAAACTACACGAAACCTAAGCGGCCTAAACCGTTGTCACTGTCTGGTAGAATCGCCTCTGCTACGCTGCGGTATGAAAATAGAGCTGAAAGCTTGCCACATGGATAGTATCTCTGAGTCTGAAACTGTTTCTAAACCAAGGTAATTACTGCCGGAATCCGCTGGGGTTGTCGTGTCCACGGGGTTGGGGAGTCCTGGAGTCGCCGGCGACTCCTCACTCACTTGGGGATCTTGATTCATGACCGTGGCCAGCGACTCCTCAATCACTTGGGGATCTTGATTCATGACCGTGACCGGCGACTCCTCAGTGACATGGGGACCTTGGTTCATGACCGTTAGAACATCCTCTCTTTGAAAGCTGTTGAGGTAAGCTTCCCAAGGCGCTAAAAAAAGAAGGATAAGCTACATTAACAGGATTCGGAAGGGTGAAACGCATACAGAAAGCGCTAGTCCCCTCCTTAGGCTCCAAAAGGGGGAGATCAGTAAAGCATAAAAGGCATCTCCCTTCGTCATTCTTGGGTGGATCGTGGTGGTATAATTGACAATATGTTCTCGTTGTACTTCCCGAGGTTGATACAGCCTAAATGAATTCATGAGTCTCAAGCTTGAGATCGAAGGACCGCAAACATACAACCCCTTCCCGATAAGCGGTTGTACCAAGTTCGATAAGCTTTTCGGCCTTCACTTTCAAATTATTAGGCCGAGCATTGAAAAAACTTGAACGGCCTTGCTCATTGCGCGGGCCATAATACACCATTCTTGCTTCAAAAAATCTAAGCATGAACACTTCAGCATTTCTCGTCACAAGGTGGTTGCAATTCGGCCTTGAATTGGCTTACCGGGTTACAAAATCAAGAAATACAGCCATGGCGCAGGGGTGAACATATTTTGCTTGATCAGCCACAATACGCTGAATTTTTTCCACCTTGCAGCAAATTCTATCGCACTCAGATTCCCGTCTAGAACCAAAGTTGAAGACTGCTTTAAGCGAAAGGCCTCCGCCGATGTGCAGGACTGGAACTCCGGTTTGGAATGTGACTCGTCCGGGAGCAGACATTTCAAAGGATGGAAAATCAGTGAGGTACAGTTAAAAGTATCAATCGTCGACATGTGCCAGGTATTTATATGGTTCCACTGGGATCAATCCAGCATCCTGGCGTGGCATGTCGTAAAAATTTACAAGTTAACTTTGGTGACAGTTTCCAGATGTAATGAGGTTTGGATGAATACAAAAGATTTGTTGGTGAGGTGTAGACTTCGTTGCCAACTTACGAGATTCCTTGTTCTTGGGCAGACAATAAGACCAAGCGATGACAAACAGGAATTCATCACAACATTGGTTGATCCTAAACTACGATGTCAAAGTCGATCTCAGAAACGCTTCCACTGAACGAAGGAGGACTCGGTAGAACCGAAATATTCTGGAGGGAAAATTACCAATGGTTTCGGGACCAAGGATACCAACTCAGGAGCCGCTACTCTCCAGACTGGACCCCTTCATGGGGAAACAAAACCGTTAATTACATGAGACGCGAGGATGGGGTGCCGCTATTCGTAAGTGGCCTTACCTCTGACTCTACTGAACACTAACAAACCCTTTAATTTCAGCATGCCACGGTCAATGATGCGATACACATTCCCACCGGCGAGCAGGTTGCCCTTAAGTTAACGAGAACGCAATTCAACGCAAGCGAATTAGATATCATGCAGTACCTTTCCTCTGAAGCTATCTCCTCAGAGCCCCACAATAACTGTGTAAAGCTCTTGGGTATTCTTCAGCCACCCGGCGATTCACAGAAAAATACACAAATTCTCGTCATGCCCCTCCTTCATTCATTCTCTTCGCCAAAGTTTGACACCCTTGGGGAAGCCCTTGAATGCTTTCGTCAGCTTTTTTATGCAAGTTGTTTTCATTATCAAGCGAGGTACTGGCTAATTTTCTTTGCAGGGGTTGCACTTCCTGCACAAGCATCATATAGCGCATCGGTTTGTCGTTACGGGTCCCGTTAACATGCCTACTCATTCCATTTCCACAGAGATCTCAACTTCCAGAACTTTATGATGGACTGGAAAGGCATGTTCCCCGATGGCTTCCATACGCAAAGAGACGAGTGGAACAAGACTATGACCGGTCCTGCTCGAGCTTTCACCAGAACTCAGTATCCAAGACGATATTTTATCATCGATTTTGGGATGTCGTCTCGCTATGATCCAAGTACTACCACGGCGCCACGCGAACATTGTTTGATTGGTGGTGATAAGACAGTGCCAGAATTCCTGCGAGGAGAAGAATTCCATGACCCTTTCAAAGCCGATGTCTACTATGCTGGTAACCTTA
>Ga0307513_10008945_pt1 | contig 12723 bp, 12 predicted proteins | sample 15_EM_MG_FD_202174 | JGI IMG/M metagenome (GOLD analysis project Ga0307513, IMG submission 202174) | Populus trichocarpa ectomycorrhiza microbial communities from riparian zone in the Pacific Northwest, United States - 15_EM | ecosystem: Host-associated > Plants > Roots > Unclassified | place... | reverse complement strand
AATTCATCGTTTCGATGTCAAAAATAAGCTAATTATAGCGGGTCGAGAACTTTACCTGCATTTCATGCTATGTTGACAATGTTTTGCAAACTTTTGCAAACTAACGACTGGTCAGGTTTGCTGATGTGCATAACTTATGCACCATTCCTCACCGCGGCACATCGCCTCTGAGTCACATATTCCCCTGTGTTCCATTCGCACACGTGTCAGTCGGACGGGTCTTCGTGGACACATTGCTAGCTCAAGAGCGATTTTACCTTGTCCAGTTTACAATTTCGAAACAGAATCTCGCCATGGATCGAAAGCGGCGGAATGCAGACCCTACATTTTCCCCTCCCAGATGAGCGCTGAGAACTCGCTCTCAATAGAGTTGGCATTACAGCAACACATGATGACCCCAGCGTCGTAAATTGCCTATGGCTTGTGGAGCTTCAAGGGTGCCTGACCTAGTCCAGATCCTGCAGAACAAGATAAAAGGACCTTGGAGCGACCTTTTCTTCCATATCCCAACCAAGGATACTCCCAAATTTCCTCGCTTCTCTTCATCTTTGTCTATACCATGTCTGAGCAACCCGCCGTACATGACGATATCGAACACCACCCCGACGAAGACTGGCATCTCCGCGGGTGCGCTTCCTTCGATCAAAGGACCGGCGGTGCTCAAAAGACTCGCCTTGGGCACCTTCGCGCTATCCTCACCAATGCCGATCGCATGTGGGACAACGAAAAGGTAACGTGATCTGCGTGTCCCCTTTATTGAGTTATTTTGACCCTCCAACAGACCATCACCTACTGCTTCATCCAGCCCGTGGGGACGAAGAACCAGCAAAACAAAGTGAAGCAGGTCGTCAAGGAATGGGAATCCTACGTCAACATCAAGTTCAAGTTCCTTTCGGGAAGGGACGCGACCATTCGCATTGCGTTTCAGGCGCGTAAGGGTTCGTGGTCGTATATAGCGCGCGACATCGAAAGGATTCCCCCTGGTCGGGCCACCATGAACCTTGGCTGGATAAATACCGATCCTAAGATCACTGAGGAGGATCGTGGTGTCATTCTGCACGAGTTTGGTCATTCGCTTGGATACCTTCACGAACATCAGTCCATGCGTCGTTCGGAGAAGATTACCTTGGACGAAGCGGGTAAGTTCCTGTCCTTCGCTGCACACCGTTGCTCATTAGGTCTTTCTGCGTGCAGCTGTGATCGAGTTTTACATGAGGACTCAAGAAAATTGGACCGAACAGGACGTTCGCCAACAGATCTTGGACATCTACGATGACCATGAAGTCAGCAGCTTCTCGTCGGTCGATTTGACCTCGATTATGATGAACGTATATCTTCATTTGTCTGGTATTATCTTGATACTTACCGATCGTCATTTCCAGGTACTTTATGCCCAAGGAGATGAACCTCGAGCGAATTGAAATCAAACCCAACAACGTACTTTCGGAGACCGACAAAGCGTACGGTTTCATTAATTACCCATTCATCAAAACCAAGTCTCCTCATCCCGAATGGACCATCACCCACGCGCTCGACGTCGCAAATGTGCAAGGCGACTCCCGCAAGCGCATTCTCAACGAGTTCGAGCAAGGCGACTGGAAAGGGGTCCGCACCGAATTCGCGCTCTGGTCCCTGAACGAGAAGGCAATCGCGATTAAAGATCGTCAGCAGAACAAGGTGAATATGGATAACCAACAACAACCCATCACGGCCGTCGCTTGAAGTCTAAAATGAATTGTATCCTATGGATATCGATGTACCATAAGACCCTGTTAACTTGACCCTTTTTTGACGTGACACAACTTGCCTTGGATAATTAGCACCAAAAACGCCAACAAGTATGATCTTGTTGTCCTATCGGCCCTTACAACTATCTGGGACAGTCGTAAATGTAAATATGCCGTTCAATTTTTCCTCCGATCGAAGCTTGCAGAGAATTTGGATTTCCGGACACAAATACGCCGCAGTTGTACGGCAGTAGATCCCGCACACGGGCATGTGATGCAATTTTGGCGTGTCGCGTCGCTGAGCCGAAGGTGGTGCGTGATCTGAGGACCAGAGGGTCAGATGGCTGGCGAGGTTCCGCGGAATGCGAATGGGCTGGATAGAATTGAGCACAAGCCAGGAAAGGCAAATGCGGAAGCAGAACAACATACTTTAGACCGCCAGACTAGGCAAATTGCACCTCAGGGTGCTCGAAAAGTCGAGAAGTGGGAAGCAGAGGCGCAGTTGTATTCGGCGCCGCATGATTACACCGTCGTCGACAAAATCTGGGGAGATTGTATTTCTTTGGTGGTGGTGCCTTTGGAGGCGGATCCGGACTAGAAGGATGTGTGGGGATGGGCAGGAAAGTAGGGAAATCCACAACATGAATGGCTTTCAGAGACAAACGTTCAGCCGGCAAGAAAGTCAGGGTGCTCCACGAAAGGGACTCACTGTTGGCACCCTTGGTTGCTGGACGGCCTATGAGGAAGTTATCGGGTTTTATATCTCGATAAATGAGGTTCTTCTCGTGGATCGTTTGCACGCGGGTAAGCTGGGTCCGAACGAAGGTTTGCATACTTAGTATTCTTTCAAAATCATCTCCTTTCCCGCTACAGTCTCAACCTCTTGGGCCCTCTCATAAACTCCTTTCAATCCCTCTGTCGTCCTCAATGGGTGTGTTCTTAAGAGATCGGAGAGAGTTTAGGGTTACTAGTACTCATTTTCGTTGTGGAGTTGTGCGGAGCCATAAAACCTGGAATTTGCGTTCAAGGCTGCGTCTTGACCCTTACGAACCAAATATTATCTTAAGCTTTTCCTATACCGCCAGTGGTGGGTACAGCGTGATATGTCGTCATTCCTCAATAAAATTCATATTTCTCTTCAGCTTTTGTCCCATGTTTTTGATTATAATTGGACTGGATCTCCGGAAGAAGATTCTGCGGGAAGATACTATCATGGGGTTCGAGAGAGATGGACTATCGGGGGAGGGCGGGCTGAGGAGTTTTCATCTGTGATGTAAGGTCGTGGGCCTGTACTCCAGGCTCACCGTAATATAATGAATAACAGGAAAAGACGTTAATGCAGCACCAGGTGTCAACCAAATACCAGGAAACGTTTTCGTGAGGCATCCATTCTTTAAATTTTAGGGCATCGGTAAGAAGAGAAAACCTTCGAACGTGTGAGTTTTGTCGGGGTCAACTGTTCCAGTGAGCAAAGAACTCAGGCACGAGGATTCGTGCCCGTAACCCTAGTATGATTATTTATGAGTAAACTCAAGAACAGGATACGACGGGGTAAAGTACTAGGAGAGCTTCATGATCTTGGGAGTCGGTTAAATTGAGGACCTTGGTTTATAGTTCTCCTCGAAGCATGTAGTCCCTCTTATGCATTATTCCTGACACCGCTCTTTGGCTGACTTTCATTTCAGTGTGTTCATCTCAATTATTCTCACAGCCACGTCTCGGCTGTTCAACTTTCCACTTTCACAATTATAGAGTGACTGCAGAGTGCTCAGGGCACAGAACAACCTCACACGAAGTGGCACACAGGACCCAGGTGTTGCAAAGACGACGCACGGGGATCATGGCAGCGATGGCTGAGTTCAGGAGCCGCTGTCTGTAAACAGTAAAGGTGACCAAAAACGGCTTTCTGCTGGGAATGGGCACGGAATGTTGTTATTGGCGGTGTGAAGAAATCGAAGGGCACATCAACCACGAAGGGGGCTCGGGTTTGACAGCTAGAATATGAACTCACTGACGAGAGATTGGAGAGATTGACGTGAGAGGTTCAAGGATGGGTCGGTCGGAGAGGGGATCATGACAGTAGATGACCATATGGTTTGACCGCGCAGCTGATATTTTTTTCCTGTGCCAGTGTTAAATTCCTGGTGGCTACTGAATAGTTCCTTGAAGTCGAGGCATTTTGTTAACTCCGAGTTACTCTTTGACGAGTCAAATAGTTCCGAGTTTTTCGGCTTTGACGGTTATTGTATTCCATTCCATATTGACGTGGCAATTAAATATATGAATTGGAGGTAGATAGGAAGTGAAAGCTTGATCTACTGTGTGGGAAATCAAAGTAGAAAACGGCGTTCAATGGCACAATATAAGAGGCGAGATGCGGATCCACGAAAAGCAAACGTAAACACCCCAGTTCAACTTCCTCTCAGAGTTCAAATCGACATGAAACTATCAGCCTTTATCACCGTATTTGCCGCACTCATTGCATCGCACCAAGCCGCTGCCGTTGCATGCACCTTCGACACCGATTGCGTGAGCAAGTGCACCAGCAGCCTTCCGAAGTTATGCGAACCCGCATTCTGCGACAATGGGACTTGCCGTCGGGCAATTTGCACGTCTGCCGGTGGACCATGCCCAGTGAGTCGGTTCTGTTTGTACTTGTAATGAGGGAACTCATGTGCTACTCCCAGTAAACACATTTCAATGATTGAAATCGTCACTCGGAGGCACTCGTCAAAGAAAAGTGAAAGGACATGCTACTCAATATGAAAAACCTCTTAAAAGTTATAATGAAATTGAATGAAATGTAGAGTGGGCCTGTTGGACATTCCGGAATAAGTTGAGCACTACTAACCGGGACAAGCAAGACTCTAGATAAGCAAGACTCTAGATACACACACAGAAAAAAGAAGCGACACACGAGAAAGAAGACGAGCGCCGTTTGCACGCCGTCCCCAAAAACAATACATTGATGCCAAGCGTGTGGTTTGGGATCAACCGCTGTGTCGAATCTTCGTCTGCCTGCACGTCTGTGTCCTTACTCCAACTTAAGTCTAGCATTCAAATTTGGCCAAGTACCTTTACATTCTACAGGACTTTGAAATTTAAAAGTGACTTTGTTTTTTTTATAACTTGTGCTGTGTATTCTTAAGGCGGGCTCAAATACATTTCAAGTATAGTAGGTACATAATTCACGAGAGCAACAACCTCTTTGACCTCGCCGCGTTTGGTCAGGGTATGGCTCATCCGCTCGGCAGTATTCCCCACGCCATCGCTGGGCTCAGCTCGTGTTTACTTGACGTTGGGCTGGTCCTGCCGTTGTGATGTCCACCACAACGGCCACTGTGTTGGCGACGGGCTGACATTACCGCCACTACCGCGGGGTTCGCCACAGAGGCCGTTGGACCTGCGGTTGTGGTTGTGCCACATGGGCGTTGGGTTGGTACCATCGCGGAGTCCCCTACCTTGTCGTTGTCCTAGCTTGCCATGCGGGAGCTGGGTTAGTCTGGGGGTCTGGTTCACATTGTTGCAGTCAGTCTCACCTCTTCCTCACGGGCCTATGATATCCGCCGCGGAATTCACCCCCTCTGCACCACATCGTTGCCTCACCACCTCGTTCTCAACTTCGCCATCGGTATTGCTGCCTTCCATCTAGAGGTGTTGTCGTTGAGATCAGCCCACATCCCTCAATGAGGGGAGGGGCAGGAAAATAGTGCGGGGATGGGGGTATGAGCATGGGCACTGGGCAGTAATGGTTGAGAGCGATAGCTGGCGTGACATGTCACACGTTGCCTCTCCATCCACCAATGCCCTGAAACATGTGTAGTGGTCCACCGGCGTTTTTGGCGCCATCGACGCGTTCCATGTCCCTCACTGAGCAGGCCCGGCTGATATTGATGGCGAAGAGCGGTACATCCACTCTCCTTTATTTCCCCCTCTTCTTTATCTCATTTCCTAATCCTCGTTTCCCGATCTCCAGTCCTTGTTGGCGCACCCTCTATACAACAGCAATAACGGATCTGCCACCACCCTAACTGATATTAGCGGCCATCCTCCACGGCCTTCCTTGAAGATTCACCAGTTGAATAGCTACTATCGTGACGGTAAACCTCTGGACCAAATTCCTGCACAAATGAAGGCGGTATATCGGCGATGAGAGAGGGAGGGTCATCCTTGGATTGGGAGATTCATGACGAGGGAGAGGATCCCGTTTAGTGATGGGATGGCGGTATATATGCATACGGTCCCATCTGCGCATAAGCAGGAAGCCTGTGTGGCTGGAGAAGGCGCAAGATCACCTTCGCCGTTCCGAATTGCTGTAGGCGCAATGCGTGGAGTGTCCCTTTCGATGGTAAATGCTCCTTTGTTTCATTTTCATATTTATTCCTTTCGCCCCCAAACCTCGTCTTTTCGGATTTCCTCCCTTTCGTATCATTCATCCTTTCCGGCCCTTTCCTCATTCTTTTCTTTCACAGCCACCCCGATCCAACGCCAAAAAAGTGTGCGCACTCCAAGGTCGAAATGCAGAGGCTTCTATCGCTCAGTAGAGTGTGGATGGGTGAGATGTGGTTTCTGAATGGAGATTGGGGCCCGGGGCTTGGTACATGCAAGAGTGCTCGTCGAACAGGGTACATTTTTCTGGTATTTTTGTTTCCCCCTTGTCTTGACGTTTACTTCCCTTTGTGCGATAAATAGAATCTTATCGCCCCTCCTATGCCTGCCTGGTTGGACCCGACCTCAATCTCGTTCTACCGTTGCCTCGGTCGCGGGAAGCCACAACGCCCTAATTTTACTCAGTACTGAGTACCGAAGGCCAACTCGAACCACCGCTCGCCTATTTACACCACTTCACCATATCCTCTCCTACTACATAAACCACAACCTCAGCATCTGAATCCACATGTACCGCCACCACACTCGCCTCCCTTGCCTTTCACAGTATTCGTCAATTCTTTTTCCACCAACACAGATGGAGAAAGCCACATAAGGCGAAAACTGGCTTATATCAACCCCCAAGGTCTGCGATCCGCTGAAGATTTCGTTTCCATTCAAACTGGCGTAAAAAATTTTCTCGATTGAACTGATTTATTCCTTCTCCGGTTTACAAGATCTCCCACCTCTACATCGTCTGAAATTCCCTCCAAAGCCCTGCCTCATTCTCTGACCACAATTCCGGTACTCTCTCTCGCCCTCGTTGCATGATGCCCTCTGTTCACCTTGTTTCTTTCCCACCAGTTTACTTCGTCATCGAAGAGCCCTCACACAACAGACAGTGCCGTAAACCCTCTCTCATGGTCCTAAGGGGTTCTGGACGGCATCATTGGGTTCGACGCTGAGATGGCCCGAATAAACCCACATGGCTGATGCTGGCCGCAAAGTACTGAAAGCCTCTCCTTCGCTGACCATATGTTCTTTTCCGTTGTCACGCTGTCTAACTGTCGTTTACCTATTTCAAGTCCTCAGTCGTGCACCGACTCGGACAACAAGCACCCCACTTTACCTTTTTGCTGTTTCCCCCCACAGGCTCCTTTGCACATCGGGAGCGCTATCCGTCGACCATTTCCTCCTCATTTTGGACAATATTTAGGAAGAAAACGACTCGTGGAATAACACCACAGACGCGAATCCACCCCATGTCCAGCCCACGACCATGATCATGATCGGTTCTCTTCCTTTCCCAGCCGACTTCCAACTTCTTCACACACAAACCTTTTACGAGCGGTCGACAACAGGCTGGTGAACCGACAGCCCCGATCCCAACTTTCTTTATACCGATATCGCGAGAACCTTCAGCACAACAACATCCAGCCGTGGTAGGTAGGCGGTCGCCGAGATGAATGGCCCATATTTCCTACCGTCGACGCTCTTAGGTGAACAGCAGGGCGGCAGTGCAAAGAGGAGGAAGAAAATACGATATTGAACGCCCTTCAACTAACCACCGCTTCTCTGCACAAGCCAGAAGATTGGCAAACATCACCCCATCTCGGGGTCCACAACGGGCCATGGACCTTTTGCGTCGGTTCCGAATTTTGCCTCTACAACAACTCGAACCACGCCGGCGATCGTTTGAAGGAGTAGTGGGCTCGGCGAGAGGGGTCAGTTATTATTGGCATCTCATTGAACGTGGGTTGCTAACCCTGGCAACGTGCCGACAGTCAGTTCACTCACTGTTTTCATCCACTGGGTTCGATGTCGAGAACGGCCCGGATGAGCCCCATATGGCTGGTGCTGCTGCCAATGGTCGCCGAGTACGATGAGTTAGGCTCCTTTCTTCCTCACTTTTCACGTTGTCTAACGCCTCGTTTACCGATCTCTAGTCCCCGTTCGCCCACCTCTGACCGCGACAAGCAAAACTCTTTTTCATTGCCAACGTCCGAACCCTGTTGCTGTCCAGGCTTTTCAGGTTCCTGGTCGCGCCATACGAGCGCTTCTGGGACTTTCCGACTGCGGACTCCCCACCTGTTGGCACTAAGATGATGTTTCGGAAGCCAACGAAGGAAAAACGTCTACGGAATAACATCGCAGCATGCGATTAGGATGCCCGATATCTGCAGAGATCTGCCGATCGAAGACCTTTCAAGTTGAACGTTGTGTCTCCACCACCCAGACTGTCTAATCATGTAACAAAGCGTCGGAAGGCCGGGGATTTGAAGAAGAAATGCGTAGTTTGCTCGGATTCTGGGCAGACGGAGGGGAGGCTCAATGTTCAGTGTAAGGAATTTGGACTTGGGTGAGGTAGCTTATGCCAGCTGGGCGTTGGGGAGGCCGAGGTCACAGACAAAATGTATTCGCGTAGTGTGGCGCCACTGAAGTTAGACAGCGGTGGTGGGCCGGCTTCTGAAGCCGTGTTTATGGGGAGATACCCTTGGGGTGGTGTTCCCGTTTCTGCAACGTGTTCATGTGAAGTACCCTGGGCGAGAAGGCAGTGCTGGTATTTAACGCAAGCGCTCTGTCAATAGCGTCCTGGTGGTGGAGTTGGGGAAATCGCGAGGGATGCTTATATAATAGACATGACAGACCGTCTACGAAACCTGTACACCCTTCTAATAACAAAGGCCGTTGGCAGCGGTAGTAAGTCATGTTGGAGATTCAACCCAAAAGGGGTTATATCGGACCGGTTACGTATTACTGTAGTATTTCATTCAATTCGGCACCCTGCGTGACGCGTTACCACCTTGCCGAAATTTTGATTTCGGCAGGCCCCAGATTTGACCGTTACATCCAACTATTTTTCGGCAGGTAGGGGTAAATTTAGTGCTAGCAGTCAGCGCGTGTGCCAATGGTCTGTACCTGCATACACAGACATAAAAGTGGAAAGCAGGCATCGCTGACAGATGCCAAAAACGTGGATTTGGTCCCGGAAATGCTTCCACAAGGGAACAGTGCAGCTGAGGGTGGTCGTGGTAAGAGGAACAAGGTTGCTAATAAGCAGTACCAGGGATTCTGGCAGCACCACGACAAAGACGATTGGAATGATGATAGCATTGTTGGTTGATTTGACGGTCATCAATGACTGGAATTCGTGCCACATGGGCAAATGTTTGACAGGGTCCTCAGATATATTCACGTTTACACAGTCCATTGTAAACTAAATTATAGCTATTACCCACATAAGGCACGTAAACGCAGTAGGCGGGCCTCCGGAATTTTTTTCGTATTTTTAATCCATTTTCTTCGAATTTTCAGATGGTTTCGGCACTTGACCAAAATTAGCGTTACCAGCGTTACATTTCGGCGATTTTGAGGGCTGCGTGACGCGTTACTGCCGAATTGAATGAAATACTACAGTAAGTGTGAGTAAGCGGATAGCATAGCCTAGATAGCGTACACAGCGTAGATAAGCATAGCCACGCCATGTATGTATAAGTAGTAGTTCGGTAGGGATGGATTCCCTATCGGATTGAACCAATACACGCTCTCCCCACTCTGCTTAGTCCCTGCCTTGTGTCTAGCGACCTACGCAGTATCGTGTGCTTCATACCGACACCTCATTATTTCAACAAGTCACTGGGACATAGTGGATTGGGCAGTGCACAGAAAAGCCTGACTTAATGGGTATTTAGCTTATCCAGGGTGAGCGCTGTCAAAGGAGCTTGTCACGGATAGCGCTCTGGCCCGACTGGCGAGCCATCATAGCCAAACTCGAAGCTATAGATGTGTTGTACAATTTCTTGCACCGGGGGATTAGGTATGTGGAACAAAGACAGAGATCCGCGATGACTGCGAAGTCCAGCCCCTTGTCCTTTCAACCAATCCGCCTTGTACCAATTCTGGATAAAACAACACAACACTCACTTTTTTTGGCAGAATCCCACGGAATGTCAAGCTTGAAACCCCTGTGAGCATCGGATACTTAATCCAATAAAAAGCAGACACCAATCATAACGTTTTCACTTTACACTCTAAAACGCTTCTTGCTGGTGCTAGTCGTTTTGGCCACTTGGCATTGCCCTTGATATTCTCCAATTACATCCGATAGAAAGGGAATTCGACATAATGTCTGACATGTTCCATGGTCCTGAAGAATCCGAAAATGAGGACGTCGTTAAAGGATATTCCAAGCTTTTTGAAAAATCGGAGCAGCATGATATCGATGGAGGAGTTTTCTCGACTGAAAAGAAAGGAAAGGGCTCGGAGGAGAACGATCGTGAAGGTATGTCAACACCTCCTTCTCGTTACCAACTAACCCCAGCGTTTTCAGGCGATGGACCGGAGATGTTCAAGGAGCTTGAGGCCTCCACTATCAATGAAGGAAATTTCGCTGCTCGAGATGGTAGCCAGATGTTTGCGAATTCTAGAGATCTCATTATCACGGGTGGGGACTACTTCGACGCTGGGAGTGCGAACACGCTACAGGGTAAAAACGCACCAAAAACTTCTCAACAAGGTGTGTATCCTCGTCCGACATATTCTACACCCACCTCGCACCCTCGTTGACCCTACTGTTATTCAGATTATAGGTTGGCACTTCCGCCTGCATTACTGCGTACATTCACTGACTCCGTCAAAAGCCCGGGTGCCAACGGGATGTTTCTAAACGGCTCGTTTAGCGGTGGACAGTTTCTAAACGACTCGTTTAGCGGTGGACATTTCCATGCTGTTTCGGGTGGACAATTCCATGCTATTTCGGATGGACAACTCTATACTCTTCCGTATGCCAACAGATTGGCCAAAGCCATTGAATTTAAGCCAACTGCGAAACGATATTCGCCCAAGGAAGGTGAGTGCATCCTGACGTCCATACCAGGCAGGTTGTCGGAACTTGCTTCCTTCACGGATGCTGACATTGGATTCCCAGGAAAATCAGGAATCCCCAGGCCAAGCTTCAAACACGTCGATCTTACAGATAGGAAACCTAGTGCAGTGGGGGCTGGCGATATCTTGAAAAATGCGCGAAATGCCTATGTTATTTCGGGTGGGCAATTCTATGCTCTTCCGTATGCCAACAGATTGGCCAAAGCCAAGAACACCACTGAATCTGAGCCAACTGCGAAACGATATTCGCCCAAGCAAGGTGAGTGCATCCTGACGTCCATACCAGGCAGGTGTCAGAACTTGCTCCCTTCACGGATGCTAACATTGGATTCCCCCAGGGAAATCAGGAATCCCCAGGCCAAGCTTCAAACACGTCGATCTTACAGATAGGAAAACTAGTGCAGTGGGAGCTGGCGATGTCTTGAAAAATGCGCGAAATATCAAGCCGAAGTCTACAGCCAGTTCTTACAGCGGACGGTCTGGCCCATCCAACAAGAAATCCCCCGTCTCAGCGCCCATTCCTCTCCAAGACATAGGATCGGAAACAGGAGACCGTACGGCGGCGATTCAACACACCTTGGAACGAGCACCTTTTCTTGCCTCTCCCCAATGTTCAATTACGGTCCTCGTTGCGAGCGATGCTAAACGTCATCTTGAATTGAATATGCATGCCCTGGAGTGTATTCTCATAGACTTTGGAGTGCGAAGGGACCTGTGGATATTCCAGGTTGGGTTCGACGAAGAGCTGCTCTGTGGTGGCGTTGGTTATATTCAAGAAGTGTTGATTACCATCCTGGAAGACCTCGAGATTGTAGGTGGCGACTCGATGATAGAAAAAATTGGTAGGATCTTGTCACCCTTCCCTGGGGTCGTCCGAATGCCAGGCTATTTATTGCGATCACCAGTTTTTAAACGTGATGGTACAGCTTGGGGAACTTACGATGATTTCGTTCGAGATCATGTCAATTCATTTAAGTACGACAGCACTCGAGGTCTTCATATGGCAAGATCCCCCGAGGTCGAAGAGCCACCGGTCGATCAGGAGAAGGAGAAAGAGTCGTCGAAAGCTGAGAGTAATAGTACGGCAACCACTTCTACCAGCGGGTCTGCTCGTACGACTGGTGGTGGAAATCATAGTAAAAAGGAAAAGGGTAAAGCAAAGGAGCGCACAAAGCAGGAAGATCCCAGCGATAGTTCCGATGACTCTTATGATCCGGACCCACATGCAGGGACCAGTCGTACTAGGCCTCGAATCCAATTCGAGATTATCACCAAGATTATTGGGCAGGCTCAACGTGAAACTTTGAAAATTGCTGGTGCTTTCACGTTTAAGGTGGGGTGTTCTTTCTTTTGCTCAAAATTCTCAATGTCGCTGATACCAGTGTCGTTCCTTTGCGTCATAGGTGCAGCCAAAATCAGAGGAAAACCCTTGTCACACATCGAATGTCGAGTTCTTGAATGTTGATCTTCAAGGGCCAGATGCTGGGATTCAGCGACGCTATAACCTCCGATATGCGATGATCCGTGTCGACAGTCATGACCCTTCCTCCTATTCAGTTATCCGACAGCCGCTTGACACTCCAATCTTCGCAGATGAAGTCAAGGAAGGGAAAAACAAGGCTCTGGTGCTATGTCTGGAGCATGGACCCTGCTTTTCAAATATTCAACCAGTGACCCAATGTTTAAAGGGCCTTCTTGTCTGGTGGTAAATTTCGCTTTATGTATTTCCTTTTTTGGAACACTT
>Ga0307513_10008944_pt1 | contig 12724 bp, 11 predicted proteins | sample 15_EM_MG_FD_202174 | JGI IMG/M metagenome (GOLD analysis project Ga0307513, IMG submission 202174) | Populus trichocarpa ectomycorrhiza microbial communities from riparian zone in the Pacific Northwest, United States - 15_EM | ecosystem: Host-associated > Plants > Roots > Unclassified | place... | reverse complement strand
TGGTTGTTGTCGAGAAGAGAAAAGTTTTTCCCCCGCTTCTGTGTGCGATCGTATTAGGTGTGATTCCTTGGCGCCGTTTCGTTTCGTTTCGCCGTGCAGTATATCGTTTCGAGCCCAAGTCTAAAAGAGTTTTCTCGGGCTTTTGGAACTCTTGGAGGCCTATAGCCCTTTGTTACCACGTAGCCTAGTGAAACTCTTTTCCATCTTAAGAAGCTAGAGGAAAGTGTGCTTCAGGATTTTTCACCTGGTATAACAGCCCTTCTTGGTAGTTTTTTCTCTTAAATAGGTGGCGGGGGTCTCGAAAACTGTGCCATGCGGCAATACCAGTAGAAGCCCTGGCCTTAAAGGCTACTCTCTGTCGCGCTTCCCCTTAGCCTCTTAGTGTGGGAATGAGTATCACTAGATTATGCAGTAGTCTCTCGGTTTTGTCGATTAGCCGGAGGTGTCGCGCGACCAAACCTAGCTGATATTTATTGCCGGATTGGTATGACATAATTGATATCTGTGAATGTTTATTACAGGATCGGGACTCATTTCCACCCGCCCTTACTCCCAAGCGCACGTCGTAGCTACATACTAAATGAACCTCCCACCACAATATAACAAACACCCTCCAAACACCCACCACTATTACCACCCCAGGAAGAACAAACAGATAACATATATTCCCAAAGCTTTCTTCCAACCTTGCTCGCCTCCTAATTAGTCAATGAACTCAACGTTTCCGAGACCAGGACTGAAACTGCGCAGTCTCAACTCAAGTTGCCATTCCCTCGCGAGGTTATTAGTATCGAAAAATGCCTCCGTAGGTATGTCTTCTAACCCTTCGAAAATGAAAGGCCATGCACGGTGGGTTAAAGGATCTGAAGCACTTTTCGACTCGCTCATTTCTCTTTTGAAGGAAGAGGAGGGAAGTTTGAGCAAATTGTGGAACGCTGGGTAGGGAATCGTCGGTAAAATGGGCGGATTAGAATCCCGGAAGAGCTCTGGGGAGGAAGACTAGAGGCTGCGATTGGAGAAATGCGTGCAATAAAGGCCGAGAGGGGACACGAACATACGCTAAGAGGAGAGCCCTACTGCGTTGATAGAAGGGGTGGTCGGAATGATGGCTAAATCGGAGCATGGAGGAGAGGTGTGTAGAAATGGGAAGCAGGGAAGAATAAGAGAATGGTTGTGGTAGGCGCTCGAGTGCTAAGGTGTGTCAAACAAGAGCGAACCTTACGTTGCGACTATTGGATCCCACGCGGCGGCCCGAACGACAGAAGCAAGATAAAATGCGCTTAAAATCTTGGATACTATCCTTCAGCATCGCAGCCTTCATCTCTTTGGGCATGCCCCTTGTTAGAGTGCGAAAATTGTTTGAATCTAGCAACTCCCAGCAGTGCTTATTTTTGCTTCGCCGCGACCCCAAACACCCCCCGGCAGGATACACCATATAGACCCTCAGCTGAGGTATCGTACCGTATTTGGTTGCGACTCTCGGCGTTGGCGTTCAATTGACACTCCCCGACAATGCCTTTTTTGATCCAAAGTTGACAGGCAGCCCCGAAGCTTCGCACTCCGAAAACACTTTTGAACTTGCGGTAGTCCCTCGATTCCAGTAGAGGTACTAGTATAGTACGGCACCCGGTATTCGCGTTTAGAGGCTGAGCGCAATCCCTGCCCAAGCAAGAAATGGGGATCCTGTGTGACCTCGATGTCGCAAGTGATTTCCCGCCTCTCGTGAAGAACTTTAGGGCGCATCCGTCTTCTTGTTGCTTCCATCTCCGCCTTTTCCTAGCCCCGGCAGCCAATTTCAGCAAAACATTTTAGCGACAAATTTTAACGAGAAACTCGATATCCTACGCAAAATGAACCCGGTAGTGCATCAAAACAACCGCAACTAACGTCACGCTACCCCGGATCCCCGACAATCCGGATACCTTGTTGTCCCATATAAACTCTTGAGGGTCCTAAATTCCTCTGCACCAAAACTTGACCTGTTGCCCCGGATCGCCTACTGCGCCAGATACGTTCCAGACTTTGGCTGTCCGGGCTTGGTGAGGCAGTCCCTGAAAAGTAATAAGAACCCTCTTTGCAGCAGAAACTCCCATGCATGCGATTATCCTAGCTGTAGTCACTCTTCTCCTTCCCCTTTTTTCACCAATTGCCGTTTGGGTTGTTCCGTCGTGGGAGATAAGCTAAAAATTATGAACTCCCCAATAGCAGACCTCCAGAAAAGATGGGAACCACTCGACCCGGGACCTCCGGGCAAGCTACTGCCAGGTATTGACCTCTAGCACCGGCCTCAGGGTGGGAGATATTCAAGAAAAACCTGGGATCCTGATCATGGTATTCGAGGGCTCCGCCATAGGGGAGGGTAGGTTCCATCTGCACCTACAATCTAAATTAGTTCTGCATGGCTAACGAGCTGGCCAAGTACCAGACTGCCTCGCGCTCGTGCGCAAACTCGGCAGACCTTTCGAACAGGAGCACCACTAGCTATTACTCTTTGCTGAGGAATGCCCTGAGCAGCGTAGTGAACGGCAATGTGTTGGGTCTTTGCAAAAGCGGTACAGTGAGAGCTCTTTCTCCGGATGCTGAGTTGACACGCAGTCATCAACGGGTCCACTTGCCCCTCCGGTAGCGCTCAAAAACAAAGGCCGCCCAAGAATAATTAGTGATTTCCTCGAACCAGGGTGTTGAGCTTTCCGCAGGAGCTTCTGTGGCTGCTGCCCCCACCTATTTAAATGGTTGTTGTGCATTTGAGGAAATTTCCAAAAGGAAATCAGACAGTTACCCCGCAACCAGAATACGTCTTCCGTTACTCCTCCGGATGTTGCTGCGGAACTGAATGAGTTGTTCTCTTATTCGCTAGCAAACAACCTCTCCCTCCTAATATCCTCTTAATAAGCCATGGAAGAAACTTACCCTTTTTTCTCACTCACACCACACCACACAGTGGAAGCACTGGCTGGAAAGCCACCCTCAAAATGGACTGCCCGCAAAGATGTCAAGCGCACGGGTTTTGTATCTTGATGGGTGGATCTCCTGGAACATACAAACCAGAGAGAACGAGTAGAGGGTTTTGAGGGGTTGGCCGACATTGTTGATTGTCTATTTGGGGAGACTTTTTCCAAAGAGGACTATGAAGATAGGATTAGGAAACCGTTGCCTTTATAAGGCAGGCAAGGCTTGCAGAGGCATTATTTAATTGTGTCCGAGGTTCGGTAGGAGGGGAATTAGTGTATGCGGCTCCAGGTAGTAATTAGAGAGATGAGACAAAGGAAGAAGAGAGGTGGTGGAACAGGAAGGAACTCCGGTACACTTTAACACTACTATAATTCCTGATGGAAGTCACTCGGCCCCATGGCTAGGGTAGAGAGGGGGGGCAATACCGGGAATGCTCCTTGACGAGATTGCTGATTCGCCGAGAGAGAGTCGTTTGCTTGGAGTACTATCAAAATCTTGGGCCTGTTTGTGATGGGAAGAGAGCGTCGATTCACTATTTATGAATATACTCCTTCTCACATGGAAAACTATGACTACTTGGAAGGGTGGCGAACGCGGTTATAGTGGGGGAAGAAAATTCCAGTTGTCACTGATCCTCTTTGTCGCCAGGATCATTTAGGACAGTCGCCTACACAGTGGCATGAGTCGAGTTGGAGTTGGATGCTCGGGTAGGCTGCCCCATCAAACTTAGCTTCACGCTAAGCTCCACCTACGGCGGTATTTAAGGACAAAAGTACAAAAATGAAAAAGTCCACATGGCAACAGTTGCACCCGGGCTACTCAGCTTTCTCGTGCAAAGTAAATTATCCCTTCCAAAGCTTTACCGTAAGTGATATCGACCTTGGCCGCACAAAGTAAATTATCACTTTCACAGCTTTAAGTAATCATGGCCTTGACAACACAAAGTAAAGTATCACTTCCACAACTTTAAGCAATACTTGCCTTCACTGCTCAAAATAAATTACCACTTCCACCAATTTACTACTATGGGCTGGGAGCTCCAGGGCCTATGGGCAGCAAGCTCTTACCTCCAGGAGAGGAAGTGACCGGCTCAACCTTTTTTCCATCACCTCTGAATGATATTTTGTGCACTTTACGCAATTGGCAATATCTTGTCTCAGAATTTAGATGCTTCCGGCATACGATATCTTGAGCTTGCCCAGCAGCATCAAAGACTTCAAAGAGAGCTTACCATAAAGAACTAAACCTGACTTCATTCTGCTTGTAGAATAGGATGGATCTTTTTCTTTACCAAATATGTATTTATTCTATATGAGTACTATTATAATAGTTATCATGCAATCTTTTTATATGGACAGACCACTTGAACAAGGCCGGTCTAGTTGTTAACCTCAAGGTGGACAGACAAAACGGTCTCGCCCTCAAGACAGACCAGTTAGACTATTTGGAAGCCTGCATGAAGCCTACATACCTGCAACTCTGATAATTTACATTATATAATAAAGCTCAGGACTACTTAAATTAGGGGAAGTGATAATATACTTTGCACAGTCAAGGCCAATATGGCTTCAAGCGGTCAAAGTAATAATTTACTTTCTGTGGCCAAGGTCAATATCACCTAAAGCTTTGAAAGGGATAATTTACTTTACATGAGGAAGGTGAGTTGACCGGGTGCAACCGTCGCCATGTGAACTTTTTCATTTCATACTTTTGTCCTTAAATACCCCTGTACTCTACATTCCTCATTACCTTTACCATATGGAAGTTGTCACATCTCACTCAACAGAGAGCATGATCTTTGTTCACCCTTCCATCCACAATTCCATCGATCAGGAGCCATTAACACCATTGGTGGCCATTCAATCCACCAGCTGCTATTCAACTTGAATAAAGTGAACCAACTAGCTAATATTCAATCTATTTTGCCATCGTTTACCAAAGTGAAACAATAAGTAATCATAATGAAGAGCATGTTTGTTGCTTCAGAGAGCCTGTAGAGAGCATTTGGTACGATCAAATTTCAAAATATTATCAGCTGCACTAGAGCTAGGATGTCACAAATCATGACCAAGCAAGACAGATTCTACATGAATAATAGTTATTAGTCATAAGGTGTATTGATTTCATGCGATGATGTTACAAGACTCAGAGTATCTCACATGACTGCGCAATTGTGAGTTATTATTATGTTATGATTGGTTGATTGTTTTGTGACTCACTATTGTGATGTCAGATGATTTAATGACCTTTACATATGACTCCCATTATGAGTCATGAGTTTCATGCATATAACTCATTTGAGCCGATGACTTGTTTTATGAGTTGTTATTGGTTAAAAGTTGATATGTAGATGACTCATAGGAGTTAGCTGATGGATTTGATAGTATGACTTATTATAAGTTATGAGAAGGGGGTGACTAGTCATCAGGGTAAGGGTAGAGTAAAGATCAGGTATAAATAGAAGGCTTTCCACTCTTGGGAGGAGATCTTCACACTATTATCTAAGTACTTTCCTGCTCCTAAGTTTTATGAATAAACAATTACTTGATATTCTTTTGCTTGCTGTTACGTTTGATCTATGATTGATCGCTTACCAAGTACAAAGACATCAAGAACTATCAAGTAGTTCTAAGAAGTTCATTATTGTCTGATAGGAGAAGAGTCACTATCACATCTAGTGAAAAGGTCATTAGAAGAGTCGTCACTTACTGATCAAGATAATCTATTATCAATTTTACTCAGATCTGTTCGCAGACCCAAAACAGACTTTAAGGAATTGTTACATAGAAGATATTATCCTACTCATATTGCCAAAGAAAAGAGCCAACACGGTATGTTTGATTCGATCCTGATGGCAAGACCACAAGTTAGTTCAGCAGGCAGCTTGATGCAGCATGCAAATCATTTCTTCAGTGATGCTTTCAAAGTTCAGAAACTGCACATCCATAGAATTAAAGAGAATATTGTTGTCGGCAATTCATGCAGCCTTGATCTCGTTCATCGCAGTCACCCTCTAGATACCGAACTCACTGTGCAGATTGAAAAAATCACTGCACTCAACAAGATGCTTAACTAACAGGAGGGGGCTAGGGATAAAAGGTTTGCTGCAATAGACAATACAATAGCAACACAGAAGAAGAAGTTTGTCATGATGCTAAATAATAAAATCAAGATCCAAAAGAAGAGGTTTGTCATGCCAGATGATACAATTGAAGCCCAGCAGTGGAAGTTTGCTGTATTGAATGAGATGATCAAAACCTATCAGAAGAAGTTTGACCCACTGCACGAGACGATCCAGCCCTAGCAGAAGAAGTTTGCCATACTTGACAAGCTGATTAACACAAAGAAGAATACTGAAAACAAGATGTTTGCTGTCCTGGACAATACAATTGAGACTCAACAGAAGAAGTTTGCTGTACTGCATAAGACAATCAACACCCAGAAAAATTCTGTGAATGAGAGGTTTGCAGCCTGAGTACTCAATGATAAGATCAAAACTCAGCACAAGAATTCTTCAGCACTAGATAATATGATCAAGACCTTGAAGAAAAGGTTTGCTGCACTGCACAAGATAATCAAGCCCTAGCCGAAGAGGTTTGCCACACTAAACGATTCAATTGAGACGTAGAAGAAGAGGTTTGCCCTGCTGAACAAGATGATCAACACACACAACTTGCAGAATACTGAGAACAAGAGACTTGCAGCCCTGTACAAGACAATCGAGACGCGAAAAAGTGCTCAGAATTAGAAGTTAGCGGCACTCGAGGATTAGATCAAAACAAGACAATGATTCCTCCGCACTAGATAATATAATCAAGACCCAGGAGAAGAAGTTTGCTGTACTGCAGGAGACCATCAAGCCACAAAGAAATGCTGAGAACGAGAGATTTGTCGAACTGGATGCCAGTGATATCATCCAGAATCAGCAGAAACCCGAGCACAGCAAGTTAGCAGCACTAGAAAACACAATAGCTACACATCTAGCCAGACTTGAACTTGCAGATAGCAGAATACAAGAGCATTTAAGATATCTTCTGCCTTCAGATGCTGGCTACAAATCTGTCAGGGAATGGTATCTTAGCACATTCAAAAGAGATTACCTCAGAACAGCTATGAAGACCAATAAAAAATCATTAAATAGGATAATACAACAGCTCATTGGGGGGATGGCATCACTAATTCCTCCCTATACACTCACCCACATGGAAGAACAGATGTTGAAGTCTTTCAAAATTATATGGGGTTCAGCCTGGTGCGATGTATTACCCTGGTGGGAATAGCTTACGTAATATCTAAGAATGAGGTATTTGGCTTCATACGATAACCATATATCTGAACCTATGCTCCTGAAGTTATGAGCTTCCTAGAGGCATCTAGAAGATGACTTGGACTCCTAGATCAGAGCACATTTCAAGATATGTTTAGCTGATTGGAACAATGTTTAGAGAACACTACTCCTCTTATTTTCTAGTTGCATATGCATATTGATGCATATTGCTTTGATAGCTGAATATCAGAACTGATCACTTCATATTCCATATTACTATTAGTATGTAGGCACTTGGACCGCATATTCATATATAGTCTATCATGATGAAGAGATCGAAGACTGTCTACTGGTGGAGTGGGGACACCCTCAGATGAATTAGCAGTTCAGGATATTCTCTGGGTTGAGCTGGGCAGGTTTTCAGGGTCAGATGGTGTTCGCACTTTGTTCTAACAAACTGAATTGTTAAGCAGATACTTCTTAATTAAAGAAGTTGAAGTAGCATGAACATTAGTATAAATAGTAGGGCCTCTCCCCCGGTGGTTGAAGAACAATCAAGCAACGGAGAAGAGACCTTAACAATATAACAAGTTAGCGAGTTACACCTCATCTCTTTGATATTTGACTACTCTTTATTACTTTACCTTTACCAAACAATTACCTACGAGCCTTCCTGACTATTAATCTATTGTCTCAAATATCCTTGGCCTAGTTAGCTCGGAATCCTACCATGTTAGCTACCCCGTAATACGATGGAAAAAATCACTGATGAATCTTGACTATTTTGATTTATTTCAAATGGCAAGAAGGCTAACTTGTCTAGGGCATGATAAAACTGTTTACTTTTTGAACACACATACTAGGAAACGCAGTTCCGGTTCTAACAGGGGAAATCTTAAGTTGTCGAAATTGTTTGCTGATTTTGTCAAAGCGTTTGAGCAATCCCGGTTTGACGAAACCTATTGGAATGGAACTGACGTAACCCATGCATACTCGGCATTTATGGACTACGTTGATAAGAAGGCAAAGGGAGATAAGCCAAAGAGGCATTAATGATGTTAATTAATTGGAATTTTCCCTTTGAAACAAGGGAGATGAACTTTGTAGAGGAGCTGCTGTGGTTGCTACCCCTAATAATACACTTTTAGTTCCCTTCTCTCAGCAAAGGCCCAATGGAGAAGATTCTAGATTTTGTCGATCCCGAAACGGATATAGGTATTTTTACTCCGCCGGAGGAAGAGCGAGCATCAAAAGTCGACCGTCGCGGATGGGTTTTGTGCGGTAAACATGCCATATCCGAACGATCAAGGCTTAGATATTACCTTTGTGAGCTCCTTCAATACAGGAAAACCATCGATTGCTTCCTCTACGGGGCCTGAGATTCAATTGCTGCTAGTTCATGCCCGTCGGCCACCCTCCTTGTTGGGAGGGAACTCTGCAGCCCCTAGTAGGAGGGAACGATTCCAGCTACGCTACGACTCCTTTTCCTTCAGATTTCCTATGGGCTTACCTGGAGCACCGCCCAACCTCGGATTTTTGTTCCGCCTAGATTGGACACAATCCCGCAGGAAGGAACAACAGCATATGACAACGAGTCTGACCGAGACAAATGCGGGGACTCCCAATCAAGACTACCAAAGGCCTCAAAGCGCCATTGCCGTAGTGGCACCGTATATCCTGATAATGTGCCTCTAAGGGTTCCTGCCAGAATGGACAGAGCAATTGAAGAAATTTCGCCTGCAGAGCTTCAGTTCATCTAACCTTTTTATTTAAGTTCCGAGGGTCTCGTTATCTTGGACCTAGGTACTACTGTATGGGATTCCCCGATTTTGATTGACCCCTATGATATGTCCCATTCGGGGTTGAGTGGTTTTGATTCACGAAAAATACTGATTTGGTGGGTGCATAGTGTTTGCCCCGTGCGGGTTCAAATATTTCCCCCCATTACCACCAGCCGATATATGAGAATCATACTGAGTCCTATGATCAGAAATTTATGATCAGAAATTGACCGAAAACATTTGCGGAAATATGGATAAGGATCAAGGAGGAAGCAAAGAAGCCGGCCGTTGGAGCCGTGGGATGTTGATCCCAATTTATCTAACAGATTTGGTCAAACACCCCTATCGTTTGCTGTAGAGTTTAGGATGAAGGTTTAGCGAAGCAACTTCTGGAACGCAGGGATGTCAACCCCAATTCTTTGAATAGCGATGGCCGAACACCCCTTTCATCTGCTATCCAGCGTGGATAAAAAGGTGTAGTGAAACTACTTCTAGAACGCGGGGACGTCGATCCCAATTCACCCGAAGACAGTGGCCGAACAGCCCCATCATTTGCTGCCGAGTTAGGAGACGAAGGTACGGTGCAGTTACTTCTGAAGTGCCGGAATGTTCGCCCAGATTTACTGGATCGCGATAGCCAAACACCGCTATCATTTGTTTCTAGGAAGGGGCGGGAGAGGGTAGTGAAGCTGCTTCTAAAACTCGGGGATGTCGATCCTAATTCATCGGATCGCCAAGGCCAAACACCTCTATCACTTTGCTATCCAAGGCGGGTATAAAGGTGTAACGAAGCTGCTTCTAGAACGCGGGGATGTCGACCCTAATTCATTGGACAACGATTGCCGAACAGCCCTTTCATTTGCTGCGGAGTTAGGCGATGAAGGTGCAGTGCAGCTACTTCTGGAGCCTGGGGATGTTAGCCCAGATTCACCGGATGGCGGTGACCGGACACCCCTGTCGTTTGCTGCCGGAAAGGGGCGGGAGAGGGTGGTGAAGCTGCTCCTAAAACTCGGGGATCCTAATTCATCGGATCGCCAAGGCCAAACATCTCTATCATTTGCTATCCAGAGCGGGTATAAAGGTGTAACGAAACTGCTTCTAGGATGCGGGGATGTCAATCCAGATTCATTGGATAATAATGGCCGAACGCCCCTATATCACACCGTCATGGCGGTGCGAAAGGGTTTAGTGAAGCTCTTTCGGGAACACAAATTAGCCTAGCAAACCTATTGTCAGTATCTAAATGTCCCAATTTTGACTGACTAGAAAACTGTAATCGAACGCTAACTTCTGTGATTGGTAGGAATGCTTCACCCCAAGAAGTCTCACATCCGCTCACCACAAGGGAAGACGTTACTTTAAACATGACAGATGATCCTCCACCCGACGCCCCCCGTCTCTGGTTCTGCCACATCTGGGCCTCCGAACGAACCTCCCCCGCCCAAACAGTCTCCACCGGATCAATTGGACCCTCAGCCTATCTGTCCCCGCCCCTGCCCTTCGTTCTGGTTTGGCACTTACTGTTTCCTTCTGACTTTTATCCTGTTGTCCGTTTTAAGTCTTTAATATACCCCAAGGGCGAGGATTCTCGCGAACTATTTAACGCTATCCGCGACGCTTGACAGTGATCGATATTTCAGTGCGGGTTAGATTTAGTGTTTTATAATTCTGTTTTTGATCAGTATCTCTCTTCTACTTTCACTATAGATTGAATTTCTCATTTTTTCTCCATGGATTATCTCATCTACAATAACACAAATTCCACTTTCAGCAACAAGCTTAGCTTACTCGAAGCACATGCCCAGACCAGCTACCCTTTATCCCATCTACTCATCCACCATTCATCTCCCATAGTTCAACCATATTTAGTCAGCCATCTGAATCGCTCATAGCCAGACTCTCTCACATTTTACACTATCCCCAAGTCTAGAAACACGGCATTGCGAAGGGGGCAAGCACCGTCTCTTCCTCCCCCGCCTCACTAATGATCCGCATATTCCTCGCCGGTTTTTTATCTTTTTTGCACATACACTGCCCGGGGCGCATCGGAAACGGCGGCGGCAGAGGCCGCTCTTGTGGGTGTGTTTGAAAAAGCCGGGGAAAGGCGTCCCTGAAGAGTGGGGATCGAAATTACTAATAGTGTCTCTCGCGGCGGGTCTCCGATAGGAGTTCATATCATATAAAGTGCCGATGAATTAAGTCTCCCCAATATATCAAGATTCCAGAATGCCAACCTGTGAAGGTTAGGGGACAATTGAGGAAAAAGTGGTAAAAACGGTGGGGCTTTGGTGGAGTATGGGAGGGGAGGATTATATGTAAGAGGATGCTATTAGGGAGCAAGCAGGTTTGATCCACGGTGTTCTTATCCTTGGTACGAGGGTGAATTTTGTATTTAAAATCTCGAGTTGGTTTTTCCCCTCCCTCCTCCCTAGGATATATGTAGACCATTCCCCTTCCCTAGCATCTTCCTATCGTACTATTGTGATCAGAGTATGAGGCTCCAAAGCCCCCAAAGGGGGTAGTAATTTGAGGCCAAAAAGAGACTCCTAGAGTCGGGATTTTCTCCCGTTTGCTTTCCCCTGGGTAGTCGTTCTGTGAGACCTTCGGATAATCCTAACCCCCGCAAAAAAAAAAAAAGAAGTATGATATAATCTTCTGTAAGAGGGAGAGAAAAAACCGAAATAAGACGTATGTCTTCATCAAATCCTATCGGTGTGACACCCCCGCATAACCTATAAAATTCTCTTGCATTTCCTTTGTCCCAAAAAGCCAACATGTGATACTCTACAGAATATCTTCCATCAAGTCCTAACACACCTCCCTCCACAAAATCCGCAAAGGTCGCGTGATCCATTTCGCACAACGCCGACATAACTTGTACGATATTTTTTCCGTCAAACCAGCAGGTAGCTCATGTAAAGGCCCCACGAGCCACGAGTTCTATGATCGTTAAGATGGAATCTGCATGATATATATCTACTTGTCAACCGGGTGCGCCTACTCCGGCATTGAGAATATACAAAGCGCACCCGTGGCCAAGCCTCACTCTACCAGTTATTTTGGCATTTCTATTTTACCATCCCACTTGGCTTTACTTGAAGCGCTCCGTATTCTAGCAACGAAAGGCTATGTTCAAAGCGGTGGTGTGTCGCTTATCATTCCCACCTTGCCCTCCAGCCTCATCCTTCACCTCGCACACTCTGCTTCTTGGAGATGGCCTATAAATTATGGTCAAAGAGGAGGAAAAACCAACTCTAATGAATCACATCATGTACAAGCAAGTAGCACTGAATGTACCTGAATAGAAAGCAATAAACTAATCATTGGTAGTAAAAGAAATACTTGACCCATCACTTTCCGAGCCAAACGACACGAAAGGGCTAACTAATTCCTAGGTACTCTGAAATTTTTCTTTCTCCCTCACAGAGAAAAGCGCTTTCAGGAAGCTGTGCCAGATCGATAGCGGCTGTCTCACACCCCTTAGCACCCATCCGTCAGTATTGGGTAACAGTGCATTGACTAGTGAGGTAGTGTTTACCTATTATATGTGTGAACCCGCTCCCAGAGCGTGGTATTGGAAGATGCGCGAGTCGTACTGGCTGTGGATACGAGGTGCTGCGCTCGTTGGTTCCACATTTGTGTAACCTATCTGATAGTAAGATTATACTCGTCCAGGAATTGCGGAGAAGGTTACCCAAATGGAAAGAGAGAGAAAAAAGAACAA
>Ga0307513_10008943_pt1 | contig 12725 bp, 12 predicted proteins | sample 15_EM_MG_FD_202174 | JGI IMG/M metagenome (GOLD analysis project Ga0307513, IMG submission 202174) | Populus trichocarpa ectomycorrhiza microbial communities from riparian zone in the Pacific Northwest, United States - 15_EM | ecosystem: Host-associated > Plants > Roots > Unclassified | place... | reverse complement strand
ATTCTGATGGATATGAGCAACCTGGTGATGAAGATGCCGATGTCGTGGCCAACGATCCGTTTCCGTCTTTCAGACAGAATAAGGAGAAGAAAGCCCTGAAGCATCTTTGGCATGCTGCGTTGACCTTGATTTTGGAGAGGGGAAGACCTGTGACTCGTATGTATTTCGTTGCGCTCTTTAACGTTCCGGGCTAGGTTTTCTAATGAGACTTTACAGGTAGAGTCGTTGTTACCTCTAGCCCACTGTATCAGCCAATGGAGAGCATTGAGCGATTGGGCTATGAATTGCGGGTGTTTATCAGGGTACCCGACCTCGGTAAGAGTGGCATTTAACTTTTTTCTTCTGAATTCGCACTAAGAATCTTCAAGGCGATGGCCAGGATCGTGAGCGGCATCGGGATAAACATGGATCAGGAAAGTCTTCCGGAGGAGGGAAGAGTGCCCAGTCAAGCCCCGTTAAATCTACTTTTCCCGGATCAGCGAAGAAGGACAGAGGCATCGGACATGCGCGCCGTCTCTCCGGCAGCACCAGTGCTGAAAGTGGGAGCGGAGGAGCAGGATCCGGGAACGCCGTTGGCGGAGGAAGTCTGCATCCTTACTTTGGCATCACCAATGGCAGTGCAACTCAGGCGAAGATCAAGTATCGCGAACAGGGCGTGGATGAACTGTTACAGTTGAAATTACATCAAGCACTGGCGGCGACTGACGACGTGCCAGAAGGCTCGACGATTGTACTGGCCACCGGTGATGGAAATATTGGGCAATTCAACGAAGATGGCTTTTTGGGCCCTGTGAGAACTGCGCTTCGACGTGGGTGGAGGGTTGAGCTTTATGCTTGGGAAGATGGATTGAGTGGGTTTTTTTTGTTTTTGTCGTAGCAGTTGGATTGTCCGAATCTGAAAAATTTCCTTGTAGGCCGCGCTTGGAGACGCGAGTTTGGGGAAGGCAGTGAGTTCGGAAGGAGCGGTATGTTCCGAATCATTGGCATGGAACAGTTTGCCAGTGGATTGGTCGAGGTTTCTGGATGGTCATGAATTATATGATTTTGAGTTGATGGGTCGATGTTTTCCACCCTTGATTCATGATCTGTCTGCTTCATTTATTACATATGTATGGCCACCTTTATACACCCCGTTTCCCAATCCTCCCAACTACATGTTACGAATTCACTCGAAGAAGCACTCATACTGAGGCACTGCAGTGAATAAAGCTGGAGAGAAACAGTTATCACGGCAAACGTCTTGGCGCCGATCGTGAACTAATGTGGAGTCGCGATTGAGGTACCAAACGTGCAGCTCTAGCCCCTCTCAAGCACGCGTACCTGACACGCTCGTCATCCATCTTCCAGAGGGTCGGACCGGTCGGCTTATCGTCAACAGGAACATAAAAAGAGAGGATCATCTTCAAAAGACATTCAAAGAGGGAAAATATATGGGGTACCGGTATCCGCGAATCTCGATGGAAGTGTTTGATAGAGACTGGCATATTTATAATCAGTTATATAATGGTATAGATACACACTTTCTACTGGTGTGGCATTTGAATATTTTCGCCCGACGATTTTCCGTACACCCATCCACTCAATTCTTCTTTACTTTCTCGGACTGCTGAGCAGCAAAATTGAGAGAGTCGGCCAGGTCTTTTCCAAGCCGTGCGATAATGAATGTCGGCACAACAATCCAGAGGCTAAATGCGGATTAAGTGAGCGACATAGGAAAGAAAAGCACGGACAAGATATGAGGTGTGCGTACCCGTTGGGTACAACCCACAAGAAAAACAGATCCGACGCATTATTGTGCCCGACAGCACAGAATCCGCAATAGTACTCCTGTGCCCAGTAGAGGACCGTCTTTGAGAGCGTCATGACCGCTGCTCCGAGACCGATAATGGTTGCAGGAGGCCATTGGGCAACATGCGCAAGATACAAATAGGTAATGTTCAATAATGTTTCAATAACATTGAGGAGAGCTATCATAATGAAAAAACAGTTGGTCAGCTTTAATCAAACAGTTGAGGCACTTTGGCACGAACATTGGGCATTAGTGAACCCGTTTCCACTTTCCAAGGCGGGAAGACCATAAACCTAATACTTTTCAGAGGTGATTGAAGTAGTCGTCATCCAAGTCACATACATAATCAACCTGTTGATAAAAGTCAATATCCTCAAAGTCAATATCCTCCTATCAACTTTTGGAGATATGAATGCTGCTTACTTCTTGATACAGCGCATAGGGTTTCCATATCCAATGTAAATCCCCACCCTGTCAGAAATTGAGCTCAGCATGCTATTTGGGGCCGTCAAACCACGAGAACTCATTGAATTACCTTCATAGATCGAGGCCTATGAAATGAACATGTCAGAAATCATGCCAGGAGTTGAAAAACAGAATTTACAAACCGCATAAAACAATACCCAACATCCCAGGCAATGATTGGGACTGTTAGGAGAAACCAAAGGGATATCCAGGTGTGGGTCTTCACCGCCATGGTATTTCGTTGTGATGGTGGGAGTCAAACTGATTTCTCGTGAGGAAACCATCCTGATGATGAGAAAGAGAAGGAAAGCTCGGCGAACTCGGCGATGGCTAAAATTCCATGACGATATCATTCGGTTCCCAAGGGGGGCCCGGCCCGTTGTTCCGTGACCCGGGGTCGAGCCCGAAGGGCTAAAAAAAATTGTATATTTTGACATATGATACTGATTTTTTGACCTTAATCACACTGTTGTAACTTTTCCCATGACATTAGCATCAAATTTGAGCTTGACACGGGTGCTAACCAAAGAAGCAGGGTGTTTTCATGACTTACAAGTGGTTGTGAGATGTAATGGGCCTGCAGACAGTCATCTTAAGTTCCTCAGATTTGAAGCAGCACCTCATAAACAGGTGTCATAGTCATATTAAACTCCAAATTCAATAGAGACATTCCAGAATTTTTGTTTTTAATCAATCTTGGACATATGTTTTTTCGGAAATTTCCTTTTTCGGTCTGACATATCCTTTTTTGGGGGGAAGGGGGGGTACCGGTAAGGCCCAATGCCTTAAAAAATTTTACCGACCCCGTGCAATTTTTAACATCCCGGGCCCCCTTGTCGATTCCTCTTTTGCTCTCCATTTCAAACTCACAAATGCTCTTCTTTATGCGTGAAAAGTCGTGCGGTGGAGAATAAGGACCTTGTGCTCAGTTCACAACTCCGAACCATCAACTGAGCTTGCACAAGTTCTTGCAATTGTTGTTTCATTGAACTGCCTCCCGACTCCGGAGTCCTAACTAAGAGTTATAAAGCCCTCTTTCCCTTTATTTCTGAGCGCTGAACTCTGGCCACAAGGGAGGGGTACCCCCTCCGTTACTCAGGCTATAATTACATACGTTCATCCAGAGTTCGGTAGGCTTCTTTTGGTGGGTTCAACAGCAGATCTAGTTGAGGAATTTCGTGCGGTATATATAAATAAATGTATGTAAAGTTTAAGAGGGACGCAGCGCCAAAGCGGGAAAGCGCTTGAATACTGCCACCATAAGATGCATCTCACATCTCTCCACCGCAAGAGGGAACTCCTGCATTCTACTCTAACGCAAACAGTCGCCGCGGGGCTCAGCTAAATAAATCAACATCGTCCATGAGATATGCGCAACGTCTCTGCTCAGACGGCGTATTGCAGATTTATAGTATGTCAAGTGTCCCGTCTTCCAACTTCAAGATAAAGAATCCACGTCTGTCCATCAGATAGACAGAAACGGACCTCTGGAAGGCCGGAAGCAATGCTCATATGAAGAATTAAAGCAGGCAGCGCTGACGTACTTTGCGGAGTTCAGCAATGCAATCGCCTGACTAACGGCTTCCGGAATATAGGATATTAAGTTCTGTGCCAGACCCTAGCCTTTGGCTGGACTAGGAGTAGGCGACCTTTTGCGATCTCGAATGCGTCATCTCTGGATCCACCAGGGCCGAGCAAGCGGTCTGAGAAGGCCATGAAGCGAAGGTCATGAAGCAATTTGTGGAGCGATAGTGTATAATAAAAAGACCCACCTTTGTAGTTCCCTACGTCACTGCTCAAGAACCGCATAGTCGACATTGCCACTCAACCACAATTCACATCCCGAGACAGGGTGAGCCCATCTCCTTGCCCAATCCTAATCTCTGGAAGAATGACAACGCCGCTCTGTTTAGTTGAGGCAATTTCTGCCAACGCGAGCAGTATTGCGTCAAGAATCATGCAAGAACCTGCGTCGTACTATGATATTCATTTAGACGACCGAACGCAAAGGTGATTAACATAAAACCCACATCCATGTTAACGCGTGCATAGATCTTCTTGATTCGGGAATGTAGATCCGCAATTTCAGCCTCTGCATTCGTTGTCAGCCCACTCGGTTACTTTCGCGGACTTGAAAACGAGACGTCTCCTCTTGACGCCAGCCTTCCTCAGGTCTTCTGATGCAACGATTCTCTGGAGCATCATTAATAACAATGGCACATAATGCAAGGAATAAGTAACATACTGGTTTCTTTGCATCCTTTAGTATGTTCTCCAGAGCAAGGAAATGCTCCGAGATGTGCAATTCCTCCGCCTCCGTTTCTTCAATCCCATCCAACTCTCCCTTGAGGGCATCGAGACGGTTCAGCGCCATCCTCATCTTCAAAAGAACAGTTGAGTCCTGCAAACTGCGTTTGCGCTTGTGAATGCGTTCTGACATGTGTAGGGTAGCGAGAAACAATGCGTCCGGTATAGGGTTGCGTAGTAGTATTCCTAATTTTCGGCCAATGTAAATTACCACACTGCTGTGTCAAAATGTTTGTTTGAATTTTGACCGAGTCGTCAAAAACTCACATGATTCCCACTACCTTTAGGTAGGGGGGTCTTAGCGACATAAGCTTTGCAGACGATCACAAATCTGTTCAAACCTGTGCTTTTCTCTTTGTCCATGTTTGCTTTTTCTCAAAACGAGACTACCACTGAGACTTCGCTGCGCACCTTCCCTCTGGCCACTATGCTCTCTGTTTCTGTGGGCAATGTCAATGCCTCTCTCGCGTTCTCTGCTACCCTCACACATTCCTGCATGTCTCTTGCATTTTGGAACTACCCTACACGGGAAATAGCGCCACTGTAAACTACTCCGTTACCACTCAAAGTGCGGAGAGTGCGTTCACGACCGTTCTCGCTTTTTACGTGTGCGATAACATCGCCTGGGATGTTGTACTAGGGAGGGATTACTTGGAGTTTTGCTGCTCTGCATCCGGTGCGTTTTACCAAAAAATTAATTTGCGTTTCACATTCTCATTTGCCGACATTCACAGCCGTTCATCCTTTCTCGTCCACATTGTATCATATCCAGGATGATGTTATAACATATTTGAATAATTTTATTCTCCTTGCACAAGGAAATGTCTCTGGCGCTCTAAATGACCGCTCCCATCACAACGGTAATGAACGCAGAAGGACGCGAGTGAGCATGTTTGATGGAGGTGGACCAAAGTAACGAGAAAGGATGAACGACTGTGAATGTCGGCAAAGAATGTGAATTTTCGACTGCGTAAGCGGTGTCAGGAATCTTCAAAATATGTGACTTCGCGCACAGAGTTAGCACGGTAGTGGGCTCTGCCGCGAAGCGGCCCTAGTACTTATTTTACTTATGAGGCATAAAACAAGCGTTTTCAGAACATTCGTGAATTGCCAAGTGCATGGGAATCAAAAATCCATGGAGCTCCATGGAGTCACCTGACCTCATATTTGTCAGCCACCCGTTAGGGCCAGTGAACATTGCCTGTTAGGGTTCGGGTTAGGGTTCGGTTAGAGTTAGAGTTAGGTATAGGTTAGGCTTAGGGTTAGCGGGATATTTATCCCCCCGCGCGATAGCGCGTTCTTGAGCACTACAGGACAATTGAGGCTGACGGCGATCTCACCAGCGGAGCTGGTGGGATCACCTTTCAAGGGAATATTCAAGCACGTGAGTCCATGAACTCCATGCACTCCATGGACTTCGATCATGGAGTTGGCAAAACAGAAATGCTCTCCACAGCGTTTTGCCGTTTGCGAATCAAAATTCAGATAACCCAGACCCCCCAAAAGATAATCCTACCAAAGCCGCCCATTCGCATCGCTGCTTACTCCTACCGACAAGCCAATGTCATCCTGACACCCTCGGGACTCCCCTCCGAACCCAAGGGTTCAGAATGTCAAACTTTTTTCTTCACCCCAAAGCCGCTGGCGGCTGGATAACAGGTGGCTTGATTCTTATGCTCCTTAAAGGAACCGCTTTTGTGTATCTGCGGTGGGGTGTCAAAATCCGATATTCCTTGACAGGTAGCCCTCCCTTTGTTCTCAATACTGGATTCCTTAGGCAGTCCATTTCGTAACTTGAGTGTCTCCCTTCTGCCTTTTATAAAATTCTAGACCCTCGATATCGACTTGACATGCAACGAGGAAGCTGACTATTTTGGTTGATTGCAGACCACACTGAACTTTCCCTATGCTCAACTCTCTTGTAGCAGAGGAAGCACACCGGAATTTCATGGATTCCTGCTTATCTCAAACCTAACGAATCAGCGATTTCCATGTCCTGCACTTGATTCAGTGCAACATGTTTTAATTCCCAATTACCCAGCCTGACCAATCTCTTATTAGAACGCTTTGACCACGATCCCGCCTATCCGCCCCGCCGGAATTAATAACCTGAACTTTAAAGAATTGACTTTGGCTGGGACTATTTCCGACGATGATGCACTGGCATGAGGACATGGGCTTTCCATGTCCCAGGACAGGGCAGCTGACTAAAGGCAATCACCTTGAAAACAGCTGTAATGATGCGTCGATCGGAGAACCACCATGGCATCTAAATATGACAGGACTTCACCCCCATTCAATAGCCTGTGTCCTCGGATCCAAGCCTTGGCTCATGCAAAATATAACCCTCGACTATTTTCAGGTATCCTCCGTCGCTTTTTCTCGAAAAATGCGGAAGCTACCTACCCACTGAGTGAAAATCTTTTGTATGATTTGGTTTAGTAAAAAATTCCTAGAAAATACATGTGCTAATTGAATGTTGATTTAGCCTCCTTTGTAATCATAACGGCCGTTGCGAGCCCTTCAATGTGTGGCAGTGCCTACCTTTCCGCCATACTTGGCTCATTTCGTTACTTCTTCACTGAAAGGGAGTCCCAACCTCGAGGCTTAGAGCACGAAAGAAAGACAAAAGTTGACGAAATAGTTCTCGGCCATTTCCAGTGTGCCAATCTTCGCAGACGCCGGGTGAACGGTTCTTTGGAGCCTTCCTGTTCGATTCATACATGGTGGAGATATTATTCCTGTCCATGTGGACATTCCCTCGTGGGGTTAGAATGCAATATGGCTTTTTATTATCGAATGGACAGGCAATACGGATCAACCCAAAATTAACTATTCCCGGTATTCGAGGGTATGAGAGATAATAACGGTGAGCCCGGCCTTTGCAAAAGTGCTCTTGATTATTATCACTGAACAACTAGTTGGGAGGGTTCTGAAACAGAATGTGCATAACGTAGATGTGTATCCGTTGACAATTACTCAGCGATCTCGGCGTTGATGTGTTCAATAAATCCCAAACGAATCAGGAAATAGCATTATTGTTTACTTGGTACTTACCGACAGTGATTGCTTGCGACAAAAGGCAGTGAAGGATTATCACCACCAAGATATTGTTTCCATCGGAAGAGCAAACAAAAGTGTAACCGTCCACAGCTGATGGGGTTTATCTTTGACCTGGGAATTCTGGGAGGTCGACTCGGGGTCGGCAGCCATATGACAAGCATATACCTTATCCTGGGACCCCAGCAGCCCAAGTACATAGTATCCGAACCAAGATGGATAGACAAATTTTCGATATGTATCTGCAGGCAATTTCTATTCGGCGCCTCCACGATGCACCCTCGTTTCTGTATGTCACCGTTCTTTTCACATGGAGAGAAACTTGATACGCACCGAAGTGTGACTCTTCGGTCGGAGAAGAGGCGGGCTTGAACAAATCTGTTATGTAGCATCGGTACTGTTCTCCGGAAACCCAGTAGGTTTCCGTAGGGGGGGTAATAAGGTCGTCATATCTGACAGGGGAGATTGAAGTTCCGGCTTTCCATAACGCTTCGACATAAATGTCCGAGTACCCTCCCCGCTTGGTGCAAGACAAGGTGGCTTACGCGATAATCGTGTCTTTGAAACAGTGTTGAAGTGCTTTGCCAATTTCCATATCCCTGCAAGAGAGCTATACATGCCTCTACTGCTGCGGTGAAGTGAGGTCAGGGGATAACCCCTTGGCAGGGGAGTTATCTCCCTACGTTTGCATGTTCCATGCTGTTCCATGCTTGCCTAGAGATGCTATTGCTTGCGGGTTCCTGAGGTGTGGAAGTTTGAAGCTCAGGTAAAGCTGGGATGAAGCTGGGACACCGACCTTTGTTTCATTTTGTGAAAGAATCGTCGAATAGAGTGGTAGGGGATCTGCTGCAAGATGGAGTTCAGACAACCCCCATCGGTGCACATGTATCGGAGAAGTCAGGCACGAGAATGATGAGAATATTTCGATAGGAACGGTAAAACCAGGGACCTTCTGCTTTTGGAGGCGAGCTTGGCGTGAACAATTATAACACGTTCTTTAAAGACTGACTGATACCACCATTTTTCTTGCCGAAAAACCCCCAGTACCCTATACCTGCCGCTCAACAAGATGCGTCTGTCCAGCACAGCGCTATTCTTCGTTTCCTTACTGACTATCGTTATCTCTGCTCCCATCGTGAGTCTATAATCTTGAGTGCCGATCACTGACTAAAAAAAACATGCGCTAGCAGAATGATGTGGTGATCGAGGCCAGAGGTGGTGAAGAGGTTGCAGTGCGTCGCTACCTCGTTATTGCTTTGACCACATTCTGATCACAATTTCATCGTAGAGGGAACCTATCCCTTTGTTGAAGCGAGAGGCACAGGGAGCCCCCCTATGGAAGCGAAACCCCGTCGCTGGTTCAGCTACATGGAAGCGGGAGGCTGAGGCCGGAGTTCCTGTATGGAGGCGAGATGCGGAAGCGGCCGAGGGCGGAGATTCACCTGGTTGGCGTCGGGAGGCTGAGGCTGGCAATCAACCCGGTTGGAGACGGGAGGCTGAGGCTGGCAATCAACCTGGTTGGAGACGGGAGGCTGCGCCAGCATCCGGTTCCCCCGGGTGGCAGTGATGGTTGGCTACGCCGAGTACAAATCATGAGCGAGAGTTAGTTGTCCAGCGGTGTGGCAAACCACAGAAGGTTGTCTGCGATGGCAGTCCGACGATGATGTCACCAACAAGATATTCTTTTCCTCAACCCCTCGACCTACGTGTTGAAATTCCCTTCCTTTATCTATCGGTTTTTCTTTCGGCGTGATATCACGACACTCACATTCATTTTTCCCCTCTCCTATGCTCCCACTTCTCCATATCTTCTCAGCCTACATACGATACTTAACTGCTTGTGCATTGTAAATGTTATTACCCAGAATGGACTTCAGTAGTTCGTCATCTTGCACCACTCTTTCTATAAAAAAAGTGACGGCGTTAAACCGGAGTTTTAGTAGGTTGAGGTTAAAGCTTGATGGTTTGTGATCAGTTCTCACGCGCACTTATGTGCCAGTCATCGTTGGCTGTTTGTATTACAAATCACTTTCGAAATCACATCTGTACTAGATAGAATACAGGCTGGTTAGGAGCCAGCATAAAACAGCAAATCCTGGTTGCCTCGGAAAACCCAGTCCGCCCAAAGTTTTGTCAGCATTCCCACACTCATTTCTGGCTTCCCTTGACAGGTTCTGACAGGCGATTCTTGGCGCGAAGCTTCGGCGACTTTCGGCAGAAAAGCAGCTTCGAGCTCCGATGGAACACAGTTTGGATGGCTGAACATAAGGGGGAAGGGTATACGCTAAAAGAATGAGGTTCTGTAACAGAAAATGCCATAATTCGGTCGACAACGTTGGATACGAAGAAAAGCAGGCGAAAACGGCCACGGGGAATGGAAAATAGAATTAGAAGCTCAAAAATTAAAGGAATCGACTTTCCCCAGCAAGACTTCTTAGTGTAACGGAAGGCATGAATGTAGTTATCTATGCCGCTCGTTGTGCATGATGTTTGCAGTTCGAATCCCTTGCCTACGTGTTTTTTTTTTTGTTTTGACTTTTCTATATATTCGAGTCAAGTTCACTATTCACTTACTTGGTTGCCGATAATCAAATAACAATGGCTTTTCACAAGATATATGAAGCATAATTTTGTCGTGCACAAGCAGTACATATTTGGGAGTCGGTTGATTTTTTTTAAGACTTAGAACACCTGGAGTGCGCAGGAAACCTCGAGTCCGAAGACTTCTTGCCGGATTTCATTTGAAGTTCATTTGTGCGGCGCCTGTCGATCGAACTCGCGGATCAGCTTACAAATCTGTGGGAATGCTGACAAAACTTTGGGCGGACTGTGTACCCCCGTTGCCCTGTCTGAAGCACTCCGGGGCGCTCCAGAGCTTCTTCACGTCATACTAGGCGGGATCGCCACGGACGGTTCCAGCCTAACCTTGGCCTAACCTTAATAAGTTAGGCTCTGCCCACATCATGTGCCTGCGAAATAGATCAGGTGATGCACGCGTATCGCGTCACGCGTGTGCCTTTTGGGTTAAAATATTACTCACTGTCGACCCGTATTTCAGTTATTTAAATGCGATCCTATCCTGTATTATGTGATGACTTCATGTCAAGAAATTCTACTTCTGCTGCTGAAAACCTTTGGAACACCCTTGCATAAAATGAGGGTGTTGGACCAGGAGGGCTTGAGGAGGGCGTACAAAAAGGCTTACTCTCATCATTAAAAATACCCTCTCATTGCTGCATAACTGTAGTTTTAAAGGAGGCCTGTTGTTAAAGCGAGAATTGGACGAGAATTGGCCCAGCTACCACGCATTTACAATCTTGAATTGGCATTAAGGTTTCCACAAAAGGACCCCAAAATTTCTTAAGCATACTTATTTATGGTTGAGCTAATGTCAGGTGCTAACCACCATTGATGCGCCTGCAATAAGCCATGATCCAAGGCTTGTCATGAATCTGCACAACAAGATAACTCAACTTCAAATGATGTTCACGACTCACGGTGATGGGGAAATACAAGGAAGGAAAACCGAAACCCGAGTCAAGGTACAAGGGCCGGAGTCACACACGACTCATGCTGAGTCGGGATATTGCTGCGCGCCTATTATGAGCGCTTGTTCAAGTTAAATTGTCGCTGGCTCACTTCCAGATGTATGGAATGTGCCAAATATCTGGTAGGTCTGGTTCGTCTGGTGAATTGAGTTGCTAATCTGTACTTATATCACAATAAATTGATGAAGCGGCGTCAATTTTTTTTTAAATGAGAGTACCCAACTAACTTCTACGTTGAATCATGGCCGAATTACAACCCCAATAAGGTGCCTCTCATTTTGTCTACACCTATGTTACCTCTTGTACTGTCTATTACAATGCAATTGTTAGGGTACGTACTCAACTGGGCGCCAGACAAGGTTGGATGATGTTCCGCGTGAGTGTTGCCTTACCTCAAGCACTCATAGGTGAACCAAATCCACCTTAAATGCATTCAGTAGGTGTGTTCCATCACATTCTTTATACTACTCGCTAGAGCAGTGGTATTAATACCAACTTACCTTGCTTCTTTAGTATATTTCACAAAGATGCGAGGCGCATGTCCTGTAGGTTTTGCTCCGAACGCTGCTGAATACACCAGCTGGCACAGACATAAGTGCAGCTATAGCCAGGGTTACTATTAGGGTTGGATGTCAAGTTTTTGGTCTCGAAAATCGAAATTCAAACCAGGATTTGCTGATGCACCGAGATCAATGAAACATCGTTTCCAAATGTAAAGTTGGTCGAAGGTTGGCACATAGAGAGCAAGTAAGGTGTGGCTATGTATACAACCCTCTAATTTATCATAGAAAGACCTAGGTCCTAGGAGGGTCCTGGGGATAATCGTAGGAAACCGGCGTTCAGGAATGTTCAAGTTGTTGTTCAACAATCCTATTCAAGATGTCAACTGAAAGGCCTCTGTTTGCTTTGACTGGCGTGGGCGTCGTTGTCAGTCAAGCCCAGGCCAAGGAATTCCAAGACCAACACGTTTTCTTCCGTCCAGGAACGATAGGTTGCGTTGAGCAATTGCGATGATTAGTCATTATCACAAAGAACTTGGTATAGCTTGGTAGCTATTTTTGGGATCCCATCAAGTTTCCATCATCTATGGAAACCTTGCGCCACCTGGCAGAATGCCGCTTCGTCTTATTTACAGTCACTTCTTCTCCGCCCACCTTTCTTTCTCTACTGAAGATATCTTCGTCGCATATCACCCTTGTTCGGGCTAGTGACCCATAATCGCCTGTAGGCGACTCGCTGTCGAAAAGATCACAGGATGACCATCCAATACCCAACAGTAGAGGCAGCCTCACCTCTTTCAGTGAGTATATACGCATTTCCTCTTTTGCCAGCACTTCCTTGCTCATTATCATTCATTCCAGAGGGCAGAAACCTTTGGTCATCAGGGATTTCGAGTACCAGACCCGTGATTATCTCTTTGACTCCTTTGGTCGCTTTACATGGACATTTTTTTGATAGATTCGCACCACGAAAGCGCCCTGGAGCCTCGTTCGTGAATGCCTTACTTGCGACTGCACTGTTCCGATGCTGGCATATCCTCCTCTTCTTTGCTGCCT
>Ga0307513_10008942_pt1 | contig 12725 bp, 15 predicted proteins | sample 15_EM_MG_FD_202174 | JGI IMG/M metagenome (GOLD analysis project Ga0307513, IMG submission 202174) | Populus trichocarpa ectomycorrhiza microbial communities from riparian zone in the Pacific Northwest, United States - 15_EM | ecosystem: Host-associated > Plants > Roots > Unclassified | place... | reverse complement strand
TCGGGTTTGTCGGAGCGAAGGGTGTTTGTCAAGAAGCTAGATTTGGGGTCTCGAACCATGCCGTGAGTCCGCTGAATTGCAGCCATCGACTTCTCCATCATTGGAGTCCTTGTCTCTGTCCCCGATCGACCACGGGTAGTGGTTGCTGCGCCACCGCTCGCAACATCCGCCGTCGATTTGTGACCTAATGCGAACGGCTTGAAGAAGTTGTTTTTCATGTGACGTAACCGATGGCCAAGGGTTTGCGTCCGAGCCATGCCAGATCGACTCATTGACGGAGTGTACGTGGTGGAACCGGGGGTTACGGTACTGCGGACCTGTTCGTCCCCGGAGGGTTGGAATGGGGAGGTAACGATGGAGGCGGAGGGGACTTCGGGGTCAAAAATTAAACCGGAGACGCATATCCGTGCGAAACATTCGATACTGTGGAGGTAGACGTGAGCACAGCGCCGTGAAGTCATGTAGACCTGCGTACGTGAAAAAAATAAAGAGAGAGAACAGCGCGTAGTCTTCCCATTGGTGGAAGTAGCCTCTTATTCGGGGAGGTTTTGTATTAGGATCGGCAAGGGTAAGGGAACGAGCGGATTGGATGGTTAAGACGACAAGATGAAATGAGATCAAAAGAAGAACGATAGGCTCTGTCCATCTGGGCACAAAGGGTTAGCGGACAGCGGTGACCCTTGGTTGATGGGGTAAAACGTACGGAAAAAGTAGAAATCGATACATGAACAGCCGTACCGGGTTCGTGGGACCCATGAAGCCCAGTGCACGCCCTCGTATAGGCAAGCTCTTCCTGAGATCGGGCAACGCTGCGTATTCGGGCTCCTCGGAGTCGTCGTCAGCTTTCTGCTTGGGGGGTGTCTCTTCGTCTACATCATCTAGTCTTACGTGGTCATCCAAACCTCTCCCAGCGAGGTTAACGACACGGACAGACATGTGTCGAAGACTTCGAGAAACAGACTGTAGGGTCGTACCCGTCTTCCTAAGTGGAGAAGGAGAAGTGCTATAACGATTTGACTTGCGGCGAGACTTAGGGCTGACACCAATTGAACGTTCAGGGTCTTTGACATCGTGTATGCTCCAGCCTGGTGGATGCTGATGAGACATGTTGGCGGTAAGGTGTGCCTCGTCATCCTCGTCATCCAGAAGTGTTGGAATCAGGGATGCAGAAGAAGGGCCGGGCTGGGTTGTCAAGTACGCGCTCCTCGTCCGGGATCTTGGGGGTGTATCGTCGTCGGGCGAGACGGGAGGAGAAATGAACGGATCGTCATCGACAGAGAAGGTTCGGGTGTTCGTTTGGACCGTTGGACGTGGGAAGGGGACCCTGGATGCTGACCAGCTTGGGCGGCGCCTAGTGACTGAGCCTTGACCATCCTTTGGGGTCAAAGAGGGGGAAGGAGGGAGAGACGCCGCCAGCCCTGCTGGTGTCCCTGTAAGATCCACTGCGGAGGAGCTTGAGGTCGACTGAAGGTGCCTTTGGGGATGAGCCATGCACGGGGAGTCGATACCGATAAACGAGGGCCTGGAAGAGCACCGGATCGACTTAGGACGGAGATTGTGTATTTGTGCTGGGAGGTCGGTCCGCCGCTACTCTACCCTGCCTGAAGAGAAATTGGTTAGAAAGAGCGGGGGAACTGGGAGAGGGAGAGACCGATTAGCTGGATGAAATATAGAGGTTAGAAGTACAGGGAGCGGAACGACGTGGATGTAGTGGATCACTTGGGTTGCCAGCCACGGAATAGACGCACAACAAACATGTCTTTCTTCCGCTCCTCGTATCGCACCCTCGTCAGTCCAAAACAACTCCCAAAAATTCACGAAAAATCTGACGGATATTCCCGAGCAGCAACGACACGCACACGAGAATCCGGTAATATTTTACTCGTGCATTCTCGGCGTTGCTGGCCCACTGCTCGCAATCGGAGTCCCCCCACTGCGAAAGACGTTCGGTTGGCAGCCGGCAGAGAGGATTCCAACCACCTATCCCCGTGCGTAACCTCGTACCGTCTCTCCCTCCACGTTCGCTTGACCTTGGTACGCGGAATTGCAGTCCCAAATAGACCACGGGTGGCAATCCAGGGATACGAGGATGAACAGTGAAAAAGCAATCCCCCTTTCTCTACCCCTGCTGCAATAGATGCATTCACCCCAGCGTATTTGTTCCTCTTGCCCAAGACGCGTTACATCCCTCAATGCCACTATATTTCGACAAGGCAACCCGAATGACCCCGATCGTCGGTCACCGGTCATGGTGCACTCTGAGCTCATTTCTACCTCCCGAGTTGTTCGTAGCACCACACTCATGTGTACTACCGTACGCACGATTCTCGCGTAATTTTTTGTTAACCGTAACGACGATGTACCCACGTCGACGAGTCGCTCGTACTGAGACGTGATTTACCCGTGCCCGCACGTTCTCCGGGGCTTTCGCGATACAACCGCTTCCCTCTCGAGATGCCTCCACGTCCGCGTCCAACGTGCCAAATCTGCCAGATATCAGAGTCGAAATATAACTGCCCTACATGCAGGACTCCCTAGTAATGCCCTTTTGCGCCTTGTTGCCTTTATCTGACAGCCAGAAAGTTGTTCGCTTGGATGTTACAAAACCCACCAAGGTTCGAGAGTTGCACGAGCTGTGACACCGTTTCTCACCTCTCCACCAGAACAACCTGCCTGTGCTCCCACGAGCATTGCTACTGGGTCGTCCGAGTTACCCCCAGGTCTGAGAGCTCTTCCCCCACCGTTCGCCGCTCACACAAAACGCAGAACCAAACCGGGAGGATGCCGAGATAGACAACCCTCCCCGGCCCCTTACCTCGTTAAAATGGCCTTACGTTCCAGAGGAGTCTGTTTACCCTGATCCCCTGAAACGCGACGATCCAAAGGTCGTTCAGCTCCCTCAATACGAAGCGATAGGTAACTCGTCTTTCCTCGCCTAAACAACGACCGATACAAACCATATTATTTACCAGCCACCTCCGTTACTGTCCGGAAAACACTGTCTGAGAACCCAAACCTTAAACCTCTCCTCCGTTCCATGGACTCATTACGAGGTACGGAAAGGGAAGCGGCTCTCCAGCGTGTTTTGGGTGTGTCGCAGGCAAACTACCAGGGAGACTCGGACATAAGCAAGCTTGACATTGGCGAAGAAGATATTGAAGCTGTGCGACAGCTCTCCTCCGCCATCGAAGCAGCGATCAGAGGTGACAGGCTGAATACATTGAGCCTTGACCTCGATGGTGAACGACGATAAACAAGATGCGTGGCCTACGTATCTACATGTTTCATACAGCCCGCCATGTGTAAATGATATCAACCAAATTACCTCGGTGGCAGAACGAATCCCTCTGTCAGTTAACAAGACAGTAGAGCGACATCTGGTGCCTGGGTTGGCAAAGCCCAGTGCGTTTCCGAGGTTACGCGCCTGAGCTGTGTGATCTACCCAACCATGCTCCTTTTGCGTCCTCTGAGACGGACTTCGGGGGAGAATAAGGGCGGGTTACAGAACGAGAGGCCATACTCACCATCCTCTAAGCGTCTTTCCACCGCCGTCCAATCCCTGCCCATTCCTTTCTTGTACGCTTCTAGAACAGCAAAGAACATCGGCTCCGAGTCTGGGTGCGTGGACACAAATGCCCGCTCCAGCACATAAAGATCCACCGCCTTGTCTTCGACCATGGTTGACGTATATGCGAGCCCAAAGTCAATCAGTACCTAGCGTTCCGTCGATCAGGGAGAATAGCTGCTCGTGAACGAACCTCATACCAGTTTTACGGACGAAGGGCCCTTGGCGGCGAACGGATGCCTGATAATCATGTTGGACGTTGTGAGGTCGCCATGGATGATGTCTGCTTTATGCATTTTGGCGATCTCAGACCCAATTAAGCCCATGATTTCGTCTGAAACGGGGCGGGTCGGGAGGAGAAAGCGGTGTATGTGTTGGAGACACACCTATCGTTACTTGGTACTCATCGAGAGGATCGACGTTAGAGGCGGACTCGCCACTCGCGTCGGTCGTATCGTCGAGGAATTCCTCCGAATCCAAAGCCTGTTCTTCTTCACCTTGGGCACCACCACCAAGCAACATCCGGACACTCTTCCCTTCTATCCATTCAATGCCGAGGACACCTTCTGTGGCATCGACCATGCGGATACCTGGGACGCTGACGCCCGATCTGGGACAGGTCAGAGGTCCGGGGCGATGTGAGAGACGACGGGGAGACATACCGCAGGCATCGAAGCAGGGCTCTCGCCTCGCCTGCAACTCGAGCGCGAGTCAGATTAGCATCTAGTGATGGGTGCCGATATTGTTTCTTGAATCTGTGCTTCAACAGGATCGGAACTTTGGTGTCCGAGTCGAAAGATGTGTGGATATAGGCTTTGTAAACTTTCTGCGCAGCTGTTATGAGACTCTTGTTCCACTGCGGAAGGGCGGTCGCTCACGGCTTCAGCTCCTTGGGAGATTTGGGTGGAATCCGCGATCAACGAAGGAGTGGGCATGGGAGTGTGTCGTACTGATCGGAGACACCCTTTGCTCCTTGTGCACAAGTGCGTCCGCCTTCCTTCGACCGTCTCGTGCCTCTCATCGAATATCTCCAGGTTCCGTCCCCTCCAAGTCGACTTCAAACTGCTCCGCAGGCTCTTCATCACCCCAACGCCGCGTCCTTGCTCGGGACACCGCGCTTTCTCCATGGGTCGTCGAAAGAATAAGAAAAAGTCTCATTGGTCTGCCTACAATCCCACAGACGAGGTTTCTACAGATCCCACCGAGGACGGTGCTCCAGGAGGGCCCGCATTCTTCCACTATCATCCAGGTAGTTCCGGCATGAACCAATCCTGGTGGTTCAACACCTTTGGGAAACAACATGACTCCCTACTCGAAGGCGAGGGAGCTCCTCCCATTTCGACATCATCCGAAAACAAAAGCGACCTTCGGAACGAGTTTCCTCTCGAGCCCAAAACTTACGATCCCAGATACAGAGAATACCAGCCACCGCAAAGATCTCCCTCTCCCGCCTCCCGTTCTCAGCCCCCACCTCCCCCCACGGCCACACCACCCCCTCCCCAAGCCCCCTCCTTGGAATACATCGCAACTTCGGATGATCCCTCCCGTGTGCTTACCGACCCCGCCTTGTCCCGAAAACTACTGGTGCTTGACCTGAACGGAACGCTCCTTCATCGTTCTTCCAATAGAGGTGCACCGCGCCATCCCACACCAAGGCAAGAGGGTCCTCAACCCAGGCCGCGCTCGGTCCACCCCCGTCCCTACTTGCCATCTTTCAAATCCTACATATTCCACCCATTGAACAAGGAATGGCTCGATGTTATGGTCTGGTCTTCCGCCCAACCTCATAACGTGGACGACATGGTCGAGAAATGCTTTCATGACGGAAAGCGCCACTTCATCGCCGTCTGGGCTCGAGATACGTTGGGTCTCCCCCAACATCTTTACAGTACGACAATTCCTTCGATCACATTTACCACCGTTAATACTCAACATACGTCCGCCAACTTATTTTTGTTCTCACCACGTCACAATCCCCTTCAAAGGTCGCAAAGTCCAGACATTGAAAGATCTAAACATACCCTGGTCAAAGTTGTTCACTCCTTCTGATCCCCCGGGGGTGGAGTCTCACCCTGCTCCCCGCCACACGGCGATGTCCACCCTGTTGATGGATGATTCTCCTCGTAAGGCAGAGGTCCAACCTTACAACCACCTCTGTGTGAAGGAATACTCAAACGTGATCCGGAATCGGGACCTTACCTCATTACTAGAGGAGAAGGCAAGAGCTAAATCCCCGTCACCCCCTCCTTCCGAAGAACCGGAATCACAGCCCCTTCATCCTCCGATGTCTCAACTTCCCCTTGGTATCTCACACTCCCTTGTATCTTCAACGATCCACCATCAACACCCCACGCCATTCAACCTACCACCTGTACCCCTCGAACCACCATCGGACTTCCAATTTGACCAATCTGTGGGCATCCAACCGGGTGCGACACTCCTTAACCCTCTCCCGCTCACAAGCAACACGGGAGCTTATCCCCGGTTGCCCGGGGACAGCAGTCTCGGGCATGGAGTGATCGCTCCTCAGATGCTGTTCAAAAACCCTTCTCCGTCAATGGCGGGTTATCAAAACCCACAGCCGTTCCAACAACTCCCTCAATCAATAACCCCATTCACACCTCAACAAATGCACCACCCCAAATCGTACCTACACCCTTCCCTGACAGAAGCACCGGTTCAACCCGCACCTTTGATAAAAGGGAACACATTGCCCTTGCTTGAAACTGCCGCCGATGAGGTAAAACCCCCACCGGATCCTGCTCCTTCCACTTCGACCTCCAAGAAACGCAAACGAAAGCAGAAGCAGGAAGCAGTGCGCAAGGCTTCCGGGTCCAAACCCATCTCTGAAATTGAATACGACGAGACACTTCTTGCTATTGTTGGCATTTTAGATGAGGTCAAGCACCAATCCAACGTTGCTTCGTGGGTAAAGGCGAATGGCCTTTGGGGTCCGTACCCCCCTCAGAATCTGACCAATCCCAACACCGACGCGTTGACGCGCGATCATTTTCGCAACAGCCACGAGGATATTGCCACCTTGAGCGATAGCGGGTCCGTGGACAGTGGAAGGCGCGAGGAGAGGAAGAAGAAACGCAGAGATGCTGTCACAGCCTTTTTTGAAACCAGTGTGATGGAAGGGCCTGAGGACGGTGATTTACCATGTGCACCAACAAATGAAAAGTCGGAACAGCCAAATACCTCTGAGACGCCCATGTGGTTTGACGACCCTCTTACGATGCGGTACTGGGTGGAGCGAGGGAGGGATGCACTTGAGACCTTAGGAATTCCCGTTGAGCACGGTCTCAAACAGTAGTGGTATCTGCTTCGCTTTCTTGTACGTGCGGTAATATTGGTCATCGTACCGGGGCGGGGAGTATAATCAATAAAATGTTAGGTACATAAAGGTCAGAAGCGAGAAGAGAGAGGTATTAGGAACTGTCGAGCGTAAAATGGCCAATCCGATCCATACGTTATCCATCAGTCACATCACATTCGAAACGCAAAGCACAGGTGGCTCCTCCGAATAGTCCAGTTATCATATAGAGAAGAAAGGTTGTTCCGGATTCTGTGGCTGCTGCTGCTTGGAAAAAGGGTTCGTTCCGGTCTTGTTTGCCGTGGCTCCGTACCTGTGGGGGACATTCAGGAACGATGGGACATAAAAAGTATGCAGGCTGAGACACACCTCAATTGACCATAGTTTCCAAACGTATCGACACCATCGTCCGCATTGGCAATCAAGTTCGCGAGGTGGGCGTGCTCCCTGTCGGTCCGGGTGGGGCCGTTCTGTAGGTTCGCTTTCGGAAGGTTCGTCGCTTGGGACGCGGGTGATGGTCCGGGACTCGGGGACATTCCATTGGTCCTATTTTCGAATGTCCCAGGCAGATTGAAAGTGGGCATTGAGTTCTGTTGTGGTGGAGTAAACGGAGCAGGGGAAGGAGAGGAGACGGGTTGGGAGGGCGCGAACGGGTTGTTTGACCCAAACCCGGTCGGCTGTGCGGTCAAAGGACTAGTTTGGGGTTGCAGGAACATCTGTTGCTGCTGTTGCTGTTGCTGTTGAAGGAACAATTGCTGCTGCTGCTGTTGACGTAGCCATTCTTCTTGCTGTTGGGCGAGTTGGAGCTGTGCCTGTTGCTGTACCTGTAACTCTTGCTGTTGGGCGAGTTGGAGCTGGGCATGTTGTTGTGCCTGTAACTCTTGTTGTTGACGTAACCAGTCAGCCTGCTGTTGGGCCCATTGCGTCTGCATAGCCTCTTGTTGGGCCTGTTGTTGCCAAGGGTTGAAAGCAGTAAATTGAGGCTGAATGGCGGTGAATTGAGGCTGAAGTCCAGTGAACTGAGGTTGGGACGAAGCATCGATCAACGGGAGACCATTGTTGGGAGCTGGCCTGTCCGAGACGCTAAGTAGGGTGAAAAGAGTATTTGTCTCGTGACGTACAGTTGGTTGTTGTCATCAAAGAGGGCGGACTCGGTCGAATCCTGAGTTGCCTTCTTGCGTTTCTCTTCTTCTTCTCGACTTAGCCGAAGTGCTTCCTGAAGGTCCCGCTCCTCCGCAGTAAGATGGCCATTCTCGGCTGCGGCGGTCTTCTTACTCTCCTCGATCGCTTTACGAAGGTCATCGTCGCCAGCTGCACCGCGGGGATTCTGACGAGACCGGGACCTTCTCCGTTCGTTCTCATCACCGAGCTCGGGATCGTCGACGGGGGACCCGGAAGTCATCCGATCCCGCATGTGGGCTCGCGACCGCCGCTCTTCTCGTAACCTTGTATCGTCGGAGAGAAGATTGGTGATATCTTTGGCCTTCTGGCGGACATTTGCGCCTTGGTCCTTGCCATACTCGTCGACATATTGGAACTCCTTGAGGGTCTTGATAACGTAGATATTGTCACGGAAATAGATGACAACGTTCTCCGAGCCAGCGTGCAAGCAGTAATCGAGAAGAGTTAGCGACTGAACCAAGTCCCGGACGTTAGCGATAGATGGAACCTGGACGGGTAGTGGCACGCGCACCTTGAAAACATGCCTCCAGTTCTTCCCTTTGTCGTTTAGTCGTTTATCCAGAACCTCCATTATCTCGACGAAGTCGTTCCTGGGTAGAGTCGGGAAGGATTAGCGCGAGCTGAAACGGGGTGCAGCGAGTGTGAGGACGGACTGGTTGTATGTCATCTGGGCAATCTCGTTCATCTGGGTACCGGAAGGACCCCAGGGATCGTTTGAGGTGGCATCGCGGACCTTTGCCTGAACGTCCGAGTAACCCTTTGTGTAGTTTTTGGCGACACGGAGGGCGCCCTTGCCGAAGTGTTGGATGGACATGATGAAGAGTCGCTTTCCTTTTTAGTCCAGAACAAGCCCTCTGATCCAGTGTCCACAAACTGCGCAGCCGATCCTGTCACAAAATCCCGGTCCATAACCTTCCACGACCCTCAGCGTGCATTGCTGCGCATTCTACGTAGGGGAAGAGAGCCCGAGGCGCACGGCCTGGCGGGTGGATCTCCTCAAGTTGAATAGCCTGCCACTCCTGTACAGCACACTGGTGGTGAAACGGTTATCATCCTTGCCTTCCAAGCAAGGGGCGGGGGTTCGACTCCCTCCCAGTGTAATTTTTTTTCCTTTTCATTCACCATTTCGACCACACCGTGAACCCGTAAAACGTCTCGTACAAGAAATCTATGTAGTACACGGGTGCTTACTTAGCCATCGTGAGGGGGTAGGTCTCGTGATCACTAGCAATCCTCGCGTATTGTCCCCTCTTACGGTCCTTCTTATGCTTTCTGCTGAAGAAACAGCTAACGGGACGAAGTAAGTGCCCATATGTGTTGCCCTTCGAATGTAGACCTACCAGAGAGCGAAAGTGGTGATGAAAAACAACGCTCCTCCGACCGACGCCCCAATGATCACCGCCTTGTGTTGTTCGAAAAAAGACCCATCTGGGTCCTCAAACCTGAGTATTCTATTCGGAAGCTGCGAGACGCTTGGGGGATTTGTTGGATCGTAGCAATACTGTTTGAAGCATCTCGCGCAGAACTCGGAACGGGGAACAGCTGGGGAAAGCTTCATCCTTCCTCGATCCACCGCAGCACATTGGAGACATTTGGGCCAATCGGGATCTGGCGAGTTCGCGTCTGGCTTGAAGCCACCGACGGTGTTCGCGTTAACTTGATCCAAGAATAGATGGGTGTGGCGTGAGGAATAGGACAACTTGAAGGTGTTAGAACTTGTCGGAGGTCGATTATGATGTGCTTCAAATTTAGAGTGATCACACGTACTTTGAGACAGGTTTTTCTCCTGTAAGCGGCGGAGCGTTGGGGAGATACAGGACCAGAGGGTACTCCGGGTTCGATGTGGATGTTGGATCGCATCCGAACAGTGTTGGTCGCATATTTAATCCCATGGACACGAAATCGTCGGGTGTAGCTGGGATTGGTGGGAATTTTTTATGAGAGGGCGACAGAATGTTATTCAGCCTGAGGTTGGTGTTGATGGGCGATGTACCACTTCACAAGGTGATGAGTCCACGTCATCAAAAACAGCGCAGGGGGTGACTCACTTGGGCCAACTATCGCGGGTGTCGGCGCTGCAAGGTGTCAGTTATAGGGAGCGGACGGGAGGAGGATTCGTCTACTCACCTTGCATCTACGGCAAGGATGAAGTCGACATCCCGGGAGTTTACGAGCAACGATCCAAAAGGGACGTTTTCGAGGTTCAGTCCACCGTCAATCAACTCCAGCCATCTTGTGCTGGTGTCAATATACGTCTTGTTTTTGATACCATTAAAGGGCTGAACGCTAGCCGTGAGTCTGACATTCGCATCGAAACCGACTGACCAAAAACTCACGCTGGGCCAGTTCGCAACATCATCTGCCCTCGTCTCAATGGAATCAAGCAACATTGAGATGAGACGACTTAGGCCGGCGGTGTCCTTCTCTCCCCAACCATCGAACAACTTTTGACCCTGATGATAAAAGATGAGTACAAAGACTATGGTAAATGCAGGGGAGGCGTCGAACCCTGTCCAGTATAACCTGTTATTAATCAGCATCGGTTACGGGGTACTGGTGTGATTAACCCACATTAAATAAACTGGAACTTGTACCGATCACGAAACCAGCCTGGTCAAACCCGGTGACACAACTAGTGTCGTTATCCGGCTTCCCGTTCGACAAATGTGTGCCAACGTAGGTGAGGTTGACCATCGCGGACAAACTTGGGTCCCAGGAACCCATCTCAAATGGACTAACCTGTTGCACCAGTGTGTAAAGGTGGCTATCCAGGAACGTTTCAGGAACAATGGGGACGCACTTCATACACGGGCACGTCGTGAGGTGTATATCCATCCAATTTCGCCCCAGATGGACGGGAGTTAAAGATGATCAACGGTAGAGGGACGTTATGCTCCTCGAACATGGGGTTACGAGGGAGATTTGACCACAGCTGTCCCGCACCGTGAGATGATTCGTCGGTAAAAAAGTTTGTGCGAGAGGTTTGGTTCAGGAAATGGTATGAAAGCATTCGGGACCACGCATCAGTTATACTTGTATCTCTGCGAGTGGTCGTACGAGAGTCAGTGAAAGCTGAAGGTAGTTCGATCGAGAACGCACACTCCAGTGAATGCCTTTGCAACAACGCTAGTTACAACGCTTTGGAAGAAGAAGGTGTTCCTATCGTCAAGGATGTTGAGGCCTGCAGGGAGGAAGAGGTCAAGGTCTAGAAGCCAGCCGGTGCGATCTTTGCCATTGCCATGCACGAGATCGGGAACGGTGGTAAAGTCATTGAAGTATAGCGAGCCCGTGAACCACGAACCACCTAAGGTAAACGTTTCTTCAGATCCCCGCAAAAAACCGATGGGTAGTCCAACTTGCCAGACAATCCAGAGATGTAGGATGCCACCTGAAGGAGTCCGCCGGTGCCCGCAGCCTTGGCGGATGAGTTCCTCGTGTCCAGCGCGGATGTCACGCCAGCGGCATACTGTGCAGATCTGAATCCACCGCCAGAAAAAGCGATTCCGACCCGCGAAAAGTTGCTGCTCAAGACGGATACATCATATCCAATCTGCGAGCCGGTCCCCAGCCAGTCCTGCCAGGCGTTCGGAATCACCGTCGACTCGCGTGCACCGATATATGCGCTCTCCTGTGGATGCAGAGTCTGCGATTCGGCCGTAAACTCTCGCAAGAGGGGATTTCGGGTGATATTCGGACACAGTGAGCCGGTTCCGGGTGCGTAGAGTTTGAGCAGCTCGGCTTCTTGAGCGAAAACATTGAGGCTTGGGAGTACACAGAGGAGAAGGAAGGCGGGAAACATGAAATGAACGGCACCAGCGTCCCCGCTCGTTCTTTTATTCCCCTTACATGTTGTACGCCGTGTTGCCCGCGGCCGGCGCAAGTCTGAGAGGACAGAGCGCCAGCACAGATGTGAGGTGATGTTTCTGATGTTACCGTGATCACGACAGTGCCAATAGGCTTCCGCGTTCCGCCACCATGGCCCTCGACCCGTATCGTGAATACTCCAGTCCTCCTCCTCAACCCCCGCTGCCCGCTCACCTGCTCTGTAGGCCCTGAGAAGCCTCTCAAGAGGAGGCGCCTGGATGACCGCGGCTCGATCACGCCGGAGAGCTGTCTCTCGGCCTCACAGCCCCCGGTACCGCTGACCCTCGGACGCGGGGTGGTCAATCCCTGTTCCTGCTGTAGCCGACCTGTGCCTCCGAGACCTGGGTGCTTCATTCTCTGTGTGAGGTATGTCCCCGCCCAATCCAATCCGATCGTCTCCTACCTTCACCCCTCAAACCAGGTGCGAGAAGCTGACCTGTAACGTATGTTCGCGGACATGCACCCATCTTCCACCTTCTCAACCCCCCACTCCCATGTTGAGTTATTCTCCCACTCCCCCGTGCACACCTTTACCACCCTTGCCCCTGCGTCTGGCTGTGACGTTCCAGTCAGCCGCCAGTGCTGTCGCTATCAGGTCGCCTCGAGTCACTCGCAGCAATCACAGGAAACGACGCGAGTTTGATGGTGGAAGCAACCCCAACGATAATCAACACGTCGTATTAGATCTCGACGATGGATCTACCAACGATGAGATGATAATCGATGGTCGTGGGTGTGGCCGAAAGGTCTGTCGTAACTGTTCCTTCGAGAACCCCCAAAGGTCTGCACCCCTAATCC
>Ga0307513_10008941_pt1 | contig 12726 bp, 7 predicted proteins | sample 15_EM_MG_FD_202174 | JGI IMG/M metagenome (GOLD analysis project Ga0307513, IMG submission 202174) | Populus trichocarpa ectomycorrhiza microbial communities from riparian zone in the Pacific Northwest, United States - 15_EM | ecosystem: Host-associated > Plants > Roots > Unclassified | place... | reverse complement strand
CGGGGAGTTCCTGGCGATCGTGGGCCGGTCGGGATCGGGGAAGAGCACCCTGCTCAACCTCCTCGCCGGGCTGGACTCGCCCGACGCGGGACGGATCAGCAGCCGGGGCGAAGCGCTGCCCACCGGGGAGGACGCTCTGGCCGACTGGCGCCGCGAGCACGTCGGCCTGGTCTTCCAGGCATTCCATCTGATCCCCACACTGTCGGCACTGGAGAACGTGGCCATCCCGCTGTACCCCCTGCGCATGAGCGCCACCGAGCGCCACGAGCAGGCCCGGAAGCGCCTCGAACAGGTGGGCCTCGGCCACCGCACGACGCACCGTCCCGGTCAGCTCTCCGGCGGGGAGCAGCAGCGCGTCGCGATCGCGCGGGCGCTGGTCGGTGAACCGACGCTGATCCTCGCCGACGAACCCACGGGCAACCTGGACAGCTCGACGGGCCAGGAAATCCTCGACATGTTCCAACGGCTGCGCCAGGAGACCGGATTCGCACTGGTCGTCGTCACCCACGACGAGAAGGTGGCCGCCGCCGCCGACCGGCAGATCAGGCTGCAGGACGGATTGGAAGTCGCATGAACCGCAAACTCATCCCGGCACTCGTGCTCAGCGCGGTCCTCGCCGCCGCGGGCTGCAGCGCGGACCAGGAAAAGGCCGACGACTCCTCGACGGGAGTGGACGTCGACCTCGTGTACCTCAACCACCCTCCCGTGCAGCCGGTCCTGAAGGACATCGACCAGGTCCTCGCCGACTACGAGGGAAAGGTGAGCGTCTCCCGGTACGACGCCGACACCCCCGAAGGCAAGGAGTTCACCGATGAGCACGACCTGACCGGCCACGTCGCGATCGCCGTCCTCATCGACGGAAAAGTCAGCTTCAAGGGCTTCCCCACCGGCGAGGCCCCCATCAAGAGCGCCGAGGGCGACTGGGAGATCGAGGACCTCGACGCCGCCCTGCGACAGCGAACGAAGGGCTGATGACCGCGGTGAACCTCTACACCCGCTCCCAGCTGCGACACCGCCGTCGGCGAGCCCTCGCGGTGGTCGCCGCGGTGGCGCTGGGCGCGGCCCTCCTGATCGCGCTCACCTCCCTCGGCTCCGGGTTCCGCGAGGCCGCCCGCGCACCGCTCGCGGGTATCGCCGCCGATCTGGTCGTCACACGGCCGGACAGCGGCATCCCCTCGGAGCAGACCGGACGCGGTGTACGCCAGCCGTTCGGTCTGGCCACCTTCGACAGCGGCGAGGTCCGGGAGATGGGCGCCGTACCCGGCGTCGACACGGCCGTGGGCTCGCTGCAGATCTGGGACTTCGGGGCGCGCTCGACCACCACCATCGCCGGAGTCGACCCCGGGCAGCGGACGGTCGGCCCGGGCCGGATCCTGGACCACGACCTGATCGCGGGCCGTTCCCTGCGCACCGGTGAGCGGGGCGCCGCCGTCCTCGACCGCCACTACGCCGCGTTCTACGACACCAAGGTCGGCCAGCGTGTCGAGGTCGGCGAGCGGAGCTTCACGGTGGTCGGAGTGGTCGAGGTCAAGGACTCGGCGCAGACGGCGGCCTCGAACATCTACCTCCCGCTCGCAGAGGCCCAGGAACTCGCCGGTCTGACGGCGGACCAGGTCAACCAGGTGCATGTGCAGGTCGGCAACTCGGCCGACACCGAAGCCGTCACCGCCGGGATCACCGACCGTGTCGGCCAGGTGAGCGCCATCACCCCCGACAGCCTCGTCCAGATCATGGGAGCCGTCGGACGTATCTCGGCCCGCTTCTCGACCATCGCCGCGGTCGTCGGCGGCATCGGTGGCCTGGTTCTGAGCTGGACGGCACTGCGCGGTCTGGTCTCCGAACGGACCCGTGAGATCGGACTGCTCATGGCCGTGGGCTGGCGACGTTCCCACGTCGTCAGGGCCTTTCGTGTCGAAGCCCTGATCCTCGGACTCGTAGGCGCCGCGCTGGGTATCGCCGTCGGCGCGGCCCTGGCCGGCCTGCTCTCGTACATCCCCGCCCCCGACCTCTTCTCCGCTCCGCCCTCCGTGACGGGGCACGGCGAGGCTCCGGAGGCCGGCGGCGAAGGGCTGCCCGTAAGCGTCAGCCTCACCGCCCTGGGCGCCGCCGCCCTGGTGTCCGTCGTCGGCGCGACCGGCGCAGGGGTCCTGGCCGCCCGGCGCGCGACCCGGCTCAAGCCCGCACGGAGCCTTGTCTCTCTGTGAGGACCACCGACTTCTGCAAGAGGCGCGGCAGTCAAGGCCGCCTGAGCGATGGAGCTGTCATGACAGACGATTTCGTCCCGATCATCGACCTGTCCGGCCGGAACACCGAAGCCGGCCGCGCGGAGATGTCCGCTGCGATCCGGCGAGCCTGCGAGACCTCGGGCTTCTTCACGATCGTCGGGCACGGCGTGCCGAAGGACCTCGTGGACCGCATGTACACCACGACGAAGGGCTTCTTCACGCTGTCGGAAGCAGAAAAGGAGCTGAGCGCGAACCAAGGTGCCGGGGTGTCCGGGCTGCGCCGCCCCGGCGGGCCGTACGAGGCGTTCGCGGCGCACGTGACCGGAGACCTGAGCGAAGAGGAACGCTCGAAACTCGGTGACTACCCGGCCACCTGGAAAGCGGCGAACATCTGGCCGGACGCCGGGTTCAAGGCGACCTGGGACGAGTACATCGCCGCCATGGCAGGACTGTCGGCCGAGATCATGCGGCTGTTCGCGCTGGCACTTGAGCTGGACGAGGACTTCTTCGACGACAAGTTCGACGAGCACGTGTCACTGCTGCTCGCGAACTACTACTACCCCGAACCGCGGGCGGACCAGCTCCGCCGCGACGCCCACACCGACTGGGGCAGTCTGACCGTGCTGTACGTGGAGGACGCACTCGGCGGCCTCCAGGTGCTCCGCGGCGAAGAGGACTGGCTGGACGTCCCGGCCGTTCCGGGCAGCTTCGTCGTGAACATCGGTGACCTGATGGCCTTCTGGACCGGCGGCCGGTGGAAGTCGACCGTGCACCGGGTGGTCAATCCGGAACCGGGAAACACGTCCTCGCGGATCTCCATCCCGTTCTTCTACCTACCGAATCACGACACCTCGGTCGAACCGATGCAACCGCTGGCGGCGGGAACCACCGAGGCGGATCTCGACCAGGTGACCGTCGGTCAATGGTTCTCCTGGAAGATGCAGACGACTTACCAGGCCGCGTCGTAGCAGGGCCGGACACGAGATTTTCATGGAGGTGAAAGAAATTCCCGAGCAGGACCGGTCGAGGCAGGACCTTTCGACATCTTTGGCAGGAAATTCCTCCGCCCCGATCAGCGGGCGTATCAACTCGGCGCCGAGTGCTCTGCTCCACGACGAGATACTCGCTCCACAGTTCCATTACGAGGCCGAACATCTCCTCCCGTGGTACATCGCCATCGAAAAGGTACTCGCGATCGAGTACGGGCGGATGGGAATCGTTCCCCCGGAGGGTGTCCGGGAGTTGGGCCGCCTGCTCTCCGAGGTCACCGCCGAACGCATCCGGGCGAGCCCCGACGACAACATGTCCGACATCGCGTTCGCTCTGGAACGCTTCGTCGAGGAACGCCTCTCCGCACCCGTTCCCGGATGGCATGTGGACCGCAGCCGCAACGACTTCCAGTCGTGCGCCCAACTCCTCTTCGGCAGAGAACAGTTGCTCCGTACCGCCGAGCAACTCCTCGACTTCGCCCGGACCGTGCATCGCGTGGCCTCGCGCACGCTCGACATCCCGATGCCGGGCTACACCCACCTCCAGACCGCCCAGATCATCACGCCCGGCTTCTATCTGGCGGCCCTGTGCGAGCAGACGGTCCACTCCCTGACCCGGCTCCTCGCCACCTACGACGGGATCGACCTCAGTCCGCTGGGCGCCGGTGCCTTGGCGGGCCAGGAACTGCCGTGGGACCGCCGCCACATGGCCGACCTTCTCGGGTTCCGTGCCGTCCGGCCGCACGCCCTCGCGGCCGTGGCCTCCCGCGACTGGGCGGTCGAGATCACCGCCGAGTTCTCCATTCTCGGAGTCTCGCTGAGCCGTTTCGCGACCGACCTCATGAGCTGGGGCAGCAGCGAGTACGGATTCATCGACCTCCCCGACGACCTGTCCGGCATCTCCTCCGCGATGCCGCAGAAGAAGAACTTCCCGATCCTGGAACGGATCCGGGGCAGGACCGCCCACCTCAGCGCCTTCCACCTCGACCTCGTCCTCGGCCAGCGCAACACGCCGTACTCGAATTCGGTCGAGGTCTCCAAGGAGGCCGGCGCGCACCTCTACCCCGCCTTCACCGTCGCGCGCAGCGTGCTGCGCCTGCTCGGCACCGTGCTGGACAACCTCCGCTTCCGCGAGGACCGGATGCGCGAGGTCTGCGAGCGTGAGTACCTCGGCGGGTTCACTCTCGCCAACCTGCTGACCCTGGACGAGAAAGTGCCCTGGCGCAGAGCGCAGGTCATCGCCGGGCAGTACATCGTCGCCGCCTCCGGCCGAGGGCTGTCGCCGCGCGAGACCGACCCCGGACTGCTGCGCGAGATCGCGCTCAAGCACGGCTTCGAGCTGGCGGAACCCGGACCGGCCCTGGCCGTGGCCTTCGACGTGGAGGAGAGCCTGCGCCGGAAGCAGTCGGCGGGATCGGCGCACCCCGACGCGGTGCGTGACCTGCTGGCCGGGCAGGCCGCTCACCTCGACGAGCAGCGCGCCCAGTGGAGACGGCGCAGCGAACGGGTTCGCGGCGCGCTCGCGGAAATCGATCGTCAACTCGGCATATAGCGGCCGCACCGGCTCGGTACGGACACGGGGGAGCAGATGACTGGACCACCAGGAGAACAGCACGAGGCATCGCCGTACGGCTCCGTCCAGGAAGACGGTGTCGGCGTCGGTGCCGCGAACGGAACCTTCGGCGAACTGTTGCAGGGAGTGCTGCCCGAGAACGAACTGGACTTCCTCGTCACCCTTCCGATCACCTCCTCCTCCACCGCGGAATTCCAGTTCGCCCCGTCCCGCCGCGAGGTAGTGGTCAAGCCACCGCACAAATCCAAGTCCCGTCTCCTCGCGGAACGCATCCTGCGGGCCCACGGCCACCGTGGCGGCGGTTCTCTGACCATCACCACCGACCTGCCCGAGGGAAAGGGGCTCGCCAGTTCCTCCGCCGATCTGGTGGCCACGGCCCGTGCCGTCGGTGAGGCATTGGGCGTACGGCTCACGGAGAAGGAGATCGAGTTGTTCCTGCGCGGCATCGAGCCGTCGGACGGCGTCATGTACCCGGGAATCGTCACCTTTTACCACCGGGAAGTGCGGCTGCGCGAGAAGCTGGGATTTCTTCCGCCTCTCACGATCGTCGCCCACGACGCCGGGGGAATGGTGGACACCGTCCGGTTCAATCAGTCGAAGAGACCGCGCAGCGAAGCCGAGAAGCGGGAGTACGCGCATCTGTTGAGGGAACTCACGGACGCTGTTCAGGTCGGTGATCTCCGGGCAGTGGGTGATGTCTCCACCCGGAGCGCGGAAATGAACTCCACGCTCTCTCCGCGAAAACACTTCGACGATCTGCTGCGCATCTGCCGGGACGTCGGTGGGCTCGGGCTGGTGCTCGCGCACAGCGGGACGAACCTCGGTGTGCTTCTCCCCGGCGACGAGGACGAGCAGGCGGACAGCGTCGAGTACGTCCGGAAATCGTGCGCCGCGTTCACCGGGAGCGTGTCCGTCTACCGCTCGCTGGGGCCGGAGGGCCAGAGACCTGACGGGCCGGAGAGACCCGAAGACCCACTGCTGCGAGATCCGGAAACCCCCGAAGCACCGTTCACCACATCCGTCGGCCACCACCCAGGGACCTGAACATGCTCTTCAACAGTGTGGTTGACGCCATCGGGCACACCCCGCTGGTACGCCTTCGTGTGGCCGGCGCTCCCGGCGCCGAGGTCTTCGCGAAGCTCGAACTGCAGAACCTGTTCGCGATGAAGGACCGCGTCGCCCGGAACATGATCCTGGAGGCGAAACGCACCGGCGCCCTCCGTGACGGCGCACCCATCATCGAGAGTTCCTCCGGGACCATGGCATTGGGCGTCGGCCTCGTCGGGACCGCCCTCGGTCACGACGTGCACATCGTCACCGACCCTCGGATCGACGAGGTCACCCTGGCCAAACTGCGCGCACTGGGATGCCAGGTCCATGTCGTGGAGGCGATGAGCGAGCACGGGTGGCAGAGCGCCCGGCTGGAACTGCTCGACCGCCTGCTCGCCGACCTGCCGGGCGCCTTCTGGCCACAGCAGTACAGCAACCCCGACAACCCGGGCGCCTACCGCCTGCTCGCCGACGAGATCCTGGGCGACCTCGGGCCGATCGACGTACTCGTCGGCTCGGTGGGCAGCGGGGGATCCTTATGCGGCACCGCCCGTGCCCTGCGGGACACGCTGCCGGACCTGACCGTGGTCGGGGTCGACGCCGTCGGCAGCGTGCTCTTCGGACAGCCCGACCTCCCCGGCAGGCTGCAGAGCGGCCTCGGCAACAGCCTGCTGCCGAAGAACCTCGACCGCCGTCTGATCGACGAAGTGCACTGGCTCAACGACGCCGAGGCGTTCGAGTCCACCCGCGCCCTCGCCAGGGAACAGCAGATCTTCGGCGGGAACACCTCGGGGTCGGTGTACCGCGTGCTGTGCGACCTCGCCGCCCGGGCCGAACCGGGCACCCGCATCGTCGGCATCCTCCCGGACCGCGGAGACCGCTACGTCGACACCGTGTACAGCGACCCGTACTGGACGGAACAGGGGCTGCACGAGCTGGACACGGCATCCGGGCCCCGGGCCGTCGAGCCGGGCCGGGTCGTGCAGGGGTGGTCCCGCACACCACGCGAGGGCGACGGCACCTCCGGGCTGGGCCGGCACCTTCTCTTCGTGGAGTCCAACACCACGGGGACCGGCATGCTCGCGCTGGAGACGACGCGCCGGCTCGGACACGAAGCCGTCCTGCTGACCAGCAGTCCCGAGCGGTACGCCGGCCTCGCCGAGGCGGAGTGCGAGGTGCTGGTCTGCGACACGAACTCCCTCGCGGAGCTGCGCCGTACCGTCCAGGACCGCTTCCGCCGGGAGGAGATCGCGGGAATCACCACCACCAGCGACTTCTACGTCCCACTGGTCGCCGACCTGGCGGCGTGGCTGGGACTGCCGGGCAACCCCGTGGCGGCGGTGGCCGCCTGCCGCGACAAGTCGGCGCTGCGGCAGAAACTGAACTCCGCCCAGGTACGCCAGCCGTGCTTCGCCGCCGTGACCGACGTCGCATCGGTGGCCGCGGCGGTCGACGCGGTCGGCCTGCCGTGCGTGGTCAAGCCGGCGGACGAGTCGGGCTCCACGAACGTGCTCCTGTGCACGACCCGGGAACAGGCCGAGACGCAGGTCGAGAGGATCCTCGCCGTCCGGGTCAACGCGCGGGGCCTGGCCGCGGCCGGAACCGCGCTGGTCGAGGAGTACCTGGACGGACCCGAGTTCAGCGTGGAGATGTTCAGCTGGAAGGGGGAGACGCGCTGCATCGGCATCACCGAGAAGAGCGTCACCGGCTCCCCGTACTTCGTCGAGCACCGTCACCTCTTCCCCGCCCCGCTCTCCCGCACGGTGGCGGGACAGCTGGAGGATCTCGTGCGCCGTGCCGTGGAGGCGGTCGGCATCGAGCTGGGCGCCACGCACACCGAGGTGCGGCTCACCGAGGACGGGCCGGCGCTCATCGAGATCAACGCCCGGATGGGCGGCGGCATGATCCCGGAACTCATCCGGCTGGCCACCGGGACGGAACTCCTCGAACAGCAGCTGCGCGTCGCCCTGGGGCAGCCCCCGGAGCCGGTCGCAGAGCCGACCCGTCACGCCGGCATCCAGTTCCTCCTCGCCGACCGGGAAGGGGAACTCGCCGGGGTCGACGGCGTCGAGCAGGCACGCGACATCGACGGCGTCGACCGCGTGGTCGTCACCGCCCGTCCGGGAGCCGCCGTACGTCCGCCCCGCGATGCCTACGACCGCCTGGGCTACGTCATCGTCCACGGCGACTCGCCCACACAGGTCACCAAGACCTGCGCCGATGCCATCGGCCAAGTCACACCCCGGACCCACGACGCCCCGCGGGAGCCGGGCTACTCGACGGCGGAAGGGAGGACGGCACGGTGACGGAGCTGCGAACCCGCCCGCCCGTGGCGTTCCGCTCGATCCCGGCCGCCCTCTCCCACTGGGCCCGGGAACGGCCGGACGCCACCGCGTACACCTTCGTCGGCACCGAACTCGCCGTGGAACGCACCGTCGGATACCGGGAGTTGGAGCGGTCGGCGCAGAAGGTCGCGGCGTACCTCCAGCGCACGGCCCGCCCTGGTGACCGGGTCCTGCTGCTCTTCCCGCCCGGACTCGACTACCTGACGGCGTTCCTAGGCTGTCTGTACTCCGGCGTCGTCGCGGTGCCGCTCTACGCGCCACGGCCCGGCGCCAAGCTCGACCGCATCGCGGCGGTGGCCGACAGCTGCCGCCCCACGCACGTGCTCACCACCGACGAACTCGCCGGGAAGCTGGGCGAGACCTTCCTGCCGGAGGGCGCCGCGGGCGGGCCCGGGGTGCACACCGTCGAGGCCATGCTGACGACCGACCACGAGCTGTTCCGCCCGGTCGAACTCGCCGCCGGGGACCTCGCGTTCCTGCAGTACACCTCCGGATCCACCGGCCGGCCCAAGGGCGTGATGGTCAGCCACGGCAACCTGGTGGAGAACGAGACAGCGATCACCGACGGCTTCGGAGTCCGCCCAGACGACGTCATCCTCAGCTGGCTGCCGATGTACCACGACATGGGGCTGATCGGCACCGCGCTGCTGCCGCTCTTCTACGGCATCCCCGCCGTGCTGCTCAACACCTTCGCCTTCGTCCACGATCCGATGATCTGGCCGACCGCGATCGCCCGCTTCGGCGCCACCTGCTCCGGCGGGCCCAACTTCGCCTACCAGCTCCTCGTCGACCGCTACGACCCCGCGCGGCTGGCCGGAGTGGACCTCAGCTCCTGGCGGGTCGCCTTCAACGGAGCCGAACCGGTCAGTGAGCGGACTCTGCGGAGCTTCGCCGCCCGCTACGCCGAGCACGGCTTCCACGCGGATGCCCTCTACCCCTGCTACGGGCTGGCGGAGGCCACCCTCTTCGTTTCCGGAGCCCAGCCCGGGGCAGGCCACCGCACCGGGCTGTTCGACCGGGGCGCTCTGGAGAAGGGGCGGCTCCAGGCCGCCGCCGCGGGATCGGCGAACGCCGTCGCGATCGTCTCCTCGGGCGCTGCCGCCCTCGGCACCACCGTCGTCATCCGCGGCGAGGGCGGCGCGAGCCTGCCGGACGAGGCAGTCGGAGAGATCTGCGTGCGCGGCCCGAGCGTCGCGCAGGGCTACTGGGGCGACCCCGCGGCCACCGAGAAGACCTTCCGGGCCCGCGTCGCCGGGCACCAGGGACCGTTCCTGCGCACCGGCGACCTCGGCGCCGTCAAGGACGGGCAGCTCTATCCAGTGGGGCGGAGCAAGGACCTCATCATCGTCGCCGGACGCAACTTCCATCCGCACGACATCGAGAGCGTCGGCTCCCTCAGCTCCCCGTACCTCCGCCGGGGCGCCGCCGCCGCGTTCCAGCCGGACGCGGGGGAGCGGGACGTCGTACTGGTGCTGGAGGCGACCCGCGACGGCGTGGCCGCACTGCGCGCCGACGAGCAGACGGCGCACGCACTGGCCGAGGGGGTACGGCGAGCGGTCGGGACTGAGTGCGACGTGCACCTCTCCGACGTGGTCCTCGTCTTTCCGGGCTCCCTGCCCAAGACGTCCAGCGGGAAGATACGCAGGGCCGAGACCAGACAGCGCCACCTCGACGGCACCCTGCGCCTCGTGCGGCGGCCCCGCCCCGCGCCCGTCGGCACCCCCTCGGTCGAGCCGAACACCGGCCGGGAGACCCTGCGCGACACACTCGGCCGGCTCGCCGCCGCCCACCTGGGATACGAACCGACCCCGGAGGACCACAAGCAGCCCCTGGCGGCGCTCGGTCTGGACTCGCTCAAACTGGTGACGCTGAAGGGCGGAGCGGAGCGGCTCCTGGAGCGGCCGGTCGACGCCGGGCTCTTCTACGGCGACCGCTCCCTCGCGGAGATCGCCGAAGAACTCGCCGCCACCCCGGTCCCCGCGACCTCACCGACCATGCCTGCCACCGGGACGCCGGGCGACGGCACCGGAACCCATCCGGCGTCCGAGGGCCAGGTCCAACTCGCCTTCCACGACGAACTGCACCCGGAGGACACCGCCAACATCCTGCCGACGGCGCTACGCGTCGCTCGCCGGCTGGACCCGGACCGCCTCCGCGCCGCCGTCACCGCCGCGCTCATCCGGCACCCCGCCCTGCGGACCACACTGGGCCCGCTCGGCACCGGCACCCAGGTCGTGCACGACAGCCTCCCGCTGGACTTCCAGCTCCGGGAGCAGGAGACCGAGGATCCGCAGGAGGCCCGCCGCTTCCTGGAGGACGTCGCCTACCGGCGGTTCCCGCTGACGTCCGGCCCCCTGGTGCGGGCCGCCGCCGTACTCACCCCGAGCAACACCCTGCTGCTGCTCGCCTGTCACCACGTGGTCGTCGACTACTGGTCGCTGCGGATCGTCATGGCCGAGATCCTGGCCGATGCGCTGGGCGTCGACGACGCCCCCGCCTCCGCCCCCGGCGTCGCCAGCGCCGACGCGATCGAGTGGGCCGGCGCCCAGAAGGCCGTACTGGACTCGGAAACGGCGAAGACGCACCTCGCTGCCCTGACCGAGCGATGGCACCCACTGCGCGACCAACTGCTCCTGCCCCAGGCGCTACCGGCCAGGCGCCGACGCAACCCGGCGGCCGTCGTCGACTTCGAGGTGGACGCCGCGACCACACGCCAGGTTCACGACCACGGCCGGGCGCGCGGGCACACCCCGTTCGTCCTCCTTGCCGCCGCGTACCTGCGCGCGCTGCACCGGGTCACCGGACACCGGCAGATCGTCATCGGCACGCCGCACCACGGGCGAAGCGACTGGCGCTACGCCGAGACCGTCGGCTACCTCGTCAACATGCTGCCGCTGCTCGGCGACTTCCCCGAAGGCGACGCTCTCGACGAACTGGCGGAGCGCACCTGGCGGGAGCTGCGCACCGTCCTGGACACGGCGCACATCCCGCTGTCCGGCCTGATCAGAGCCCTGGCACCCGAGCGACACGGCCAACACCCGCTCTTCCAGGCGACGTTGACCTTCCAGCAGTCGGCCGGTGGCTGGCTCGACGACGGCTTCGCGATTCCGTGGAGCGGCTGCCGCCAGACCTACGGCGGTGTCGAACTGGAGGCGTACGACCTACCGCCCCGCGACGTCTCGTTCGCCTTCAGCCTCTACGGCACCCGCCACGGCGACCGTCTGGTGTTCCGCCTCCAGTACCAACGGGATCTGGTCACGGAGAGCGAAGCGGCGCGCGTGTGCGAGGAGTTCAGGGCCGGCCTGCGAGAACTGACCGCCCTTCCCCAAACGTGAGATGGATTTCCGGAGGTTCGCAATGAAGCGCAACGAGACCCAGGGCACCACTCTGTCTTCCGTCAGCGGTTTGGCGGAGGCGTTCGCGGCGTCGGTGGCGGCGTACCCGGAGCGCGTCGCGGTGAACGACGCGGAGCGGAGCTGGACATACCGTCAACTGGACGAGAAAGCCGCACAGTTGGCGGCGGCATTGCGCGAAGTGTCGTCGGAGCCGGGACCCCCGGTGGGCATTCTGCTGGAGCGGTCGGCGTGGATGGTGGCGGCGGCACTTGCCGTGGTGCGCACCGGCTCCTCGTACGTACCACTGGATCCGGAGACGCCTTCCGCGCGACTGGAACTGATCGTCGAGGATGCCGAGCCCGCAGCGGTGATCACCACCCGATCCCTTGCCGGGCGAGTACCCGACGGCGTCGCCACCATCTACGTGGACGATCCACTCCCGGAGCCCACTGCGGAGGAGCCCGGCGTCGCAGTCGACCGGGACACCCGCGCGTACATCATCTTCACCTCCGGCACCACGGGCCGGCCGAAGGGTGTGCAGGTCTCGCACGGCAACGTCCTGAGTCTCCTTGCCGCGTGTGAGGAGGGGTACGACTTCGGTCCCGAGGACGTGTGGACGCTGGTCCACTCCTTCGCCTTCGACGTCTCCGTCTTCGAGATGTGGGGCGCGCTGCTCCACGGGGGGCGCCTGGTCGTCGTACCGGCGCAGACCGCGAAGGATCCTGCGGCGTTCCGTCGGCTGCTCCGGGACGAGCAGGTCACCGTGCTGAGCCAGACGCCCACCGCCTTCCAGCCGCTGTGGGCGGAGGACATCCGCTTCGCCGACCGGCTGCCCCTGCGCTGGGTGATCTTCGCCGGAGAAGCCCTGCACTTCTCGGATCTGCGGGCGTGGTTCGCCAAGTACGGGGATGACTCGCCCTGCCTCGTGAACATGTACGGGATCACGGAGACGACGGTGCATGCCTCCTTCCGTCGGGTGCGGAGTGAGGACCTCCGGGCGGGGGCCTCGCTGATAGGTCACCCGTTGCCGGGTCTTGGGTTCTTGCTGGTGGGCGAGGATCTGTCGGAGGTGGCGGACGGGGAGGTCGGCGAGATCGTGGTGACCGGCCCTGGGGTGAGCCTGGGCTATCTCAAGCGCCCGGAGTTGAACCGGGACCGCTTTGTCGAGCTGCCCGAGGGCCGTGGGCGCGGTTATCGCTCCGGTGACCT
>Ga0307513_10008940_pt1 | contig 12726 bp, 12 predicted proteins | sample 15_EM_MG_FD_202174 | JGI IMG/M metagenome (GOLD analysis project Ga0307513, IMG submission 202174) | Populus trichocarpa ectomycorrhiza microbial communities from riparian zone in the Pacific Northwest, United States - 15_EM | ecosystem: Host-associated > Plants > Roots > Unclassified | place... | reverse complement strand
GAAACTATACGGAATGCCGGAGGAAAGACCAACATGTGGAGGGCTTAGGCGGTCCATCATCGTATTTTGAGCAAGATCAAAGTGCGTATGAGATTAGAATATGCACACAGAAGGAATCGCTGGTGATTGTCCCGAACTCGAAGCGGTTGGCGAGGAGAGCAGGTTGCTTCGTGTCTTTGTTTTCCAAGGCTGACACCCATTCTAGAGGGACGCATATCCTGTCGCAGAGGGCATTATCCTGAATGTGAAATATTTCCTTCCTGAAGTCAAGCGCTTCAATGTCAATGTCTAACGAGTTTTTACACTCTTCCATATCTGGCAAGCCGGTCTTAACTGTTATAAGAACCAACGTCCAGTCCTCAGTTTACCTTTGGCAGCGCCAAAGCAAGGAATTTGAACGGTTCCGCCGCTGAGGAAAGAGTCACAATTCCGTATCGCGCCATGATGCTCTAGAAGTTAGATCGCCTTTCATATGCATCCACATCCACATGATATACAACTGTAGACATGGGAAACGCGATACTTCATATAAAACTATTTCGCTGTATGAACCTCGGCGGCCGCGATACAAAGCTTACGGGGCCTCTTATGGTGAACCGGGTCCTACTAGATTCACCGCCTCATTAAACTCCACTCCGACTCGCCTCCAGATCCCAAGGGCGTTATGGTCTCCGACGTGAAGCGCTTTCCTGACGACCACGCGCATGAAAGCAAAATCAGAACCTCCAAGGTGAGCACCGGCTTGTACTAGGTTATTGACAATGGATTCGTGCCCCTGTCGGGCCGCCTGCGCCCCAATGGATCTTGGGTTAACTCTCCTACAGTACGAAATCGGTCACTCACGTAGTAAAGTGCCGTGTGATCGAGCGCATCCCGTTGGTGCACTAAAGCACCATTTTCCAGTAGCAACATCGCACACTTCGTACTTCCATTCAGTGCAGCCACGTGCAATGGTGTACGGCCTGATGCTGGATCAAGTACATTGACAATCCCGCCGGCTACTCCCCTACCACCGAGACCCACATTGAAGGTCTGTGGAACTTCTACGGGGCCATTGGAAAAGGGTGACTTGGTGGGCGCCGCCATTGGGGTGGCGTCTTGCCCAGCAGCCGAGGGAGCATCGAAGCAGAAACGGAGGGCATCGGCATCGTCCCGAACTACAGCCAAGTGTACTAGGAATGGAAACAGTGCTACCTCTGTAGAAGCCGTTTCAGAAATGGTGTGTGACCAAGGGCTAGTTGCCTCCTTGGCGAGTTGTGAAAGAGAGGAACTCTTTGCGAGGCGGTTTGGAGGGGTAGTGCTCCTAGACCTCGAAGTACCACCAGGTACAGAGACCTGAATGGTTGGAAGGACTGGTGGTGGAGCAGACAGGCGAGCGATCTGTTCTAGTATAGTGGGGAGAGAGGCCGGGGTTTCTTCCAGAGTCCAATTTGAAGAGGGTGGGTCTGTGTTTGCACTTGATGGAAGACTGAGCTCACCCCGAAGGGGCACGCAGATCAGCCTTCTGATCTCATCAGGGGAAAGGCGATCCGATTTGGAGAGGAGGTAAGCGAGTTTTGTCAGAGCACACTGTTGAACTATCAATGAATTGCATGTGGGAGCGTCGAGATAGCACACTTTACCTCAGGAGTCATGTCGCCTCCTGGAACAACGCCTACCGCTTGTAGAGCTCGTCCAGTTTCGTAGGCGGCCGAGACCGCTCCTTTAGCACATTGAGATATGGCCACAATGATGACCCCACGGTCGCAGGCCTCCTTCAATGCTGCTTTGAAATCCTTGCGTTGGGGTGCGTTCCCCGCGCCAAAGGTCTCCAGTACCAGGCCCTGGATAGGTGGAGCTAGGAACGCCCGCACAGTAGCTGTTGTGATGCCAGGAAATAGGCGGAGCGTCCCTGAGAGAATTCGTAATTAGGATGTTCTTCGCAGGCTATGAGGGCACCTTACCAACGTTGGGACACATAGCTGCGATATGTGAGTCAATTAACCACCATATCGGCAAATCCACGTACCCTTGTGGGCCTTGAAACGCTTCAGGCGAGTCGGTCGCACAACGTCATGCCAATTGATCACGACATCAATTCCAACTAACGGTTGGTGAGTCAAAGCAAATAAATAACTGACATTGCGTACCCGTAGCCAAAGGTGGAAAATTTGCACTATGGAAGGCGTCCAGGTCTGATGTTGAAGCTTTGACCACTCTGTTTCCGCGGAATAGGGCGTGATTAAAGAAAAGAGTACATTCTACAAACAACTCATTCAGTACTTCATTTCACTATGATGAGCGGACTAGTACCTGGGATGATGTATTGTCCAGCGATGGAGATCGCCCATAGTAGATTTTCCACCGCGTCGTTGCGAAGCTGGGATAGCGGAATCTGAGCGCCAGTGAGAATCTATATTAAGAGTTAGTCAAAGCGGATCGGTCAATCTTCCTTTCTAAACTTACAACCGTCTTTCCTAAATCCTCCAGTAGAAAGCTGAGGGCGGACGAACTGTATGCCATTGTATCGGTCCCATGGAGAACGACGAAGGAATCAAAATTTTGGTAATTGAGCTCGATTTCTTCGGCTATTCGGACCCAATCTGAGGAGCTGTGAGCTGTCCGATGCGGAACACCATAGCACGCCTACCTTTAATTTCCACATTGCTGCTGTCCAGCAAGGGGTTCCACTGCGTTAATTTGTTTAGTAGGCAACGAATAGTCGTCTTTCTTCACTCACTTCGAGGACTGCGTATCTAATGCGTTTCAGATTTCCATTAGGAGATGGACTCGCCGGAGTGACAAGACTGGGAAGCTGGATTTCGTAACAGTTGTCGTTGACCTTCTTGCAAGATGGCATAAGCATGAAGTCTTCCTGTGTCTTCATCATTCCACTCGGTGTTAGACCACTCCGAGGAGGAACGGTAAGTGGGCGGGAAGACCGGACAAGCAATGTCGGGGGTCCTGGGGGCGACGGAGGTCCTGGGGGCGACGGAGTAGACGTTGGTCGCCCTCGATCTGTCAGCGGGGTATCTCGCCCAGAAGAAAGGGGAAAAATTGTAGTTGTCGCTTTGGGGCTATTGATGGGTGTGTTACGCCCACTCCATTCTCTAAAACCTTCCACTGATCTTGAGTGTGAGAAAAGCGAGTCGCCCAAGGGATCGTGGAACCGTTGCTGAGCACGGAGGGTTTCGGTCAGGTAAAATGGTTCCGGAACATATCCAGATGGTCCAGGTAGCATTCCAATTGTTCCACCTGTGTAAATAACCAAGACGCGGGACTCATCTGCTGCGAGCAACATTTCGGCCGGGCTCGAAAAAAATGGTCAGGTGCACACTTTGCGATTCTTTATAGTTGTCCGTGAATATTTCCGACACGGAGAAAATACTTTCGTTCGTTCCTAGAGGACCCGAGGATTGTACGGGGTAAATAGGATGCGATCTGCGGGGAACTTCAAGGATGGGGTGGGGATGGGCTGGGATATCGGGGGATGGGACAGGTGGAATCAGACCTGTAGAGATGAGATGGGACGAAGACGGTATTTGTATGTCTCATTCCATTTTCAAAGTGGCCCATCCCGTCCCGCTCCGCCTTCGCTGTCTCTCATAGCGCATTGTGATTTGATTCAAAAATAAGCTTGTCGAAGATAGGCGCGAGGGATATCCCGGCCCATCTTCAGTAGATATGGAATGGGGATACCCCTAAAGTCCTCAGGGGTCCTCAGGAAATCCTTCAAAATCCTTCGTCCTCCTTGCTACGCCGGGAATGCCGGGTGTCCGGGTGTCCGGATCTCTCAGAACCATTACCATTTCCGCACACCCGGTCTTCTTTATGTGTCATTCTCACTCACTTTGCTGCTTTGATGGTGATATTTAGCAATAAAAATTAGTTTCAATTGATCAATATCCTCACCACTGGTTAGATTTTTTCCTGTCGGATTCTTCGGCCGTCACCTTTCATAACTCTTATTATCCAGCGAAAAGTTATGCCGTACAATCGGACTAAATTCAGAGGTTCGATGCTTCACATCATGAGCGGCGCCGTGCCAGATTCAAAGCTCGGTGTCTTCGATCCCCGCAGACAGTGCTAGGGTAGCAGCCCTCCTCTCCAACATTTCACCCGCAGCCGTGGAGCGGGGTTTGATCTGGCATTGGAACACTGGTGGATGGCTATGAAATCCCTGTCAATGAGGCGCGTGTGGACAAGATGCTTTGCAAATACGCTCCCACCTAATCACCGTCGAAGTGTATACTACATTCTCTGGTCTTAGTTCCTTGCCGTCTGCGTCAAATGGTTTCCCGATATTCATTGTAGCGAGTGTGATGGCGCATGTGATCCAAAGCGATGCATCGGCAAGCTCGCGGCCGGGACAGACTCTGACGGGCGATCAGACCAGACGTAATTCGAACCTGTGCCAGATATATCAACGCACCGTCTGCCAAAGCCAAAGGCGATCGACGTTGTGGGAGGTGATGCCATTTCGTCTTGATCGAGGAATCTCTGGGGCTCAAAGATATGTGGCTCCTTATACACGTGCTCATCATGGCACATTCCCCTAGAGAGGTTGTATGCGCGAGTTTAGGATACCTTAACATGCGGGTATGTGCTCACCAAATGTTGCTAATGAGCATGGAACCTTTAGGGATGGTTTGTCCTGCCACCACTTGGCTCTCTGTCGATCGGTGCGGCACGCCTTGGTATTAATCGTATCATAGTGAGAAAATGCTGTGCCACCCCAAACTCTATCCCTCACCTAAGGGTGTGACTGGATTCCAACGCAACACCTCCTTGATCAGTGCGTTAAGGTATGGCAAAGAGTCTCGATCCTTATAACTTGGGAGTCGATTTGTCCCGATTATCTGATCGATTTCATTTTGCGCTTTTGCCTGAACTTTTGGGTACAGAGACATGGCAAGAAAGAATGTCATCGTAACGGAAACAGCCTGTGATAGGAAGGAATGACACAGGGTCCCGGTGAGTGAGAGATAACGAACTGTGTCTGCGCCTCCCGAGTACATGGAAGCAGCGGCCCACTTTGCGATTTCGTCTTTCCCCGCATCTTCCTGGGCTTCTTCCAGTGCAGTTCTGAGAAACGATTGCCGACCCTTTCCTGTCACCTGACATATTAATATTGATCAGAGTGCGCATTCTTATAGCTGATTAAGGTCAAGCTAACCATGTCTGATTTCACCATTTGGTATGGCGTGTTTACTAGCGTCATTGTCATTTCACGCCATCTTGCGGCGGTCCTCTTAAAGCCAGCTCCGGGGAACCACGCTGGGACGTGACGCACTGTTTAAGGGTGATCAGTGTTTCACAAAACGTAAAATGGTCGCTTAATTTTCGTACGGATTGGGAGCGTATCTACCAGAAAAGCGGCAGGTAAGCTTGCCCGAGAGAAAGTATCAACCGCCTCTTCAGCGATTTTAACAAGCGGATCGTTGTCCTCCTGGATTTGGTACCCAAAGGTTATCATGAGTATATTAGCACCAATATTGCTAATGCTCTTTGTCAACGATTGTTCGCATGCTTTGAACAAATGAAGACAGACTTCCGAACGTATTGCGCCAGACCCGCCGGATGGTTCATCACCCTGATGAGCATTCGTACTAAGGATCCTTCGAGTAGGGAGTGCCATTTGTGAATTTCGCGAGGACCAATGGTTTGTTGGAACAATTTCCTCATCTCCCGGAAACGTGGACCATACGGGGCCAAAGCTAGCGACCCCTCCCACCCAACCCTGAAAGGGAGTTGTGAACTTTACAAAGCACGACCGCCCACGTTTTGCCTTACAATTTCCCCGCCATTTGAAGCTCGGGGCGGTCCGAGTTGATAACGGAGTGCTTGTCAAGCAAGTGGCTCGCACTCTCGACTGTACCAAGAACGGTGATCGACTGGCCAAGGACATTGAGGGAAAGGATGGGCCCTGCAAGGCGATCACCCGGAAAATTAGCCCAAGTAATAAAAAGCACGCTATTAAAAATGAGGATCCAACTTACCATATATCTCCTTCCAATTATCGAAAGTAACCCATTCGTATCGAGTGGGCATATCGAGAGCATTTCCGAGTAAGAAACGGCCTGGTGGACCAGAAACGCCGGTCTTTCCTGCGGAGGGTCTACTGGTTCTGTAGACTACCACAGCTAGTACAACCCCTAGCGGGACGACGGCGAGTTTCAAGAATGAGTCCATATGATGTGCGGGGATCGTGGGGAACGCCACGATTGATTGCACCACAGGCTTTAAGGAGCTAAAGGGTACGTAAGTCCGGCAAAGCATCTGCTTATTGTTTTTTCGCCCGCTTGAACGGAACCTCGCGGCGGATTGGGGGCTCTCCTTCCGCCTTGCACGGAAAGGCCCCACTCAATTGGTTGGGAAATGTCCGGCATTGTGAGGGGTTCTCGAATCCGGTGCCTAATTCCCGGGGTTGGGATTGAACGACTGACGACGATCGGCTGCTCTCCGCGCATTCAGTTTGCTATTCTGTCCAGCTTCGATGGGTGAAGGGATTATCCACTTTATGGAGAAATCTCGGCCAGACCTCGGCAGTCTTCACCTTCTCACACGTCTACAAATAGAGATGGTCCCTTGCTGCGCCGGTATCCTCACTCGGTCCGTTTGCTGATACAGTAAAATTGAACCGTCGCACAGTCTCTCATTGACGTCGAAGCGAGGTACCTGACTGAGGCTTCTTGATAACGACCACTTTTCCCGAATTAAATTAGAAGGCACTAGGGGGTGTCCAGGCGTTCTCCTCTTGTTGCTTTCTGACGTTAGATGCAGGTGGACAGGCGCTGACGAAACTCCATCTGGCAGGTGAAGTGTGGATGGGTCCAATATTAGAAGCTTTTGACAACCCGAATAACTACCCGAAGTACATAATTCCTATGATAACAACAAGGTATTATGACGACGTGGCATGGCATTAATGGTGAACTAAAGGTTGGGGCACAACATCCACAAGCGACCGAGAACCAACCCATGGAGAAAACCCGAAGGCTGCGTAAGGAGCTATTATGATTAAAGCATATTCAGTGTTTAGAGAGCACCCAATGCCTTCACTTCCCGCCTGAACGACTCGATTCGGCACTTAGCAAATGCGAGATATTCAAATTCGCCAGTAGGAACGTCCCCATCCTCTTCTCCATCCAAGCGCCCTCCGGCTTTCGCACGCTCTACATCTTCGCGCGCTTGGACGACTCCCCAGACGGCCCACATGGCATGGGAGGCGGGACTCCATCGTCCTACTTGCTCTTCAAGGAGGCCGATGTCCTCCTCTGAGACACCCACATGTCGACCCGACAAGGAGAAAGATCGCTCGTGAATCGAGTCAATGGAAATGATGGACGCAGAGGACATGCCACGTTTCCGATGACGGGTCTCCAGAGAGTGACCCAATGAGTCGGAGGGGGTCCCCAGATTGTTAACAGGGGTGTCCATTGCTGGTGGGGTGGGCGTGTCACTGTCACGGTTGATCCAGTTGAGCTTCATGGTCGCCTCAAGGTAGGCCCGGTAGAAGTTGTGACGCTCGGTGAGTGTGGGGTATAGAGACGGGTTGAGAAGAGCAGGTGCATCCCCATGATAGTTTGCGGTCCATTCGTGGAAGTGGTTCGCAATGTCGAAAGCAACCGGATTCGGCGAGGAGTATTCAAAGTCGACAACAATAATCTGAAATAATAGTCAGGATGACATCAGAAGTAAGGTGAGTTTCGTACCTGATGATGATCGGGTTGCCCGTGAGGATTTCTTCTCAACTTGAGCAAATTGCCATACTGTGTATCATTATGACAGAACACTCTTGGGCTCTCCTTTTCCTTGCTCCCTTCCTTTTCCCAATCCCTCACCCATTTATAGTACGCAGCCCACTCTTCGATGAACCGTTCGAAGTCAACCTCTCGAGTCCACTCGCAGTCACCAAGCAACGTAACGACTTCCCGAGCAGGATCGGGCCAGTTGCGCATATTGCGTTTCACGCTAAGCTCACCGCGCGTTCCGTCCCCAGGATCCGCCCACTCGACAGGGTCGACGACATGCTGGACATTGACTCGATGGAGCTCGGCCATGCGAATCGCAATCCATCGTGATATTTCAGGATCGTGGAGGTCTTGATGGTGCAGTGCTTCTGAATCGAAGTACTCCTCCACTCGGCCGTTCGCAAACGTGCCGTATACCTGCGGGCCGATATGATATTCGGAAGAGAGGACGTGCAGAATGCGAAGTTCTGCAGGACGTGAAATCAGGGATCCAGACGAGGGACCGTAGATCCTGAGCAGGAGGGTCTTGTGAGGCAGCTTCGTTCCCGGAGCGGACGCGGCGGAGATGAAGAAGACGGCATTGGTGAGAGATCCGGATACTTTAAAGATTTGGATTTTGCTCTTCTCTGGTGAACCAATCGTTAGTCCAGGAGGTGAGGAGCTCATAGATGAAGAGGATGAACTGCTGGTGCGAGACCAGGTCGGCACTTGTAATTTCTGTAGTACTTGAAGGAGTGCATCCAAAAACGATTCTTTCTTGTACTTCCTATGAGGTAGTCAGCTTGCTCATATGCATGGACAAGTCCCAGAAAAGGGGTGAACCCGGAAATAGCAGACGCGAGAAGGAAATGCGTCGGCACCTGAAGACCAGGAACGCTTCCCGACTTCGAACTGCAGAGTGGGTCTTCCGCTCATGCAAAGGTGCAAATCATTCATCCGGAGGAAGCAGCTCATATGTTTGGATTCTTCCATAGAAGTCAGAAAATTATTCCTCTACATCTCAGTAGTACTACAAGAGTGAAGACTTCATGAGCAGAGAGGATAGTTGCCTAGTCGTGCCATTCCGTCGCCAGTCAGTACGGTGGAGCAATGATCGCAAGCGGCCGCCTTGAATTAAAGCACGCATGACTTTTGCTTGGGGGGTATATCGTACCCTTGGCTGGAAAGAGGTCAAGGCCTGTGCGGTTGAGAATGGTACATGAATCGCTGCGGCCGTGAACGCGCCACCAAAGTACTCCGTGCGTTGTAGCGTTCGCTTGCATGCTGAGAGTCTCACCGCTGGTCGTGTGAACTGCGTGAATTTCATACTTGGCACTTACTTTGGGTTCAAAGCAACGCTACAGTGTCGCAGTCCTTCTACACTGATCGCTCCCTCCTCAGGGAGGAGGAGCGAGGAGTCACTCTTCAGAGACATGGAGGAGTCGAAGGACGTTGACTGCCCCGTAAGGGTCACAGGAGTCGGCATCACCATCTGCAACATGCTGAACAGCCTCTGCGGGAGCTGGAGTGAGGAGAGGCTGTCCAGGACAGTTCGCTTGAGCTCGTAGCTGGGAGCTCCGAGCCGGTTTAGTTGGTATATACTGTAGTTTGGGGTGTGATTATTGTCCAAAGTAGTCGATTCGAGCTCCGATAAGGTCGTGTGAACGCCAGATGGTGGAGCAGCGGGACAAGTTTGGGATGACATCGGTTACTTGGGTCTGGGTCTACCGGGTAGCTTATATGAGTGAACTCATCTCAGCAAACGGGATCATAGCTTATCGTGAAAGGCGCCGTTCCGTGACCGTGACACAGATTAGCAGATTAGCATAGCATATGGAGAAGGGCTATGGTTGCTTCCAGGAGCTCCATCCGCAGTAAGATACACCATAAGATACAGCTCGCCACCCACCACCTACGTATCAGGTGGCCCCCTTCTCTGCACGACCCAATGCACTTCGGAGAAAGGTAATTTGGCTTTTAAGCTTGGGTGGGACACCTATCATCACTCACTTCACAGAGCATTTGAGATAACGCGTTCAACGTCTGGCTTCGTAACGCGCAATGGAACCGGTTGGAAGCCTCACAGTCAATTTCGACGGAATGACAGGGCCTTCGGATGCACTGCAGTGTCCAAATCGAATGGGTGCGCACCCGCTCAAAGGACAAACGCGATCGTGAACGCCGTTCAAGGCGAGTGGCAAGCATCGCTGAGGATGCCTCGGGCTATGAGGATCCTCTTGGGACGCGTCACAGGAAACAAATGGCCAACTCGGGTGTCGTTGAAGCCCAATGTCCAAGTATATCGCGTATATTCCTTTGGGACAACTAGAGACGAGAGCAGCCTGAGAAACCGCTTTTGATGACCGCCTCCGTGGCTCATCAGCACACAAAGGCGTCAACGCCGGATCAAAATTACCAAGACTTCAGTTTAATGAGTCCAACAGCCATTCGTAAGATAACTTACTCAGGCTGGACGAGCTTGATTCCGTCACCTCCACGGAGCTGGAACCAGCATGGTGACATGGTGAACCATCCACTTCGTTTCACAACTTCCTGACAGGTCCACCCGCGTCATTTTCCGTTTCAAGCACGGCACCTCTTCCGGGTCAGAAGCCCTTGCTTTCTTTCGTTCTTCGACCCCCCCGTCTCACGCGTCCCTCTCTGACCTAAGCGCGAGAACTCTCGAAAACAGCGGAAGCGATGCCTAACAAGAATCCAGCAAACCCCAACAAGGATGACGCGATTAAAGCTCTGGTGCACATTGTTACTCCACCCTGTCCCGACTCGGAACAACGCTAATCGACTGCTGTTTGTCATTTCTCGTTGGTGTACTGGATTATAGGCTGCACAGATATTCGATCATTTGCTAGAAGACACATTGGTTGAAATAACAATGAAGGCCTTTCAGGAGGCGGCCAAATCGCGAATGCCCTGTGCGACCTGTGGAACAACGTCAGTGGATGATTGTGTCGATTCTCCGAGCGCTTATCCGGAACTTGATTATGATTCTTCTCCCGATTCGCGTACCGCGGTTTCGGTGGCTACAGCTGTTCACTCAGTAAGTACACTTGCTGTTGTGTCCAAGTGATGGAATTCCCGTGTGTTGACGTATTTGGTCTCGATTGCTATAGACCATGGGCCGACTGCATCCACTTCCCAAAGTTCGTTTCTGCGCACTCCGTCATAGGAATCAGTTTTGCTTACAAACAGCTCTTCTCGTCTTAGCATCTGGTATACCATCCGGAAGTGCAACACCTAAAGGTGAAGCTGCCAGTGCTCTCATCGAATGTCCCCAATGTAAACGTCAGGTATGCCTCTCCGCCTAATCACCGAACTCGCGAGCTCACACCGTTTTGCGATTTGACCTCTACTCATATTGGCTACTCCCATAGATTGCTTCCAACCGATGTGCGCAGCATCTCGCTGGCTGTATGGGTATCGCGAATGGTTCTCGACGAGGAGCGCGAAACGCCAAGGCTAAGTGAGTCTTTGAGCAACACCCTTACATGAAATTCGGTCTGGGTCCTATGTCACTCCTTCTCTAGATTAGAAGGCCGCTCAGGTTCCCCGTACATCGATTTAGAGGATGATCAACCTCTAGCAGCAGTCGCCGCATCCAAAGCAAAACTGAAGAAAAAAGGTACCAAAGATGCTCTCTCTTACACTATTTCTCTGGTGGAGGCTGATGGGCTTCACTCACAGCACCTCCAAAGGACCTCGCGAAAGATGCCGTAGCAAACGGAAACAACAAAAGAGTGCGTATTCGACAGGCGCCAGGCTGGGTCTACAATCCTGAGTGACTGACGTAGGCCACCCAGCCCGCTTCTCCGCTCGACGGACCGTCCAAGAAAACCAAGAAGCAGAAGACATCCCATGAATACGCTGACCCAACAGTCCCGTATACGTCTGCACCAGCAGTTCCATCCGGACTTAAAGAAAGCTCTACCGCTCCTATGCAGTCGCCTTCACCTTCCCTTGTCTCCTCACCTGCTACACCGGTGTCCTCCGGCTCGAGCTTCTCCACTGCAAAACTATCTTTACCCTCAGGCAGTGGGAATGCAAGGTCGAAGTCAATAAAACCCCTCACCAGTGCACCTCCGAGGGGATTACCTGGGAGTTCCCGAGGCCGACAGATTGCTGCGGCGAGGATATTTGGAGACGGAGATTCCCGTAAGTAGTAAGACCTCCAGTTTTCTTCCTGCATCTAAACTGTTGCTCTTTGAACACTAGGGCCTCCATTCACCTGAGTACCCTTACGGCGCCATTCCATATATGTGCCCGTGCTCTGACACTCTTATTATACCATGTACAAGCAATTGGTCGCGTCATCCAAGTCGATCTTCCTCTTTCCCTCTCGCGAACAGTCATAACATATTCATCCCTATGCTGGATCTAGAATCCTCGTCCTAACTATGACGAGTGTGTCTGTATTTTATTAATGTACGGACGTCCCCATTTTGTGCTATCTATATATCGGCCTCGTATTTTGGAAGCTGTCGCTTTTGGGAGAGGCTTCCCACCGCTAGAGGACCGTGGACGCACTCTCAGGGTCTGGCAGGAAATCACGGAATTAGGTGTATATGTCATTGTCCTGATTGTCAGTTGACGCCCGCAGTACTGGTTTGGCTTCTGGAAAAGTAGGCTGGTAGAGGAAACTTCGTATTCGGGAGAACACAGTCGGGATTCCCAACACAGGAGGGCTCCTGCTCCTACTGGGGAGGAACCATAGCGCGCAACCGCGACAGCAACTAATCCCAGGCTAGACCCTACAACAGTTGGGTAGTCAGCACATCCGGATCTGTACAGCCACCACAGATAAGAGAGAGAAAGCAATAAGGTCACTGATCCAATCAAACTGTAAACGGCTATCGGGCGTGAACTCCGTAGACAGTTTTAGCCCCGGCAAGTTGCACTTTGTCGCAAAATATTTTTTAGCATTGTATGGCCACAATGTGCCACATAAGGCGCGGCAAGGGAGATCCGCACCTCAATGCTGAGTGAGTTTTGCCATAGT
>Ga0307513_10008939_pt1 | contig 12729 bp, 21 predicted proteins | sample 15_EM_MG_FD_202174 | JGI IMG/M metagenome (GOLD analysis project Ga0307513, IMG submission 202174) | Populus trichocarpa ectomycorrhiza microbial communities from riparian zone in the Pacific Northwest, United States - 15_EM | ecosystem: Host-associated > Plants > Roots > Unclassified | place... | reverse complement strand
CATCCTACCTCACTGCGCTCCTCTCAGCTCTCGGCTCTCCATCCTCACTGCTCTACCAAACCTACCACCAATCGCCTCGAATGGATTTCTTCTTCAACCTCTTCTTCGGCCCTGCTACCTCTGAGACTCGTACCGAGCTTGACTCCGAAATTGAGCAAGTTCCGGTCGATTTCGAGAACGGCGGAGCTGGCACCGGCGGCTGCGTCGTGGCGTAAGACTTAACATTAAAGGTGAGTCTCCCTGGCACTTTTCTTGACATTATACTTAGACGACATTGCATGCAATAGACTTGCTTGCCCGTGAATTCGATAGACGGTGGAATGCGCGTGCTGCACAAGCTTTTATAACACCCCCCTTATGCCATCCTCTTTAATTTGTCCGACTTTGTGCGTCTCATTCTTCGAACCGACTCTCCACTGTCGCTCCTTTCAAATCGTCCGACATTGTGTGGATAGAGTGACTACTATTGTGCTCCTTGACTGTATCCACCACGTGGAGCCTGATTTGAATACAGTACTTTGGTGTTTATTTATACTCGGTGTCTTGGCAGGATATTAGGAAGGACGTGTCGCTTAAAGAGGAGCCGATATGTAGAGTAAATGGGGGGTCAGCGATTGTGGTCTAGACCGATTTTTTCAGACCGTGAACAATATTGGACACGCACACCATTAATAGCTCCTTTATGTGCCAGAGGTACCTCAGCCTCAGAAAATCCCTGGTTCGCATATGATATGAGTCACTGGTCCATCTCAGGCAAGTACCAGTGTATTCGGCGAGGGTCCAGTCACTCATCATGCCTTTGAAGAGCGACTGTCAGACATGATGGTGGGTGTCGATAAAGCCTGGAGTAATGACCTTATCCGTAGCATCAATAATATTGACTTGCCCACTCGGAAGGTCTATGTGGGGTTCGGTCTTGACGAGGGGTTCGTCGCAGTCTTTCGTGAAAGTCACGATAGCACCATTGCGTATGGGTTTGGGCTTGTTTGATTGGATGGGAGACGCCAAAGAGCGTGGTGAAATAGAGTTGCCCATTCTCTATGAAATTGCGCAACAGTGTCAAGGATGCCAAGAGTCGGGGGTATATTATGGTGAGAGGGGGCGGTGACCAGCCAAGCCAGAATCAGTTTTATAGTAATTCCCATAACCATAGGATGGTTCAACACCGAAACCTTGCACATTCCTCCTTTGTTCCCGAGCAAAGATCTCCATGACGTTAAAGATGGCTCATGGGATATACAGGATTTGCGTTGTGGGAATTACAATAAAGCGTGGTCAAAGGCTCTGATTTGCGTCTTTTTCTCGGTTCTTGTCTCGGGGCCAAACTAGCACGACAGTCCATAAACCAGGGTCCACTAGCTTTGTAATCCAAAATACCAGGTAGTTGTGGGCCCCGTATGACATAGCGAGATCTGTATTAGGTTGAGTGCCCGGCGGTTACCCGACTGCTAACCGTGAGCGTACCGTGCGTACCAATTGCGTGGAGAAAATGGACCTGATCTGGATGAAGAAAGCTAGAGTCGCGGGAGGGTGAACGAGTCCATGGTGTGGAAGCCGCAAGCTGTGAGGACACCAACAGAATTGAGGCGGCGCTGAAAGTCACCTCTAGGCGATTCAATCCTTGGAGGGGGTCTGGAACTAACTGAACGTCCAAAGATCTTGTGGGAAATTGGACTTTCCAGCGCTTATTTCGCGTTGCCCATGCCTGCAGTGCCTGCACCTAACCTTGAATTTACATGTATGTAGTATATGCATTGACCCGCAGCCCTATATTACAGTTTCGCGTACCTAGCTGTCCAGGCAGTTTCTCATCCGTTTCTCATCCGTTCTCATCCATTCTCATACGTTTCGCATCCATTTCGTGCGTCATTCATTATATAAGTAGTCCTAGTTCATATAGTAATAGGAGCTGGAGCGAGTTTTCTACTTGTCATCCTTCCGTCCGACTCATATTTTCAATAGATCGATATTCACCGGTGGCGATACTATTAATCGCCAGATGCGGTAGGAGACGACGACGCAAAAGAATAAGCAGAACGATTACACTGGTAGCGCAGATACGGGGACATGGGCGCACGTAGTATGCGGCTGTCGTCGGACTAGCGATGACAGCCTTGAATGGGAGAGTGGTCGTTCGAATGCATATCTGTGGGAGGAAGATAAGAGCAATACTGGATGATGTGGACCCGGTACATACGGTATATACAGCAACGCAAGGCGCCGGGGGGTTTCACCCGTTCTGTGGTCCCTACGATGAAAGCGTGACACGGTCGACCTACCTCCTTGGGCATTCCTTGTACAGCGGCGCCGCGCATATATATGAAGGTGTCGAAGGGTACCATCCTACCTCACTGCGCTCCTCTCAGCTCTCAGCTCTCCATCCTCAGTGCTCCACCAAACCTACCACCAATCGCCTCGAATGGATTTCTTCTTCACCCTCTTCTTCAGCCCTGCTACCTCTGAGACTCGTACCGAGCTTGACTCCGAAATTGAGCAAGTTCCGGTCGATTTCGAGGACGGATCCGGCAGCGGCTCAGGCTGCGTCGTGGCGTAAGACTTAGAATCAAAGGCGAGTCTCCCTGGCACTTTGATTGGCATTATACTTAGACGGCCCTGCATCCAATAGACTTGCTTGCCCGCGAGTTCATTAGACGGTGGAATGCGCGTGCTGCACAAGTCTTTTATAACACCCCCCTTATGCCACCCTCTGTAATTTGTTCGTCTCCTTCTTCGAACCGACTCTCCACTGTCGCTCCTTTCAAGTCGTCCGACATTGTGTGGATAGAGTGACTACTATTGTGCTCCTTGACTGTATCCACCACATGAAGCCTGATCTCAATACAGTACTTTGGTGTTTATTTGTACTCAGCGTGTTGGTAGGATATTAGGAAGTTAGCGAGCCGATGAGTAGAGTAAACGGAGAGTCGGTGATTGTGGTCTAGACCGATTTTTTGGACCGGGAACGATATTGGATACGCACACTTTTAATAGCTCCTTTATGTGCCAGAGGTATCTCAGCCTCTACATCAACGATCAACCCAATGGCACCCAGAAAGTCCCTGGTTCGCATATGATATGAGTTACTGGTCCATCTCCGGAAAGGCAAGTGCCGATTTATTTGGCGAGGGTCCAGTCACGCCTTTGAAGAGCAGACATGAAGGTGGGTGTACATCCCGCCTTTGTTCCCGAGCAAAGACCTCACATGACGTTAGAGATGGCACATGGGACATGCAGGATTTTGTGTCGTGGGAATTACACTAAAGCGTGAGCCCTGATTTGCGCCACCCCCTCGGCGCTTGTCTCAGGGCTAAACTAGCGCAAGAGTCCATAAACCAGGGTCCACTAGCCTCGTAATCCAAAATCCAGGCTCGTGTGGGCCCCGTATGACATAAGGAGATCTGTAGTAGGATGAGTGTCCGGCGGTTGCCCGACTGCTAACCGTGAGCGTAGCGAGTGTACTAATTGCGGGGAGGAAACATCCCTGATCGGATGAAGAAAGTTAGAGTCGCGGGGGGTGAACGAATCCATGGTGTAGAAGCCGTTGAGACACCAACAGAATTGAGGCGCTGAAAGTCTCCTCAGGCAATTCAAATTTTGGAGGGGGCCTGGAACTAGCTGAACGTCCAAAGATCGATATTCACCGGTGACGATACTCTTGATCGCCAGATGTGGTAGGAGGCGACGACGCAAAAAGAACAAGCAGAACGATTACACTGGTAGCGCAGATACGGGGACATGGGCGCACGTAGTATGCAGCTGCCGTTGGACTAGCGAGACAGCCTTGAGTGGGAGGTGGTCGATCCAATGTACACTGGTAGCGCAGATACGGGGACATGGGCGCACGTAGTATGCGGCTGTCGGGTGGCGGGTTGAATGTATATCTGTGGGAGGAAGATAAGAGCAATATTGAATGATGTGGACCCGGCACATACAGTATATACAGCAACGCAAGGCGCCGGTGTTTTTCACCCGCTTTGCGGTCCGACCTACCTCTTTGGGCATTCCTTGTACAGCGGCGCCGCGTATATGAAGGCGTCGAAGAATACCATCCTACCTCATTGCGTTCCTCTCGGCTCTCGGCTATCCATCCCCAGTGCTCCACCAAACCCACTACCAAACCCCTCGAATGGATTTTTTCTTGAACCCCTTCTTCGGCCCTGCTACCTCTGAGACTCATACCGAGCTTGACCCCGAAATTAAGCAAGTTCCGGTCGATTTCGAGGGAGGCAGCCCAGGCGGAGACTGTGTCGTGGCATAAGATTTAGAATCAAAGGCGAGTCTCCCTGGCACTTTGCTTGGCATTATACTCAGACGGCGTTGCATCCAATAGACTTGCTTGCCCGCGAGTTCGTTAGACGCTGGAATGCGCGCGCTGCACAAGTCTTTTATAAGACCCCCCTTATGCCATCCTCTGTAATTTGTTCGACTTTGCGCGTCTCATTCTTCGAACCGACTCTCCACTGTCGCTCCTTTCAAGTCGTCTATTATTGTGCTCCTTGACTGTATCCACCCATGGAGCCTGATTTGAATACAGTGCTTTGGTGTTTATTTATACTCAGCGTCCTGGCAGGATATAAGGAAGGACATGTCGCTCAAAGAGGAGTTGATGTGTGTAGAGTAGACGGAGGGTCGGCGATTGTGGTCTAGACGGATTTTTTCAGACCGTGAACAATATTGGACACACACAGTTTTAATAGCTCCTTTATGTGCCAGAGGTATCTCAGCCTCTGGCACGGGCAAGCAATCCAGTTGTCGCTTCTTTCTTTTCCCAGTTTGTTCTGTCACGACTGTCGAACCCGCACCAGAAAATGGGACATATCCCGCAGCACGCACTAGCAAATCTGAAGAAGTACAAATACTCTGGTGTTGACAAGTGACTCGTCCTTCCACGCGGTCTCGACGCAAAATTTGACCACGGTCTCATGTTTGCAGGTCGGTATCCGCAAAATATGTACTCAACCGCTACTGGAACTGGCTCGTAACATGTGTCCCGACCACTGTTGCACCAAATACCGTCAGTCAATTGTCCCAACACGCGTCAACCCCGCGTTGAACATCATTATGACGCGCCAGTAGATCACCTTGACCGGCCTATCGCTCGTCGTGTTCAACTTCTGCACGCTCCTATATTATGATCCCGGATACTTGGGAGAGAAGGAAGGCGCTACACAACCTCCGCAGTGGATATATTGGACGTGGGGCATTTCGCTCTTTATGTACCAAAGTCTGGATGCTATCGACGGGTGCGCGAGTTTATATTATATGCAATACAACTGTGCTGACATAGTCACCACTACAGGAAGCAGGCGCGAAGGACTGGCATGGCTGGTCCTCTTGGCGAAATGTTCGACCACGGTAAGCAATAACCTCCCCGATAACTGCGCCTCGCCTGCTTATCTCTCCACTTTAGGCTGCGATGCTCTTAACACAACGGTGAGAAATTCCCGTCTTCTGATTCCTAATCCTGGCGTTCATGACACCACAGCTCGAAGTGATTCTCGCGTCAAGGGCTCTGAACCTCTGTCGATCCCGGTGGACCGTCTCGTCTCAGATGGCCACTCTTGCAAATTTTTACCTCACCACTTGGGAGGAGTACCATACCGGTATGGACATTGAACCACTGACTGTCCTCTTCTCGTTCTGAATAGTTTATAGGCACCCTGTACCTCGGCCACTTCTCTGGACCTGCGGAGGGCATCCTCATGATTGTCGTCATTTACCTCGTCACAGCCGTCAAGGGTCAGCCCCACCGGCCATATAACTATCCTCTCTGATATTTTCATAGGCACGCAGATCTGGGACCAGGGTATTTTGACCTTGCTGGGTCTGGAAAAGGTAGAATGGGTCGCATTGAGAATTCCCGACTACGGCCTCAACGAAGCCTTCATGGTGTTTGGTGGCTTTGGGCTGGCCTTTAACGTCGTCATCAGGTTGGCACTCTATAGCAATTCTACTGACTACTATATTCGACTGATACCGTCATTCCAGCTATCACAATGTCTACTCCCACCAGAAGTCGGTCAAGAAATCGGTTCTCGCTCCTTTACTCCGACTCTTCCCCTTCCCGATCATGGTCGGCTTCCAACTCCTTTGGCTCTCCTACCCGACTTATGACGATTCTGCGATCATCCATTCCACGCTGTTCATACCGTTCCTCTGCGCATGGGGCCTCCAGTTTGCGCATCAAGTGGGAAAGATGATCCTGGCACATGTTACGAAGCAACCCTTTCCCTTGTTTGATCCTATGTGGATCTTGACCGGACTCTTGGGCTTGGATGCCAACGCGGAGTGGTTACTCAACAGGTATGGGTTCAGTTGGCAGCCTTCGGCTACCCAACACTAGGACTGACCAGTAATATAGGCAACCTATCTTGCAGACAACCCCTCAGCGCCAGGCCCTTGTCATTTATGCGTACTTGTTCATTTCGTTCGCCACTTATGGTCATTTCGTCTACCTCGCCATCAACGATATCACCAACTACCTCGGTATTGCATGCTTCACCGTGCGCAAGAAAGACAAGGCAGGACATTGGGTGGATGCGAAGAAAGTCGATGCGAAGAAGCAGGCATAAGGCTGTTATATGGAACAGTCCTTTTCCGAAACACTCTTCTGGTATAGATGAGGGTTGTAGATTTGTGACTAGAACCCTATTGCTTGATCAACGGCCAAAGCACCCTGTCAGGAAATAATTGTACACAAACAACAATCGACTAGCAGCTAGTGATTAATTATCCGTGTTAAAAGTGAAAGGGTGCATGAACAATAGTTTCCGACTACACCTTTCTTAGACTCGACCCGTACCAGCGACGATTCAGGAAAATGGCAACTCTTTTGTTCAGTCCCCAACATCCTGGTCGGGAAAGCCTGCGAAACCATCAAATTTCATTCTTGGCCCTTGAGTGATGTGGATATCCCTCGGGGATCGACGGTTTGGATTCGCGACTGATCCACTTAGTTAGAACTCTTCAGTCTGGTTGTTCCCGAAATTTCCCTCCTTTATTCTATTTAACCTTACAAGACACGCGGCCTGAAAGCGATACTCTCGCGAAACCACCCAATAACTCCCATTCCTCATAAGTATAACGCACACTAATCCGGAGACCCATTCCACTCCTCGACTGGACACTTACTGACCATTATCTCAACTTCAGGATATCTTGCAGATCGATATGGGAAGACCACTGTACCAGAGAATCCTTGTGTGAACCAAGGCACCGAGGCGTGCTCCAGATGTGGTATCGGAAGTTGGAAGAATGGCCACCATAAACTGCAATATTCTAAGGTAACTTATTTCATGTATTTGAGTACCACAAGTTACTCGTAGGTCCGTTCACCTCTGAATTTGTTTGTACGAAGCTTTGGACCGCTTCTTCTCCAGGGATGAACGCTGTCCGTCGGTTCTTTGCTATTGCAGTCGTCGCCAGCATTGCACGAGGCCATGGAAGCCACGCGGTAAAGGAGGAGAAGAGTGATGCGGCGTGGGACGCTGAGGGATACGCCGCCGAACACGTATGTATTGCCCTACAGCCTTCTTCGTTTATTCGACGTGCTTACGTTGTATTCAGATGCACAAGGAGCACCACATGTACGTCCAAAGTACACGCAAAGTCAATCCCATCAAGTGTCAGCTAATCGTTTACGATTCCAAACAGAGACTCCTTCGACCTGGCGAGCTTCTTCCAATTACACGACCTCAACAGGGATGGTCAATGGGACAAAGAGGAGATTGAGGCCGTCTATGGAATGCACCACGAATATTCAAAATCATTGAGCCCAAATGAACAAGTCCAGAAGGAGCGGGCAGAGGCTGTTGTCAAGGCAATATTAGACAAGGTCACTACTGAAAATTTTCGCGTGCACCTACCTTGGCTCAACCCTCTCGTTCCAGATCGATACAAATAAGGACGGCTTCATTGACCAGAAGGAATTCGAAGCTGCTGGATGGAAGGGGCTCGAGTCCTTCAAAGGTATGGGTGCTGATGGGCATCACTACGATGTAGAAAGCGGTAAGAGTTTTCATGTGGACCATTCGCCAGGGACAGGGCCCTCATTTATTCTCGTAGAGTTCTTCCTCCATCATGAGGAGATATTTCACAGCACACCAGACACCCAAACAGAGTCAGTGGTTTTGTAACCGACGGAACGTCATAGTCTGACCAATAATATCGGTGTAGCGACTCCTATATACATCCCGAGGACCTCGAGCACTTCGCGAGGCATGAAGCCATCGAGCTTGAAGAGGAGAATAAAGAACGAAGATACAAGGGCATGCCTGAAATAAAGAATTCCAGGGATGCCCACCCTGAAGACTCCGATCCGCCAGTTGCCGGCTACGAACCACCATCGGATGCTCGAGGACAAAGACCAATCACTCGCCAAACACCTCCAGAGAAGCAGCCCCCTTCCGTAAAATATAAAGACGCACCAGAGCAGGCAAGGGAGAAGCCCGAATGGGGAGAAGGAGAGGCTGGATACAAGCGGCCCAAGAACGCTGCTGACAAACTCAGGAAGAATATGCCATATAAGGTGAGTGGACGAACACCAAATTCCGGGTATGGTGTCCATGTTTTATTATCCCCGTCGCCACACTGTTTCGACGATTTGCTTGCTAACAGGTATTCATTGACAGTATCGCTTCCGCAGGAGTTGGGGAGATTTCTGAACCTGTATTTCGAGTCCGGTTCGCGGCCTTTCCAGTTTGTGGAGTTAACTATTCATCTACCGGATCCTTGGATGCTATGAATATTGTCTATAGCACTGAGCACTAATGTGTTTCATGACGCGCAAAATGATAAGAGTATACCTATCAAGCTAAGCCTCTGATAGACTTGGTTTGAGAACCAGCAGGATGCTCAGGGGCTTATTATCACGAGTGCCGTGAAAGGGTGAGGAATATCCAGAGATGTACTACGCCAGAACGACCATTATTTATATACACAAGGTGTAGGAATCGAAAAAATAACAGCCTGTGTGATGGGTCGTAGAAACCCCTCAGTCCATCGATGTCAAGTCAATAATATCGTTCTGTGGCTCGGGTACGGGTCCGGACACGCGCCTGGCGATGTTTGTAACATTAAAATAGAGTGTCCGAAGTTGGTTGAGAACATGCTGATGAGCCGGATTGTTTTCTCGTTCCAACTGCTCTATGCTCTTCTTCATTGCCACTGGGCCCAGTTTGACAACGCCACAATCTAACAATGAGTGCGGAGGCCTGTTTCCACATACTGGACACCTTGCAGGTTGTGACGATAGTGCGGCGGGTAGACCGTTGGCATTCTGCGAAGCCTTCGCCTCCGGAATAGTATATTGCTTAGGGCGCTTACTGGCTCGCTCGTCTGATGAGATACCTTGAGCCGGGCGTTTGGTTGGAGCAAATGGACCGGGCAAGGGCGGTCTTTGTATTCCTTGAGGCCCCAAGACGGCAGGAGGGTTTCGGGGAGGTGCGGAAGTGCTCGAGAGTAAACTAAAGGGGTCGGCTAGCGTGCGGACAGGCGGCTTGGGAGCGATAGTTCGCTGTTGTGCCTTGACTTGGGCGATGAGGTTGTCGATCTCTTGCAGGGCGTCTCGCTGGAGTGATCATCAGGATTAGGCCATTGCTGAGATCAATCTACTCACGCGCTCCTCCAAGGTTTCAATTCCAGGCTCATTCTGTATTTGCTCTCGGAAAACGTAGAGGGATGGCAGGTCGTTGAGAGCGGGGCATTGGCCTGGTTCGTGGGCACTGGAGCAAAGAGGACAGGGTGGATAGTGCAGAGCGCGTTCCTGAGGGTTGGTGCTGGGGATCTGAGCAGCAGAGAAATTAGGGGCATGGCGGGTTGTCTGACCACTAAATGCGGATATAGAATGCTGAATAGGAGCAGTCGCTGGAGGGAGTGCCTGGATGCTTGGGTGAGCAGTGACCACTGGTCGCCATACAGGTTGCTGCATCATGCCAGCCCGTTCTTGAGCGGCACTCTCGGTGGCGGCGCGCTCCTGAGCAGCCTTTTCTTGTTGCTTGCGTAATCTTCTAGCTTTAGCCTGTTCATTGCGACGCCGCATTTTCTCAAGCTCTTTGCGCTGCACCTCGAGAATGTCTGCCTGGGAAGGTCCTGTAGGCAGCACCGGTAATGTAGGGGTGCTGAACTGTTGGGCATTGAAGAGGGGGGGGGCCAATTGCAAGGGGGCCGGTGGAACTCGAAAAGTGGTCATAGAGGCGCTGGGGAGTGGAACACCCGGGAAGAGAGGACTATCAGGGACTAGATCCATGGACCCAGACTCAGATTCGCTGGCATTTGACCGTTGGTATTCGACGTCAGACGCTGCGGATGCTCGGCTGCCCTTTGATGGTTTCTTTGGCGAAGCGTCCATATCCATCAGCAAGTTTGCGTACTACGAGACACTAGGGATTAGATGAAGAAACAATGAAAAGAAAGGACTGACAGTGGCAACCGCTGCGGCAGCCTTTCGTCGTGCACCTCGGCCCATTTTCTCCTTTGCCTCTTCCTCTTGTCGCTTAGATTGCTGGAGAATCTTTGCCCAAAAGTCATCGTCGCCTTGAATTTGACTTGCATCATCAGTAATTTCTTCTAGACTACCACGCGTCGGTTCCCAAATCTTAGCGAAGTCGAACTTCAAACCACTCTCCGACGTGAGGGACTCGGTAGTGACTGCTGCTTGTTCTGTTCGTTCAATGAGATTCTCAATATCTTGCTCAGAGTCTGCACCATGGTTAATCGTGGTATAAGAGGTTAAGCTATAGTTTTTACTGACAATGGATGTCATTTGGCTCCGAGCCTGGTTCAAAGAGAGCTTTGGCTCCATAAAGGAGGATGGATTGGACATCGTCCGAATTCTCCGCTTCGTTCTCCATCGACTGAACGATAAGATGGTCCAATGCAAGCTTCTTCTTGCCGATCTGCATGATACGCTCTGGCGAAGAAATGAGCTCCACTGTGCCTCAAAGGAAGCACACACACCTTCGGCTGTCTGCTTTCCCATGAAACGGAAGACAAGGCATGGTTTCTTCTGCCCAAAACGATGGGCGCGTGCAATCGCCTGGTGTTCCAAATCAGGATGTGGAATGGAGACCCGCACTAAGTACCAACCTGTATGTCCTGGTGGGGGTTGAAATCAGGGTCGAAAATAATCACCGTATCTGCTGTAGCGAGGTTGATTCTAGATACGAATAAGATATCCAGTAAGGAGAGGGCCGGTCGGTCAGGGGACGTACCCAACCCCTCCGGCACGAGTCGAGAGAATCATGATGAAGACGTCGCTGTTAGGATCATTGTAACGATCAATGACCCGTTGGCGCTGTGATGTCTTCACGTTGCCGTCCTATATTTTTATATGAGATATATGGGCTGACGACATACCAAGGACTAACCAAGCGCAAGAACTTATGGCCTTCCACAACCAAGAAGTCTTCGATAATATTAAGGGCAATGACAAACTAGGGAGGTTGAAAATAAGTCAAAGTGCGTAAATGGTCCTCATTGTATGCACCTGGGAGAAGAGGAGGACACGGTGCCCCCGAGCCTTAAGTTTATTGAGCAAGAGCTTCAGGAAGGAAAGTTTCCCGCTGGCTTCGACTAGATACTTGTGAGAATCTGCCTCGGAGAGATTAGGAGGCTCGAGATCTTGGTCAATTAGATAAGGATGTTGGACCGTCCTAAATTCGGTGAGCTATGTCATAGAAATAGAGAAAGAAATATGCTCACTTCCTCAACTGCATCAACATATTGCGCAGATTGCTCTTTCTGATCTTGTTTGTCATTCCGTTGTTCTCCAACACACGGTTGAGGAGTTCAAAGTCGCGCTCTATAACAATATCAGCCATTGCAAAGAATGGGCACAATTCTACTTACCAAATACACTCTTATATACCTTCTTTTGCATGGCAGTCATCGAGATGGGAACAATCACCTCGTTCTTTGGTGGCAAATTCAAGATTTCTTTCGTCCGTCGAATAAAGTAAGGTCGCAATGATTCATGAAGCTTCTTGATCGCATCCTCATTAAGGTCTTCATGTTCCTTCGCTCGCTCTGCGGGTTCAGGCCACGTGATCGGGTCGATAAAATACATGAGATTGAAGAGTTCCTCTATGTTGTTGTTCAAGGGCGTCTAGGCAAAAATGAGTTCCATTCCAACATTCTTTCAACTAATGTTACTTACTCCAGTCATTAGGATACGGTGTCCGACCTTCAGGGTGTTGAGCTCCTGGAAAAGCTTCGAGTCGTCGTTTTTCACTATGTATACCTGAGAAAGGTCACGAAGATGAGTAGTCATAGTGCTTACGTCGTTGACCCTCATCAACGATGAGAATCTCCCAACGGCTTGGCCCGTTGAAGATGGAGGACCAGCCCTTATCGCCTCTTCTGTTGTTGAGCATGTCATACGTGGTGAGAAGAACGTGAAACTTGAGTTTGGTGAAACTGGCTGTAGCTTTGTCATGAAAGAGTTCGTATCGCTTCATGATTTCCCGGGAGGCTGCATCTCCGTAGTATGGAACCACGCGAATCTGGGGTGCCCAGGCCGCAAACTCACGGACCCAATTCATAATCGTCGAGTTAGGCACAACAACCAGAGCAGGGAATCGGCCGTGCTTGAGTGTAATGCGCCCGAGCAGTGTCACGACCTGCACCGTCTTGCCCTTCAAGGACCGTCAACAAACATACACTGAAAGAGTAATTTGATTCACATACAAGACCCTGTAAACGTAGGCATTGATCAGCGGCTAGATATGTAGA
>Ga0307513_10008937_pt1 | contig 12734 bp, 15 predicted proteins | sample 15_EM_MG_FD_202174 | JGI IMG/M metagenome (GOLD analysis project Ga0307513, IMG submission 202174) | Populus trichocarpa ectomycorrhiza microbial communities from riparian zone in the Pacific Northwest, United States - 15_EM | ecosystem: Host-associated > Plants > Roots > Unclassified | place... | reverse complement strand
ACCTCTCGTCGTGCTATTTTATTGAGCCGGGTCTCGCACGCTATATGTTACGAAGTGGGCGGCATAAGACCTGGCTATTCACTGTTAGCTTAGTTGAGTTCCCGCCCGAGGACGCGCTATAGGAGGGAACGCTCCCTTAGAGACGTCGGAAGACCGCGATGTGAGAAAGAGATGGTACAGGAGATCCAAAGATTGCCAGGAACAACAAGCGGAATGCGTCTCTTTGTCGATACCCGGTGCTGGCGGAGGTGCGGGTATCATGATCTGGTTGCTCGCTCGGGGTCGCCGGTCGACGTGGTGTGAATGGAGCGGGATTGTCCGTGTTATAACTCTATGGGAAGTCAAGTTGGAAGGGAAATTGTGTTGGTTAACGAGACGGCCCCAACGGGGTGGCACTCATCCTATCCATCCCCCATAAACTAGATATCCATCATCCACGCGAATAACTCACCGCCAGCAGCGCCGTCGATGACACCACTGGTCGCCCATTAACTCGACATTTACAATTCCCCATTCATATCGGACGTGATCTGGAAATGAAATGGATGGTAATAAAGGTGAGTGTTGCTGCAGCGGGAGATTGAACGTTCATCGACAACTAACTCTTGTGCACAGAATCCATACATCCCTCTCCTTCCAGTTTGACCTAATTTTCTCTCGCCCTCAATGGCATATTTTACGTCCAAATCGCCTTGGACTAACGTACTGGGGAATACGAGAATGCGATAATCCGGGTTAACCTCGGCACTCCGATGTTCACAAACTTCAGGTTCAAGTGGTTATCACCTGTCGCCTAGATTTCCAGCTGCCGGGTCCTTGTTGCCATATACTCCGATGTTCGTAAAGCTCGGATTCATACAGTTATTACATACGGTCAGTGGGAATCTCACAGGATGCCAGCAAGCTGACGTCTTACTCCAGAACAGCCTTCATAGGACAGCACGGGATGGATGGATGTGGGGACGTCGGCTAATGCAATCGCTTTGAACCTTAGTGGGCAGGAATGGCGGGGGATATTTTGGGGCGACGGGTTTGGTGTGTGTCGATGCTCTGTGTGGCTTTGAACCATTGCTGACCTCGTTGATTAGGTCGGAAGTCCCCAATAACGATAATGGAATATGATATTGGTCGCGGCATTGCGTCTCAAGAGGATGACGAATTGGTGATGTTTTGTGTTGGTATTCATCATTCGCGCGGTCGCAGTATGGTTTGTATCAGCGCTCATCATCGTCGATTTTTCAAAGGCGCCACCAGCATTTTTGAAAATCCCTCCCAGGTGAGTCATCGTATTGCAGGATATTTCGTAACTTCGGCTTACCTATAGGGTTCTAGTTAATAGGAATCCGTATTTGCGATAGAAACTTGAGTGGACGTTCGTGATGCAATGCAAAAGAGGATTGGTGAGGCGAATCTTGCGCATGGTCAGCTGCTCATTCCTCCGTGGTCTGAATCTGCGCCTTGTCATCCAGTACCGCGTTTCGGTTTGTGATGCCATCGACTTCACTCTTCCTCACCATGCTGCCTTGTCTGCTTCCTCCTTTCTCCGTTTCTCCAACTTCTTTTCCGGCCTTTTCCCCGCTATAAAATTCCCGTGCTGGTGTGTTGACTTTTATCACTTTTAAAAACCAGTTTGCGACTCATTATTTACATCCTCATAGCCCCGAAGCAACGCACTACTAAGTTCCAGACCATTTTTTGCCTGGGGTACGTGATTCTACTGCTGTTCATGTCCTCTGTCGCCTATATTTGGGTACTGATGAGCCCTACTCGACGACACATGGATTGGCCGGTGACATCTCCGATAGCAGGTGTCTTCTACCTGACCGACGACTCCTACGATTTCATCTTCGTTCCTTTCTTGTTGTACTCGTTCTCGCTGATCTTTGAAACTATCTCATTACTCGTACGTTGAACCTTGTAGAATCCCTAGATTAACCAAACCGCCCAACGCCACCAATTGGAATAAATGTGATTATTTATAAGTAGAGAACGTCGCACAAACACATTTCTCTGGGAAATTTTGAAAACCAAAGATGAGAAATATCCAGAAGTACATATGTGAACATGCGGCTTTTGCTCCATGGCCACCCACGTGCGTATCGACATTACAACTTTATGGAAAGAACCTACGAATATGCCAGAAATTTGTCATATTTTGTGGAACACTCACCTCCTGCCCTGTCAGTGGAGGGGGCGCGACAGCAGGACGAAGAGGCAATTGAGTCTGGATGGAGGAGGCTGGGAGGTGGTAACACCGCTGGAGTTGGAGCTTCGGTAATGGATACAACGGGAGGAGCCCGAGGAGGGACGGAAACAGGTTTCGAATTCGCATTCACATTCATGGCGATGGGCGACTCTAATCTCACTATCTTTTTGTGGCAGACGATGAACACTAAAACTCTCTTCCCGATGCGTCGACGATTTCGTAGGAGGAAGCGGCATGTAGCCTATTCAAGAGTGCGATTGAGAGGAGCTACGCGCCAAGTCTCGACCCATAGGCGATACTGAACACTCCATAACAGCTGCTGTCTTGCTATTTGAGAGCGTACTGGGAGCCGAGATGAGTTTTAGGTTCAGGTTCAGGACGATCGATGGGATGGGAGTAACCGCATGCGCTGGGATTACACGTTCGATGACGAGCGAGGAGTGCGAAGGCGATGATGATAGTAGAGGCGATAATGGTGACAGAGGAGATTCGGGCGACGTTTGGGGTTCGACAGGAAGGAGTAGGGGTTCCCCCTTTCTCTAGATCTGATTCCGAAGAAAAGAGAGGTGGCGACGGCGAAGCGGGTGGAGATTCCAGAGCCTCCTCAGCCGCTTCATCCACCTGCACATCGCCGTCCACCGTATCTCAGGGCAACTCATCATCAAGGTCGACGCCGGTGGGCATATCACAGCTTGGACTGGTGCTGGCAACAGCGGTTGGGGTGGTGTGCTCGGAACCGAAGCTGGAGTTGGAGGTCATTCTGTCGGAACATCTAAATTCGACCACACGTCAAATCCGATCGGAGGTTCAACGAAACAAGACGGCCTCGATTGCCACGTCTTTTGAATCAGCCGTTGTTGGTGTTGGTGGTGGTCACGAGCATCAGTAAAAGATAGCGTCGACTGATCGTGCAGGTTCAAGTCCAGATGAAGATACCTCTCTCACAGGCAACGTTCTCCTCGGAGGACCCCTTTGCCCCGCAGAAGACAGTGACGCCTCGTCGTTTGCCCTGGCCATCACACCGGGGGCAAAACCTAAGGCACTTGAAATCAAGTGCCTTAGACGCATGGAGTCATAGTTCGATTGGTCTTATAAGATTCAGGCACAGTCCTCCCAAGAACCCTGTGAACCCTTATAACTTTCATCATCTGATCTTATCTCCAGCATTTGATCCCCCAGTCCGCTTCTCCGGCGTTGTCTGCGATATCCCAGCCCGCGCCATCCCCAGAGACCGCGACAATGCGACAAGTGCCATATCACTGGGCCGCCACTGTTTGTGAGCCTATCTTTAGGTGTAATGTGATTCTAGTACTTTCTAGTACTATTGAAACTGAAGTAAAAGCGCTTTCCTGAGTGGTAGATATACAGTAGTGTGAATGAGGGCTTGGTGTGTATCAGGTGCTGGTCTATACACAAATGTCAAACGTAGAGTAGTCTTGGCGAGTAGTTATCTGGAGGCGAGTTGACCTAACCCGAAAAGTCAAACCTTGTCAGCACTATTTTATTGTTGGCCCCGCATGACCCCTTACGGAATTATTTAGTACCCAAACGGGTTGGAACCAAAATGGGTCCAAAACGGAGACTTGGAGGGCTGGGAAAAGGGGAGGTTCGAGTTTTCTCTTTGATTTTGGAATGATCAGGCTTGACAAATCCCAAACAAAAAAACCAAAATTTGAGTGACTTTGATGCAGACACAGAGCCGAAGATTTGGGATGTGAACTTGTGGCGCAATTTCAACGTCCTTGTACAATCACAAATGTAGCTTTATTGATGTTTGGGAGAGTTTGGGAGTTCAGGTACAGCGTTTACCACCGTTTTCCTCAAGACGAGTTCTCGAAGCCGATTCAACTTGAATTTTCACGATGTTGAAACTCATCTTGCCGTTGGTCTTTGGACTTCTGCGACAACATGTCGTCGCCCAACAGGCGACGTGTACGTTGGATGGGTATTCTTGGGTAAGTCGGCAAAAAACACCTTTGATCATTGGCAATCACACTGATGCAGATTTTCGGAGATGTACAATTCCTTGCGGCAGGATCCTTGTGAAATTGCAAGGAAAATTGGGGGAGTTTGCACTGGAGGAAGTAAGTCATTTGTATCACAGTTCCAAGCCACCACTTCATCGTCGACTATAGGTTATATAGATTTGTTGCCCCCAGGAGGGTATTACTATCCAATATCCACCAGCCCGAGCCAGTGTACTTGCAATACTGTCTTCTATTCACTCATCGCCGCTTGTTCTGTATGTCAAGGGGGCACTTTCTTAACGTGAGGAACAATGAAAATTCATTAGCAGCTTTATCTTGACTTTTACCACAGCTTTTCGTATATGACAACAAACTGCGCGAGCGTTGGCACTTACTTGCAACGGTGCGCATCCAAACTCTCTCTCTTATTTTATTTTTGACCATTTTACAGGTACCCTGGGATTATCCCAAACGACACTGCTGTGCCACATTACGCCTATCTTGGTCTTTCGGTGTGTCAACTCACAACAAAGTTCACAGTGAAATGATTCTGACTGAAGCTATCCAATACCTATCTTTGTAGACCAATGGTCTTTTCGATTTGGCACGCGCCCAGACAGTAGGTAAGCCATGGTTTGTGATCTCATTGGTTGACCTTTTTGAAACAAGATACAGGTGGACCTGAGTCAACCAGGCCCCCCATAGCAACTTCAACTACGTCGAGCATAAACTCGACCACGATTCCGACAAGCACCACGACACCCACAAGTCCGCCAACTCCCGCCAAAAAGACACACGTAGGAGCGATTGCTGGGGGTGTCACTGGTGGTATCGTAGGATTGGCGGCCTTGGGAGTATTGGGATTTTTCCTTCTCCGTCGCAGACCTGCCTCCCCCTTCCCCACGAACTCTGCTTACAACCCTAATACTATGATGGCCCAACAGATTTCAGCGGGCGTTGGTTATTCCCCATCTCCATCTTCTCCAGCACCTGGTTCCTCCTCGATCCCAACCCCATCAATGTCCCCTGGATTACCACAACCATACCCGGCCATGTACGCCAACCAAGTCCCAACCAACTACACTGGTACGACGACCACAAGTACGGGGAAACCGCAGCAGTACATTGGAATGCCCGAATTGTGAAAAGAAATTTGGTGCGAGGTTTCTCATCGCAAAATTTTGCGTCCAAGATTCTAACATCCAGGTAGACTGCTCGGCAGCTTCCTTCGAAGCTTTGCAACCTTTTTCTTAGTCCGTCGTGGTCATTCTTTACATTCTGTACAGTATCATTACGTATTTGCCCATTATAACTAGGTCTTAAATGAAATATGTCCAAATAATGGAACTTGCCTTACAGTACCCGAGAAACGTCCGAACTGTACAACCATCTCTTCCAACGGACCGAAAAAGTTGTCGTGAACTAAGAAGGCGAGCCCTCGTCTCCGAGAAGGGAGTTTGAACGTTACGTACTGTCCCCTTTGTATATACTTTCCGTTCTCATCCATCTTTCATTTTAATCGCGGATGTATTTCTGGGTCTAGACACCTGGGCTTCACGCATATATCTACTCCACCTTCTCCAGGTCTGACGGTGCTCAGTGGGTCATCAGACCTACGGGTTTCGAATTGATGGGTAGAGAGAATCATGTTCGGCCGGTGCTTCTTTTATTTTTTTATAGCCCACCTCCCTCCCTCGGGTCTTCTCGTTCGTGAATGTTTCACCATCGCTCGACCGACAAGACTCAACTGCAGCATATTGGCTTCGTTGCTGGAAGCTTCTTGTTGTCGATTAGCTCGTCGCCTGCACGCCCGGACGAGGCAGACACATCATGGTTTATATTCGCGCCCAGTTCCACAATCGAACTTCCCACTCATCGATTCGGTTTCTATTCTCGAGTTCGAGTAGTATACCATCCCATCGATATTCCCAAACACCATCGACGTCGGCCCTCTCGCGCGTCTGTTCCAGCCTCATGGTATCAGTTGGTCGTCGGGGAATCTTACTGATGGTTGAGGCCCAGGGTGACTGGTTGGTTAGATTGGAAAGTCTGCAGAGGCGCCGATGACTTGGATAGTTGGTCCAGTCTTTCATCATTATCCTTTCACAAGATGCCGGAATCAAGTCAGAAGCTATGATGTCATTTGGCATTACGACGAAATTCCTTCTGCTCTCTTCCTTTTACCTCCACTCCCTCCCTGTCTCGTAGCGCATGGGGGTAGCTCCATAATTACCTCCTCTCTTCCGTGCACACCAGTGGTGGAGCGACCCCACCTTATATTTGAATCTTGGATTAGAGCACCCATTTTCAGCCCGCCTCCGTGCCTCTATTCAACGACATTCGCACCACTTTAGTTGGAGGGAATCCCAGTTGGTACCCTTGGACACTAATTTGTGTTTATAAAATCCCTTAAATAGGGGCATGGAGCCCAGTTAGCAGGGTGGTTTCGATGAAAGCTATTTATGTGGAAGGGGACAGATGAAAGAGATACTGTCGCCGATTCGCACTGCTTCATCTTTCATTCCCCCCCTAAGTATTCCTCTCTGACAACAGCTGACGATCGGAATAGAGCCTTCGCGTTCCTCTCCAGTCAAGTTATGCTCAGCTTATGGTCGTTTGCACATTTTATACTTGAAAGTGCTCACCAGATTGCTCATACGGTTAGGAGATCTCGTGTATACAGACCCAGATGAAAATCGGTGGGTTTTGTTGTATCTGACGCTTACCTTGTTGTCCGGGTCCAGTAATACGTGCATTCCAACCTTGTTCCAATCGTTCTGTTCCTCTGCACTGCCTCCCTTGTGCAGCCCCTCATTATCTAAATTAAACCTGAACTAACATTCACCTCGGTTTCTGTTTTCTTCTCCGTGGACTTCCTTTGGAGATCCAGTTTACGATGCATATGATGCCACTATTTATAGGTTCGAAACCCTTAAATCTTCCGCTCTCCTTCTTCCCCACCCCCATCATCTCATGCGCTTTCTCTGCTTTACACATACTCATGTCCTATAAGGTGCCACCCACAGTTCCACGTCTGCGCCTACTCTGGTGAGTTTCCTCGCCTTTTGGTATGACGGTTGTGTAGCTTTCCCCCTATCATTCTACGACATCGCGTTGGTCGCCCACTGGCAAGAGTAGGCTCTGCCAGTGCATTACTGCGGTTACTCTTGACCCCGCTCGTTTCTTAATCTCATCCCTCTGATCAGCCTTCATAGGACAACATGGGATAGATGACGGGTTTGGTGTGTCTCGATGCTCTGTGTAGCATTGAACCATTGCTGACCTCGTTGATTAGGTCGGAAGTCCCCAGTAACGACAACGGAATATGAAGTTGGTCGCGGCGTGTTCGTTGCATTGCGTCTGAAGAGGATGACGAACTGGTGACGTTCTGCGATGGTACTCATCATTCGTGCGGTGGTATGTATAAATTCTTGTCATCGTTGATGTTGCAAAGGCGCCACCTGCATTTTTGAGGAACTTCCTCCCAGATGAGTCATCGTTATACAAGATATTTCATAACATTGGATTACCTATGGGTTCTATTTAACAGGAATTCATATTTGCGACAGAAAATTGGTTGGACATTCGTGATGCAATGCAAAAGAGGCGAATTTTGCGCATGGTCAGCTGCTCATTTCTCCGTGGTCTGAATCTGCGCCTTGTCATCCAGTGCCACGTTTCGGTTTGTGATGCCATTGACTTCCTCACCATGCTGTCTTGTCTTTCTCCATTTCTCCAATTTATCTTCCGGCCTTTTCCCCGCTGTAAAAATTCCCGTGCTGGTGTGTCGAGTTTTCCCACTTTTAAAACCCAGTTTGCGACTCATCACCTCCATCCTCATGGCTCCAAAGTAACCCACTACTACGTTCGAGACCGTTTTTTGCCTGGGGTACGCGATTCTACCGCTGTTCACGTCCTCTGTCGCCTATATTTGGGTACTGATGAGCCCTGCTCGACGACGCATACGGATTGGCTGGTGAGATCTCCGATGGCATGTGTCTTCTACCTAATCACCTTGGACCGACGATTCCTACGACATGCACTATCCCTGCTTCATCTTCGTTCCTCTCTTCTTGTATTCGTTCTCGCTGATCTTTGACACTATCCCATTACTCGTACGTTGAACCTTGTAGAATTCCTAGATTAACCAGACCGCCCAACACCACCGATTGGAATAAAAGTGATTATTTATAAGTAGAGAACGTCGCACAAACACACTATTTCTCTGGGAAAATAAGGGAAATTTTGAAAACCAAAGATGAAAAATATCGGAAGTACATATGTGAGCATGCGGTTTTTGTTCCATAGCCACCCACGTTCATATCGACATTATAGCTTTATGGAAAGGACTTACAAATAAGCCGGAAATCTGTCATGTTTTGTGGAACACTCACCTCCTGCCTTGTCCAGGTGGAGTGCCACGTCCTGTCAACGGAGGGGGCGGAGCGACAGCAGGACGACGAGGTAATCGCGCCATTGAGTGTGGATGGAGGGGGTTGGGACGAGGTGGTTAACACCGCCTGGAGTTGGAGGTTCGGTACTAGATACAATGGGAGGAGCCCGAGGAGGGACGGGAACAGGTTTCGAATTCGCATTCACATTCGTAGCGATGGGCGACTCTAATCTCACCATCTTCTTGCGGTAGACGATGAACACTAAAACTCTCTTCCCGGTACGTCGACGACTTCGTAGGAGGAAGCGGCACGTAGCCTTCCCCAGATTGAGAGGGGCTACACGCCAAGTCTCGACCCATAGGCGATACATAACAGGTGCCGTGTTGCTATTCGAGAGCGTACTGGGAGCCGAAATGAGTTTCAGTTTCACGTTCGACGACGATCGATGGAATGGGGGTAACCGCACGCTCTGGGATTATATGTTCAATGACAGGCGAAGAGTGCGAAGGCGATGATGATAGTGGAGGTGATAGTGGTGACGGAGGAGATTCGGGCGACGTTCGGGGTTCGACAGGTGGGGAAGGAGGAGGGGTTCCTCCTTTCTCTAGATCTGATTCCGAAGAAAAGAGAGGTGGCGACGGCGAAGCGGGTGGGGATTCCAGAGCCTCCTCAGCCGCTTCATATCGCCGTCCGCCGTACCTCGGGGTAATTCATCATCAACAAGGTCGACGCCGGTGGGTATATCACAGCTTCGACTGGTGCTGGCAGCAGCGGTTGGGGTGGTGTGCTCGGAACCGAAGCTGGAGTTGGAGGTCATTCTGTCGGAACATCTAAATTCGACCACACGTCAAATCCGATCGGAGGTTCAACGAAACAAGACGGCCTCGATTGCCACGTCTTTTGAATCAGCCGTTGTTGGTGTTGGTGGTGGTAGCGACTCGTCACGAGCATCAGTAAAAGATGGCGTCGACTGATCGTGCTTCTCCATCCGTGCAGGTTCAAGCGGTAAGAGGTACCTCCCTCACAGACAACGTTCTCCTCAGAGGACTCCTTTGCCCCGCAGAAGACAGTGACGCCTCGTCGTTTGCCCTGGCCGTCACCGCTTCACAAGTGACGTGATCGCGGGAGAACGAAGTGAAAGATCCGCAAATCTCGTAAGCGGAGATATGGAAGGAACCGCAAATCCTGTCGCTGATGGCGTTGTGGCGGGCACACAAGGTGGAGGTGGCAACAGATTTTTTCGTCTACAACAATTCGCACCGAGTCCCAAGATCATAAAGAAAAACAAAACCAAAAAACTTACCCAACTGATCCGTATTCTTCTCCAACCGAATTCCAAGTTCTACCATCCCAGGATGTTCCTCCAATTCCACAGCAAACGAGTTCCCTTGAACGCCCAATATGTCTGGTTGTGAAGCCATTCAAACCTAGCCAATTGCTCGCCACCGCCTCCTTCATTCCTTCGACCTCACGATGCATCCACGGTTTCCGCATCTTGGGCGGCGTCCTATCCTCACCTAGCTTTGGAGGTGGATGGCCCTTGTCGTTCTCTGATAAAGTAGGGTCTGGCGGCCGTAGTTCCAAAGATAGCTCTGTTCTTGAGGTTGGGAATGATCGGGGTCGATGTGGGGGAGAGGCGGGCGAGGGGGGTTAAATAGGTATTATTGAGTGGTGATTTCGCCTCGTTTCGCAGTCCTAAGAGCAAATAAATGAGCGACCATCGCGAACAAGGGAAGAAAATTCAGCGAAAGAAAAAAAATAAACACAAACCTTTCTTCCCCTCCTCTCCTCACCATCGCATATCTCCACATCGCTCTCCACCGCCCTTACGCATGTGCCCACTCATCACGTACGTGTGATTCTCCAGCGGCGACTCTTCGTTTTGTTGGAAGAGGTTGATGAAGCGTTCTTGACCGTCGACGAACGCCCCCATCTCAGTGAGAGCACAATCCCATGTGCGCATTTCACGTGCGTGCGAGGTAAAAGATATTTTCCATTTGGTTGTGAAGGTGCGTCAACTCCTGTGGACTGGCCGCCGGTGACGAAGGTATGCTGTACAGTCGGTAAACCCATGCAAATGATAATCAAAAAAGTATAGAAAAACTCACGGAAACAAGCGCGGAATGTTCAGCAGCGCGGGTAACGTATGCACCGCATTCCCATTGTCCAAATATGATCTCCTCTCCCGCTTTCAAATTCCTCAGCGTAAAACACCAAACCCCAGCGTCTCCTCTGCGTTTCCCTTTACAACACCAATCCTCGCCTTTTCCTTTCCCATCTTCCTCTGCCCCGTGCGCTCACACAGCATCGGTCTAAGTGCATCCAACGCATTTCCCAACAGCGGCTCCATGGAATGTACAAATTGTCTGGGCATCCTGAAATGAGCATAAGCATTCAGCGGGACGGCGAGATAAGACGTGGAGCGTGTTATGCGGAATAAATAGTGAGCAATAAGGTGATTGGAGGCGATGGGTTGGGTGGCATGTACCCCGTGTACTGGTGGTAGAACATAGGGGTTTGAGGAAAGGAGGAGGGCGTTGTGTATAGTCGACAGTGGGAGTTCTGTAGCAGCGATAGGGGCTGGAGTGGGGGAAACAGCGGTAACATCACATTCATGCAGCGGCCTGTCCAGCGACGTATCCGTGTCGAGCATCGAGACGCCCGAAGCAGTGCTTGGTAACCTTGCGAGTGATGTTCTTGATGCCTTTGGAGTTTTCCGAGGAAAGTGGGGGGTGATAATCGGGGACAGAGAGTGCTTGCTGGTGGAAATCGCCAAGATAAGGGAGGCTCATGAACTGGGTTTTGGCCACGTGAGGAAGGGAGAGCGGGTACTGTGGCGGCGAAGGGTGGATGGGTCGCATAAGGCAGTGTCTCGTTGTGTCGTCATCACTGTTTTCAATGAAGTGGGTGGCTCTTTTGACAGCTGCTCGTTACCTCGGGCGTCAAGCTTGCTGGGAGGGTTGTACCTTTTTGAGGGAGCTGGCCTTCCTGAACGCATTTACGCGATGGGTGGGACTGGTCGGTAAAATGTGGGGCAGAGGATTGCCTGGGCTAGCTCTCCGCATGAGAATCTGCATGCGTGGGTGTAGGACGCGTCGAAATCGCGTCGATGCCTTTGGGTGAGACTCAGCGCGCAACCTCTTCGCATCCGAATCGACCATGCTCCATGCAGCCCGGGGCCCAGGCAAGTCGCGTCAGTGCCTATGGGTGAGACTCCGCGCACGACTGTGCCTAGCGGGTGCATTGTGCATTGGCAGCCTTGAACCTAGCGAGAGGGCTCACTTCGGTTCCACGAAAGTCCCGCACAAAACTCACAGACGGGTGGGTGGAGGAAAGTGAGGAAGACATATGTTGGAGACAGACAAGTACTGTGAAAAGCGATACATACTAGGAATTCACACTTGGCAACGCGGAGCAGATCTGTATGGGTGAGAGGCGCTGTGTTGACGATCAACGGCTTGTTGATTGCTATTGACATGTCAGGTGACGTTAGAATAGGGGAAATTTCGCCATTCCTTGGCCATTCCAAGCTATTCCAAGTGGCAAGGATTTTGGCGGCGTAATTTCCTCCAGAATTTGCCTAACTTAATTAGTCTGTTAGTCGATGGTCGAGCAATAAACTAATTAAAATAGGTCTAACGAGAAGAGATTTCTCATCCACCCGAGAGGTGTGCCTGGTTTCCGAGGATTTTTTCCGCCGGTTGATACAGGAATTCCATAACGGGACCACAGAGCTTGTGACGTTCTGGTTGATACGGTGGGCGACATTGTAACTCGCATGTTGGCCTCGAGTGAGGCCCTGGCGGTCGCCGAGTACTCACAGGTAAGTCGAAGGACCGATTAGAAACGAAACAAAAAGAATCGGGGAAGGAGTCGAGTGATATTCCCTTGATATTCCCATCGATGTGGAAGAAAGATGGAGCGGAGAAATGATGGAATTGGGAAGACAGTACCTTGACCCTTAGACCTCCACCATATATGGGCAATTAAATGATCGATAAGGATATTTAGATGTGGAATGAGAGCAGTTGAGTCGAAAGTGGCGATCACCGTTGAGGCACAAAAGTGAAGATACAACCCAATGCGAAGGATTTATGTCCATCACGAAGATCGTCATGGACAAATTTCGTGTTTGAAGTTCACAAATGAATGAATCTAAGCTAAATC
>Ga0307513_10008936_pt1 | contig 12736 bp, 7 predicted proteins | sample 15_EM_MG_FD_202174 | JGI IMG/M metagenome (GOLD analysis project Ga0307513, IMG submission 202174) | Populus trichocarpa ectomycorrhiza microbial communities from riparian zone in the Pacific Northwest, United States - 15_EM | ecosystem: Host-associated > Plants > Roots > Unclassified | place... | reverse complement strand
CAAGAGATCTTCTTGCCGCAGGACCGAGCGGATCTCGTCGAACTCGGTCTGGCCGATGCGATGGATGCGCTCGCGGATCGTCGCGGTGGTGAGCGTCTGCTGCGCGATCAGCCGATCGAACGCCTGGTGGACGTGGGCGTGGAAGATCGCGCGCCAGGCGCGGGTCAGCTCGTCGGCGTCGCCGGCGACCAGGGCGTCGCGCGACCCGCCGAAGATCGCGACCCGGGCGGGCAGCGCGGCGGGGTCGATGCCGAGCTCGGCGCGGTCGACGAGCGCCTCGAGCTCGGTGCGCGGCAGGGTGTAGCACTGCGCGTGCGGCACCTGCAGGCCGATGCCGGGCAGCCGGCGGTGCTTCTTGATCACGCGGCGGACGACGCGATCCTCGAGGAGGACGGCCGCTATGCGCGCGAGGTCCGCGTCGAGCTCTTCCATCGCCGGCGCTAGGAGTACCATTGCGGCGGGCCCGAAGCTCTGTCGAACATGCGTTCGACAGAGCTGGTCGATCGGCTTGACGGCGCGGCGGCCGCCCGCGCCTGTACGGACGCAGATCGCCTCGCTGCGCTCGGAGGCTTGCGCGTCCCGGTGGCGCTATGCTCGCGCCGAATGACCGACGAGCGGCCCTTCCCCGACAGCCTGTGCCACCGCTGCCGCCACCTGCGGATCGTGCGCAGCGGCCGCGGCTCGACGTTCCTCATGTGCCAGGAGCCCTCGCTCCCCAAGTACGGACCGCAGCCGGTGCGGACCTGTCGCGGCTTCACCGCCGGCGCGCCGACCTGAGCTGGCGTTCCTCGCGCGACTGGATACTCGAGTTGCTGGCAACTCGAGCGGTCGGACCCTGGCGGCGTCGGGCCAGCGCAAGCCCGCGAGACGTGGTGCCGGCCGAACGGCATGACCTGTGCTGAGCGCTGCCGCGATGAAGTACGCATGGATCGCGCTGCTGGGGATGATGGGCTGCGCGAGCGGCGCGAGCGGCGAGGCGGGCGAGACCGCCGGGCTCGACGACGAGTGGGGCATGGACGGGCCGATCTCGCCGACGCCGCCGATCAGCGCCCAGGATGGCGAGCTGCGCCGCGGGCTGTGGGTCGCGACCGACACGACGCGCACGCAGGTCTGGACGGCGCGCAACAAGTGGGAAGACACGAGCACGCCGGCGGCGCGCGCGGCCGGCCTCGCGTGGGCCACCGACAGCGGCCTCGACTGGGACGCCAAGTTCAGCGCGTGGGTGGCGTCGCTGGCGTGGATCCCGTCGGTCGATCGAACCGCGCCCCCCTTCGGGGGCGCTGCCGGCCGGGGTCATGCCCCGGCCGTCGCTGGCGACGAGATGACGGTCGCGCTCACGACGCCGTGGGGCAAGACGCTGCCGTCGCCGATGCTCGAGTGCGCGGAGCTCTCGCTGTTTTTGCGCATCACGTTCGCCGCCTGGTACGAGCTGCCCCTGGTGCTCGAGGCGCAGGACGCGCGCGGCCAGCGCCTGTACTTCGGGCACAACGGCGTGCGCACCACGGCCGGGCGCTACGCGCGGTCGCCGGAGTTCGCGATCCAGTATCGCGACTTCACGCGCACCGGCGGCGCGGCGTGGCCGAGCGACGCGGTGCTGGCCGGCAAGCGGATCGCCGGCGGCGAGGATGACCAGCCCGAGCTCGCCGACGGCGCGCACTTCGGCGCGTACCTCGACGCGATCCACCGCAACAAGCGCGCGGGCTACTTCACCGTGATGGTGCTCGACTACCTGGGCTCGGCCAACCTCGCGGACCCGGCGAACGCGTACAACCTGGCGCCCGACGCCGTGCGGCCGGGCGACTTCCTGATCGAACGCTGGCAGCGCGTCGGCATCGGTCACACGCTGGTGGTCAAGGACGTCGAGGCGCTCCCCGGCGGCAGCAAGGACGTCACGACGATCTCCGGCTCGATGCCGCGCCGCCAGGGCGTGCGCGAGTCGGGGCAGGCGTCGAAGGGCTACTTCACGAGCGAGTACACGGGGGGGCCGGGCAAGAACTCCGACGGCGACGCGTACGCCCGGCTCGGCGGCGGCGCGAAGCGCTGGCGGGTCGCCAAGAACATCGCCGGGTACTGGACCAACACCTGGATGGCCGGCGACGAGGCGAGCTGGATCAACTCGACCGACCTCGCGCGCATCGCGGCGCGCCCGGCGCGCTTCGAGCAGATCCTCGGCCAGGTCGCGCCCGCGCAGCAGCGCGCCGAGCTGGTGGCGCAGGTGGCGGAGGCGCGGCAGCACCTCGCGCGCTTCCCGGCGTCGTGCTCGGCCCGCGAGCGCCGCGAGCGCGCCTTCGCGGCGCTCTACGAGCTGTCGGAGCGCGCGTTCGGCGAGACCGTCGCCGAGGTCGACGCCCGCGAGCGCGTGCTCGACGATTACGTGTTCGCCGCGCTCGACTACGCGCACGCCAGGACGTGCTGCTGGGATTCGTCGACCTCGGCGATGCACGACATCATCATGGATGGCGCGCGGGCCGACGCGGCCGCGGCCGAGGCGGCGCGGACGTGCGCGGCGCCGGTCGTGTTCAAGTCGTACGCCGACGGTTACCAGCGCTGGGCCAGCCGCGCTGCCGCGCTCGGCCGCGCCGCCGACTGGCGCGCGTGGAGCGAGGACGAGGGCTGCCCGCAGCGCGCGATGGCCGTCGACGCCGAGGCGCCGGACGCGGCGACGCCGTACTGCGCGCTCGATCCGGCGCCGTAGCGGTGCGAGGTGTCGCGCGATCTCGGGCGACAGCCAGCGGCCTGACGGCGGCGCACTGGCGATCTCGTGCGGGCCGCTGTGAAACGTTCGTGCTGTGGTGTGAACGAGGACGGCTCGGTTGCCTGCTCCAGCCAGGTCATCCCGTGTAGCTTGTCGGAATGCAGTCCTGGTGGATGGCGCGGCTCTTGCGTGGCAATCGCCAAATCATGAAGATATGGCTTGGCTTGGCTTCGGTGCTGGTGATTGCCGGTTGCAGTGGCGGTGACGACGGGGCTCCGGGCCCCGGCCCCGAGGAGCACGTGACGCTCGAGTCGCTCCCCCAGGCGGATCGCGACGCGTTCGATCACTGGAAGCAGCAGGTGATCAAGGACTGCGCGTGGCAGCAGGCGTTCCCGTCGCTCGACGAGGAGTTTGCGGTGGCGGACGCGCCGGCGTACGTGCCCGGCGTGCGGGTGGATCTGGCGGCGCTGCGCACCGTCACCGACGGAAGTCCCTTGATCGTCGGTACCGGCGGCCAGCTGGTCCTGCTCGACGTGCCGACGGTCGATGGGGTCGTCGCGCACGACACCCGGACCTCGCGGCGCACCGTGAACGACCACGAGCGGGTGTTCGACGTCAGCGCCGAGCTCGCCGATGGCCAGTGCATCCTCAAGCTCGACGGCAAGGAGCTGTTTCGCGGCACGCTGTCGGCGGGCCTGCCGGTGATCGCGTCGTACGACGGCGCGCCGCCGCCCACGCCGGGCGGCGGGGGCGATGACGTCGCCGCGCTCGACAGCGCGGCGCTGCTGGCGCCGGTGCTCGCGGCGCTGGTCCCGACCGCGCGCGCGCACGGCGTGCTCGCGCAGGTGTTCACCGCCAGCGAGGCCGACGCGCGGGTCGCGTTTCCGCTGCGGCCGTCGCGCGGCCCCGACGTCGTCCGGCTGCGCGCGGTTCCGGGCGCGACGCCGTTCGCGCCCGGGGCGCGGATCTACGGCCCGACCCTCGTGATGCAGGCGCTGTTCAACAGCGGGACGCTCCAGGCCGAGCTGTTGTACAGCGGGCTGCATGACGACCTGGTCGCGCTGCGCGCCGACGTCGCGGTCGCGCCGGCGGGCGCGTCGGTGCAGGTCGTCGCGATCGCCGCGGCGGATCGCGTGGCGCATGACGACGACGCCAGCCGGAGCTGCTTCCTGCAGCGCGGGGCGGCGAGCCGATTCGAGACGATCCAGCCGCGCAGCCCGGCGTTCGACGAGCAGTTTGCCGGCTGCGCGATGCTGTCGGTCGATGGCTACGCCGCGCTCGGCGGCGCCGTCGAAACCCGGCGCGCGGTCGCGACGACGGCGATGGTGCCGGGCTTCACGCTGGGCACGTACCGCGGCTGGGACGACGCGCTGATCGAGGTCGCCCAGCGCATGGACGCGCGCGGCCTCGCGCTCGGTGATCTCGATCCGACGGCGTCGATCGTCGAGCTCTCGCTCGTGCTCGTCCGCCACGCCGCGGTGACGGCCGCGATCACCGATCCGGCGGCGCGCGCGGCGGTCCGCGGCGCGGTGGTCGGACTGGTGTTTCGCTGGTTCTTCGACGGGCTCGACCCGTCCGACGCGCTGATCACGGCGATCGGCGGCGCGTTGAACCTCAACGCCGTCGCCTATCCGGACTCGGTGCGCCACATGCTGCGCGATCTCGGCGAGCGCGATGACGTGCTGGACGCCGGGCCGCGCGCCGTGCAATGCGGCCTCGATCTGGTCGGCGAGCGCCGCGCCGCGGTCGAGCACGCGCTGGTCGCGGTCGCGGCGGCGCCGTTCAGCGCGACGTTCGAGGCCGAGCTGCGCGCCAACGTCCTGCAGCTCTGCCCGACGGTGGACTCGCTCGCGGCCCTCGAGACCTCGGCCGCCGCGGTGCGCGCGTTCGTCACCGCGGATCAGGCCCGCGCCGGCGACAGCTCGACGTATCCGTTCGACGCCGAGCCGCTGGTGAGCCTGGCGCTCCGGCAGCGCTGGACCGACGCGACCTTCGCGGCGCTCGCTGATCTGGTCGGCCTCGCGCTGGTGAGCGACGCGACGCACTGCGCGACCCGACGGTCGATCGCCGAGCAGATCACGTGCGTCGACGTCACGTTCGATCTGCTCACCGCCAACCCGGACACCGGCGTGCTCGCGCCCGCGGTCGCGGCGCGCTACGCGACGATGGCGCGCGAGCTGACGGCGCGCTGGCCGGCGCTCGCCAGCGCACAGCTCGCGACCATCCGGTTCGACCTGACGGATGCGTGGCGCAACGGGCTGTGGCGCGGCTGCACGGACGACGGCTTCCGCCTCGCCAAGGCGGATCTGTACGAGCTGCTCGACGCGGCGCAGGCCGCGACGACGTTCGACGAGCGCTTTGACCTCGAGGTGCAGATCGCCAGCCTCGTGACTGACCCGATCTGCCGATAGTCGAGGTGCGCGCTCATCTTCGTTGGTGGCGGCAACGGCAACGGCAGCGGCAACGGCAGCGGCAACAGCAACGGCAGCGGCAACAGCAACGGCAGCGGCAGCGGCTGTAACGACACGCCAAACAACAAGGGCTCCGCAGCTACGAGTCTCGCATCGCCCGCCGCCGCTCACTGCGCGCTGCGCGCAACTGGCTGCATCGCCCCGTCTCGACGCTCGGGCACGGCGCATTTTGGCTAGCATTGCGCTGCCCGGATTTCGATAGCCTAATAGCTATGATCGGTCGATGCGCGATCGCGCTTCTCGGTAACCCTCTTGCAAATCAAAGGTTCTATGAAACGACACCTGAAAAAATTGGCATTGCACGCCGAAACCTTCCGCGACTTGAGCGTATCGGAGCTCGCTGATGTGAATGGTGGAAATAATGTGTCAGTAAGGCAGTCGTCATGCATCATGGCTCAACCCTCGAACCAGCGAGCAGACGCTCCATGATCGGGGTGATGAGCCTCGAGTAGAGATCGCAGGCTGTCTTGGTATCCTCGGGCCAGGCGATATAGCGAATCATTCGCAGTTGACTCCGAGGAACCTAAACACGAATGGCGCTCTCGCGGGCTACTTCGTCGCATGGCTGGCGTCGAGCGCGGCGTCGAGCTGGGGATCCCGGCCGCCCGCGTAGCGGAGGTCGAACGGCACGGCCACGTCGGGGGCGACGCCCTTGGCCTCGAGCACCTCGCCGTCGACTGTCAGGCTCGAGCCCGTGAGGTAGAGAATCGCGCCATTGTCGAGGCAGTACGGGCTGCCTGGCAGCACCGCGCCTGCGGTATTGTCGCCGAGCAGGCGCGCGAGGTGGTGCTTCTTGATCGCGTGGGCAATGACCTCCTTGCCGCTGCGGGAGCCGCGGTTGATCAGGACGGTCGCGGGGACCCGGATATGCGGGTCCTGCGCGTAGACGGTACCGTCGCGCGTGGTGGACCGGAGCACCGGCACGTCGCGGTCGAAGATGCGGAGGTAGTTCGGCGCGGCGCCGCCCCAGCCGTCGCGGAGATCGAGCACGAACGCGGTCGGCGCCTTGTCGTTGAGCGCGCTGATCGCGTCCTCGAGCGCGTCCTGCGTCTCGTCGCCCGCCCACGACCAGACGCGGAGGTAGGCAACGCGATCGGCGCCGCGCTCGATGATCCGGGCGCTGGCGGACAGCGCCGAGCGGAACGCCGCCTGCGGCGAGACCCGGCGCGGGTCGATCGTGATCGCGCGCAGCGGACCGCCCCGGGTGCGGCGCACCGCGAGGCGAACGGGGTGGCCGGGGCCCGCGGCGAACGCAGCCACCGGTTGAAACGGCGCCCCGTTGGCCGTGACGACCTCGTCGCCGAGCACGAGGCCGGCGGGCTTGGCGGGGCCATCGTCGAGCACGCCGCCGACGTACCAGCGGGCGTCGATCGCCACCCACCAGACTCCCGCGTCGGGCACCTGGATCGGCAAGGGGGGTAGCTTCGAGAGATCCGGACAAGCCGTCTTGTTGGTGGGCAGGATGGCTTCGAAGATCGAGAGCAGCTGTGCGTGGCGCGGATCCTCGGGCGACAGGTACGCGGTATGCGACGTGCGCAGGGTGGCGACCAGCGTGGCCAGGATCTGATGTCGCCGGGCCGGTGAAGCCTTGGCGAGCTCGTTGCGTGCGGCGCGGACGTTGTCGTCCCAGTGGCGCTCGACGAGGAGCGCGGGCGCGTAGAACTTCGCGCGCACCAGGCGATCGATCTGCGCGAGCACGTCGGCATCGCCGGCCGGGTCGGCGCGAGCGATGCGTGGGCCGAGCAGCGGCGGCGCGAGACCAGAGGCGAGCACGAGCGCGAAGGCGATCCAGCAGCGAGCGAGCATGTCGCGATACCAACATATCGATCGCGATCGAGCAACGTATCCGCATGTCCCGGAGATCCGGTATCCCGGTGATCCGGCGAGCGGAGACAGACAACGCACTTTGTGCGTGATCGTCCTGATGCCGGCGTGCCGGCCGTCGCCAGGCCGAGGCTGGCCCGCCCGCGGCGCCGTGACCGCCGCATGATCGCCGGAGGGCTCAGCCGGTGGCGATGCGCTCGAGGGCGGCGAGCGAGGGCACGAAGAAGTAGCCGCCGCCGAGGTTGTGGACGACGGCGGGGACGTTGGGGAGCCGGAGCCGGATCGGGTCGGCAGGGATCGTCAGGTACGCGGGGCGCCCGCCGCCGCCGCCGATGATCGGATCGGGTTCGCCGTTGAGGCCCAGGAATCCGGGGTTGGCGAGCCAGGTCTGCTGGATGAATTCGAAGCCGCGCGCGATGCTGGCCTGCAGGCAGATGAAGTACAGGCCGCGCTGGGCGCCGTCGTCGCGGCCGGCGATCGCGGCCTCGTAGGGCAGCTGCGGGCCGTACGACCGGCCGCGGCGCAGGATGCGGTGACGGTTGACGACCTTGGTCGACATCTCGGCGGGGCCGCCGCGGGCATCGCGCGGGTTGGCCCGGCGCGCGTGCGACGCGATCGGGCAGGCCAGGCCGTCGGCGTCGCGATCGAGGTAGGCGAACGCGTTGATCCGATCGAGAGTCGCGAACGCCCGGTCGTCGTGGTCGGGCGTCAGCACGAGCGACGCGCCGCTGATCCAGCGCCCCATGACCTTGGCGCCGAGCTTCGCGGTGAGCGCGTCGACCGCGGCGGGGTCGGAGCCGCCGAGGTGGCGCGCCTGATCGGCGACCCAGCCCCAGAACGCGGCGACGTGCTGCTGCAGCTTCCGGAACACGAGATACGTCCCGTTCCTGCCGAGATCGCAGTTGCCCCACTGCGGCGTGATTGGCAATTTGCCGTAGGCGTTGCGATAGCCGAGCACGATCTCGCCGGTGGCGATCCGGTCCTCGCCGGGGCGCGGCCGGGTGTGCTGGCCGGACAGGAACGGCTGCGACACACCGTCGGCGAAGCCGAAGTGCTCGTTCTTGACCAGCGGCCCGCTGGTCTCGCTGGCGACGACGCGCGCGCCGGCGGCCTCGAGCGCCGCGCGCTCGCGCTGGACCTGGGCGTCGCGATCCTCGCCCGTGCGCGCGTAGACCATCACGAGGACGTCGAGCGGATCGGTCGGGCCGCCAAGCTTCCAGGTCGCCGGATCGCTGTCGGCGAGGGCGCGCTGGCGGGTCGCCATGCCCTCGGTGGCCTCGACCGGCATCATCGCGATCACGTCATGCGGCACGCCGAGCGCGGCGAGCCCGCTGGGCGACAGCGCGACCTGCAGGCGGCCCTGCGGCCGGCGGCAGCGCTTGGCGACCGGCGTCACCGAGTGGCGCAGCGAATCGAGCCAGGCGCGCGACGCCGCCGCGTCGGGGCCCAGCGTCGCGAACACGAAGCCCGCGTACGGGTGATCGGTCCACCCCGAGTACACGATGCCCTGGATGTCGGCGAGATCGGCCTCGCTCGGCAGGTCGATCTCGGCGTCGGTGATGCCTTCGGTCATAGCTTCCTCAGCCAGGTGGCGAGCTCGGCGTCCGCCAGCCCGCGATCGAGGCGGCCGCGGATCCACAGGTCATCGAGGATGTTCTGCACGGTCGAGTCGGGCACGCCGCTCCACCACACCTGGGTCGCGAGCTGGTGCTCGCGGGTCCATTGCTTGAACGCCTCCTCGTCGCGCGCGCCCTCGCCCAGCAGGCGCTCGGTGGCCGGGAAGCCGCGGGTGTTGGACCACACGGCGGTCAGCCCGGCGGCCGCGCGGTCGATGAACTCGCCGAGGTAGCTCTCCCAGCTGCCGTCGTAGTTCGAGAAGAACAGCAGCCTGTGGCGCTTCGGGACGCCGGGCCGGCGGTCGCGCAGGATCACCCAGCGCGCGAAGTGGATCGCGGTGATCCCGCCGAGCGCGCCGTGCACGAAGTAGAACCGCGCGAGCAGGTTGATGCCCTTCAGCACGATCCACAGCAGCGCCAGCCGGAACGCGCCGGGCTTGAGATCGACCAGGTGGGTGAGCTGGTTCTGCGCGACCTGATCCTCGACGTCGCGCACCGCCGCGACGACGTCGACCGGACGGACGTAGGCGCTCGCGAGATCGGTGGCCTCGCGGCGGCGCAGCGCGCCATAACCGGCGACGCCTGCCACGACCAGCGCGAGCGGCAGCGCGGCCCAGCCGGCGCCGGCGACGCACGGCAGCGCGATCAAGCCGGCGACCACCGCGAGCGCGACGATCGCGAGCACGGCCAGCACGGCGGTGCGCCACTGCGCCTCGCGGTCGATCGTCGCCGAGCAGTCGAGGTCGGGGCGGCGGCGCTTGACCTCGGCGCAGATCCGGCGCTGGATCTCGGCGGGCGGGAGGCCGCCGAGCTCGATGCGATCGTCGCCGTCAATTACGTCGCGGATCGCGGCGTGGACGTCGCGATCGTTGAGGATCCGGGCGCGCGGCACGCCGCGGTACGACGTGTAGAACGCGCCGGCGGGGTAGGCGTGGCGCTTCATCCACGCGACCCAGGCGTCGACGTCTGCGATGAGCCCGGGCGGGTAGCCGGCGCAGCACTCGAACACGCGCTCGATCGTCGGCACGCCGCGCGCGATCTCGGCGAGGTACGCATCGGTCGCGCGATCGTGGTTGCTCTCCCACGCGAGCAGCGGCGGCAGCTCGCCGCGCGGATCGTCGATGATCACGAACCGCATGAAGTGGGTGTCGGGCAGCTCGCCGGGGCGAAACCACGGGTTGCCGCGCAGGTCGTCGGCGATCGCGGCGAGCCGCGCGTCGAGCACCACGCGCGCGCGGTCGTCCGCCACCTCGGCGAGCACGGTCAGCGCCTGGGTCGCGTCGAGCATGCGCTAGCTCCCCGGGCCGCCGGGGCCCGGCAACAGCATCCCGAGCATCGTCGCGGGCTCGCGCACCGCCTCACCATCCAGCCATCCCCGCACCTCGGCACGGAGCGTGGCGCCTTCCTCGCCGCCCGTCAACCGGCCAATGCGATCGCGGGTCGCGTGCGCGAATAAATGGGTATCGGTGGCGAGTAAGCCGGGAAGGGCGGCGCGATACGACGTCAGCGCGTCGTCGGTCCGGCCCTCGGCCTCGGAGATCAGGCCCTCGAACATCGTCGCGCAGCAATCGATCACCGGGACCACGCCGCGCGGGAAGCTGCGCAGGTGACCGCGCGCCTCGACGAGCGCCTCGCGGCGGCGGGTCGAATCGGCCGGCGCCTGGTTGGCGCACGCGACGGCGTGGCGCAGCAACGTCGAGCGCAGGAGCAGGCCCTGCAGCGGCGGGCGATCGACCAGCGAGCGCCGGATCTGCTTCCACGCCGGCGCGATGCGCGGGGTGACGTCCTCGGGGCGGCCGCGATAGATCGCGAGATCGAGCCGCGAGCTCAACCCGAACAGGTGCTGGAGCTGGTAGCTGCCGTCGGAGCTGGTCCACGAGCCGAGCGCGGCGTCGAGCTCGGCCTCGATCGCGTCGGGCTCGACGCGCGCGAGCCAGGCGATCGGGAACGCGCAGCGCAGGGTCACCGCGGTGTAGCGGTTGCCGTTGCGCGCGGCGGCCTCGGCCATCGCCGGCACGCGGCGCGACAGCTCGCCGATCTCGCCGAGGTAGTACAGCGACCAGCAGCAGAACATGCTGACCGTGTCGAGCTCGAAGCCGGCGCGGCCGACCACCGCGCGGTAGCTCGCGATCGCGTCGGTGAAGTTGTCGAGCGCGGCGCGGAACCGGCTGTGGATGAAGAACTCGACGAAGCCGCGCGTCGTCATCAGCTGCGCCGCCGCGGGCAGCTCGTCGAGCGTCGCGGTCAGCTCCTCGAGGCGCGCGAGCAGGCGCACGGCGCGGTCGGCCTTGGCGGTCGCGGCCAGGAAGTCGGTCTCGAGCGCGATCGCGCGCGACACCCGCCAGCGCTCGCCGAGCCGCAGCGCGGACAGCAGGAACCGGGTGCCGAAGTCCATCGAGCGGAACGTGTCGACCAGGGCGAGGCCGAACGAGACACCTTCGCAGACGTCGACCCGGGTCAGCTCGGCCTGGCTGATCTCGGCCAGCGAGCGCGGCCGGAAGCCGAGGCCGCGCAGGCGCAGCCAGGCCCGCCGCATCACCATGCGGAGCAGGCCCAGCCGCGGCGTGCGCGCCATCGCGAGGCCGACGCCGGCGAGCACCGTGCGCGTCAGCTCGAGGCCCTCGGCGACGTAGCCCGACTGCAGCAGCGACCCGGCGGCGCGCCGGTGCAGCTCGAGCGTGGTCGACGCGTCGGCGCCCGCGGCGGCGGCCAGGAACTGATCCGCGGCGTCGCGCGGCCGGCCGGCGTCGGCGAGCGCGTCGGCGAGCTGGGTCTGCAGGACGCGGCGCTCCGGGTCGGTCCACTGCGGACCCTCGAGCGCCATCGCGTACCAGCGCGACGACAGATCGAAGTCGAGCTTGGCGCGCGCCTCGTCGCCGGCGCGCCGCGCGTAGCCCGCGGCGTGCTCGAGGTCGCCGGCGCCGTACCAGTGGCGCGCGAGCTGCTCGATCGTGCCCTTGCCCGACAGCGCGATCGCGAGCCCGCGGTGGTGGCGCGCGCGGCGGTCGGCGTGGAGCTGGGCGAGCACCGCCGAGCGCACCCGGGCGTGGTACGGCTCGATCGTATCGTCGGCGCGCGTGCCCGACATGCGGACCACGCGCTGGGCGCGCAGCAGCGAGAGCTGGCGCGACAGCTCGGCGGCCGGCACCGTGCTGACCGACGCGAGCACGCTGCGCGTCATCGGCTCGCCGGCGACCGCGACGATCTCGGCGATGCCGCGCCCGGTCTCGCCCAGGCCGTCGATGCGCTCGGCGAGCATCGCGTCGAGCCCCTTGCCGGCGACCTCGTCGATGCTGCGGCCCTGCAGGTAGCGCGTCAGCTCGATGAGGAACAGCGGGCTGCCGTCGGCCTCGCGCACGAGCTGCTCGGCGGTCTCGCGGTTGTCCTCGCCGAGGTGCGACACCGCGATCGCGACCGCGGCGTCGTCGGCCAGCGGCCCGAGCTCGAGCAGGCGCTGCGCGGCGTCCATCCGGCGGATCAGATCGACCACCGGCTCGCTGCCCTCGGCGCGGGTCGCGAGCACGAGGACGATCGGCGGCGGATCGGGCGCGCGCATCAGATCGGCGAGCAGCGCCGTGGTGTCGCGATCGACCCACTGCATGTCGTCGAGGAACAGCACCACGGTGTGGCGCTCGCCGAGCCGCTGCAGGGTCTCGCGCAGCGCCTCGAACGCGTGGGTCCGGCGGGCCTGCGGGTCGGCGATCAGCCGGGTGCGCGGCGCGTCGGCGATCGCCGGCACGCGGTCGAGCACCGGGAACAGCGTCGGCAGGAGGTAGGCGTCGCGCGGCAGCAACGCGTGGGCGTCCGCGGCGGGTTGCTCCAGCCACCAGTCGCTGAGCTCGTCGATCAGGTGGTCGATCGCCTTGTACGGCACGTCCTCGCGATCGAGGCAGCGGCCGCGCAGCAGCAGGACGTTCTCGTGGGTCGCGCGCACGCGCTCGAGGAAGCGCGCGACCAGCGAGGTCTTGCCCATGCCGGACGCGCCGCGCACGAGCACGACCGAGGCGCGGCGCAGGGCGAGCGGCGCGAGCGCGGCGTCGAGCATCGCGAGCTCGGCGACCCGGCCGGTGAACCCGCCCTCGCGCGAGACACTCACCATCTGCGTGTTCATCCGGTCGGTGTCGGCGACG
>Ga0307513_10008935_pt1 | contig 12736 bp, 20 predicted proteins | sample 15_EM_MG_FD_202174 | JGI IMG/M metagenome (GOLD analysis project Ga0307513, IMG submission 202174) | Populus trichocarpa ectomycorrhiza microbial communities from riparian zone in the Pacific Northwest, United States - 15_EM | ecosystem: Host-associated > Plants > Roots > Unclassified | place... | reverse complement strand
GCTGATTGTCGTGTTCCGCGCGATGAGATCCAAGGTCGCCGCCTCAGTGAGGCGCACCCGTTTGACGAACTTGGCATTGAAAGAAAACTCAACATTGATCGTTAGACATTTATACATCAGTGGTGATACTCTTCACATCTGACGCAACCAGTCCAACAACCCTCTTTCCTCACCGCGTCTCTCGACCTTTACCGATACCATCACTTCCCGTGCTTTGATGCTGGGCAAGAGTTCCCCCTTCCCATCACGAGTAGATGGAGCTCAGTAGCCGATATAGTGCTCGCCGACAAAACAATTTCCACCTCCTTCAGCTTTCCGAATACCGGTTCGCAACTACTCATAGCAAAAAGCGCAGTGTCGAGTGGCCGCTGGAGTTTCCCGAGGGATTTTTCAGATGTGTCGTTTTTGGTGATGCAGTGACATTCGGGGGTGATTTTTCCCAGAGAGTTGGGGCCATTGGAGAGTTGGAGTAGGAGGAAGAGGGTTTGGGTGAATGTTTTTTTGCGCGAGCTTAGCTTTCGAAATATGACGATGAAGTGGAGAGAGCGGAAGTGGTGGTGTGTGGATGTGTTGATTGGGCCGGAGACTACTGCAGAAAATACGTATTAGTTGTCGGTCGTGCGTGGATTATGGTGGACTCACGGAAATGTATGGAAGGCAGTCAAGCAAAGCTCTCGAGGTGCGACCCGCACGCTATAATCAGCTCCGCGACCGCATCTGCAAATCCTTCCTCGAACATTGGCGTCAACGCCAACTTGCGTAATGTGCACGGGGCATCAGTGGAAGATAGAGTTGTGGTGAGGGTTTTGATCACTCCCAGGAACACGCCCTGAGATATAAACCCTCCAACGCAACCTCGCATGGGGATTTCGAATGTGTCTCCTCGTCGGTATCCAAGTCCATGTTCGACAGCGCCAAGTACTTCAACCTTGTCAACGACACCGACAATGCCACCGGGAACCCAAAGGCAAACTCCAATTCGACTTCTTTCACACTCTCCATCCTAAACGCACGACCAAAGTCCGCTCGAGTTTCATCCGGCACACCGTCTCAATTCGCCCCAGTAGAATCGAAGCTCAATCCAAAGGAACGGAAATTCGGGAGGAACCCAAGCGTCCGACTTATCGGCAACCTCGGATGGAGTGAGGCCAAGATTCCATTGGAAAAGTCATCCTCGCAATTGTCTACGGGTCGGAGGTGCCTCACATGGGTCCCAAGATACAGGTTCCCCTTAGTAGGCAGGGCCTGGCAGGCGCCGAGGTCGATGGTGTGCAATGTGGTTCTGGGAGGGAAAACAAAAGTGCGGGAGGTGAGGGAACAGGAGGAGAGTGTGGATGTAGATGTGGTTTTATGTAAGTCCGAGCTCGTTGTTCGTAGGGATGAGGAGCACGAGCGGCGACCCGGTCGATAATCAGTTGGGTTGGAAGCTCTAGCCAAATATTTACAATCACCACAGGACGTAAACATCTGTTTGAATTTCTTGTCCATATCCATCTGATTCCATCAAGTCGCGACCAAATGGCCCAAAGGGACTTGCCGCTGTATAGATGAACCCGCCAAAAGTTCTTTACATAACGCCCTCCCTCTCATGCGTGACAGGCAGGATACGATACCGCACACAGGTAGAACATCCCAGTAGGCTACGGTGACTTCTTGGTTGGCCTTCCATGTACAGCTCGTACTTACCGATACTCTCCTCTCAGCCGTTGTTCTTATAAGCCACGACTTGCATCGAGCGGTGGTGGACAGATATGACCTGTGTGACAATCTCAGGTATGCATGTGTCCATACATCGACGGGCGACAACTTACCGTCTACTGGATTCTTCTTCCTCCCTCCTCCCAACAGACGGTTACGATGCTGCTCGAAACCCGTGAGCTTCGACGATGCTCCATCCCTCATCAACACCACAGCTAGGAAACGGGATGTCGAGTACCCTGGCCGGTTTTCGTGCACCTCAACGATGGCCCACAGCGGCGGCAACAGCAGGTATGGGTACTTAGAACAAGGGTTTTAGTCAGTTACAATTCTCCTTGCCAAATACTCGGCTGGTAGTCTCTTCCACTTAGCCCATCGCCGACTTTGCCAAATTTCAACCGCACACCGTCTACAAGCACCACAAGCTGCCAGTCGGTATCCGCACCCACAGCGGAGCGTATACAACGAGGAGACAAAAAGTGTAATGTTGACGGCTGCTATGCGTCACAGTGAGTACAGTATCATCACCTGAGAGCAAGCAATTATTCACGTCCCTCTCGTTCAGCCCACCCACTCCTCCATCGCAATGGTCGAATCGAGACGGCTGTAACAAACATGCGTCAGCATACCATCCTACATGTCGACAGGCAATGACAGTTCGTAAGCACGACACGAGAGCTGGGTGATATCGTACACGTGTAACATCGAACGAGCAAGGGCGCTATCGACAACGAGGGTTATGAAAGATCGGGTGAGTCCAGACCCATTAACCCTGATCAACGAGCAAACTCTTACCATTTCCCAAACCCTAGCTTATCATGCAAGCGAGCGCGTACATCGATGAGGAGTTATGATCAATGAGCCAGAACGGCAGCCCACGAATGGAGAGTGATTTTACTCACTCTCTTCGTCGTAGGACACGGCGCTGTTCGAAGAACTAGAACGACAACAGTGAGCAGGAGACGAGAGGGAACGAGAACAAATTACCTGATGCTGTCGTAGACGACCACTAGAGAGCTCGAGGACGAGGACGAGGAAAGTAGCGGGGATTTATCTGCTCTGTTGAATCAGTAACGGCGGGTGGAAAACGAAGAATTCATTTACTCGCTATCTTCATCGTAGGACACAGCAGGGATGAACACCTAGAAACGATGATGAGCAAATTGGAAGAGAAGACCAAGGGCAAGAGCAGCTTACCGCAGAAACTCGAAGAGGCAAGTGGGAATATGGCGAACGTGAAGGGCGCTATTGACCACGGTGGCTACAGTGAGTCCAAAACACCGGCGATTGACAATCGGAGCTTACCTGTTCCTTAACCCTAGCCTATCCTACCCATACATCGACGGCACCTACGTTTTAGAGAGTCAGGATGACGACAGGAAGATGGACAGTAGGACGGTATACTCACCCTCTTCGTCGGAGACGGCAGGGAGTCGAAGCGCTGCAACGATTACAATCAGCCAATGGGAGATGCGAACGACAACTAGGACAACTTGCCATACACGCCGTTGTCCTCGATCACGACCACTTTCTTGTCATCATGCTTTTTTATGGGTAGAATGGAACATGTTCTGTTTCCATTCCGATCCATCTTTCCACCAATGACCACAACGACATCTTCTCTCCTTCAGGATCCACAGCCTCATCAACCGTAAAGCTGAATTAGTCCTGGATAGGGACTTCCACAGCCAATGAGACGATGACAGCGACGGCTGAGGTGACATATATGGCTTGTCGAAGGACCATCGAGGAGCAAGGAAGCTGGGTGATGTTGATAATTGACAAAGGTACGCCAATTCCTCTTTTCCTTCTCATCCGACTCGTTATCTCTATGTATACAAAGATGAACCAACCTCAATGTCAACACCATTACACGTTGTCTGAATTGCCGCGTTCCAGTCCCCTGCACCACCGCCGTCACTCAGGTCCTGGCGCTATGCGAGGCTGCACATTGGCTGCCGGTCTTTCAAGGCCATGAAGTGGGCCAACGTTGGCATATTGGGCTGCGTTCCATGGAGGTGGAGGGGATTCGGTGATCGTGGTGTGTTAAACGCGACCAGCGGTCGACGAAGCGAAGGAGGGACGAACGAAACAAAAGGGCCTGTGACGCTCAAGGGTAAGACGTGAAACTGGCGAGTCACCTGTGGAACGGAGAGGATGGACTCGGAGAGCCCTAGAACGTTTGCTGTTCAGGTGCGTATATCGTGTCGCATACCGATAATAAGAGTCCTGAAAAATTCAAAACGTTTATTTGTAGGACATTTTGGATATGGGACACCTCTCGGCCCATCGCCATCTACAACCTTCTTCCACGCCCACGACGAAGTAAACATGAATATCACTTCGACCTCAACGCCAACAACAGCAGGAGTGAAATCGTGCACTGATTCACCCGCCTCGCCCACGAAATCTGAAACACTCCTGTCCCCGCAATTGCACCTCGTCTTTCCCACATGGTATTACTCTCCATGGTTCAAAGCAGCCTTGTTCGCCCTAGCGTCTCTCTCCTTATTGACGAACTCTATCACTGGCGTTGGGTCAACGATACAAAGGGCTTGTAGACGGCGATGCTCAACCCATCGTCGAGCCGCTTCGCGTTGGGTATCCCTTTGCTGGGTCGTCCGAAAGTTCTACGGAGCGGTGTACTTGGGAAGGGAGGGTTCGTTGTGTGGTTTTGCTTTCGATACCCTCTCACATGTATCGACTGACTTCCCTCGTCATTCCGTCTGCAGGCTCCACGTCAAGTACTCTGTCAACCTTGGGGTTGCAAGAAGTGAAAACGGCTCTCCTAGCTTCACCATCTTGTCATTATATGTATTGATTGTACAGAATTGACGAGTCCTGCGTTCGCTCCATATATGCACCTTTTCCATTTCAAGTGACCATTATACCGACGACGACGACATCTCTGTTACCTCCGCTGTGAAGCTAACCAATTCTTCCTTTTCGCTTCTAGGAAGTTCTCCGGCTGATGATACCACAATGGCGACAACGGAGGGATATAGTTCATCCAAGGATCAAGTGACAGGGCAAGGGCAGCGTCGAAGTCTGAGACAGGTGTGTCTCTCGGTTTTGTTTGCTTTTTCCCTATTGTTGTGCATTTCTTCACGTTGGCCCTCGTATCGAATTGATGGACCTTTTCTGTTCGTTTTCGTTCGTTCTTTCACTTTTGAGGGGGCTTCATATCAGTCACATCCGTCTTACGACTTTTATATACTCACAATACACTCAGCGGGTATAATCACACTTCGCAGCTAATAGAAACATGGGTACGAACAAGACGGGTACGAACAAGACGACTTTCGGCGACGGCCCTCGATAGCGCCAGCTGGGGCACAACACCTCGAAACCTGTGAGTCGGTCGTGTTCTCTTTGAAATTTGGATGAGAACCTTACCAAGCGACAGCGACGAACCACCCATGGAGAAATTGCCGCGCTCTCGAGCCGTGATTGAGTGGAGACATGAACAAACGACCTGTTCTCCATCATCATCGCCAAAGGGTGCCGAAATCCACAGACGACATATTTGACATCCCGGCGGACAGGACAGTCGTGCTATCTGAGCTCTTGCGTTGGAATTGCGGGTTGGGAGGCTTGGAAAAGGTATGCATCACTTCGACTCCTCAACGAGTGCGACGTAATCAAGACATGTCCAGGTAACCCTCGGCGAAAAGAATGTCTGCGCCTTGCGGCGGCCATAACTGGGAAGAATTAGCTAGCAGCCAGACAGCCATGGGCGGCTGCCCAGAGTGTCGTGGAAAGAGAGTCATCCTCCCAAAGTCAATGGCGAGGAGAGGATTGTGTTAGAGATCATTCAGGGCTCCCAAAGTGTATTGGTGAGAGAGTTGATGGTCAACTTCTGAAGTAACTTAGAGAGGGTTCGTAAGACCCGTTCTCCTCATGTTTGTTTTATTTTTAACGAAGCCAAATCCGAGAAGAGATTTAGTGCGGCGAGTGCTGCTTCGCCGAATCCGTCCTCGACCGGAATCGCGCTGCTATTACATCAGCTACTATTATGCGATAGCAGTTGCTAGCATCAGTACTACTCTGCCCTCCTGGGCTGACTCAGAGCCGAGCACTTTTCACACTTCAATATTTTAACGCTATTACCGGCAGATAATGGAGCATTCTCGGCCAGTAAGAGTGTCGACATTGGACCAACGCATTTTGTCCGAGCGCGTCGAACCAACTCGCTACCTGCAATTTGAATCAATACTCGGCCTCGATTCCGGTACTGGTGGGGTCGACGTAGCCCCAGACACGCCAGTGTTGATGGAGAACCGAGAAGAGAAAGGCATGGACATCTTAGTCGCCATCAAGAATCTCTAATACCGATAGTCGTCCGAGGCACCCTCCCATGAGCCCGTCGACACTGCAGATGGAGCCAACGGCGGACAGCGTTCGCGTTCATTAGTACCACTGAACGAAGGAGATACGGGCGAGATGGTTGGAGAGAGGTGGGCATTGGAAGGAGATTGGGGCGATATAGAGGGTTTTCCGGGCTCAAGTGTCGTTGTCGTTGGCTGTTGTAGTCGCTGGCTAGCCTCCTCGTGACTGTCGTCCTCGGAGCGAGCGTACATCAACCCCTCCACCGTCCCATCTTGGCTCTCCATGCTGTCCTGTGTGCGATGCCCTACCCGACCCAACGCAGCTTTGTAAGCAGCCTCGGTATCATCCTTGCCCGTCCCACTGTGTATGCCCCATCTCGAGTACCTCAGTCTCCGCCGAACCTCGTCTTCTTCGTCTTCATCTTCGTCAGAGGAATCCATCCCGTTCGCGAGATCTTGTAATAGATAGGGAAACGCCAATCCCGACTTGAGCACCCTCTGATGAACGTTGGCCGTACGAGTATGATGAAGGCGATGCTAAGGATTGAGAAATGTTTGGAGGGTCGACAGATGAAGAAGCCGAGGCGTTTATTCTTGGGATGGACCCTGCAAGTCATTTGTGGGAGGTAAAATATCGTGAAGAGGACGTCAGCGTCGTTGACGTTGGAAGAGGGGAATACGGTGAAATCTGAGATGTGCCCACAGGAGGCGATGTGGGTGCCCGCTTGTTGATCCCGAGCGGCGAAGTATTCGATTCGGGAAAGAAACTCTTCGCTTGACGGCAGCGCCGGCGCGTTCGAGGTGTATTTGTGGACTGGGAAGACTTTATTGAATTTTTGGGTTGTGTGGAAAGTCTGGTGGGCAGTTCGGAACTAGCGGCTGGGGATGAAGTCGATGACTCGATGACCACTGGGAATGCGGTGGTGCGAGGGCTGAAGGAGCGATTTGCTTCCTTGGACGTCTCAGGGTCATGAGATTCAGCGTGAAGGGGGAACGCCGTAAATGGGGGGGTGGTCACGACCGAATCTGAGAGCGTCGAGGTCGACGAATAACTCATCGGAGGTGGATGTATCGAACCTAACCAGATTCCACCACGTTCTTCGTCCAAGTCGTGTACTTCTCGTTGTGGATGGAGATGACGAAGAGGACGGTATATATGAATGCGAAAGAGGCGAGGTTGAGCGAGGCTGAGGTGGGTTACGATCTTGGGGAGGAGAATACGGTGGATGGGGTCCGGACCCACGTCTTTCCAGTGTGCGAGAAGGTGATAAAGATGATGAAGTCCTTGGAGACGACGACTTCCCCGGCTCTCGGCTCTCCCTGCATTGCTGTGGGTGGTAGGTGGTTGGACTGGAACGGTACCCGTGGTCGTGTTTGTACTGGATGGCGTTGGACACTTTCCGTCACTTTTGGCGCTGACAGAAGATGCGCCTAATGGTGCTCATTTGGTCATGATGGGTTTCTTGAGGCGGCCTAGAAACTTGACATCTAAATCGAGAATCGACCAACAACGCCCTCGCAGTAGCCCTGTTACAGAAGGGGCCAGGGAAAGGTTCTCGAAACCATATCCATGGGGAGACATACAAGAAGAACGGTTATTTCATCATCCTGTTCCAAATATGAAGTAAAAGAACCAGAAAGGTTAGAAGCGACAACACATACATTAGATCGTCCTAGCTTTCCGCTACGCAATGACACTGGGCCACACACTTCCCAATCCCACCCTTGGCTGCAAACCGTGTCCATGGTGCTAAATCCGCCAGTTCGAGCCCCACTGCTAATCGTCGCCGGCCAAGTTAGCAAAAATATGGTGTATTATTGTATATGTACTGAATAAATCAAGTAAAAAAAACACATGGACCGACCAAAGATGTTAGTTGATGTTGATACCCACCACTAGGTTCCGGTTCTCGACTTCCTCGACTTCACCTGCTTCCTCTCCGAGGGGAATTCGGTATAGAACATCAAGTGAGAGACCAATTGGTAAGCGAGCAGGACGACGACGGTGGAGGAAAAGAAAATGGCGCAGAACTACCGTTATAACATGACGTAGCCAAGCAGGTGTCAACATTGTGCGGCAGTCGTCGGATCACCTTTTCCAGTTGCTTAAAATAAATATTTATGGGTAAACCCGCTTTCCCCGAGTCTTCTTCCAACATTTATAAGTACTTACTTACATACATATTACTGCGCACTCGTGGATATTCCATAAATCCATTGGGAGTTTTCTTTATATCCAGCGTTATCACCACGGCCTTCAGCGTTTACCAACTTCAGGGCGGAGTTCCTGTGTGATCGCGATGTAACCAAGATGTAACTGCCCCGAACACTCTCCGCACTTCACATTTAGCATCATTTGGGGTTTCCCTTGTTTGTTCGAGCGCTCATCGTCTACATCATATTATCCTACCCTCACCATCACCATGGTCACTTCATGTCGTCTAACAAGTGTTCTCAACCGCGTGTGACTCATGCACACTAGCAGGGATGGTACCATCGGAACTCACGCTAACGTCAACGTCGGTGGTGTATGTATCGGTGGATGGTGCACAATCTTGGGCGCGAGTAATGGCCGCAGAGAGGAATAAAGCGATAGTGGTGCACAAGAAGCTGTAGGAAAATTTCATGCTGAGAGCACGACAAATGTAAGGATATAGTTCGCAAAATGACAAAAAGGGAACAAACATCGAAATTTAAGATCAATGCGTTGGAGATCTGAGAAGAATGGCGTTAATAGCGTCAAATATTCGGAAGAAGGGAGCCTACCCTTCTGGACAGTGAAGAAAGTTAACACTGGAAGGACGATTGATCCAGCTTCATTTTAACCAAGATGCCGCGTTATGTAAATAAATACGCAATATGTCCGTTGATTGGGCTTCTAGCTCCAATGTTGGGACAGGCCTGGAATTTTAATATATTCCGGTAAGTACCTGTGAATACCACCGTAATCGCTCAAGTCCGAGGAACTTATTAGACCACCTTTGACTGTCGCTTGTTCCCGCCCAAAACGTCATCACAAAATCCATTTGTTCCTCACAAAGGCCAGAAAAAGTGTTGAGTGCAGGGGAGATTGCATATGGCTAATTCAGTGCTCTTGCCATCTTAAAAGGTTGAGCATCTCTCATCGACAATGGTGGGAAAAACTATCATACACGGGGTCACCACTCAAAATTGGACAGAGCCCCACATTTCTGATGGAAAAGTTGGACCCTGTAACTTGTAAGAGAGCGGAAGATTATTTAATAGCCAATGGAACTTGAAGATAAGCCGTCAGAGGGTGCAATCCACCTCTCGATCGATCGAGAACCTCCCCATTTTTACAGGACAAGGACCAAGAGCTCCAAATTCGTCTCGTAACGGTCCGCCATTCCGCCAATCTTTGAAAAATGCAATCATTCGAACGACTAAGTTCGCAATATGGGATTTACTGGTAAGAGCGTGCTGCATGAGATCAGGGAACAGGCCTCTTCTCTCGTCAATTGCTTCGGATCGAACATGACGCGTACAGCTGTGATCGTTTTTTCATACAGATGCGAGAACAGCGTCGACAAAGAGTCAACATATGTTGCAAAGCCCAGGACTCCACACATGTAGGTAAAGAGTTTCATATACATAATTTTCCAACATCAAAACTTCAAGTTGTATGTACATTTCAAATATTTGCGGAGACCGCCTGTCACCTCTTCGAGAATTGCTGATACCCAGTTCGGATTGCATGCTCTCGACGTAGTCGTTTAGCACGAGAGCTTTCCACATTTGACGCACTTCTTCCTGATACCGTAGTCGCAAGTATTGCCTGGCAGCCTGTTTTGGCGTTGCACTCCCATTGGTGCAGTAGGAGTGGATCTTTTCGTTGCCGCAAAACTCTCCAACGCAGCGACATTTGGAGCGTGTAGCTCTGTTCGTTTAAGCAAATATGTGCAAGTAAGTACGGGCACGAGGTCACGGAGTGAACGCGTGGCTTCGAGGTCAACTAGGGAATCGGCAGTGGCTCCGGCTGCAAGAGCAGCGAGAATGAGAGCGGCGAACTTGGAGAACGAGGTGAGCAGTCACTTGGCAGAGTGCACTGGTCAACACACAACTGCACAGACCTTCATGTTGGAGTTTTCTGGTGTTTATTCGAGCAGAGAGCAGCTATTTCAGTTGCTGGGGTTTGGGGCTTTGAAGATGTGCCTTTCATACGCTATCCGATAGAGAATGCGTTGCTGGAAAATATGATATGTCCGCATTCCTGTCGACTAAGATGGACAAAACCACCGCCGTTCATTGGTATGCAGTGGTAAAAATCAGCTTCCCTTACCCTGAAGAGTTGCCCGAGATGGTTGTCTCCATAGATTCACCGCGTAAAATGCCCCTGAGGTTTGCATGGGGTCAAAATACTTCCATTCCTAGTAATGAATGGTCGTCCAAGACAAAAATTTCTCGTGGTAGCGATCCATCTGCCTCGGTGGGCCACCATGCCAGTAGATTCCAACTTCCCCTCCGTATCTCCGGACATTTCAACCACATGGTGGTAACTTGAATCCACTTGGCTCAGTGCGTTGCATGTGCGGATCTCCGATAATTTCCTTTTTCGATCAGTAAGTGAAATGTTACTGTTGTCAAATTGCCGTCAGTAATATATTTTGTCATAGGTGTGTCGGTGTTGTTCACCGCTGAGAATTTGTATTAGACTCTAGATTAACCACCTCACCACGTCCACGGTACGATAAATAATGCAGCCCCGGGCCCATCCGCAGAATTATCACGGGTTTCTGCTCTCACATTTGATGATTACCACACACACTCTGCAGTGTTATTCATGAACGACAGGTTAAGGATTTAATCAAGCTACGAATATATTATCACCATAAGGCATCAGGTTATTTGTGTTCTCAAAGTATTCCTGGACGAAGGGAGAAAATGCCGCTGATACAACTGATGTCAATTCGCAGACATTTCAGGATATCAAGATTGAAATGAGTTGGACCATAACTCACCTTGATGCTCTTTTCCACTGGCAATAAACCGGCTTTCCATCAAATTGTTGGAAGCTAGCTATGAAGATTGGTATGGCGACGAGGGAAAGGACTGACGAAATGACTAACCCTAGCCCCAGACTTAATAGCTCTCTGCACGTCGCACAAACCTACATATCATTAAACAAGAAGCCCACCTCATGCCATGTCCCATCGCTTCTCCCGATGATTCCCGTTTTCTCAAATGGGAGATGGGGGTGGCAACTAATAGTCGCCATTGTGTATGCGGATGTGAGGAGGGGGGGGGGATGTAAAGTGAGATGGGCTGAGATGGGGATAGGCCAGAGCAAAGCGTGAATCATGCAGAGGCAGAGTCCTCAACGTGCGCTGCTAATTAACGACGCCTTAGCCACTAGCCCACAAACTCCAATGATAGATTCTCGCTTTGTAAAGAGGGTGTCGACTACTGCATGAGAAGGCACAAGAGGAAGGAAGGCAGGGATAAGGCCGTCCATGGGTAGATTCGATGTTAGATGTTGACGCGTTGATGAAAGAAAGAGTCGTGTGATATGCAGGAAACGACGTTAGACGCCGGCAGGCCTGTGGGCAATAGAGACGATGAGTGAGCGATGAGATGGCGGAAAACGAAGGAAAAGCTAGGAAAAGCTAGCGAGAGCTGAACGGAACGACATAGTTCTCTGCACTTGGCAGAAGGTCACATACAGCACGAAAAAGTTCACCAGCATACCATTATATATGTTCACTTCACGGAACGTGCAGTTGCAAAATGTCTCGTTAGATATATTCGCATTTTAGTGTAAGTAATATGACAAGACATGAGAAGACCTGAAAGCCTCCTTGAGCGGACTTGAGCTGAGTTTCCGAGTTGGGTTAGCCATCACAGCCCCCTCCAAGGCTTGCACATCGTTCTCAACAACGGCTGAACAGTTTGACTTGGATTAAGTTTTATTAGATAGGTTTATTCATTTCCTACATAATGGTACCAAAATATGAGTGAATAGACAAAGTTCAAGGTGTCTAAAGTCGATTATTTTGAGAGGATATCATGTGACACTGCCTCAAAGTACTACAATTCAGCAATTCAGTGATCCCCTCACATTTTCGACCTCAGACTTAAAAGGTGTACTGAATTAGTAATATACTTGTTGATCTTTCTGGAAAGGAAGGCGCATTTAGCGCCGGCGATTTAGCTTGGACGGCGGTTAGGTCGTACGAGATGGAGCAACGTGAACGTTCGAGGAGGAGACTGTTGGCAAGTGGGATGTCAGGAAGAGAAGCAGGAGTGCATTTTACAATGTCATTATAATACCGCTTATCTCGGCCAATGCATGTACATAATGACCATTTGAATTTGAGTACGAGGACCTATGAGGATGGCAGTTAGTTGGGGCTGATGACGTGCAGTAACGAGTGGTAAATGACTAGATCTCAACATCCTTGCCGCTGTGCCACTCAAGGTTGGCGAAGATGAGTAAGGCATTTGTGTGCTGCCTTGAATCTTGCATACCGCGATCTTTGCGATTGTGTTCGACACCGGTTCAACCGTCCACCAGAAATGCTTAATTAGGAAGGTATTATTTTACACTGGCAACCCACCTGCCATACGAATCAAAACATTATAAGTAATCACGAAAAACGAACTGTGCTCAGTTCCGTCAGTCCATCAGACCAAACAGGATTATCTCCCCCCTGGTCCAGGGCGCGGATATGAAGAAGCACGCGGCTTGTGAG
>Ga0307513_10008933_pt1 | contig 12738 bp, 7 predicted proteins | sample 15_EM_MG_FD_202174 | JGI IMG/M metagenome (GOLD analysis project Ga0307513, IMG submission 202174) | Populus trichocarpa ectomycorrhiza microbial communities from riparian zone in the Pacific Northwest, United States - 15_EM | ecosystem: Host-associated > Plants > Roots > Unclassified | place... | reverse complement strand
CGAGCGGAGGCGGTGCCGGGCCCGGCCCGGCCGATCCGGCCGCCGTGCGCCGCGCACGCCTGCTGCAGTCGGCGTCGATCCTGATTCTCTGCCCGGTCGCCGGGATCGGGGCGGTCCTGTCGTTCCGGTCCCTGCACGAGGCCGCGGCACCGGTCTTCGGGTCGTTCGCGGCCGGGTTCCCGCTCCTGGTGGACATGCTGATCCTCGGCTCGACGCTGGCCTACCTCGGCGGGGCGAGCCTGGGCCGGGCCCTGCCCGGGTGGCGGTGGACCGCCCACGCCGGTGTGGCCGGCACCCTGCTGCTGAACGCGCTGGCGGCGTCCGGGCCTGCGACGATCGCCTGGCACATCACTCCGGCACTGGTCTGGTCGGTCCTGGTGGAGATGACCGCCCGGCAGGTCACCGGTAGCAGCGGGTCGCCCACGGCCGGGGCGTCGGAGCCGATCCCGATCCGGATCTGGTTCAGCAGTCCCCTGATCGCGGCCGGGACCTGGCTACAGATGGCCCGCACGGGGCAGCGTTGCCACCGGCAGGCGCGCGCCGACCTCGCCGTCCAGGTCGCGGCCAGGCATGCCCTGAGCACGGCGCTGCCGCAGTGGCGCCAACGTGGCGCCCGGCGCCGGATCGGCCGGCAACTGCGCGCCGGTGCCCTGGAGCCCGCCGTCGTCCTGGACTACCTGCGCGGCCGGCACCAGGACACCGGCAGCGCGCACCACACCGCCATGGTGCTCCAGGCGTTTCTGAGGGGGGACGCTGACCGGATGAGCGTCACCTGCCACTGCGGCGCCCAGGACAGCGGCGCGCCTGACCCCCACCCGCCGGGCACCTCGCAGCCCGGCCAGTCACCGGCAGAGCCGGTGCCGGCCCCGCGCACCACAAACGACACGAGGCGACCCAGCAGACATCCGGAAGGGTTGCGGCGATCGAGCCGTTCGCCGCAGGACCACCATCAGCGACGGCAGGCCGCCGTGGGCATCCTGCGGACACGACCGGGCATCGACGGGCCGCAGTTGGCCCAAGAACTCACCGATCTCGGGTGGCCCGTCAGTGCCCGCACCGCGCGCCGCGTCCTGGCCCAGGCCAACCACGACGTGGCCGGATCGGCGCCGGACGAGCAGGCACCCACACGTCCAGGCCGAGCGAGCCCATGACGCGCGACGCCTCCGGCATCCACGAGATCGCGCAGATCCTCACCCAGTAAGGCCGTCATCATGTCCAGAGACGATCGTTTTCGGTTCTGGCGGTGCGCCTCTCGCGTCAGGGAGTGCTCACCGTCGCCGACCTTCTCGGCACCGCCTCGCTTCGCCGTCGACTGCTGACCCGGAAAGGTCAACTGCATAGCGCTTTTTGGCCGGAAGCTACGAACGGCCCTTCTCGGTGCTGGTCAATCACGGCAGGATCTCGATGTACCCGTCGGTCCCGTGCACGCGGATCCGCTGCCCATCGGGGATCAGCCGGGTGGCATCCACCACACCGACGACGGCGGGCAAGCCGTACTCCCGGGCGATCACCGCGCCATGGGTCATCAGGCCGCCCACCTCGGTCACCAGGCCCGTGATCGCGACGAACAGCGGCGTCCAGCTGGGGTCCGTGTAGGCGGTGACCAGGATGTCGCCCGCCTCGAGATCGGCATCCGCCAGGTCAAGGATGACGCGGGCCCGCCCCTCGATGGTCCCGGCCGAAACCGGTAGCCCGACTAGCGCTCCGGCCGGCAGGTCGTCGCGGTGGTACGCCCCGGAGACGGCCTCGCCATCCGACGTGAGCACGCGCGGCGGCGTGAGCGCCTGGTCCGACCCGAACGCGTCCTTGCGCCGGCGGATGAGCGAGTCGTCCACGTGGTTCGTGCGCACGACGTCGTGCAGCTCCTGGAACGTGAGGTAGAAGATGTCCTCCTTCTCGCGAAGCACGTGGGCCTGCACGAGGCGCTCGGCCTCCTCCAGCAGGGCCTGCTTGTACACGAAGTAGCGGCTGACCATGCCGTACTTCGGATACTCCCGGTAGCCGATGAAGGTCCGGACCCGGTCGATCATCTGCTTGGTCTCTTCGGCCTTCTGCGCCCCGTCGGGCAGGGCCCGCAGGCGCTCCAGGAGTTCCTGTTCCTTCTTCCAGGCCTCCTGCCGTCCCTGCTCGAAGCGCCGTTCGCCGGCGCCGGGCTCGAAGTTCTTGATGTTGCCGAGGAGCATGGGCACGAGCGTGGAGGGGCGTTCGGCAAAGCGCGGCCTCGTGATGTCGATCTCGCCGGCGCAGCGCATTCCGTACTTGTCGAGCCAGGCCTGGATGGCGTCCCTCGCTTCCGGTCCGCCCTCGAGCCCGGCCAGCTCGTCGAGGAAGTCCTCGCCCTCGACGTGTTGCAGAAAGGTGACCACCTCCGGATGCGGGCGGATCACGTCCGCGACGTCCAGGAGCTCCAGTCCCATCTCCGACGTGACGTTGTCGGGGACGGACTGGGTGAGCGTGTCGGCCGCGTTCTTCTCGCCCAGCCACGCCTGCAGCTGTTCGTTGAGCCACCAGCTGGCATCGATCGCCGCCATGAACACCTGATGGCTCTGCGGATCGAACAGGATCCGCCTCAGCTCCTGGATGTCCGTCAGGATGAAGTCGAGCAGCGCCTTTCCGGACTTCGTCCGGACGTCGCGCTTCAGTGCGGCGATGGAGGCCTGGTTGCGCCCGATCAGCTCGGCGACGATGGCCGGGTCGGTCGTGGTCGGGGCGGGCCCGCCGCCAGGCGGCGTCCAGGCGGGACCCTCGTCCGAGAGCGACCGGACGAAGTCGCCGCGATCGAGGATGGTCTGGACTGCGTCCCTGATCAGCGGATCGGATTTCCCCATCAGGTCCAGGAGGCTCGCACGGCTCGCCGGTGAAGTGAGGGCCTGGGTGATGTCGACGAACAGCCTCCCGCCGGCCTCGGCCATCGGCCGGGGGGTCGTCATCTGCCAGAAGGACAGCCCGAGGGGCTTCATGGCGTCGGTCATCATCTGCTGATGACCGACGGAGATGTAGACGTGGTTCTCTTGGTCGCCGGCGGCGGGGATAGGGAACAGCGTGGTGATCGGCCGACTCTGGACGATCTGGAAGTCATCGTCGACCAGGCACCACTCGATGTCCTGCGGGCGGCCGAAGTGCGTCTCGATCTGCCGTCCCAACTGCACAAGCCGCACGACCTGCGCATCCGTCAACGCCGGCTGATCCTGCCGCTCCGGCTCGATCGCCTGCTCCCGTGTCCCGCCTGCCGGCGAGGCGTCGATGGCCAGGTGCTTGGTGGCGATCGTCTTGGCGATGATCTCGCCGTCGCGCACCGTGTAGACGTCCGGGTTCACCAGGCCGGAGACCAGGGCCTCGCCGAGGCCGAAGCTGGCCTCCACGGAGGCGACCTTCCGGTTGGAGCTGACCGGGTCGGCCGTGAACAGGATGCCGGCCGCCTGTGGGAAGAGCATCTGCTGCACGACCACGGCCATCTGGACCTTCCGGTGGTCGAAGCCGTTCCGCAGCCGGTAGGTCACGGCCCGCTCGGTGAACAGCGACGCCCAGCACCGGCTGACGTGCTGCTGGATCGCCGCCGGACCCACGACGTTCAGGTACGTGTCCTGCTGCCCCGCGAAGGAGGCCGTCGGCAGGTCCTCTGCCGTCGCGCTGGATCGGACGGCATAGGCCGCCTGCTCGCCGAGCCGTGCGAGCGCGTCGGTGACCGCCGCCGCCAGATCGGCGGGGAGAGCGACACTTTCGAGCGTCTGGCGGATCTGCGCACTGAGCGCGCGGATCGCCTCGCGATCATCCGGGTTCAGGCGCGACAGCCGGTCCAGTTGATCGTCAATTGAGGGCGTTTCCGCCATGATCCGCCGGAAAGCGTCCGTCGTCACGCAAAAGCCGGCCGGCACGCGGATGCCCTCGATCCGCGACAGCGCGCCCAGGTGCGCGCCCTTGCCGCCAACGACCGCGACCTGCGTCTCGTCAACCTCTTCCAGACCCACCACGTACCGTTCGATCATTGCGATACCTCCCCAGGCAGCCATGCCCCGTCGCCCCCATAGCCGCAGGCTGTGGCCTCGGCCGACGATTCTGCGCTACGACCCGGGTCTTGCCGCAAGCCCCCCGGTGCGCTATACGTTAGGAAGGCCAAGGAGAGCAATCTCGTTGCCCTTCGCCTTTGGGTAGCACCGACGAGGTCGACTTCGCCTCTTGCTAGCGATCTTTGGGATCGAGCAGCCCGCCTTGCCCTGGGTCAGGTACGGGAAAGGCGGACGGCCCGCCGAGCCGGCGATCAGGGTGCAGGGATCAGGTCGCGCCCTTGCCGTCGGTGCTCCCCTCGGTCTCGCTCGTCGTTTCGTCGTCCGAGCCAGGAGCGCAGACGCCGACACCCTCGACCTCGGTGTCGGCCGCGGCGGGCCTCTGGCTCTCGGTGGATTCGCTCATTGCATCCCCTTCGTGCTCCACGTCGGCCGACTCCTTCGGCCGACACGGTTCAGAGCCTCCAGCAGCCCCACGACGTACATTCGTGATCAGGATCAGCTCCGCCCGGAGCACGCGCGGGGATCGCGCGCTGGTTGACGGACCATGTGCAGCCATTCGAACGTGTCGTACGCTGGCTGAATTTCGCATCGGATGGGGCCACCCATGACCAAGCTGTCCATGCACGAGCGGCTCCCGTTCGACGAGGAGACGACGCCCCCGCGGGTCTCGACCGGTGATCTACCTCAGCCCGACGAGGTCCGGGACGTCGTCAGCGAGGCGTACGAGCGCTACCGCACGAACGGCGACGGCGCGGTGGCCGACTACATCCCGGCCCTCGCGAGCGCGTCGCCGGAGTGGTTCGGGATCTCCGTGGTCGGCGCCAGGGGAAGGTCCTTCGAGATCGGGGACGTCGAGACGACGTTCTCGATCCAGAGCGTCTCCAAGCCCTTCGTGTTCGCGCTCGTGTGCGAGGCGATCGGGTACGGCGAGGCGCGGCGCCGGCTCGGCGTCAACAGCACGGGCTTCCCCTTCGACTCCCTGATGGCGGTCGAGCTGAACCTCGACCGGACGATGAACCCGCTGGTCAACGCGGGTGCACTGGCCACCACGAGCCTGGTCCCCGGAGACACCGCGGAGCAGAAGTGGGAGCGGATCGAGGACGGGCTGTCCCGCTTCGCCGGTCGTCGGCTCAGCGTGAACGAGGAGGTGTACGCCTCCGAGTCCGCCACCAACCTGCGCAACCAAGGCATCGCCCACCTCCTGCAGAGCTACGGCCGCCTCTACTTCGATCCCGATCAGGCCACCGCCATCTACACCCGGCAGTGCTCGCTGGAGGTGACCGTCCATGACCTCGCGGTGATGGCTGCCACGCTCGCCAACGGCGGCGTGAACCCGACGACGGGTGAGGTGGTCATCGTTCCCGGGGTCTGCCGGCGCGTGCTCGCGGTCATGGCCACGGCAGGCCTCTACGAGCTGTCCGGGGACTGGCTCTACGAGGTGGGGATGCCGGGGAAGAGCGGCGTCAGTGGCGGCATCGTCACCGTCTCGCCCGGCAAGGGCGGCCTCGCCACCTACTCTCCTCCTCTGGATGTGGCGGGCAACAGCGTCCGCGGTCAGCTCGTGACCAAGTACCTTGCCGAACGACTCGGACTCAACCTCTTCGCTTCCCAAGCCGCATCCCACGGCTGAGGCGAATAATGGCCGCCGTCAATTTGTTTCGCGATTTGACCCGGTGGCGGGCAGATTCAGGCGGGGAGCAGGCCGAGTTCCCGTGCCCGCCGGACGGTTTCCGCCCTGGTCGGGGTCTGGAGTTTGCGGTAGATGGCGGCGACGTGGTTCTTCACGGTCGCTCGTGAGATGCCCAGCTGGGCGGCGATCTCGGCCAGGGTGAGGTACGTGGGTAGCAGCCGAAGCACCCGCATTTCGCCCTGGGTGAGGGTCATGGCGCTGGCCATGCCCGCGGAACGGCGATGACGGATGACCTCGCTGGTGAGGTGCTGCAACTGCTCGCGCAGCGCTCCTTGACTGGCGAGGCCCGCCAGGTGCAGCCGCGCCTCGCTGGCCTTCACCCGGGCGCCGGCGACATCGCCGAGGTCGAGCAGGACCTGGCCGACCGCGATGGCCATCTGCGCGGCAACCCACGGAAAGGCCACCGCCGTCGGCCGGACGCTGTACAGGCGGATCGCGTGACCGAGGCTCAGCAGCGCCGATTCCCGGTCGCCCTCGTGGGTCGCCAGCATGGCGCTCGCCACGTAGAACGGCATGCTGGCCAAGTGGTCCTCCAGCCGACTGCCCCGGATCAGGTCCTGCGCCTGACCCGCGTGCAGCGCTGCGACCGCCCACTGACCGGTCTCGGCCGCCAGCAGCGAGAGTTGGGCCAGAGCCAGGCACGCGGCTGGTTCCTGCTCCGCCCGGCCGAGGAAAGCGGTGCGCTCGAACGCTTTGATCGCGCGCTCGCGATCGCCGTGCAGGAGTTCGGCGCTCCCCAGCACCCAGGTGGCGATCGGATGCCAGAGGCTGCCCGGTGGCTCCAGCTCGACGGCTCGCCGGCCGTCCACGAGCATCTGGGCGATACCGAGTCGGGCCATCGCCCCGCGAATGATCCTGATTCCCGATTCCAGCGATGCGCTGCCATCCGACGGTGTTCCGTTGAACGAGGCGTTCTCCGCCGTCAACACGCTGTGCTGGGCCTTCGCCGCCTCGCCCTCCAGCGCACACACCCAGGCCGCTGACACCGCCAGGGGTGGGTAGGCGGCAGGCCCCGCGGCGCCCATGGCGTCGATCCAGCGGCGGACCGTCGCAATTTTCCCGTCGTTGGCGAAGGGTTGGGCGCACATCGAGGTCAATCGGGCCGCAGTAGCTACATCCTGGCCGGCGAGGGCATGCTCGATCGCTTCCTCGGTCATCGCTTGCGTGGAGAACCAGGTGGCCGCCCGTCGGTGCAGTTCGCGTTCGGCTCCCGGTTCCCGGGTGCGCAGCTCGGCCAGGAGCAACTCGGCGAACAGCTGGTGATAGCGGTACCACTGACCGTGCTGGTCCTGGGGCACGACGAACAGGTTGGCGTTCTTCATCGCCATCAGCCGCGCGGCCGACCCGGTGGTCTTCAGGACGGCGTCGCACAGCGGGCCGGACATCCGCTCCAGAACCGCGGTGCGCAGCAGGAAGCGCACGCTCTCGGCGTCCTCCCGCGCCAGCACGTGGTCGCGGAAGTAGTCGCCCAGGCCCGCCTCCGCTGCGGTGATCCGGGTCGCGGCCGACGGGTCGCGGCCCGCCCGCAGCGACAGCGCCGCCAGGTAGATCCCGGCCGGCCAGGCCTCGGTGCGCCGGATCAGCGACTGCAATCCGTCGTCCGACACCTCGATCCCGGCCCCGGCCAGCACCGTCGACGCCTCCTGCTCGCTGAAGCTGAGGTCCTGCGCGCCCAGCTCGAGATACCGGCGCTGTCGACGCAGGGGACCCAACGGCAGCTCGGGCCGCGTCCGCGAGGCGAGCGCCAGATGCCAGCCTGGCGGGAGCTGGTGGGCCAGGGCGTCCACCACCCCCAGGCTGGCCGGGTTGCGCAGCCTATCCAGGTCATCCAGCACCAGGACCCGGTCACCGGCGTGCTCGCCCAGCCAGGTGAGCAGAGCGGGGACGAGAACCTCCCGCACTGGGGCGTTCCGTGATGCCAGCGACGTCAGAACCTCGTCGGGAACGGGTTCGAGGTGCCGCAGCGCCCTGACGATGTGTCGCACCAGGTGGACCGGGTCGTTGTCGGCCACCTCCACCGTCACCCAGGCGAAGGAGTCCGCGGCCTGGGCGGCCCATTGGCTGAGCACGGTCGTCTTCCCGTAACCGGCCGGCGCCAGCAGCGTGACCAGCGACGCGGCATGCGGGATCGCGCTCAGCTGCTGGAGGATCCGATGCCGCCGGATCAGCCCGGATCGGTGCGGTGGTCGTTCCGTCCCGGTCCCGGTCAGGTCCGGCGAGCCGTCGGGCGCGGGCATCGGATCTCCTCCCCAGCGCAGCGACCGGGCAGACAGGGATGTGGTGTCCGGCGGCCGCGCGGTGCTCGGGACATCGGACGCACCTCTCCCAAAGCGCGCGGAACGGTTGAGAAACGGTAGACGTCCCTTCGGGGGGACCGGATCGTCCGCCGTGGATGAACAGCGCTCCGGGACGTCAGAAAGCCCGAACCGCGCGGAGGCGGTTCGGGTCGGATCGAGGTCGCGTCACGTCGGATCGACGTCGCGAAGAACAGCCGGCGCCACGAACGGCCAGCGCCCTGACGGGGCGGGGAGGGGTCCGCAGGGGGGTTGCGGCCGCCCCGTCAGGGCCCGTGACAGCGTGCACAGGCGGAGCGGGGGCTGACTCCGCCGTGCGTGCGCCGTCCCTCCAGATGCTCACCATCTGGTTCGCAAAGGGCGGCCCGAGTCAGACGACCCGGGGCCACCGCCCTGCTCAGCTCGACCTTAAGCGGCTGTCGCCGGCCGGCACTGGCCCATTTGGGGTGATTGATCGGGGCCGTCTTCATTCAGCACGGATGAGCCGCGATCGGGCCCGGCGGGGGAGCGTGGCGGCAGGACAGATGCTCATGGACCGAGCCGGCTCGACGGTGAGGCTCCGGCGTCGGTCATCGCTGATCACAATGTGCTGGAGGTGCCATGAACGGCTGGCTGCTCTGGGGATTCTTCCTTCCCGTCCTTCTCATCGTCGCGGGCCTGGTCACCCTCCGCCGCCGGAACCACCGGAGCCACCGGGGCCGCCGTCGCTGACCGGCGGGTCCGCGGCGTCCCGAAGACCCGGGGCATCCACGTCTCCCGGTGGACTCGGGGCAGCCGGCGCTGCGGCAGGCGTCGAGGGCAGCCGTGCCGCCGCCACCAGCCCGGCAAGCGCGATCACGGCCAGGGCGATCATCGCGAGCGCGTACGAGCGTTCCGGCGTCTTCGTCAGCCCGGCGACGAGGATGGTGCCGGCGATCGCGGCTCCCATGGACGAGCCGAGGTTGGACACGCTGCGCGACAGCCCGGAGATTTCGCCTTGCAAGTCCTCGCCGAAGCTGGACTGCACGACATTCACCGACGGGGTCAGCATGCAACCCACGCCCAGTCCGATCAGGAAGAGTCCGGGCACGAAGGCCCAGATGTCCTTGGAGATGCCGATCAGGACGAGGAATACGACGATACCGACGATGGTGACCACGAAGCCGAGCAGGATGAGAGTCCGCTGCGACCAGCGTTGGGCGAGGCGCTGGGCTCTCAACGACGACCCCAATATACCGAGCGTCGCCGCTGTGAAGATCCCGCCGGTCTCGATGGCGTTGTAACCGCGGACGACCTGCAGGTATGCCGAGACGACAAACGACACCCCGATCAGCACGAGCCACTGAACGTTCTGCGTGACCAGACCGAGGTTGGAGGTGCGGTTATGGAACAGCGCCGACGACAGCAGCGGCTCCTCACCGGCACGTTCCTTGGCCCGCACCGACTGGAAGAACCACACCAGCACGAGGGCGCCGGCCACGATCAGGCCCAGCATCAGCCAGAGGTTGTTGTCCGCTGCCAGAATGCCCATGACCAGGAGGACGAGCCCGACGGCGGACAGCACCGCTCCGCCGGTGTCGAAGGGACGCGTCGGGTCCGGCGGCAGCGGGTCCCTGACGTACCGTCGGCTCAGGATCAGGATCAGCGCGACGACCAGTGCCTGGAAGACAAAGGCCGCTCGCCAGCTGATCGCCCAGGTGATGAGCCCGCCGATCAGCGGGCCCGCGGCCGCGCCGATTCCACCCAACGCGCTGATCGCGCCGAATGCGCGAGCGCGTGAGCCGACATTGGTGAAAAGCAGTGTCGTGAGGATGTAGACGGGCGGGATCAGCAGTGCCGTACCGACACCCTCGAGGATCGAGTTGCCGAGGATGAGGACAGCCAGGTTCGGAGAGACTGCGCTCAGCAGGGCGCCAACGCCGTAGATGGCGAGACCGACGGTGAGGCACCGTTTCCGGCCGTAGCGGTCGGTCAGCTTGCCGCCGGGGATCATCAGCGCCGCCATCACCAGCAGGAAGATCGTGATCGCGACCTGCACGCCCTGCACTGTTGTGTCCAGGTCCTCGCTGATGTCGTTGATCATCACGTTCATGTTCGAGCCGGCGAAGCTGCAGATGAACTGGGCCAGAGCGAGAGGAACGAGCACCCTTCGCAAAGCGGCCGACGGTCGTCCGGTCGAGGCATTCTGAGCCATGCGGGCACCTTTCCACTCGGGCTTCTGCGCACTCCGCTACGGCGTGGCGGGCATCCTCACCCAAGGTTCTGCGAATCGCCGGGCCCGGACACTGAGCATCCGTCGCAGCTTCCCGCTGTTCCCAGGGCACGACTTCATCCGCTGGGGATGATCGCCCGACGCAGGTCCCCGCCAGGTCGCGAGAAATACCTCATTACCGTCGCTTTATGCGGAACCTTCGCAATAGCATCGTGGACCTGGGAACATCCTGTGGGCCGGGGCCGGGAGGCCCAGGAGCGAGCTGTGGGGGTTGGGTATGAAGCGATCGTCAAGAACTGGGCTGGCCGTGGCACTGGGTGGAGCCCTCGCGTTCGCACTGGCGCCGGTCACGGCCCAGGCCTCCGGGCCGCACTTCCGTCCGGGCGCGGCCGGGGTGGGAGACCCGTACTTCCCGCTGGACGGCAACGGCGGGTACGACGTACAGCACTACGACCTCGACGTCGGCTACGACCCACCGAGCGACAGGTTGACCGGGATCGCGACGATCACCGCCAAAGCCACTCAGGACCTGTCCCGGTTCGACTTCGACTTTGTTGGGCTGACGGTTCGCTCCATCACGGTGAACGGCCGGGCGGCGACCTGGCAACGCAGTGGGCAGGAGCTGGTCGTCACCCCGGCCCGTGGCCTGCGCAAGGGCGCCCGCTACACCGTCAAGGTCCGCTACGACGGGGTCCCGGCCGAACTCGGCGACGACCAGATCGGCCTCTCCGGCTTCCTCCACCAGGACGACGGTCAGATCATCGCCGGCGAGCCGCACGCGGCCTCGAGCTGGTTCCCGGCCAACGACCACCCGAGCGACAAGGCCTCGTACACGTTCCACGTCACCGTGCCCAACGGCCTTGACGTGATCGCCAACGGCGAGCTGAAAGGCAAGCAGAGGCACGGCCGCGTGACCCGCTGGACCTGGGACGAGAAGGCCCCGATGGCCTCGTACCTGGCCACCGTGAACTCCGGGCACTTCAACGTCGAGTCGTTCAGGTCCGGCGGCCGCTCGTACGTGAACGCCGTCCACGAGGACCTGTTCAAGCCCTTCGCCGAGCCGCGGACCGGGACGCAGTACGCGTTCTCACAGCTGGCAGACAACTCCTACAAGCGGCTGGCCCGCACCATCGACGTGCCGGCCGCCGGCGCCGACCTGTCCTTCCAGATCGCCCGCAACACCGAAGATTCGTGGGACCACGTCTTCGTCGAGGCCCATCACCCGGGGCAGGACGACTGGACCACCTTGCCCGACGCCAACGGCCACACCACCCAGAAGCCCGGCAACCACTGCGCCTTTGAGAATCTCGAGCCGCACCCGTTCCTGCTGCACTACCTGACCCTGCCCGCCGCCGTGGGCCAGCCGTGCACCGCGAGTGGTACCACCGGCAAGTGGTGGGCCGCCACCGGAGCCAGCGACGGATACGAGAATTGGGACGTCGACCTGTCCGGCTACGCCGGTGGCCAGGTCGAGGTTTCGATCACGTATGTCAGCGACGTCACCATCCAGCGCGCGGGCGTCTACCTCGACGACGTGGTCGTCTCAACCGGTCAGGGCTCGACCTCGTTCGAGGACGACGGGGACACCTTCGACGGCTGGACCGTCCCGGGTCCGCCGGCAGGCAGCCCGGCCAACACGAACGACTGGACGGCCGGGCCCACCTTCACCGGCGGCGCGATCGGTAAGACGGTGCAGCAGTCGCTCGACCGCCTGCCCGAGATCCTGGCCTTCCTGTCGACACAGTTCGGCCCGTACCCGTTCAATGCCGCCGGCGGCATCGTTCCGAACGAGGACCGGATCGGGTTCGCGCTCGAGACGCAGACCCGGCCGATCTACTCGCCGGGCTTCTTCGGCAGCGGCGAAAACTCAAGCGTGATCTCGCACGAGAACACGCACCAGTGGTTCGGCGACAGCCTCTCGGTGAAGCAGTGGAAAGACCTCTGGTTGAACGAGGGCTTCGCCAGCTACGCCGAATGGCTGTGGAGCGAGCACGAGGGCGAAGCCACCGCGCAGGAGATCTTCGATAGCTACCGCGGTATCCCGGCGGACGACGAGTTCTGGAACAACCCGACGGCGGATCCGGGGGTCGAGGACCTCTTCGGCGTAGCGGTCTACGACCGCGGGGCCCTGGCCTTGCACGCGCTTCGCCTCGAGGTCGGCGACGCCACCTTCTTCCGGATTCTCAAGACCTGGGCAGCGACGCACAAGTACGGCAACGTCAACACCGCCCAGTTCACCGCGCTGGCAGAGAAGCTGTCCGGCCGCGACCTCGACGCCCTGTTCGACACCTGGCTGTACACCGGGGCGAAGCCACCCGGGTTCGAGGCGCCCGAGTCGCTCTCGAAGGCCGCCCAGAAGGCACAGGCGACCACCCGCAGCGAGTTGATGAAGCGGTTCGGCGATGGCAAGTCCGCCAGGTAGACGACACCTGGTCGGGTAGCCGCTCGTGGCCGCCCCCCGGCGCCGCGATCAGTCCCCTCCGACTGATCGCGGCAATGTGGGGGCGCCCGGGGTCTTCGTCCCGGGTAAACCGTAGACCAATCGGGGCAGCAGGA